>Ga0209415_10001353_pt1 | contig 46901 bp, 46 predicted proteins | sample PeaSoiSIISIP2007_FD_187696 | JGI IMG/M metagenome (GOLD analysis project Ga0209415, IMG submission 187696) | Peat soil microbial communities from Weissenstadt, Germany - SII-SIP-2007 (SPAdes) (version 2) | ecosystem: Environmental > Terrestrial > Soil > Wetlands > Peat | place: Germany... | reverse complement strand
GGCGGCCTCGCCCATCGTCCATCGCAGGGCCAGGTCCGAGCCAGCCGAGCCGTCGATTCCGACGATGATCGTCCGGTCCGCCGCCGCCACATCGTCATCGGGCGCCGTCGGGCGGACGACCACGACCGGACAGCGGGCGTACTGGATGCACCGATGGCTCACGGAACCGAGGAGGAGCCCGCTGAACCCACCCTTCCCCCGGGCGCCGACCACCAAGAGGTCGGTCCCCTCGCTGGTGTCGATGAGAGCGCGCGCCGCCGGACGGTCGGAGGTCTCGCCGCGGACGACGATGTCGGGACGGCGGCTGGTGGCCAGCCGGATCGCTTCGTCGACGACCGCTCCGGCGGTGGTCGGGGGTACGTCCGTCGACCGGGGTGTCCCCAGGTGCGGAAGGTCACCGGAACCGCCGTGCACGACGTCCAGGGTGGCGTGGCGGAGCTCGGCCTCGTCGGCCGCCCACAGCACCGCCTGGCGCGACAGCTCCGAGCCGTCGACACCGACCACGATGGTGTGTTCGGGGGCCCCGGCCCGTCGATGGTCCGTCATGACCTCACCTCCCGGCCGGCCGAGGCCGAGGATCTGTCCATGGGGTCGGTGAACAGCTCTTCACACCATCGGTAGAAGTTGCGCATGTCCTCCAAACGGTGGTCTGGCCGCTCCCCGGCCGCGGCCATGGCCCGGTCGGCCATGCGCCGAATCTCTCCGAAGGCCCGAAACCGCTGCGTCATCAGATCCTTCCATCCGTCGGGGCCGATCCTGTAGTACGTGTGGCGGTCGCCCGGAAAGGCGACCCGCTCGACGAGGCCTCCCCGGGCGAGCGCGTTGACGGCGGCGCTGACCGATCCCGCCGACAGCCGCAGTCCGGCCTGGATCTGCTGAGCCGATTGGTACGGAGGTTCGCAGACCACGAGCCACCCGAGCACTCGGACCAAGGTGCGCGGTAGGCCCACATCGTCCCCGACGAGGCCGACCTGCTCGACGAACGTGGCGCGCCAGTCGCCGGGGTCGGCAATCGTCGTCATGGGCAGGGCGCTGGTCATGGTTGCTCGATCACGACGGCTGCGGGGGACTCCTCCGAGAGGGCCAGGTCCGGCACCGAGACCGCCGGTCGACTGTTCGGTGTGGATGGCCCGCATGCCCATGGCGTTCGCCTCTCTGGTTGCTTCAGAACATCATGAAACTTCGAAGGGAGGCGATCCAGGGGCGAAGGTCCCCATCGGCGCCCACCGGGAAGGGCGGGGGAAAGTGACTTTCGGCCCTGATCAGCTGCGGACCGAAACGCCGATGCAGATGTCATGGTTTGCCCTCAGGACGGGCGCAGTGCTGCGGCCGGGCCGAGACGGCGGTTCATCGCCGGGTCGGCGCTGGCCGGGTTGATGACCGTCGTCTTCCTGCTCTGGATCGTCTTCCACTTCGCCGGGCCGCGGGTCACCGACGGTGTCGATGACATCGGTGAGCTGGTGGCGGCGCTGATCTCCGCCGGCGTCTGTGGTCTGGCGGCCCGTCGTACGTCTCACGGTCGGACGAGTTGGGCTCTCCTGGCGGCGTCGAGCTTGGCGTGGGGGGTGGGGGAGGCCCTGTGGACCTACTACGACCTCGTCAACGGCATCCAGGTCCCCTTCCCGTCGCTGGCCGATGCCGGCTTCCTCACGGCCGTGCCGTTGGCCTGCGCCGGGCTCCTCCTCTTCCCCCAAGCCCGTCAACGCGCCACCCACCTCGTCCAGAGCCTTCTCGACGCCTGCATCGTCACCACGGCACTCCTGTTCGCCAGCTGGACCACCATTCTCGGTCCGCTCTACCGGTCTCACCAGGGTGACCTGCTCAAACAGGTCATCTCACTCGCGTATCCGGTGAGCGACGTGGTCATGGTGTCCCTCGTGATCATCCTGATGACCCGTACGGGACGGCGCGGGTGGACGAGCCTGGGCCTGGTCATGGCAGGGGTCGTCTGCTTCGCCGTCGCCGACAGCGCGTTCTCGTACATGACCGAGGTGAACAATTACGGGAGTGGAACCTTCCTCGACACCGGCTGGGTGGCGGGGTACCTCCTGATCGGACTGGGGGCTCTGTGGACGATCACGTCGCCCTCGTCCCAGATCGAGCGAACCGAGACGTCGACGGTGTCTCTGGTTGCACCGTACGCACCTGTGCTCGTGGTGTTGGCGGTGACATCGGTTCAGCTGCTGTGCGGTCGACATATCGAGCCCGTCTCCTGGGTCATGGCCTTCGCCCTGGTCGTGCTCGTCCTCGGTCGTGAACTGCTCCGTCTGTGGGATCAGGCGGTGGCTTCCCGACCCGGATCCGAGACCGTCCAACCCGCAGTCGGCGCCATGGGCCTTCATGATCCGGGCGCCGACGTCGACCCCGTGAGGCTCTGAGCTCCCGTGAGCGGATACCCACCCGGTATGGCGGCGAGCCGATCATCGGGGCGGATGATCGTCACGACACTCGACGGACGGCCCCTTCAGCGACAGGGGCCCGTCGCAGGACGTCCAGCCGGCGCGGCCAAGACGAGAAGAGTGAGCGCATGGATCGTCCGATCCGTCATGCTGGCGACGACCGCGTTCGCCCTTCTCGATCTGTCACTCTTGGTGTCGTCCGCACACCACTAGCGATCGGACCTCGCGCCCGCCGAGGGACCGGCGACGACGGTGTGTCACCGAACCCGACCGCCTAGAGAGCACCGCCGGCGTCTGCCGCCACCTTGCCGTCGAGCATGTGCACGATCCGGTCCGCCACCCCGGCGACGACGTTGTCGTGGGTGACCAGCACAATGGTGACCCCTCGTTCGGCCCGCAAGCGCTGGAACAGCCCGAGGACGACCTCCACCGAGGCGCTGTCGAGGCTGCCTGTCGGCTCGTCGGCCAGCAGGACAGGGGGATCGTTGGCCAGGGCCCGGGCGATGGCGACCCGCTGCCGCTCGCCCCCCGAGAGTTGCGTGGGCCGGCGGTCGGCGAGGTGGGCGAGGTCGACGTCGCCGAGCAGGCGTCGGGCGTAGAGCGACCGTTCGGAGTAGGGCCGGTGGGAGGCGGCCATGGCGATCTCGACGTTTCCCAGTACCGACAGCCGGGGCAGCAGGTTGTGGAGCTGGAAGACCAAGCCGATCTCCTGACGACGGAACCTGTTGCTGTGCCGGAGGTTGTTCATGTCGTAGCCGTCCACCCGGATCGTGCCCGAGGTGGGCCGGTCCAACGCCGCCAGAAGGTGCAGAAGGGTCGACTTGCCGCATCCGGAAGGTCCGGTGATGGCGACGAACTCGCCGTCGGCCACAGACAGGTCAACACCGTCGAGGGCGCGGATCATACCGTCGTCGTAGACCTTCGAGACCTGATGTGCCTCGATCAGCGGACGCGGCGCCGATCCGGGATCATTCATGGCTCAATGCCTTGAGCGGTGCCAGGTTGGCCGCTCGAAGCGCCGGATAGAAGGCACCGATGACGGCCATGCCGAGCCCCGTGTACAGACCGCGCCAGAAGGCGCCCTGGGTGTAATTGGCATGGAGGACGCCGTTCAGCTGGGGAAGGTGCTCGAGGACCGAGGTGGCGGCGAAGGAGAGACCGACCCCTGTGGCGGATCCGGCCACCGCCAGCACCACCCCTTCTCCCACCACGAGGACGACCACCCGCGTGCGCGTCCATCCGATGGCGCGCAGCAGTCCGAACTCCCGGGTTCTCTCGAACAGGGACAGCAGCATGGTGTTCCCCACGATGACGGCGCCGATCAGAATGGCGAGGACCGTGCTCCCGGTGGCGGCCGCCTGGAGGAAGACGAGATTGCGGTCGGCCCGGCCGAACTGTGTCGCCGTCTGGATGGTGGTGAGCTCCGGATGGGCCGAGGTCAGTGCCTTTTCCACCTTGGCGATCGAGTAACCGGGGACCACCTTCACGAACACCAAGGTCACCGACCCCGCCACCCGGTTGCGGGCCTGAAGGGCGGGTAGGGGGAACATGGCGCCGAGGTCCCCATAGGCGATTCCCGTCGAGAAGATTCCCGTCACCGTGTTCCAGGTGCCGTTGCCCTCGAACCGATCGCCGACGTGGAGTCCGAGGTTCTGCGCCGCGCGCCATCCAAGCATGACCGCGTGGCTCGCAGTGGCGCCGTAGGGCGTGCCGGCCACCACCGTAACGCCGAAGTGTGCGAGATCCCCGGGGTCGATCCCGATCTCCAAGAAGAGCGGGTTGGCGGCGTTGATCTTCTCGGTCTCGAGAAGGACTCCGACCGCGCTGGCCACGCCCTTCGTGGACTTGACGTTCTCCAGCTGACCGTTGTCGATGCTCGAGAACAAGATGTCAGACACACCGTTCTGGGCCACGGTGAAGTCGGACTTTCCCACGGTCAACACTGCGGCAGCCGAGCTCTCGAGCCCACTGCTCACCACCGTCAACGTGACGACCGTCATGACGGCGATGCCGATGGCGAAGCCGATGCCGATCGAACGCGACTTCTTGGCCCAGAGATTGGCAAGGATCAGCCTGACGAGCGACATCTCGACTGCTCGTCTACCGACGTTCTCGGCCGGTGGGAGTGCTGGGCTCCAGGGGGAGCGGTGACGCGGACATGGCCCGGCCAGGCTATGCGCGTTGACGCGACGGAAGAGCGACCGCCACCAGGATCACGCTCGTGACCACGACGACCGCCCCCATCAGCAGGGCCAGGTCCATCCCGTCGACGAACGCCCGCCGTGCCGCGACCGTCAACGCCCCGCCCAGCGTGCCTCCCACGACGTGGGCCACGGCCAGTGCTCCTCCCACCGACCCCAGGATGGCGTGCGCCGCCGCCGGAGGAACGGCATGTCCGGACAACGTCGCCGCCATCTTTGCCTGATACCGGGAGCTGAGCACCGACCCGATGACGGCAACGCCGAGCGCGCCGCCTACCTGCAGGGCGGTGCTGTTCGTGGCCGAGCCGACCCCGGCCCGGTCGCGAGACAGTGTTCCCATCACCGAGGCAGTGGCGGGGGCGATGATCAGGCCGGCGCCGAGTCCCAGCAGGACCATGCCGACCAAGGCGTGACCGAAGCTCTGCGTCGTCGTCGTCGTTGCGAGCTGCCAGAAGCCCCCGGCCACCACGAGAAGGCCGACGGTGACCACGGCCTTGGTGCCGATGAGGCGATCGACGACCGTGGACGACATGGCGGCGACGGCCAGGACGGCGGCGATGGGCAGGATACGCACGCCGGCGCCCATGGCCGAGAACCCGAGGGAGAACTGGAGGTACTGGGTGAGAAGGAAGAGGGCGCCCATCAAGCCGAAGACGGCCAGTGCCACAGCCGCCATGGCGACGGAGAAGCGGCGGTCTCTGAACGGCTCGAGGACCAGCATGGGGTGGGTGGTGTGACGTTCCCAGATCACGAATCCGGTCAGGATCACCGCCGCCCCGAGGCCCGCGCCGAGCACGAGCGGCGAGTGCCATCCCCGCACAGGAGCCTCGATGATCGACCACAGCAACATGGCGAGTCCGGCAACCGACAGCGCCGCCCCGGGGACGTCTATCGCTCGGGGAGCGGGATCCGACGAGTCCGGGACCAGCCAGATGGCCGCCCCCAGCCCGAGTACGGCGACGGGGACGTTGACGAGGAACACCGATCCCCACCAGTAGTGCGCGAGCAGCCAGCCACCGGCGATGGGGCCGATGGCGATGCCCAGACCGGTGGTTGCCGACCAGATCCCGATCGCCCTGGCCTGGTCGTCGCGGCCACGAAAGACGTTGATGATGATCGAAAGAGTGGCGGGCATGATGCACGCCGCTCCGAGACCCATGACCGACCGGGCCATGATCAGGCTGGTCACCGTGGTCGAGAAGGCCGAGGCGGCAGAGCCCACAGCGAAGATCGCGAGCCCGACGCAGAAGACCTTCTTGCGCCCGACCCGATCGCCGACGCTCCCGGCCACGAGCAGGAGCCCGGCGAAGACGCAGGCGTAGATGTCGACGATCCACTGGAGTTGCGATTCGGTGGCGTGCAGGTCCCTGATCAGTGCCGGTAAGGCGATGTTGAGGATGGTGTTGTCGAGCGAGACGATCAAGAGAGAGACACACAACACGGCCAGGATCGCCCAGCGTCGGGGGAATGCCGCACTCTGGGTGTCAGGCGCACGCGACGAATCCGTGGTGCTCACTCATCCACCCCACCATGAGGGCACGTTCCAGGCCAGGGCCAAAGGTCACCAGGCGTGAGAATCGCCCCGTTGGTCGGGTCCGGAGGGAACAAGACGATGGGACGATCGGCCCTACCCGGGCCGGTTCGACCGCGACACAGTGGAACGAACGAGAGTCGAGAGAGGAGCAGACGATGCCCGAACTGGCGAGCACCGATCGGCCGCAGAACGAATCGGAGCATGACGTGATCGAGAGGCTGAGTCGTACGCTTGACGAGTGGCGGGGCCGGATAGACGAGCTGATGGTGCAGTTCGACCTGGCCGGACTCGACGTGCGCGAGAGGCTCGGTAAGCACCGTGACCAGGTCGAGAACGCGTACCTGGCTGCCCGTTCACGTCTGTCGGACGTCCATCGGGATGCCACCTCGAACGTGAACTCCTTTTGGGAGGGGACAGAGAAGCTCGTGCGCGACGTCCAGAGCGTCTACGAGGCGGCGGAGGCTGCGCTGCACCGCGACGGGACCCACTAGAGGACAACTCTCCTGGACCGCCGGGCCCGCCCGCCTCCGTCTCCGCGAGCAAGATGCGGCCGGACCGCGTCTTCCAGCCGGGCGGGCAGGAGGACCGGTTGCCATGTCCATGTACAGCCAACTCCTCGTCGCCGCACTCGACATCGACACGCCTGCCGAGGTTGAACCGACGGCGAGTGCGGCATTGGCTCGTCTCTTGCGAAGCCGACGCCGACTGGCGGAGACGCAGGCACCTCACGGCGGGGCCGTCGGCGCCTATGCCGTCGTCGTCGATACCCTGGCCCACGACGTCGCTCTCATCGCTCTCGTGAGGCTTCTGGGAGTCGAGTGCGATGTCTCGGAGTTCGACCGGCCCGAGGTGGCTCGGGCTGGGCTCGAACGGGAACTGTCTGCACGGGGGATCTCACTGGACGAGCTCGACGGGCACCTCGACGAGGACGACCGCGGCCACGCCGCCACCGGCTCGTCGGGTGCGCTCGACCATGGGCGGTCAATGGGACCAACGCCCCTGGTCGGCGAGCGTCACACACGGGATCATGGACTCCATGACTGATGACCCGACGACGGTGACCGACCCCGGTCACACCTGTGACCTTTCCTGCCCCGTGGAGCACGTGATGCGGGGTGCGCCCGCCGTCGACCCGGAGGACTCGTTGCGCCGGACCGCTCACGCCATGACCGTCGACAAGGCGGCGGCGGCGATCGTCCGCGGTCCCGAAACCTCGACGAATATCGTCACGGAACGTGACGTTGTACGCGCCCTGTCGGATGGCGCCGATCCCGACACCATCTGGGCGTCCGATGTCGCGTCGACCCATCTGAGCTCCGTTGTGCCCACGACCACCATTTCTGACGCCCTTCGGCACATGGCGGAGGAAGGCACCCGGCACATTCCCGTTACCGAGGGCGGCGACGTGGTGGGTCTGATCGCCGTCGAGGATCTCGTCGAGGTGCTCCACCGCCGGCTGCTGGCGGTGCCGAAGTCCTGACATTCTGGAGCCGGCCTCCGACTGACGGGTTGAAATCGTGGGACCTGGCCTCGAATCGGTAACCTTCGCCCCTGTGGCCCATCGGCACCCACGCGGACGATAGGTCCGGTGGAAAGCCCTGCGGTACGCGAGACCCACGTCTCGATCCTGCTGTTCCTCGGCGACCGGGTGTTCAAACTCCGCAAACCTCTGCGCTTCGACTTCGCTGACTTCTCGACGCGCTCCGCCCGAGCCGAGGACTGCCGGCGCGAGGTCGATCTCAACCGCCGGCTGGCCCCCGACGTCTACCTGGGAGTGGCCGAGGTCACCCTGGAGGGGGAAGCGCTCGAACACTGTGTGGTCATGCGCCGGTTGCCCGCCGAACGCTCCCTGGCGCATCTCGTCCGCGAACCGGAGTCCCTCTGGAGTGTCGAACTGCGACGTGTGGCCCGGACGTTGGCCGAGTTCCATGCCCGGGCAGACCGCTCCCCGTCGATCTCGGGCGCCGCCTCGATCGAGGCGGTCACCCGACAGTTCGAAGCGAACGTGGCGGCGATGGCCCCCTTCGTCGGCCCCGTCCTCGATCCGGCCGCCCACGGGGCCGTGGTGCGCGGCGTCCGCCGCTTTTTGGAGGGGCGCTCGGCGTTGTTCGCCGGGCGCATAGCCGCCGGACAGATCTGCGACGGCCACGGCGACCTCCAGGCCGATGACATCTACTGTCTCGACGACGGACCCCGGATCCTCGACTGTCTCGAATTCGACGACCTGCTCCGTTGCGGCGACGTCGTCGCCGACGTGGCCTTCCTGGCTATGGACCTCGAGCGTCTCGGTGCCCGGGCGGCGGCAGAGCGCTTCGTGCACGACTACGAGGGTCTGTCCGGCGCCCCGCTGCCCCCCTCTCTCCTGCACTTCTACGTCGCGCTGCGCGCCTACATCCGGGCCAAGGTGGCCTGTCTCCGCCATGAGCAGGGGGACTCGCTCGGCGCCCGGGAAGCGTCTTTGCTCCTGGCGCTTGCCGGGGACCACCTCGAGAGGGCTCGTGTCCGCCTGGTGGTCGTCGGTGGCCTGCCCGGATCGGGCAAGTCGACCCTGGCGTCGGCACTGGGCGCCGAGCTCGGTGCCATCGTGCTCCGATCGGACGAGCTCCGCCCAGAGCAGTTTGGCGCCGAGCACGGTCCCACGACGTCGGGATACCGGCGCGGACGGTATACGGACGAAAGGACCCACGACGTCTACGAGCACCTGATGGGAGCCGCACGGGTCCATCTCGGCCTGGGCGAGTCCGTGATCCTTGACGCCTCGTGGATCGCCTCATCGCATCGCGATGAGGCACGTCACCTCGCCGCGGAGTCGGCCGCCGAGCTGACCGAACTGCGCTGCACGGTCCCTGCCGATGTGGCCGAGCAGCGGATCGCGGCGAGGCTCCGGGTGGCGGCCGACCCCTCAGAGGCGACCGTCGGGGTGAGGCGGGCCATGGCCCGGATCGAGGCTCCCTGGACCTCGGCGACGGTCATCGAGACGGCGCGCGCTCCGGGGCTGGTACTGGCGGACGCTCTGGCCGTCATCGGCGCCCGCGTCGAACGGGGCTGACGCGACGGCCTGGACCCTCGACATGGGGGACAGCCGAGGACCGCGTGGCTGTCGTGTTCCGGGACGGCTCTCAGCGAGGCCCGGTGCTCGGAGTGTCGGCGAATCGCTCCACCAGGGCGTCCGCGCCGGGGAAGACGAGCCCGACGTGGCCGTCGTCCGACCACCGCACGAGGTAGGGAGGAGCGCCGTCTGCGCCGTGGACCTCCAGGATCTCTCCGTCGCGGTCGGGCTCACCGGCGTGGTGTCCCTTCACGACCAACCGGTCTCCGACGTCTGCCTGCATCGTGGTGCCTCCTCGTCTCGAGCCTGGCCTCTCCAGGGTGCTCCTCACGACCCCGTCGCTCCAGGGTCGAAGGTCACGTCGTGGACTGCGTCGGTCACAGACCCCGCCGGCTCCACGAACGTGCCGGCCTCCCCGCGCAGGATGGCCTCGGCGTCCGTCAAGGCGCCGATGCCGGCGAACCGGCCGGTGCGTTCGGCGAATTGGCAGACGGCGGCGACCTTGGGTCCCATGGAGCCGGCCGGAAGCTCCAACCTGCGCAATTCTTCGGTACTGGTGCGACCGAGGGGGCGGGCGTCGGGAGTGCCGAATCCCGCCACGACCCCGGCGACATCGGTCAGCAGGAGCAGGGCATCGGCCTTGACCGACGCGGCCAGGACCGCCGAGGTGCGGTCCTTGTCGATCACCGCCTCCACCCCATACAGGCGTCCGTCGGCGCCCCGCACGACCGGTGCACCACCTCCACCGGCACAGATGACGATCGCCTCCTGCCAGAGCAGAAGCTGCACCAGGGAGTCTTCGACCACGCTGACGGGATCCGGCGACGCCACCACCCGCCGCCAGGCTCCTCCGTCGGCCCGGACCTGCCACCCGCGTTCGACCGCCAGCCGCCGGGCTTCCCGCTCGTCGTAGACGGGACCGATGAATTTGGTCGGGTCGGCCCAGGCCGGGTCGTCCGCCGCCACCAGCGTCTGGGTCACCAGGCAGGCCACCTGGCGTCCGGGCAGCGCATTCTGGAGGGCCTGGAGCAGCCAGTACCCGACCATGCCCTGGGTCTGGGCCCCCAAGACGTCGAGCGGATAAGGGTGGGACAGTGCCGGGTCGCGGGCGCTCTCGAGCGCGAGCAGGCCGATCTGGGGCCCGTTGCCGTGAGTGACGACCAACTCGTGGTGACGGGCGATGGGGGTGAGGGCCTCGACGGCGGCCGCGATGTGGTGGGCCTGGACCTCTGAGTCCGGCGGCTCGCCCCTCTGCAGAAGGGCGTTACCGCCGAGGGCGACAACGACCTTCATCTCAGTCCCCCAGAGTGGCGACCATGACCGCCTTGATGGTGTGGAGCCTGTTCTCGGCCTGGTCGAACACGATCGACCGCTCGGACTCGAACACCTCGTCGGTGACCTCCAATGCCTCCACGCCGTACTGGGCGGCGAGCTGAGCACCCACCTCGGTGTTGCGGTCGTGGAGAGCGGGCAGGCAGTGCATGAACTTGACGTCGGCGTTCCCCGTCGCACCGAGCACCTCGTTCGTGACCTGGTAGGGAAGCAACAGGGCGATGCGTTCGCCCCAGGCCTCGACGGGCTCTCCCATGGACAGCCAGACATCGGTGTAGATGTAGTCGGCTCCCCGCACCGCCTCGGCCACGTCCGCGGTCACGGTGATCCGTGCTCGGGAGTCGATGGCCAGCTTCCGGGCCGACGCCTGGACCGAAGCATCAGGTTGGAGGCTCGCCGGAGCGGCGATCCGCACATCCATGCCGAGCAACGCGCCGGTGACGAGAAGCGAGCGTGCCGTGTTGTTGCGAGCGTCGCCCATGTAGCAATACGCGATCTCGGCGAGAGGTTTGGCGCAGTGCTCGCGCATCGTGAGGACGTCGGCGAGCATCTGTGTCGGGTGCCATTGATCGGTGAGTCCGTTCCAGACAGGAATTCCGGCGAATTGGCCGAGAGTCTCCACCTTCTCCTGGCCGAAGCCCCGGTACTCGATCCCGTCGAACATCCGGCCGAGGACCCGCGCCGTATCGACCATCGACTCCTTGTGTCCGAGCTGGGTCTCGTCGGGGCCCAGGTAGGTGACGTGGGCCCCCTGGTCGTGCGCCGCAACCTCGAAGGCGGCCCTGGTCCTGGTGGACGTCTTCTCGAAGATCAACGCGATGTTCTTCCCCGTGAGGCGTGGGTGCTCGTGGTGTCCACGCTTGTCGGCCTTGAGCGACACACTCAGGTCGATGAGAGACAGGAACTCCGCCGCGGTGAAGTCGAGCTCCTTCAAGAAGCTGCGGCCCCGGAGGTCGGTGACGTCGCCCGCCGTCCCGGTGGCGGTGGCCAGAGGGGTCATGCCGGGTCCCGCTCGATGGGACACGTCATGCAGCGCGGGCCGCCTCGGCCACGACCCAGTTCGCTGCCGACCACGCTCACGACCTCGATGCCGTGCTTGCGCAACATGGTATTGGTGGCCACGTTGCGGTCGTATCCGAGGACGACGCCGGGCGCGACGGCCAGGAAGTTCGTCCCGTCGTCCCATTGCTCGCGCTCGGCCGCCCTGACGTCCTCATCCGTCGTGAGCACCCTCACGGCGCCGACGCCGAGCACCTCGGCCAGGGTCTCCCACAAGTTGTGGTTGCGGGCGACGTCCAGGTGACCCGGTTCGTCCGCCGGCGTGATGGTCCAGGACCGGAGGGTCTGCTCCATATAGGGATAGAGCACGAACGTCTCCCGGTCGAGCATCGTCATCACCGTGTCGAGGTGCATCATGGCGTGGGACTTGGGTAGCGCCACGGCGATGACCCGGTCGGCTTGGCCGGTGCCGAAGAGAGCCTGGGCGACGATCTCGACCGCCATCGGGGTGGTCCGTTCGCCCATGCCCACGAGGACCGCTCCGTGGCCCAGGACATGGACGTCGCCGCCCTCGACCGACGCCGGCAGATGATTCTCGTCGTCGTCGCCGTAATAGACCACCAGGTTGTCGGATGCGAAGTGGGGGTGGAACCGGTAGATGGCCCTGGTGTGCAGCGATTCGCGCTGGCGAGCCGGCTTCGCCATGGGGTTGATGGTCACGCCACCGTAGATCCAGCACGAATTGTCCCGCTGGAACAGATGATTGGGCAGTGGCGGCAGGAGAAAGTCGTCCGCCCGCAGGGTCGCCCACTTCAGGCTGTGGACACGCCCGGGATGAAGGTCGGCCTTGAGCACGCCACCCACCAGGTAGTCGGCCAGCGTGGTGCCGTCGGTATCCTCGAAGAGCCTCCTCAGCGGATCGACGAGGGCCGGGCCGACCATCTCCGGAGTGCAGACGCGGTCGAGCACGAAGGCGCGGCCTTTGGCCATTCCCAAGGTTTCGGCCAGGAGCTCCCCGTAATAGAGGACGCGGACGCCTTTGTCCCGGAGCTCCTGGGCGAACGCATCGTGCTCCTCGCGAGCCTTCTTGGCCCACATCACGTCGTCGAAGAGGAGGTCCTCCACGTTGTCGGGGGTGAGCCGCGAGAGCTCGAGCCCCGGCCGGTGCAGCACCGCCTGGCGAAGCTGCCCCACCTCGGAATGGACGCCGAGGGTCATGACCCGATTCCTGACAGCTCGCGCAGCCGCACGGAGAGGCAGGTGACACAACCCTCCAGCTTCTGGAACTCACCGATGTCGACCGTGACGGGGTCATAGCCGAGCCCGTCGAAGAGTTCTGCGCTCCTCGGGCAATCGGCGGCCATGAGGATCTTGTTCCCGCCGAGATCGACGACATGGGCGCCGGACTCCTCGGGCACGGGCAGGAAGCGGGGAAAGAAGTCGGGATCGTCGACGAGCGGCGGATACCCGATGATGGTTCCGTCGGGGAGAGCCGTCATGGCCGACTTGAGGTGCAGGGCCTTGTGGACGGGGACGGGGACGGCGATGATCGTGGCGCCCAAGGGTCCGAGGATGCTGCGCAACTGTCGCAGCCCGTCGGCATTTGTCCGACCGCCGCTGCCCACGTAGATCGTGTCGCCGACCTTGAGCACGTCGCCGCCGTCCAGGGTCCCCGGAGACCGGATCCGGTTGATGGAGCAACCGAGTTCCTCCACCGCCTCTTCGGCGCCGGTCACCTCGGTCAGTCGCGACTCGGCACCCGGTCGGGTGATGACGGCGACGTTGCGGAAGACGACCACGGCGTCCTCGACGAAGACCCCGTCCGGGCACCAGTCGGCGGGGGAGACCTCGACGATCTCCCAGCCGTTGTCCTCCATGGCCTCCACATAGCCGTTCCACTGCTTGGCCGCCAGATGCACATCGACTGGCTGCCGTTCGACGTTGGTCACGATGCCGTCGGCCAGCCGGGGACTGATCCGCCGGACCAGGGCCTTCTTCGATCCCATGTCTGCTCCTTGTCCGTAGGGAGAGGTTCTAGCCGCGCCGTGCTCGGCTCGGCGCTTCCGTCGCCGGTTCGCGTCTGTCGTTCATGCGTCGCTCGTCATGCGACCGGCTCAGGCCGACCGGGGTAGCACGACCGCCGGCTCCTGCGGGGGGTTGTCCACCGGCTCGGTGGCCTCGCCCAGACGTTGGCGACGGGCGTTCAGGAAGGCGTACAGGATGAGACCGGCCAGGAGCACGACGAGGGCCTGGTAGACGACCTGGTACCCCGAGGCGAACGTCACCCACATGGAGAACAGCACGCTGGCCCCGGCCACCGACAGGTCGCGGGCCAACATCCAGCCCTGGACACGCCGGCGGCGGGAGACGAGATATGTGAGCTGGGCGATGGCCGAGAAGAAGTAGGGGATGGCCACGGTGACCACGGTGAGGTCGACCAGGTAGGTGAACACCGTCAGCCCGGTGCTGGTCTCGTAGCGCCACAGCATGAGCAGCGACGGCAGCGCCGCCCCGATCAGGATGCCGAACCAGGCCGTGCCCTTGCGGTCGGTCCAGCCGAAGGGTCGCGGAAAGAGGTCGTCCTGGGCGACGGCCCGTGACGTCTCGGTGACGATGAGGGTCCAGCCGTTGAGAGCCCCGATGCCCGAGATGACGGCCAGGGCGGCGATGAACTTCCCAGGCCAGGCGCCGTGGTGGAAGATCCCCTGGAAGGCGTTCACGAAGGGCGAGCCGTTGTTGACGAGTGCGTGGTGGGGGACGAGCCCGAACACGGCCGCGGTGACCAGCACGTACAGCATGGCGCTGGCGGCCGTACCGAGAACCGATGCCCGACCGACGTTGCGGCGGGGATCTCTCACCCGCTTGGCCGTGACAGCGGCTGCCTCGACCCCGATGAAGGAGAAGAGAGCCACCCCCGCAGCGATCCCGATGCCGCTGTAGAGACTCCCGCCCGACATGTTGAAGCCCCCGAAGTTCACCGAACGGACGAAGAACCATCCCACGACGCCGACGAAGAGCAGGGGGAGGAACTTCAAGACGACGGTGGTGTTTTGGAACCACGCCATTTGGCGGACCCCGACCAGGTTCACGATGGCCGGCACCCACAGGCCCAACAGGGCGATACCCCAGTTCTCCATGCCGGCCGGATGCGTGATGTTGAAAAGGGCGTCGACGTAGAACACCCAGGACGCCACGATGGCCGCGTTGCCGGCCCAGGCCTGGATCCAGTAGCACCAGCCCACGAGATAGCCGGCGAAGTCGCCGAACTCGTGGCGGGCGTAGGCGTAGACCCCGCCGTCGCTGTTGGGCACCCGTTTCGTGAGCTGCCCGAACAGCACACCCAGGAGCAGTGCTCCCACGGCGATGACACCGAGGACGACGAGCGACATGGTGCCGGCACCGGCCATCACGGCCGGCATGGTGAACACGCCGGTCCCCACGATGCTGCCAATGACGAGCCCGGTCGCCGAGGTCAGCCCCAAGGCGTGGGCCTTGCTCTCGTTCCGGGGCGACAGCGGGTGTTCCGGCGGTACGGTCGGACTCGAGGATGATCTGGTCTGGGCGATCGCCATGCGACTCACCTGCTTTCTCGTGCGCAGCGTGGGACACTCGTCTCCTCGGTCATTGTCTTATGCCTGGTTTCGTGGTCAGTAGGGCCGAAAGGCCCCCGAACTGGGACAAAGGTCCCCGAGTCGACCTTCGGATCGTGACCTTGGGCCCTGGTGGCAATGATCGATCCGGGCTCAGATAAGGGAGGAGGCGCCGACCGGGCGCCCATCCGAGTCGAGTCTGAGTCGCCACATTCACCCTGAGAACTACGTTGTCCCGCTCTGAGCGGGCGGCAAAGGAGCATCCCATGGCCATTCGAGTAGCGATCAACGGGTTCGGGCGCACCGGGCGGTCGCTCTTCCGGGCTGCCCAGCGACGGGAGCTCGGCATCGAGGTGGTGGCCATCAATGACCTCGGTCCGCCGGAGTCTCTGGCTCGACTTCTCGCCCGCGACTCCGTCTTCGGGCGGCTCGACCAGACGGTGACCACGGACGGCAACGTCATGGTGGTCGGCGGCCATCGGATCCTGCTTCCCGCGGAGCACGAGATCAAGGCCCTGCCCTGGGCACATCTCGGGATCGACGTCGTCGTGGAGGCGACGGGCCGCTTCACGGCGCGCGACGATGCTGCCGGCCATCTCGACGCCGGTGCGGCGCGCGTCGTCGTCTCCGCCCCGTCCAAAGGGGCCGATGCGACCTTTGTCATGGGCGTGAACGATGAGACCTTCGACCCCGTCCGACACGTCGTGGTCTCGAACGCCTCGTGCACCACCAACTGCCTGGCCGTCATGGCCAAAGTGCTCGACGATGCGTTCGGCATCGAGGACGGCTTCATGACCACCGTGCACGCCTATACCGGCGATCAACAACTGGTGGACGGCCTGCACAAGGACCCGCGGCGTGCCCGGGCGGCGGCTCTCAACATCGTCCCCACCACCACGGGCGCAGCCCGGGCCACCAGCCTCGTCCTTCCTGACCTGGAAGATCGTCTCGACGGCCTCGCTCTACGGGTGCCCGTACCGGACGGGTCGATCACCGACCTGGTGGTGAACGTCGCATCCAAGGTCACCGTCGCCCACGTCCGAGACGCCTACCGCGAGGCGGCGGCCACGGGGCCACTCGAGGGTCGTCTCGAGTACAGCGAGGACGCGATCGTGTCCAGTGACATCGTCGGGTCGCCGGCGTCCTGCGTCTTCGACTCCGAACTCACGATGGTGAAGGGGCGACTCGTGAAGGTCCTCGGTTGGTACGACAACGAGTGGGGGTACGCCAACCGGTTGGCGGAGTTGGCGGCCAAGGTCGGCGCCGCTCCGAGGTCGTAGCGGTGGGCCCGGGGATCGGAGGCGAGATGATCGGCATCCGCGGTCGAAGCGGACGCTCGACTCGGGGCGACGAGTGCGAGGCGGGCAGCTGTGGGGTGGAAGGGTGAGCGCCCCCCGTCGCATCGTCGTCGGCGTGGACGGATCGGAGGACTCGCAACGGGCCCTGACCTGGGCGGTGGCCCTCGCCGAGGACTCCCGTTCCGAGATCATCGCCGTCCACGCACTCGGCCTCCTGACGCGCCTGGGCGACACGGCGGCGGTGCCGTCGACGGGACACCGCGGCGAGGTGGAGGCCCGACTGGAGCAGGAATGGTGCCGTCCGCTCGCCCGTGCCGATGTCGCCCATCGGTCCCTCGTGATCGACGGAGAACCGGTGCACGCGTTGCTCTCAACAGCACACGACGAGGCCGCTGATCTGGTCGTGGTCGGCCGACGAGGCGCCGGTGGATCCCCCGGCCTGCTCATCGGGAGCACCAGTCAGCAGGTCGTCCACCAAGCCGACTGCCCCGTGGTGGTGGTACCCCCGGAGTGGTCGAACCGGTAGACCACGATCCATCGGGCGCAGCCGCGGTTGCGCCCGTGTTCGGCCCAGTGAAGGGCTACTGGCTCATCGGAGATGGCGGGCGTCGTCGGGCACGTCGGGCGGTTGTGTTGCTATCCGCAACCGCGCGTCGGCGACCACGGCACCGTCCGGCGTGGCCATGACCGGGTTGCAGTCGACCTCGATCACTTCGGGCAGGTCTTCGGCCAGTCTGCCCATCCGAAGGACGACGTCGACCAGCGCGTCGAGATCGACGGGCTCGCTTCCCCGGAATCCCGTGAGGAGGGGCGTGCCCCGCAGCCCGAGGACCATGTCCCGGGCGTCGACGTCGGTGAGAGGTGTCAGCCGCGTCTGATGGTCACCGAGCAACTCGACCGCGGTTCCCCCGAGGCCGAAGAGGACCTGGGGGCCGAAAGCAGGGTCGACGGCGAATCCGGCGATCGTCTCGACGGCACCGTCGATCATCGGCTGGACCAGGGCGCCGGTCATGTCCGGCCCGATGGACCGACGCATCGCCTCGAAGGCCTCGCGCACTTCGTGGTCGGATCTCAGGTCGAGGCGCACCCCTCCGACCTCGGTCTTGTGGACCAGTGCGGGCCCGGTCGCCTTCAGCGTCACCGGAAAGCCGACGGTCGAGGCGGCGACGGCCCCATCGGCATCGGTCACCGAGAGGGTGGGGACGCACTCGATGCCGTAGGCGGTCAGGATCTCCAGTGCGTCGGTACCGGTGATCCACGCCGATCCCTCCGTTCGGGTGGCGGTGAGGACCAGCCGACGGGCCTCGTTGGGATCCATGCCGTCGAGGAGGGGAATGGTCCCGGGAGGCCTTGCTCGCCACTGCGCGTAGTCGACGACGTGCGCCAGGGCCCGTACGGCCGTCTCCGGATAGCCGAAGCTCGGGATCGGGCGGCGTCCGGTGCGCAGGATGGCGGCGGCCGACGGCGATCCCAGGAATGCGGTGACCACCGGCAGACTCCGATCGGCGACATCGGCGTCGTCCACGGCCTGGACGACCGCGGTGGCGACGTCGTCGGCCCGGGTCCCGAGCGGTGGCGTGAAGATCACGACCACCCCGTCCACCTCGCCGCAGTCGAACAGGACGGTGAGGCAACGCCGAAAGGTGTCGGCCGTGGCCGACGCCACCAGGTCGATCGGGTTGCTCAGGCCGGCCCAGTCCGGAAGCTGGGCACGCAGTTCGTCCTGGACGGTGGCCGAGAGTTCGGGAACGACGAGTCCCAGCGCCCCGCACGCGTCCGCGGCCAGAACACCCGGCCCCCCGGCGTTCCCCACGACCGCGATACGTCGGCCGCCGGGCAGCGGTTGATCGACCAGGACGGCGGCGACGTCGAAGAGCTCCTCGATTGTGTCGACCCGCACGACCCCGGTCTGTCGGAAGAGGGCGTCCACGGCCTGCTCCGAGCTGGCCAGGGCGGCTGTGTGAGAGGACGCGGCACGGGTACCGGCGCTCGAGCGTCCGCTCTTCACGGCCACGATCGGTTTCCTCCGACCGACACGTCGTGCGATCCGGCTGAACTTCCGGGGGTTTCCGAAGGACTCGAGGTAGAGCAGGATGACACGGGTGGCCTCATCCTGCTCCCACCAGGTGAGCAGGTCGTTCCCGCTCACGTCGGCCTTGTTGCCCATGGAGACGAAGCCCGACAGGCCGAGTCCCCGGGATCGGGCCTCGGCCAGGATGGCGATGCCGAGACCCCCCGACTGGGAGGCGAATCCGATGGCCCCGGCGATCGGCTGGTCGGCGGCGAAGGTGGCGTTCATGGACACAGCCGGGTCCGTGTTGATGATTCCGAAACAGTTGGGTCCGACGACCCGCATCCCGTTGGCGTGGGCCAGCCTGGTGATCTGACGCTGCGCGCCAGAACCGTCGGCACCCGCTTCGGCGAAGCCGGCGGAGATGACGACGAGACCGCCGACCTTCTTGCGGCCGCAGGCGGCGACGACGTCGGCGACGGCCGGTGCCGGCACCGCGACGATGGCCAGATCCACGGTGCCGGGGACGTCTTCGATCGTCGGCCAGCAGGGAAGGCTCGCCACGGCCGCCGCCGACGGGTTCACCGGGTACACGGGACCCTCGAATCCTCCCGCGACCAGATTGGCGACGAGTTCGTGACCGATCGTGCCCCTGGCTCGCGATGCCCCGATGACGGAGATCGAGGTGGGCCGCAGGAGTCGGGCCATGGACCGGACGACGGCCACCCTGTCGCGCTCATCGGCCGCGGCGCGGGCTTCAGGGGACGGCGAGATGTCGAGGACCACATTCACGACGGCGTCCTCATGGCTGAACCGATGCGTGAAGCCGGCATCGTGGAGCACCCCGATCATCGCCCGGTTCTCCCACAGGGTGTGGGCCACGAAACGCCTGATGCCGAAACGGCGTCCCTCTGCGGCCAGGCGCTCCAGAAGAAGCGTGGACAGGCCGCGGCCCTGGTAGGAGTCATCGACCACGAAAGCCACCTCCGCCTCCTCGCTCTCCGGCGAGCGGTTGTACTGGGCGATGGCGACGATGTCGCCGCCTCGGAGAGCCACGAGAGCCAGGTCGTCGGGGCCGCTCAGGTGGGTCGTCCGTTCGATCTCCGCATCCGACAGGGTGGGGTGGGGAGTGAAGAAGCGCAGCCGGATGCTCTCGGCCGACAGGCGGCCATGGAACGAGGCGACGGAGGTGGCGTCGTCGGGACGGATGGGCCTGATGCGGGCCGTCGAGCCGTCCTTGAGCAGGACGTCGACGTCGCCGGGGGTCGTGCCGTTCGTGGGTGCCATCCCGACCAGAATGCCGCGTGGCGGAGGCTGGCGGGCAGGGCAGAAGGTCCCCTGGTCGGGGGTGGCCGTTCCGGAGCCGTCGGGCTCGCCGGGCCGCGGGCCACCGTGCGGCGACGGATGGGACCTTCAGCCCTGTTTTCCACCCAGGTCCGTGGGGCACGCTCGTGAGAGGACACGCACGTTTCGAGGAGGTGACCGATGTCCAGCGAATCCATCAGGGGGACGATCGGAGCAGCGATGATCGGTTCCCATGACGGACCGGCGAGGACGTACGCGTCGGGACGGACCTGCGACGAGGAGGGATGCCGGGTGCGCCTGTCGGTGTACAACCCGGGCACGCGGTGCGGCCTCCACACCGGCTTCGAGTCGCTTCGTATCGTGGCCCGCCCGGCTGCCCATGACAAGGCCGCCCACCCACTCGTCGTCGTCGGTGAGCCGACCGTGGGGGTGCGACGGTGGGTCCGTGCGCCTGCGTCACAAGCCGGCGCGCAGGTCGCCTAGTGTCGAGATGTCCGTCGGGAGCGCCTCGCCGGTAGGAGGATGGGGACGTGGAGCACAGAGGCGTCATAGAGGAGCTCGGCCGGCAGGAATGCCTGGCCCTCCTGGCGACGCAGCGCCTGGGCCGACTGGGCGTGGTCGTCGACGGAGTCCCTCTCGTGCTGCCGATGCAATTCGCCTTGGACGACGAGATCGTCGTCCTCCAGACCAACCAGGGAGCGAAGAGTCTCCACGCGCCGCTAACCTCGGTGAGCTTCGAGGTCGATCATGTCGACTGGGAGCAGGGAGTGGGATGGAGTGTCCTGATCCAAGGTATCGGTGAGGACATCTCCACCGCTATCGACGATCGCTCCGAAGATCGTCGGTCGCTGGCTGTTCATTCGTGGGCGCCCCCGCCTGCCGACCGCTGGCTGACCATCGTCCCCCGAACGATCACGGGCAGGAGAATACGCGTCAGCTGATCGTGGTGTCGGGACGTCCCTCCCGGCCCGCCGGTTGGAACCGTCGACCGCTGATCATCGTCGGGTGAATGCGGACGTAGTGATCGGCAGCACCGTCGAGGGCCCAGGCATGGAGAGGGAGTTGGCGCACCTCGGCCACCTCGACCGGGTCGGCGATCTCACCGGCCCGACCCTGGACGAGCACGCTCCAGCCACTGCGACCGTCGCGATCGTAGTAGTCGACCTCGAAGGCGACGACGGTGCCGGCCGTCGCTGCCGCCAATTTCGTCCCCGAGCCGGTCCGGAAGACGACATCGCCGTCGCACATGACGAAATTGACGGGGAGGATGACGGGGAGGGCGTGGATCGAGATGGCGATCCGACCCACTGATTCCGCGGCCAGGTGCGCCAGACACTCCTGGGCGGACAATTCCTGCAGGTCAGCGGCGCCGTGGACTGACATGAGCCCCAGTGTCTCGGGATGAGGCTCACTTGACCACGGCCGAAAGTCCCAATTCGGCGAAATTCATGGGTCGGGTCGCAGCTTCCCGGCCACCGCGGGGGGATCGACCTCCGGGTCAGGATGAGCCGCCGCCGCGCTCCCGCCTCTCCGCCAGGCGGGCGGCGAAGGCTGCCGCTTGCGTCCGTCGTTCCATTCCGAGCTTGACCAGCAGGTTGGACACGTAGTTCTTCACGGTCTTCTCGGCCAGGAACATGACTTCACCGATCTGCCGGTTGGTTCGTCCCTCGGCGATCAGGTCGAGGATGCGACGCTCCTGGGGGGTGAGGACGGCGAGAGGATCGTCGGTCTTCGGGGGTTCCCGGAGCCGCTCCATCACCCGCGCCGCGGTGGCGGGATCGAGGAGGCTCTCTCCGGCCGCCACCCGACGGACCGCATTCACCAGATCGGTGCCGTGGATCTGCTTGAGCACGTACCCGGCCGCACCAGCCATGATCGAGGTGAGGAGGGCTTCGTCATCCGCATAGCTCGTGAGCATGATGCAGGCGACGCCCGGATGCGCGGATCGGATCTCGCGGCACACCTCGATGCCCGTCATGGCCGAAGGGTCGTCGCGCAGTCGGACGTCGAGCACCGCCACATCCGGCTTCATCTGGGGGATCTGACGAAGTGCCTCCTCCGCCGTCGCCGCCTCGCCGACGACGGTCATGTCGTCTTGGGACCACAGCAGGTCGCGCACGCCCCGACGCACCAGCTCGTGATCATCAAGGAGGAAGACTCGGACCGTCACCACCTTCATGTTGCCAGACCGGATGGAGGAGGTGGAGCCGTTCGGGGTCGGACCGGCCCACAACGCCCGATCGTCGCCCGTCGTGTGGGCGGCTCGAGGGCCGGGCCGCACCATCCCGACGGGTTTGAAGGCAGCCAACGCCTCCTGCGCGCCCGGTCCGGCGGCCGGACCGGCGCTCCCTAGCGGATGACCAGCACCGGCAGTTGGCCCAGGTGGAGGACCTTGTGGGTGGTGCTGCCGACCAGCAGGCCCTTGAGGTCGCTCACTCCCCGTGACCCCATGACGATCACCGAGGCCCCACACTCCTCCGCCTCCTCCAGGATCTCCACCGCCACCAGGCTCGACAGCGATGAGCGGAGCGTCCCTGTCGCCTTGACGCCGGCGGCGACGAGATCGGCGACCACCTCGTCCACCAGCCTGGCCGCCTCGTCGTGTTCGTCGTGCGGCACGAAGCCGGCGCGTCCGACAAAGTCGCCCTCCCGCACGTGGACAACACGGACTGTGCCTTCCCCCAGCTTGGCCAGTTCCTTTGTCGCTGCAAGGGCTTTCCGGTCGTGTTCAGATCCGTCCACCGCGGTCAGAATTCGCTCGAGCATCGCCACTCCCTTCGTTGGTGCCTTCCGTCACCATCACCCGAACCGGGGGCCGTCGTTAGTGCCGAAGGTCCCCATCTGTTACCCGTTGGCCGAGCTCGACTGACAACCGCAGGAGTGCGCCTCGACCACGCTCACCGATGTCCTGGTCCGGTGGGAGCCGACGAGATGACGGTCACCGGCGGTTGGCAACGCCTGGGGGCCAGACCGTCGACGTGCACGTCAATCGGGGTGTCGCAGGTGACGACGACCCGGTCGTGCTCGGCCCGTATGCCCACAGGTCGTCCTCCGAACCGGAAGGTGAGACCGAGGGCACGCCACGTCTCGGGGAGGTGGGGATCGACGAGGAGGGCGCCGTCCACCGCTCGGAGGCCCAGGAATCCGTAGGCCAGGGCCAGCCAGACCCCACCCATGGCGGCCAGGTGCAGTCCCCCTGCAGTCGTACCGGTCAAGTCGTCGAGGTCGATCCGCGCCGCGATCCGGAATAGCCCGAGCGCCCGTTCGGGTTCCCCCGCACGGGCCAGGAGCGACGCCGAAACGGCAGGCGAAAGAGAGCTGCCGTGAGCGGTCCGAGGCTCGTAGAAGGCGAGGCACGAGCCGAGCGACCCCTCCACCACCTCTTCGGGGACGAGGTGATGGAGCATGAGCACATCGGACTGTTTGATGATCTGGGACCCGGCCGCATGTTCCGCGCCCATTACGACGTCGGCCGCCACGGGCGGCGGGGCGATCTGGGATACGAGGAGCGGTTCCAACGCGAAGTATCCGGCGAATTGCTCGTAGAGTTGGCGACGCGGGTCCCAGCCGTCCACCAAGGCGTCGGCCAGGTCACGCCAATGGGCCGGTTCCGGTGAACCATGATCGCCGGCGGCCAGGAGCTCTGCTCCGCGGCGCAGGTTCCAACGGGCCATCACGTTGGTGAAGGCGTTGTCGTCAACCACCTGGTGGTACTCGTCGGGGCCCATGACCCCGTAGAGGTGGACCAGGCCGTCCGAACTACGCCGAACCCGGCTGGCCCAGTAACGGGCGGTGTCGATGATCAGATCGCGACCGGGCCCGGCAAGGAAGGCCGAGTCGCCCGTCCATGCCGCATAGCGGTTCGCGGACCAGGCGACGTCGGCCACGATGTGCTCCTCGTGGGATCCGGTGGCGATTGGAACGGGTTCGCCGCCCGGGCCCCGGACCCAGCGTGGGGTGACGTCGCTTCCGTCGCCGGCCGATTCCCACGGGAATCGTGCGCCGTTCAGGCCCTTGGCCCGTGCGGCGGCGCGCGCGGCGGGGAGTCGACGAATGCGGTACTCGAGGATGGCCCGGGCCGTTGCCGGTCGAATGGCGGCCAGGACGGGCAGAACGAAGACGTCCGAATCCCAAAAGACATGCCCCGAGTAGGCCTCGCCGGTGAGCCCACGCGCCCCGAGGGCGACCTCTCCGGCATGGTCGGCAGTGGACAGCAGCTGGAACACGGCGAAACGTGCCGCCAACTCGGACTCGGGGTCACCATCGATCACCACCGAGGCGTCGGTCCAGCGCTGTGCCCACGCCTGGCGGTGCCCCGCGAGAAGGGCATCGAATCCCAGGGAGTCGACCTCCGTGAGTCGTTCGACGGCGTCGTCGAAGCTTGCGGTCCCGTCCGACGTTGCCACCCAGGCGGCGAGCCGCTCGACCACTCGGAGACCCGCGACCGATGCGACATGGTCGCGCGCCGCGGTGGCGATCTGTGCTCCGTCGTGGCCCGTCCGGGCCAGATGCACATGACCTCGTTGCTCTTGTTCGCAGTCGACCCCCTCCCGGGGGGCCCGCAGGGGGTCTCCCGGCTTGAGACCCGACTCGAGCGCCTCGGCTCGCAGGGCCAGGGCGTGGGGTGACGCCACGGAGACGAATCGCATCGACCGCAGCCCAGCTCCTCCGTCGACACGAAGAAGCGTGCCCGTGTGGAGGTCGACGACCCTGCTCGACGCAGGCGAGCCGGGAACGAGGGGCATCGTGAGCCCCGTCCACGTCGGTCCGGGCAGCAGAGTGTTCTGTTCGGTGTAGATCCCGCTCACGAGGAAGAGAGGTGACTCGCCACTTTCGTCCTCTTCTCGTGCCCCCCGGGTCCCCGCCAAGCCGTTGCCGAGCGTGGCCAGTGATTCCGCCACCCGTTCGTGGGCCGGATCGGCCGGCAACGCCAGGACCCAGGAGGGATCGAGATCGACGTTGGGAACCCGACGCGCACGCCGGCGCGCCAACTGGGTATCGAGGACCTCCAAGAAGCGCGCCGGGCCACCACCGAGGTGGATGACGCCGTTGGGAACTCCCTCCGGTTCGGTTCCGACCGACACGATCACGGCGCGCGACAGTGCGTCCACGATCATGACGGAGTCGCTGCCGGCGACACCGGCGATGGACCCGAACGCGTCGCCTCCGATGAGGACCAGCCGCCCGGTTATGCCCCGCTCGGCCAGCCAGGTGGCGGCGAAGCGGACGGCATCGGAGTTGTCGGTCAGCCCGATCTCCACGTGTTTGAGGTCGTTCGTGATCCTTGGGTCGGCTATCCCGGCCGAGCGGGTGGCATCGGCGGCGAACGCGACGACCTCGTCCAGGCCGCCGATCCCGGCGTGCGCGAGTCGTGCCAGTACCGCCCGTATCAGGACGGTCGGATCTGCCTTCTCCGGGTGTTCCCACTCCGGCAGTGGCATGAGGTCGATCTTCCGGTGGTTGGGTCCTGCCGGCACCATCTGCGCCGCCAGGCCACCCGCAGCGAGACGGCCGAGGGTCCGCTGGGCCGCGCTGTCGAGGGCACGGTCCTCATCGGAACTGGCTGTGCGGCGGAAGACGAGGACGGGTCCGTCGCCAGTGACCTCGTAGACCTCGGAGCCCTGATTGCAGCACAAGTGGAGCCGTCCGCGTCCCTGTGGCCGGGCTTTGAGCTGGTCGTCGACGGTGTCGACATCAGCTCCGCTCACGACGAAGACATGCACGCCGGCCGCGCTGTGCGCCTGGACGAGGTGCCGTAAACGGGAGGCATCGGCACGGCGATCCGGCACGGCCGTCCCGTCCCAGTCGAAGACGAAGGCCTCGAAGGTCTCCCCGGGGGCCTCGGCGGTGCGGTTGGCGCCCCTCATGGCCTCATCATCGACCAGCCGGTGGGGAGCCGCCAGCCACATCCCATCCTGGTGACCTTGGGCCCTACCGCCGAGGACTCGTGGGGAGGACCATCAAGACAGGTGGCGCACGGCCGCGTCCAGAGAGAGGTGACCACATGGAATCGATTCGGTGGTTCGAGAGCATTCGGATGTCCGACGCCCCCTCGGTCGGAGGGAAGGGCGCCAACCTCGGTGAGCTGACGGCGGGAGGGCTGCCCGTTCCGCCGGGATTCGTCATCACAGGGGAGGCGTACGTCGATGCGCTCGAACGCGCCGGTGTGCGCGATCGCGTGGCCGCGATCCTGGCCCAGGCGCGCCTCGCGACCCCGGCTGACCTCGGCGGCCTCGCCGCCACGGCGCAGGATCTCGTCCGGTCCGTTCCTGTGCCCCCCGACGTGGCGTCGGCGGTCCTCGATGCCTATCACCGCCTGGGCCAGGGGACCCGTGTGGCGGTGCGGTCCTCGGGGATAGGCGAGGATGCCGAGGGCACATCGTTCGCCGGGATGAACGCCACCTTCACCAACGTCGCCGGGGACGGCGAACTTCTCGAGCGGATCGTCGACTGTTGGGCCTCCCTCTACGGTGCTCGATCGATCTCCTACCGTGCCGGCAAGGAAGTCGTGGGTGAGCCCACGATCGCTGTCGTCGTGCAGGAGATGGTTCCGTCGGAACGGTCAGGCGTGATGTTCACGGTCGATCCCTCCACCGGGGACGGCCGTCATATCGTCATCGAGGCCGCTTTCGGGCAGGGAGAGGTCGTGGTGAGCGGCCAGGTCGAGCCCGATACGTACGTGGTGGACAAGGAGGGACCCCGGGTGCTGCAGGTCCGCGTCGGGTCGCAGTCGTTCGAGATCGTGCGGGGACCCGACGGTGCCGACCAGCGCATCGATTTCAGCCCCGGTGACGGCAGTCGCCGTGTGCTGACCGACGGCGAGATCCTGGACCTGGCGCGGATCGGGTTGGCGGTCGAGGCCCATTACGGCGCCCCCCAGGACACGGAGTGGGCCATGGCCGCTGGACGCACCGTGCTCGTCCAGTCGCGGCCCATCACCGCCGTGGGCGGCGAGCAGGCGGCCGTCGCCGACGTGGGCCGAATCCTCGTCCAGGGGCTGGCGGCGTCCTCCGGTCGTGCCGCGGGCGCGGTCCGCGTTCTGCTCTCCCCCGACGAAGGCGAACGCCTGATGGCGGGCGAGATCCTGGTGGCGCCCATGACGAGCCCCGACTGGGTGCCCACCATCCGCCGGGCGGCCGCCCTCGTGACCGACGGTGGAGGTATGACATGCCACGCCGCCATCGTGGCGCGGGAACTCCGGGTGCCCTGTGTGGTCGGAGCCCGCAATGCCACAACGGTGCTGCGCGACGGCGAGGTCGTCACCGTCGACGGGGCGCTCGGTACGGTGGTGGAGGGCGCGCACGTGGCACCGGTCATTGCGGCCGAGGTGCGCACCGAACCGCCCTCCTCGCCCGGTTCGCAACCGCTGGCCACTCGGATTTACGTCAATCTGGCGTTCGCCGAGCACGCCGAGGAGGTGGCGGCCATGCCCGTCGACGGGGTCGGACTGTTGCGGGCGGAATTCATGGTGACCGACGCCCTGGGCGGCGTCCATCCCCGAGTACTGGTCGAGCGAGGAGACGAGAAAACCTTCATCGAGAGCATGGCGGCGTCGCTGGTGCGCATCACCAAGGCGTTCGAGCCACGGCCCGTCGTGTACCGCAGCATTGACTTCAGGACCAATGAATTTCGCAATCTCGAGGGTGGTGAGCGGTTCGAACCTCCCGAGGAGAACCCCATGATCGGTTACCGCGGGTGCTACCGGTACGTCCGTGAGCCGGATCTGTTCCGTCTCGAGCTCGCCATGCTGGCGAAGGTGCGCGAGGAGTCGCCCAACCTCGCGCTCATGATCCCGTTCGTGCGCACGGCCTGGGAGTTGGAGGCCTGCATGGAGGTGATCGACACGAGCCCCGTGTCCGGGGCGATGCCGGTGTGGGTCATGGCCGAGGTTCCGTCCGTGGCCTTCTGGCTTCCCGAATACGCCGCCATGGGCATTGCCGGGGTGTCGATCGGGAGCAACGACCTCACCCAGCTCATGTTGGGCGTGGATCGTGATTCCCAGATCTGTGCGGAGCTCTTCGACGAGGCCGACCCCGCCGTCCTCGATGCCATCGGAAGGATCGTCGAGGGCTGCCGGACATCGGGGATCACGTCGTCGCTGTGTGGTCAGGCTCCCTCCAACCGGCCGGAATTCGCCGAACACCTGGTTCGCCTCGGCATCACCTCGGTGTCCGTGAATCCCGACGCCGTGGACGCGGTACGGAAGACCGTGGCCGACGCCGAATGGCGGTTGCTCCTCGAATCGACAGTTCCCGGCCGCAAAGAGGGACACGTGGGCCTGCCCACCGGACGAACTTTCCGCCACCGGGGACGAAACCATTGATCGGTTGAGCGCCACGAGCGGCGTCGGGAACCACGCCCCGTAGGAGACGCTCAGATCTCCTCCGGTACAAGGTCGATCGCTCCGCAGGGGCATTCCTGCACGCACAAGCCACAGCCCTTGCAGTAGTCGTAATCGAAGCGGTAGCCGTGTCCCTCCGTCACCTTCCGAACGGCATTGTCGGGGCACACGCCGAAGCAGTTGTCGCACTGGAAGCAGTTGCCGCACGAGAGGCACCGGCGCGCTTCGAACAATGCAGTCGTCTCGTCCAATCCACCGACGACTTCGTCGAAGGTCGACGTCCGTCTGGCCGTGTCGAGACGGGGGCGCACCGTCTTCGGTGCGTCGGCGTAATACCACGTGTTGAGTCGGTCGCTGGTGGCCAGCGCGTGGCGAACCGGCCGGTTATACGTGGCATTGTTGAGAAAGGCGTCTATCGCGCCGGCTGCGTGCTTGGCCTGACCGATGGCATCGGTGAGGGTGCGGGCGCCGCGCACCATGTCGCCTCCCGCGAACACCCCGGGGTGCCCGGTGCTCATGTCCGGGCCCACCTGCACCAGACCGTTTTCGATGTCCACGTCGGGCAGGGTGCGCAGCAGCGACACGTCCGCCTCCTGTCCGAGCGCCAGGACCAAGGAGTCAGCTTGGAGCTCCTCGAGCTCTCCGGTGGGACGCGGAAAGCCGGCGTCGTCGAGAACCATCTTCTCGATCAGGAACGCCGTCCCCGTGGCTCCCGTCACGGTGGAGAGCCACTGGAGCCGCACGCCTTCAGCGGTGGCGTCCTCCACCTCCTCGTCGTGGGCCGGCATGCGATCGCGGGTGCGGCGATAGACGACGACGGCATCCTCGGCCCCGAGCCGCCTCGCCGTCCTGGCCGCGTCCATGGCGGTGTCACCACCGCCGTACACGGCCACACGGCGGCCGAGCGCCGGCGCGCTGTGATCCTCCACACCTCTCAGGAGGGCGACGGCGTCGAGGACGCGCGCCGAGTCCCCGGCGGGGATGGCGGCGTGGTGCGCCATCTGGGCACCGACAGCCAGAAAGGCGGCGTCGAATCCGCCCGCAGCCATGGTGGCCTGGAGATCGTCGACCGCTCGTCCGTATGCGATGTCGACACCCATCTCGAGGATCCGGTCGATCTCGGCCTGCACGATGTCCCGTGGGAGCCGGTATGCGGGTATCCCGTAGCGCATCATCCCGCCCGGGAGAGGGGCCGCTTCGTAGAGGACCACGTCATGTCCCCTTCGCCGGAGGTGATACGCGGCGGCCAGGCCACCGGGTCCGGAACCCACGACGAGAACCTTGCGACCGGTTGACGGCCCGGGCGGGTCCGGCCGCCAGCCCTCGCTCAATGCTCGGTCGCCGAGGAAGCGCTCCACGGCGTTGATCCCCACGGTCTCGTCGATGGTGGCACGGTTGCATGCCGTCTGGCAGGGGTGGAAGCAGGCTCGTCCCATGACCGCGGGGAACGGGTTGTCGACCATGATCTGGCGCCAAGCCTCTTCGTACGAGCCGTCCTCGGCGTCGTACAACCACCGCTGGATGTTCTCCCCCGCGGGACAGGCGTCGTTGCACGGGGGTAGGCGATCCACGTAGACGGGACGCTCCATCCGCCACGACCCGGTCTTGTTGGCCAGGCTCGAGCCGACCTCCAGCGTGATAGCGAACGGCCTGTCCATCACGACACCACCTCGGAGCGTTCGGTCAGGCCGTATCGGCGGATCGACCGGTCTGCGAGCGCTTGCAGTTCGGCCACGATGTCGGGACGCACGGGCTCCCCGTCGGCATCGAATAGATGGCTGAAGCGGGCCTGGAGCCGGAGGTACTCCGTGACCGGTGCCAATCGGCGGATCTTGGTCACCCTCACGACCTCGCCGTGTTCCGCTTCGAATACCGGGAACAGCCCGGTCTGCGTGGCGAGGCGGGCGATCCGCACCGTGTCACATGCGGCGGAGCCCCACCCGAGGGGGCAGGGAACCAGGATGTGAAGGTAGCGGGCACCGTGGAAGGTCATGGCCCGCTCGACCTTGGCCTCCAGGTCGTGGAGATCGGCGACGGTGGCGGTCGCCACATACGGAATCTCGTGCGCCATGGCCAGCGCCGGCAGGTTCTTGCCCTGGCCGAACGGGTTGCCGGGCTCGGGTCCCACGGCCTCGGTCGTGGCCGTGCGCGCCGCCGCCGGCGTTGCCCCCGAGCGCTGCACACCGGTGTTCATATAGGCCTGGTTGTCGTAGCAGATGAAGAGGACGTCGTCGTTGCGCTCGAACATCCCCGACAGACAGCCGAATCCGATGTCGACGGTGCCGCCATCGCCGGCCTGGCCGACGACCCGGACGTCGTTCTTTCCCTTGACCCGCAGTGCCGCGGCAACACCGGTGGCTACCGCAGGGGCGTTGCCGAAGAGGGAGTGGAGCCACGCGATCTGCCACGACGTCTCGGGATACGGGGTCGAGAAGACTTCCAGGCAACCCGTGGCGTTGACCGCCACCATCCTCCCCGCCGTGGCTCTCATGGCGGCGTCGAGGGCGTAGCGGGCGCCGAGTGCCTCGCCGCAACCCTGGCAGGCTCGGTGCCCGCTGGTGAGTGCGTTGGACCGGTCCGGGTCAGCCTGAACGGTGCGGTCGGTGTCCTCCACCAGCCGGTTGCCGACGGCGAAACTACCCACCTGGTAGTAGCGCACGGTCATGGTCACCCGATTCCCGAGGCGACGGTGCCGAGATCACGCAGGATGTTCTCTGCGCTGGGGCCTGACCTCCGGGTCCGCGCCATCCTCTCGAGTTCCCCTTCGACAAGGTCTCGATTGAGGTCAAGGAAGGTCAACCTCTCCAGCTCGCCACGGTCGGCACACTCGAAGACCGTCCGCAACGACGCCTTGGTGATCGGTCGGCCACCGAGGCCGGCGACGACCGTGGCGACGGGGACGGTCATACCCGTGAGGGCCATGGCCACATCGGTCGAGAGCACGCCGCCGAATCCGACGCTGAAGGCCTTTTCGACCACCACCACCCGACGTGTGTTCGCCAGGGCGGCGCGGACCGCGTCGATGGGGAACGGACGGAAAGAGGTGATGCCGAGCACCCCGATGCGCATGCCCTGCTCCCGCAACGAATCCACGAGGTCCTTGATCGTACCGAGCACTGACCCGAGCGCCACCACCACCGTGTCGGCGTCGGCACTGCGGTACTGGTGCACCAGTCCACCGGAGACCCGACCGAAGGCCTCGGCGAACTCCCCGGCCAGCTCCCCGATGCGCACGAGACCCTGCTGATGACGGGTGTGGGCGATGAACCGCACCTCTTCGAACGCCTCGGGGCCGACCATGGCCCCGATGGAGACCGGCTCGTCGGGATCGAGAAGCTGGCGGGGCTCGAACGGGGGCAAGTAGGCGTCAACCTGCTCCTGCGTGGGCAGATCCACCCGCTCCGAGGCGTGGGTGAGAATGAACCCGTCCATGCAGACCATGACGGGTAGGGACAGCTCCTCCGCCAGGCGGAACGCCTGGATGTGGAGATCGACGGCCTCCTGGTTCGTCTCGGCGAAGAGCTGCACCCAGCCGGCGTCTCGCACCGCCATGGCGTCGCTGTGGTCGTTCCAGATGTTGATCGGCGCGCCGATGGCACGGTTGGCCAAGGTCATGACGATGGGCAGTCCCAGCCCGCCAGCGTTGTAGACGGCTTCCATCATGAAGAGGAGTCCCTGGCTGGAGGTGGCCGTAAAGGAGCGTGCTCCGGCGGCCGAGGCACCGATGGCCACCGACATGGCGGCGAATTCAGACTCGACATTGATGAATTCGCACGGTGACAGGTCCCCAGCCTTCACCAAAGCCCCGAGGGCCTCGATGATGTGCGTCTGAGGTGAGATGGGGTACGCACACACCACCTCGGGGCGGCACAGGGCGACCGCCTGGGCCACCGCCCGCGAGCCTTCAATCTGCCGGAGCATTGAGCATCAGCTCCCATTGGTGGCCCGACATCTCGTGCCGAACGTAGGCGTAGGCCTCGCCCGCGGCCGCCACGTTGTGTTCGGCCACGGACCCCTCAGTCCCGAATCGGTCCTTGATGGCCTGTGCCACGGCCCCGATCGACACCTCAGCCGTCAAGGCCGCGAAACCTCCCAGGAGGACGGCGTTGGGGAGCGGCCGCCCGGTGTGACGCTGGGCCATCTCGGATGCGGGTACCGTCAGGAGGCGGTCACGTCGAAACTGCTCGAACAATGTCCCGATCCCGAGGTCACCAAAGGTGCGTGTGGTGTTGATCAGGACGAATCCCTCCCTCGACAAGCCGGAGAACAAGTCGACCTGATGCATGAGGGTGGGGTCGAGGACGATCAGGGCGTCCGGGGTCACCACAGGCTCCCGGGTCCGGATCTCGCGCTCGTCGAGACGACAGTACGAGACCACCGGCGCTCCCGTTCGCTCGGAGCCGAAACTCGGGAAGGCCTGGGCCCAGCGACCCTCCTCGAACGCGGCGACGGCCAAGAGCTCGGCCGCGGTCACCACACCCTGGCCGCCCCGTCCGTGGATCCGTACTTCGAACACCATTCCAGCGTGGTCCTGGCCAGCGCGTTGCGATAGGGCCGAACGGCACCGATACCGGCCCCTTCGGCACCCGGGGTGGCACCGTCCACGGGGCTCCTCCGGCACGGGCCCGACGTGACTTTCGTCCCTGGTACCGGTGCCTCGAAGATGTGTAGATGGATCATAGAGAATGGTCACGATGTGGAGGTCGCCAGTGGCAGTGAGGCAGCGGGACCCAGGAGGTACAGGTACCCGCAGTGGGGGAGCAGGGTGGGGAGAGGAGTTGACGCTGGCCCAACCGGGTCGGCACCGCCGGCAGCGCCACACGGAGACGCCCGGTCGGGCCTTGCTCGGCCTGCCTCGGGACTCGACTCCCATGGAGAGGCCCCACCAGGTGCCCGCTCCACGTCACAGTCCCCGCCGTGAAAGCACCGGCGTGCCTGAGCTCGCCCGAGACAGCGACCCGAACCGGTGATTTCGGAAAGTGGAGGTGTGAGATGCAGATCGAATTGACTGACGTGCAGTCCTCGGAGTTACGACGGCTCCTCGACGAAGCATTGCGAGAGTTGAGCCACGAGATCGCCGATACGGACAACGCTCATTTCCGTCAGGGGCTGCGGGACCGGCGGGCCGCCCTCGAAGCCATAGCGCACCAGCTCGCGGAGCTGCAGGCCAGCCGATGACGCCGGGCCGTGAGGGGGAACCAGCCCACCTGACCGGCGTCGCACCCCTCCTCGGGCCGGTATGGATGGATCAACGGGGTTCCGAGGTGCTCGAGCGTGGCGAATGTCTGCGACTCTTGGCGCAGGCCGGTCGGCGCGGTGATATCGGACGGCTCGGGATCCCGACGGAGTCTTCGCCCATCGTCGTGCCCGTCAATTTCGGGTACTGGGAGGCGGCCGTCCTGCTCCGGGTGGGCCCCGGCACCCTGGCGGACCTGGCTCCCGAGTCGCTCGTCGCCTTCGAAGTCGACGACGTAGACCGCCAGGGAGGTGTGGCCTGGAGCGTGCTCGTCCGGGGCCTCGCCCGGGCTCTCCCGGCCCATGAGCTCCACCACCTCTGGCACCACCTCCCCGAGCCCATGGCACCACGCCCCGGCGATCTCATCGTGTCCATACGCGGCGATGTCGTCACCGGGCGGCGGTTCCCGCTGAGTGCTCCCGATCCGCATGACTGACGGATCGATGGAGGAGTGTCCACCATCTAACGCCCATCTTCGCCGAGTCGGGGCGGTGGCGCGTGGCGCTGCCGTCAACTGTCACCGGTCGGGAGGTGAGAACCCGCCGATGCCCTTCGAGCTCAGGGATTCGCGTGGAAGCGGATCGACTGGGCGAGGACCGCGTCGGTCAGGTCGTCGGCCTCGTGACTGAGGTTCCGCAGGAGATCATCGAGGGCGACCATCCCATGGACCTTGCCCAGGTCGTCGACGACGGGGACCCGTCGCACACCCCTCTTCTGCATGATCGCCGAAACCTCCGCAATGTCCGATGCGGGATGCACCGATGCGACGTCGCGTGTCATGACTGTGTCGACAGACACGTCCGGCGAGTGGCCTTGACCCGCACCTTTCAGCGCGAGGTCACGGTCCGTCACGATTCCGGTGACGTATCCGATGTTGTCCACGACAAGCACACTGCCCACGTCGTGCGTCTCCATCAATCGTGCGACCCCTCGCAAGGATGTTGTCGGCGTGCACACGACGGCCGGGGTACGCATCAACTCGGCAACCCTCATCATGATCTCCCTTCACGCATCCGAATATGCCCCCAAAGAGGGGGAGCGTTCGGACTCCTCTGGCGATCATGCGCCCATACTGCGCTCGGACGTCAGGGTCGAAGGTCATCTATCCGCCGCCAGTGCCGTTCTGATCGGGACCTTAGGCCCTGGTCGTCAGGGCCCGCGGAACTGGAGGATGGCTGTGTCATCGCCTGTGCACGGCGGAAGGGGTGCCGGCGAGCCCGCCCGTCGGGGGCGGTCCACCGACGCCGGGTCGTGAGCGTAGGGTCGGCTGGACCGAGGAGAAGCTTGTCATGCTGGTGAGAACATGTTTGCGGAAGGCCCCCGTCACCGTTCCTCCCGAATGCTCCGTCAAGGAAGCGGCGCAACTGATGGGGACACACGGGGTCGGGTCGGTCCTCGTGGTGAGCGGCGACGAGGTCCTCGGGATCGTGACCGACAGAGACATCACGTTGCGGGTGGTCGGTTCCGGGCGGCCCTTGACCACCCAGGTCAACGCGGTCATGAGTGGACCCCTCGTGACCATTCAAGGGTCGGCCGACATCTTCGACGCGTACCGGCTCCTGAACGACTCAGGGGTCCGCCGGCTTCCGGTTCTCGAGGAAGGCGACCTGGCCGGCATCATCACTGCCGACGACCTGCTGGTGGCGCTCGTCCTCGAACTCGGCGCGGTGGTGTCCCCGGTCGCACACGAGGTCCTCGATCCCGACCTCAACGCCTGAGCGCTTCTCGATGGCTGCACGGGAGTATCGCCGGCGCTCACAGGACCCAGCCATCATCGGACGATGGCTCGGGGAAAGCCCGGTCCCAAGGCGCCGTTGTCGAAGGGGTGATCTGGCGCCTCGGCGTGCCTCGAGGCCACCGCATCGATGGTGACTCGGGTACGCGACTGGGTCCGACGTCCCCTGGCCGAACGCAGCTTGGTCGGTTTCGTCTTCTACCGCCTGCGCTGGGCCATCCTTGCCCTGGCGGCGTTGTCCCTGGTGGCGACCGTCGGCTATGTCGTGATCGAAGGCTACGGATGGCTGGACGCCGCCTTCATGACCGTCATCACCCTGAGCACCGTGGGCTACGGAGAGGTCCATCGCCTCGACGGGGCGGGACAGGTGTTCACCATGGCGGTGCTGGTGGCCGGCTTCGCTGTGCTCGTCTATGCCGCGGCGATGCTCGCCGGCTTTCTCACAACGGGCGACGCCGCTGCCCATGTGCGTCAATCGAGGGGAAGGCGAATGCGCAACGCGCTGGAGGACCACATCATCGTCGTCGGATTCGGACGCGTCGGTCAGGCCGTCGCCCTGGGAGTACGCGATCTCGACAGGACGTGTGTCGTGGTCGACCGCGATCCGTCCCGTGAGGAACTGATCGCGGAGAGCGGCCTGATCCCGCTGATCGGTGATGCGACCAACGAACGTTCCCTCGAGGACGCAGGCGTTACGCGTGCCGCCGCCTTGGTGTCCGCCACCGACGAGGACGGTGTGAATCTGCTTGTCACGCTGACAGCCCGGGCGCTGTGCCCTCAACTTCGGATTGTTTCGAGAGTCAACGAAGCGGACTGGCGCGATCGGATCGTGCACGCCGGGGCGGATGTCGCCCAATCGCCGTACCGCTCCTACGGGATGTCTCTCGCCGCCTCGGCCGTCACTCCCGGAGTGCTCGACGTCCACGTCCTGCCCATGTTGGGGCTGGCGACCGAGGAGATCGAGGTGTCGGCGGCGTCGCCGTTCGTGGGCCGGTCACTGACGCAGATCGGAGAGAGACGTCCTGACGTGTTCGTGGTCGGTCTCAGGCGGGAAAGGCGGTTTCACCGGTGGCACGACGTGAGCGGACCGGTCTCACCGGGTGACGTGCTCGTGGCCCTGGGCACACCCGCCGTCCTGCGAGAGCTGGCCGCCGAATCCTGACCGCCAGAGCACCAAGGGCCGGCTCGGGCGCCGTGCTCACCTGGCGTCCGGGGGAATCGGGGATCTTCGGGTCATTCGGCACTACCCGGAGCCGGCAAACGGTCGCACACTCAGATCCAGGGGAGGGGGAGACGCCATGAGCTCGAGAACCGGACCGACCGACGGAGCCTTGAGCAGCACGGACAACCTGCTCTGGACCATCGGCCGCGATCCGATTCTCCGTACTCCCGTCGTCGCCGTGCTGCTCCTGGACCGAAGCCCTCGATGGGACCAGGTGAGGGGGCGCTTCCAGGAGCTCACCGAGGCGGTGCCGCGCCTGCGCTCGCGGGTGGAGCCGGTGTCGGCTCTGGGATGGGGCCGACCGATGTGGGTCGCCCACGACGGTTTCGACCTCGATGTCCACCTCCGGCGCATGGTGGCGGCGTCTCCGGCGACCCTACGCACCGTGCTCGACCTCGCACAGGTCATGGGGACGACCGCTTTCGACCCCGAATTGCCGTTGTGGGAGGCGGTCGTTGTGGAAGGGATCGCCGGTAGCCAGGCCGCTCTCGTGATCAAGCTTCATCACGCTCTGGTCGACGGAGTGGGCGGCATGGACCTGGTCCTGCACCTGCTCGACCGCAGTCGCGCACCTCGGCGTGGTGCGGCGAAGGTGGACAGGGCGCCCGGAACTCCCGGGCACAGGGAGGGCGGATCGTCGGACGAGACCGGCCGACCGGCCTGGCTCCAGCAGGTCCTGCCCACCTCGCGACGGGTGTGGGATGCGTCGGCCCGCGCCCTGAGGGATCCGTTGGCCCAGATCAACCGGGCCCGTTCCATGGGCGAGTCCGTCGGCCGCTTGCTGGCACCGGCTCGCCGACCTCTGTCATCGCTCATGACGGCACGAAGCCTCGGACGGCGCTTCGACGTCCTTGATCTGTCTCCCGACTTGCTGCGCGAGACCGCCATCGCGACGGGGGGCACCATGAACGACGTCTTCGTCACCGCGGTGGTGAGGGGGTTGTGGCGCTATCACCATGACCATGATTCAGAGGCGCCGCACCTTCGCGTCCTCATGCCGGTCAATGTGCGTAGCGACTCCGACGACGTCGGTGGTAACCACTTTGTCCCCGCGCGGTTCATCCTCCCGACTTGTGGCGGCCCGGGAGAATGTCTGCACCGGGTGCATGAGATCGCCGAGTCCTGGAAGCATGCGCCTGGCCTGGGACTCAGCGACATCCTCGCGTCCGCCCTCGACCATCTGCCGCCGTCCCTCACCACGGCGCTGTGGGGCTCGATGCTCAAGGGGGACGATTTCGTCGCCACCAACGTCCCCGGCCCCCGAATCGAGACGTATCTCGCCGGAGCGCACGTCGACCGGTTCTACGCCTTCGCGCCGACGTCAGGCGCCGCACTCAACGTCGCGCTCGTCACAGCGGCCGGTCGTGCGTGTGTTGGTATCAATAGTGATACGGCGGCAATCGCCGACGGGGTGACTCTGACCCGGTGCCTCCAGGCCGGATTCGACGAAGTGTTCACACTGGCACACAGTCGGCGCCGGAAGGTCAGTGCATGATGTCCTCGACCGAACGGCTCTCTTCGCTCGACGCTCTGTTCTTGTATCTCGAATCGCCGAGAACGCCGATGCACATGGGATCAGTGGCGATCTTCGAAGGGGCCCCCCTGAAGGATGGCCAGGGCAACATGCGCATGCGCGCCATCCGCGCCGCGATCGAGGGCCGGCTGGATTCGGTACCGAAGCTGCGCAAGCGGGTTCGCTTTCCCCGCTTTCCTGGGGCGTCCCCCGTGTGGGTGGACGACGCTGGGTTCGAGATCGCCCACCACGTACGCTTGGTTGATCTCCCTGCTCCGGGAACCGACGCCGAGCTGCTCGAGCTCAGTGCCGACGTGCTCGCGGAACCCCTGGACCGGGGGCATCCGCTGTGGGAGTTGTGGTTCGTCCAGGGTCTATCCGGCGGGCGCGTCGCTCTTATCGAGAAGCTCCATCACGCCCTGGCTGACGGCCTGGCGGGAGTCGAGCTGGCCACGGTGCTGCTTGACGTCGAGCGGGACCCGGCTCCACAGGTGGACGCCGCTGCATGGCACCCGGCTCCGCAGCCCCGCGAAGTGACGATCGTGACGCGTGATCTCGTGCATCGGAGCTGGCAGCCGGTCCGGGCCGGGTTGTCAGTACTGGGGGCCCTGAGGCACCCGCTGCTCCGCGGCCGTCCCGCGGCAGAGCTGGTCGGCGCGCTAGGGACCCTGGCCACTCCGCGGACGGTGGCTCCGCGCTCCTCGATCAACGTGTCCGTGGGTCACAGAAGGAGCTTGATCTTCGTGCGTCAGCCGCTCGATGAGCTGAAGTCGGTCGAGAGGCGGTTCGGAGTCACCATCAACGACGTGTTGCTGGCGGCTGTCGCTGGCGGGCTGCGATCTCAGCTCATGGGGCGAGAGGAGACGGTCGACGGTGGTACCTTGCAGGCGCTGGTTCCCGTAGCGACAGATCCCCACGGGGACCATCACCTGGGGAACAAAGTCTCTGCCATGATCGTCCGACTCCCTGTGGGTCTCGACGACCCGGTGGCACGTCTCGCCGCCGTGGCGCGAACGGTCTCGAGCTGCAAGGACCATCGGCAGGCACTGGCGGGTGACTTCATCATGCGCCTACTCGAGCCATTGCCACGGCCAGCATTGATCGCCACCGCGGCCGTTGCGCATCATCAGCCGTTCATGAACCTCGTCGTGACCAATGTGCCCGGCCCGTCGATGCCGTTGTACGCCTTGGGTGCGCAGATGCTCGAGGCGTTCCCCGTCGTTCCGCTCGCCGGCAATCTGAGCATCGGGGTAGCCGCACTCTCGTACGACGGTCAGCTTTCGCTCGGCCTCTTTGCCGATCGGGACCGGTGCCCAGACCTGGACGTCCTGGCCGATGGCATTCGCAGGTCCTTCTCTGAGCTGATCGTTGCTGCAGGTGAGTCCGGAGCGGGAAACCCGGGAGGTGAGGCGAACGTGCCCGCGTCGACGGGACCGCATCCCGCTGGTGCCGCGGCATCGCCCCGACGATCGCCGCAGAGGCACCTGCATTCTGGGGCGCCAGTCCACCGCTCGGCCGGGCCGCCGGCTGTTCGGAAGAAGGAGCACCCGTCCTCGCGTTGACTACGGGCACGACGACGGATCACGTGCCCACGACGCCCGGATCTCAAGAGGGCACTGGTAGGGGTCAAGGAAGGGCACCGCGATTCAAGGGAATGGTCGTCTGGTGGACGCTCTAGTCACGCTTCTTCACGACGTTCAGCCAGTTGCCGGGGGCGTACGAGGCGACGACGTGGCCCACTCCGTCAAGTACCGTGAGGACGCCTTCATGGACCTCCCAGATGTCGCCGACCAGAACGTCGCGCCGTTCGTCCCCCGATGCGGTTGCGGAAACCACCACGATCTCTGTCATGCCGACGGTCCTTTCGTGAGATCCCCTCTGCTGCCGTGCCGGTCGACCGGGCCCGAACTACGGAGAGACCGGCACCTGCCAGATGAGCGAGGTTCCACCAGCCTCCGGGGTCTCGATGGAGAACGATCCGTTCAGCTTTTCCGCTCGACGTCGCAGATTGACGAGGCCGAGCCCGCCCTGACCGGTGTCCCCGCCCTCGATCCCCCGGCCGTTGTCGAGGACCTGGAGACGACACTGGCCGTCCTTGACGCTCAGATAGACCGAGACCTCCGTCGCTTGTGCGTGGCGACCAATATTCGTGACAGCCTCGCGGACGACGGCGAGTAGGTGTTCAGCCAGCTGGTCGGAGATCATGGTGTCGACAGGGCCGTCGAAGGTGGTCCGGACCTCGAAGCCGATCACAGGTGCGAGGACCCGCACGAGCGAGAGGATCCCGGCGCGTACCCCTCGATCGATCTCCGCCGATCCCAGCTCGTAGATGGTGGAGCGGACCTGTCGTATCGTGTCGTCGAGGTCGGAGATGGCCGCGTTGAGTCGGTCCGCAATGCCGGACGCCTCGGCCGCCGCGGTCAGGGACTGGAGTGAGAGTCCCACCGCGAACAGGCGTTGGATCACGGTGTCGTGGAGATCCCTGGCCATGCGATCGCGGTCGTCGTAGACGGCCACCTGCTGGACGCGCCGATGGAGCCGAGTGTTCTCGATGGCGATGCCTGCTCCGACAGCGAGGGCGCCCACCAGGGCCTCGTCGTCAGCGGTGAACTCCGACCAGCCGATCTTGTCGGTCAGGTAGAGGTTTCCGTAGATCTCGTCGCGCACCTTGATCGGTACGCCCAGGAACGACGTCATCGGAGGATGGTTGGGCGGGAAGCCGAAGCTGTCGGGGTGAGCGCCGAGGTCGGTCAGGCGCACCGGGTGGGGATCGGTGATGAGCAGGCCCAGGACGCCTCGTCCGGTCGGTCGGGGACCGATCTTCTCTTCTTCCTCCGGGTCGAGTCCGACGGTCACGAACTCGGCCAGGGCGGTGCGATCATCGTTCAGGACGCCGAGAGCGCCATAGCGGGCGCCAGTCATGGCACACGCCTCTTCGATGAAGTGTCGGAGAAGGCTGGGGAGGTCGAGGTCGGCCTCGAGCTGGAGCGTGGCTTCGAGCACGCGGCGCAGCTTCGCTGGATCCTCGATGGACCGATAGGGCATCTAGCGCCATCCCATCTGCGGCGCTGCCGGGGTCCGGAGCAGGTGTCGCGATCTAGGCAAGCGCACGCATCCTACTCCTGCGCGAAGGGTTTCCGGCGTGGTCAGGCCCATGGCGTGCCTGCCACATCGGCCCACGCCATGGCTCGGTGGCCAGGGGATGGAACTGGGTGGGTCGGCGAGGACGACCCCGAGACACGTGGCGCACCCGTTCGAACCACCCGCCCCATCGTGCGGTGGTGGCGACGGCGACGGCCATGGCGTGGCGGCTTCGTCGTTGGGTCTCGCTCCCGTACCGAGCCGCGACCTCTCGGGGCCAGGAGGCGGTCCGTCTGCCCGACGGGGACGAGATCCGGTCGGCCGGTCGCCGGATCGGAATGGGCGATACCCGTCGTCGGCGATCGGACAGCCGGACACCGCAGATCGGCTTCGCGGCGACGGACATGGGACCTTGGCCTCTAGATTACGACGGTATGGCTTCATATGATCACTATTAGTGGTATTCGGATCGGCCGGAGGGAAGAGGACAGAAGATGCGAAGGCAGAGGGTCATCGCAAGGATGCTGTTCTTGGCGGGGACCGTGCTCTTTTCCGGCGTCGCAGTGCTCGGCTTCACCGGTGTGGCCTACAGCTGGCAGACGACGGGCCAACTCACTGTCGTCAAGACCGACGGTGTCGGCGTTCCCCTTGTCGGCGCCGGGTTCACTCTCTTCACCGTGGGGAAGGACGGGACACCGGGTACAGCGACCGCATGGACGTGCCTGATTTCGAAGCTCACTGGCGGCGTGGCTGAATGTTCAACCAGCGACCAGGTCACGCCCGGTACCTACTGGGTGGTGGAGACGACCGTCCCTCCGGGATACAGCGCGGGCGCACCCCAGAAGGTGACCATCGAGAAGATGCTCGTGACCACCGTCACGTTCAAGGACGCGCCGCTCCCAGGCTCGGTCGTCATCACGAAGACAAGCGCCGGCCGGCCCCTTGCCGGCGCGGGGTTCACCCTCTACGTGGACAACCATGGAGTTGCCGGTGGATCGACCGGCAAGTCGTGCCAGAACACCGTTATCGCGGGTGGTCAGGCGACATGCACGATCACGGGCGTGCCTGCGGGGATGTACTGGCTGGAGGAGACGACGGTACCCGCCGGTTACATTGCCGGGTCTCCTCGTGAGATCTCGGTGTCGGCTGGTCTCGATACCGCCGTGACGTTTGTCGACGATCCAGCGCCACCGAAGGGTACGACGACGACGACGGCGCCACCGAAGGGGACGACGACGACCGTCCTGCCGCCACCGAAGGGGACGACGACGACTGTCCAACCGCCACCGAAGGGGACGACGACGACCCGACCGCCCACCGGTCCGAGTGGGGGGACCACCACCACCGTCGCGCGACCGGCTGGCGGAACGCCGACAACCAATATCCCGGTCATTGGACCAATGACACCGATCAGCGGCGTGACCACGGTTCAAACCGGTCTTGCTTTCGCCGGGTCCAAGCTGCTCGTGATCACCCTCGGGACATTGGGACTGGCCATGATCGCGGTGGCCGGAGTCCTACGCCGGAAGGCAGGACCGGCCATCGGCCGGGAGAACGGCGAGTCGGGCGACGAGGCGTGATGCAAGACACACTCCAGTACCGTTGAAGGCCCCGGTGTTCAGGCTTTCGCAAAGCCATTGCGGGCCCATGGGCCCCGCCCCCTGCTGGACTCGTCCCGGGGAGAACGGACAGAATGAGTTGTGACGCCCGTTCCTCAGAGATCAATGGGCCGTCGGCGGCCGGACCATCCCGGTTACCCAATTCGGCGGAACCTACGCGATCACATGCGGCCACCCTGCTAGGTAGGAGGCAGAAGTGACGGGCACACAAGCGACGTCAGATCACCGGATCGTCGTAGGGGTCGACGGCTCGGATTGTTCGTTGGCCGCACTGGACTGGGCCGCACGACAGGCGAAGCTCACGGGCGCCACTCTGGAAGCGGTGATCACCTGGGAGTGGCCGACGACGTATGGGGCGGCGTTCTCCTTTCTGCCCGCCAACTACGACCCGTCAGCCGACGCCCGCACTGTGCTCGACCAGGCCCTGAAGGCGCTGGGCGAAACCTACCGCGACGTTGAGGTCCGGTCGGTGGTCGTGGAGGGCCATCCGGCGCCGGCACTGGTGGACGCCTCGCGTGGCGCCGACCTTCTCGTCGTGGGCAGCAGGGGTCACGGAGAATTCTCGGGAATGCTGCTCGGATCGGTGAGTCAGCACTGCGCGACCAACGCCCGCTGCCCTGTTCTCGTGCTGCACGAACGCACCTAGTGCGGTCCGCGTCTCGACCCGCGTGTCACAACGAGAAGTCGCCGACCAGCCTCAAATCGATGGCACACGCCACCCTGACTGTCACTATGTGGGGCCCTCGGCAACCTCTCGGATATGGCTCAAAAGCTCGGCGAGGCCACGCGCTATCTCAGCCTGACCCTGAAGAATATGGCCGACCGCCGAGTGCACCCGTTCCGAGGTGAGAGGCAGCGTTTCGGCCAACTCTCCCAATTCGGCCATGGTGGTGGCGATCCGGTCGAAGAGTTCGTGGTGCAGTTCGCTCATGGTCACTCCTATGGTGCAGAACTCCGTCGAACGTGCCTGCCGAAGCTCGATCGGGCCGGCGTCCCACCGAGGTTGACGTTACACAGCCGTGCCGCCGATAGCGGAACGCGTTGCTCCGGACCCTCGCTCCAATGGCCGGACGTCCACGGAGGTCGAACGGAGGTCCCCGATGCCCGCGCACCTAGACGGTGATGAGGTCGCCGATACGCACTGGCTCAAGGTGCCGGGCCCGAATCATGGCGACCAGAGCTGGGAAGGCTTCGACGGTTCCGGCGTGGCCCGTGTGAAGGCTGACGATGGAGCCAGGATGCAGGGCCTGTGTGACGCGTGCGACGATGGCCGCAGAACCGGGATCTTCGTAGTCGAGGGGGTCGACGTCATAGCCGACGGACACCGGATAGCCGGCCAGTCCCGCTTGATCCAGGATCAGTGACGTGGGGACCACGATGCCCGATGGTCGGAACCAGAGGCCGTTGTTCCCTTCGATGTGATCGAGCACTGCCGCGCATCGCTGAATCTCGTCGGCCACGCCGCTGGCGTCGAGGCTGCCGAGGTCGGGATGCGTGTAGGTGTGGTTACCGAGAGTGTGACCGGCGGCCAGGATCTGAGAGGCCAGAGCAGGATTGGCCTCCATCCATGTGCCGACACCGAAGACGGTGATGGGCGCGGACAGCTGATGGGCCGACTGCAGGAGCTCCTGCGTCAGGGTGATGTCCCCTGAACCGTGAAAGGTCAAGGCGACGGCATGTCCAGAACGCGATCCGTTCGCGACGTACCTGGCGGGACCCGTAGGTGCGGTAGTCGTGGAGGGGACAGTTGAGGTCGGACCCCTGTGGCGCGGTGGTTCGCTCGTCCGGCGCGCCTTCGCTAGGCCACAACCTGTCAACAGAGCAGCACCGGCGGAAGCCAACACGGCCCTGCGAGACCAGGTCGGTCCTATGCGCTTCTTCGTCATCGGCCTCTTGTCTGCTCTTCCTTCTATTCGTTATTCGCAGGGCTCTTCTGGCGACCAAGCGTGGTCGGAGAGCGATTCATCACCGCAGAATGCCCGTGTGGCCGAGAGAGTAGCGGCCAGGCTGGGGCCACACGCACACCCCGTGAGGACCGTAGCCGACCGGGATGCGAGCGATCTCCTTGCCCGTCGTGGTGTCGATGGCGTAGACATCGGCGTCGTAGCGTCCCGACAGCCACAGCACCTTGCCGTCAGCCGAGACTCCTCCCATGTCCGGACTGGCGATACCGCTCTCGCGACCGAGATGAGCGCCGCTCTCGGGAGGAAGGACCCACGTGGCGATCACCTGTCGCGTGGCGAAGGAGATCACGGAAATCGTGCCTGCGTCACGATTAGAGACGTAGAGGTCGAGGGAGTCCCGACTGACGTAGAGACCGTGTGCCCCCTTGCCGGTCGGAAGAAAGCCCAGCACCCGGAAGGAATCGCCATCCACCTCCCAGACGCCGTCGGCCGTGAGATCGGCCACGTAGAACACCTTTCCGTCCGGAGAGAGCTTGACGTCCTGAGGCACTGCACCGGTTCCAAGCGCCAGAGTGCCCACGACCGACTGACTGGCCACGTCGACCTTCAGGAGCTGGCCGGAGAATTCGCAGGAGGCGATGAGATACGTGCCGTTGGCTGAGAAATCCATGTGGTCGACGCCGCGACAGGGCACCCGCAACGAATGGACGAGAGCCATGGTGTGCGGGTCTCGGAAATCGAGGCGCTGCAATGCTTCGGCGACGACGATCGCATAGTGGCCGTCCGGTGTGAAGTACATGTTGTAGGGATCCTCGACGTGAACGGGAGTGCCGGGAGCGCCCGTGACGGGATCGATGGGGGTCAGGCTGTTCCCCTGATCGTTCGTCACCCACAGCGTCTTCATGTCCCATGACGGCACAATGTGCTGGGGTAGGGCCCCAACGCCGAACTCGCGTACCACCTGGTACGTAGCGGGATCGATCTCGTCGACCGTGTCACTGAGGCCGTTGGGGACGTAGATCAGCGGTCGCGCCGCTTGGGCGGCTGGACTCAGGTCCCCGGGGCCATCGGCTGAGTAGATGTTGCATGGATCGCTTACCGCCGGCATCCCAGGGAGTGCGTTCGTCACAGGCGGACAGGTGGCGTCCTGGGGATCTTGGCGAGGGAGGGGCCGCGGTCGCACCAATCGGTGAGACCGTGACGTGGCCGTCTTGGCGGCGGTCGTCGGATCCACGACCGAGATGATGAGAAGCACGACCAACCCGGCAATCACGACCACCCCGATCAGCACAGCGATCCAGCGGCGTATCAGAGTGGCCATCGGTAGTCGCCCGACAGATGATGGCTTCGAGGAGAACACCATCCTCTCAGCGGCCGAAGGCGGCGCGAGAACGCCCCGTGGCGATCGTGATTCTTTGTCCGCCGAGAGCCTCGTCTGGACCCCAGATCTGCCGTGCCATCTCGTCCAGTCTCATCTGGGACGCTCACGCCCGCAAGAAAGCCCGGAAGCCGACAACTCGTCAGATTGTGCTCCCAGCGGCGGCGCGACGAATCTCGTGGCGACGGAATCCGTCAGGTACACTCCTCGCAGCTCTCGGCGAAAGAGCGTGGCGTCCATGGCGCGGCAACGAAGGCTCGACGGCGAACGCGCCGGGGTTGCAATGCGAGGCTCGGTGGGTTGTGACTCAACAATCGGCGTGGAGAGCTCCACGTTCCAGGCGGGCCAGTTCCAACCGGCCTGCCGGGGTGGGATGGATGTGATCGGACTCGACCCAGGACGGGTTCCGATACTCGATGGTGCCCCATTCCAGGACATGGAAGTTCGGGTGGGTCGCCGGCAACGCTTCGATGTCAGAATTGAGCAGGGCGGCGTTGGGGTCGGTGAGACCCAGAACTGGACTGATCGTCAGGACCACGACACAGTGCGCGGAGGAGACGCTGATGACCTCTTGCTCCAGGAACCACCACCAAAAGGGATCATCGTGGCCGTTGTCCTCGAACCAAGCCATGTCGTTCGTCCCCGCTTCGATGATCCAGTCGCCCGGAGCGCCGCTCCTGGCGCTGTCGATTCTCTTGATGACCGGGAGGAGTTGATACATGGTGTCCCCGGGATGGGCGTACATCTCGAGCTGGTAGCCCGGTGTCAGGTCGCGCTGAATCGAACCCTCGCTCATCGAAGTGATCGAGTCACCGACGACAGCGACCACCGGTCGTTGCGGATTGCCGAAGTGCTGGTAGGCACCGACGACGACAATGAGGGTGACTACCGTCCCCAAGAGCCATCCCTTCTTTGGCGGTCGATGATGTCGGGACGCATTCCTCCGACGCGCCACCCTCTCCCGTCCGTCGTGTCTGGAAGCGGCGTGGTCGTCCGATTGCCGCCGCGACTTCGTCCATTCTGCTGTCTCGACCACCGCGGTCATCCCATCAGCGTCTACCCTTCTCGGTCCCTGGCCCAGAGGAGAACGTCACAAGCCCGCGAATCGGGCCTGGGATTCGGATCCGCAGAACACCACTTGGATGCTCCTTGTG
>Ga0209415_10001352_pt1 | contig 46905 bp, 42 predicted proteins | sample PeaSoiSIISIP2007_FD_187696 | JGI IMG/M metagenome (GOLD analysis project Ga0209415, IMG submission 187696) | Peat soil microbial communities from Weissenstadt, Germany - SII-SIP-2007 (SPAdes) (version 2) | ecosystem: Environmental > Terrestrial > Soil > Wetlands > Peat | place: Germany... | reverse complement strand
GAAACAAAAGCGCGAGAACTCGATGCGGGAGGAAACTCCTGCGGTGGGGCCAGAGGCCTTCGGCGTGGCCCACGCTGAAAATAAAAGCGCGGGAACTGGATGCAGGGGTAACCTCCTGCGGTGGCGCCAGAGGCCTTCGGCGTGGCCCACGCTGAAAACAAAAGCGCGAGAACTGGATGCGGGGGCAACCTCCTGCGGTGGGGCCAGCGGCTCGTTATTCGCTCGGATTAGCTTTTCCGCTTCCCACTTTTGGTCATAAAAGGTGATAAAAGCGGCAGCTTTATCGCACTACGCCGGCATCGCGGGTCGGCCAGTAGACGAAGACGGCTTTGCCGTAAATCAGGGCGCGGTCAACGGGGCCAAACTCGCGGCTGTCGGAGGAGATGGAGCGGTGGTCGCCCATCATGAAGAAGCAGTCCAGGGGGACGATCATCTCGGCCATGGAGCGGCTGTCGCGATACTGCTCGGGAACGTAGCCCTCGCGCTGCGGCTGGCCGTTGACAAAGACCTGACCGTGGTCGATCCAGAGACGGTCGCCGGGCAGGGCGATGACACGCTTGATATAGCTTTTTTCCGGGTCGCGGGGATAATGGAAGACCACCACGTCACCGCGTTCGATCCCGGAAAAGTGGTAGACGAATTTGTTGATGAACAGACGGTCGCGATCCTCCAGCCGGGGCAGCATGCTGGTGCCTTCCACGCGTACCGGCTGATAGAGAAAGGTGATAATCAGCACCGATGCGGCCACGGAGACCGCCAGATCGCGAATCCAAAGGCTGAGTCCGCCGCCTTTGGGCTGAGCGGAGGGGGGCGCGTCGTCGTGCGTGTCGGGGTCCGTACCTGCCGGAATCTCCGGCGAATCTTTGAGTTCAGTGTTCATCTCTTCCAGATTACTTGAGATGGGCGGCTGTGGTGAACCGCCGAGAAGCCGGCGCGCTGTTTCCCTGCAAATTCTTCCTGAATCTCATTCTGGGAAGTTCGAAAAGCTGATATTTTGCTTACCAGCTATGCAGCCATTGCTCATCGTGACCGATCCGCACAGAGGTATTGAACAGTTCGCTGAGGCGCGGCTCAGTCAGGAGTTCGGCGCGGGGACCATCGCCCACGATGCGGCCAGCACGCATGAGGATCACGCGCTCGATTTCAGGCAGAATATCGCCCAAATGATGAGTGACCAGCACCAGCCCGGTTCCCTCCTGCGCCAGCCGTCGCAGCGTCTCGCGCAGTTCCCTTTGCGCGGCCAGATCCAGCGCGTTGGACGGCTCATCCAGAAGCAATTGCCTGGGCCGGTGTACCAACGCTCGCGCAATCAGAATGCGGCGCTTTTCACCCGCCGACATTTCACCCACCAGCCGGTCGGCCAGATGCGAGGCCTCGATGCGTTCGAGGGCTTCCGCAGCGCGCTGGCGCATCTGCTCTGTCACGTGCAGATTGGGCCAGAGCGTGGAGGCGGAAAAGAATCCGGCAATTACGGCGTTGCGCCCAGTGGTGACCGCCGTGCGCTCGCCGGGCAGCTCGGCCCCCATGGTTCCGGAGCCGACCACGCCAAAGTGCTGGCGCAATTCGGTCAAGTCCCAGCGGTCGCGGCCAAAGATGCGCACCATCATACCGGGCTGGACGAGGGGATAGATCTGGCAACTGATGGTGAGGATGAGGGTTGACTTGCCGCAGCCGTTGGGGCCGAGGATTGCGACGTGCTCGCCGGAGCGAATCCGCAGGTTCACATCATTGAGCACCACGCGGTCGCCACGCGCCACGTTGACCTGCCTCAGTTCCAGAAACTCCGCTTCGCTCATTGCATCTCCCTTGAGTGGTCAGTAGCTTTCAGCTTATCGGAAACGATGGGAATGAAAAAAGAAGGAAAATATTTTCTGTTTTAACCTGTTTGTCATGCAAAGCTTTGCGGATCAGGTATAGGCGGCTTCATTGAAGTTGTTGAAGAAACAGGCAATCACTTTGGTTACTGAATTGCTCAAAGGACTCTAGGGGGGAGCACTATGCCACCCCGGCCTCTCGAAAAGGAGGAGCAGATGCACAGGAACGTTTGCCTGCTTGCAGGCTTTCTGGCGGTTGCCATTCTCTTGGTTGTCAATGCAGCGGCTGCGCCGCTGGTTCTCGATTCAGAATCGTTCACCATCCACGTCACTTCTGGGCAATGGAGCGGAGAAACTTTTACAGGCACCATCGTCTGGAACCCGGCGAATCCCACCCCACTTGCTGGCTTTGAATCCGATATTCCCATCTGGACCGGTGGTCCATTGCTGCCGGAAGTGGTCTTACCCGCCAAGTCAAATTCCCTCTTTCCGGGCAGTGAGCTGTACTTCGACCCACCTCCGCTCAACAACCAGCCCAATGCCTTTTATTTATTAGGGATCGACCAGCCAGCGGGTTCATTTGCTTATGGACTCGACGCCGAAAGCCAGTTTCTGCCTTACGGCACTGGAACCGTATCCTATGGCAAACTGCGGACAGATGCCGATCCTTTTCCGCTGCAAAGCACTCCCGAGCCGGGGGCGCTGTTGCTGATGGCTACGGGGTTGGCGGCAATGATGAAGAGAGTACGGTACGGCTTACGGCCGTAGCTCTCCGCTCGCACTTCGGGCCTTAGGATCAATGTTTTGGCGCACAGTGGCCGCAGATCAATCCGCGATTGCCAGCTTGGACCGTGGCAACGCTGAAGACCTGAAAGGTGCGGTCAAGAGAGTTTTGCGCCGCAAAGTTCGCGATCAGGTCAGTCTCTCCTCATGCTCCCCCTTCCCTTCCTTGTGGGGTGGCAATAGAGCAGAAGCGCCGTCCTTACAGGACTTCTGGGAACTTTTTGGGGATCTCCAACCCCACGCTACTGCGCGAGGCGGATCACCACTGCGCCTCCGGCGCGAAGCGATTGGAAACTATCGGCTACGAGCACTCCGGGACAGGCCCTTTCAAGGGCCACCAACCATAAAGCCGCCGGTTTTGCTGGAGGATACTTACTCTTCAATGGATGACATTTCCCGGCCAATTCTGCGCATTCCTCAACTTTGCCCCCAAGAGAGCCAGGGATCGTTTCCGGCGTGTACGATGGAGGTCAAGAAAATTCACAAGATAGCGATCTTGGAGTCGGAGTTATTGGCCGTTCGGCGCATGTTCTGTGCGGTTGATCGGGACAGTGGTCGTTGCTCTCCCTGAACGGCTGATCCGCTCTTGAATCGTCCAGGGGAATGGAATGGTGCATCGGGCAATTGTTTTAGCAGGAGCGGCCCTACTTTCGGGTCTTGGAGTTTTGGCAGTAACCGGTTGTGGTGGTTCAAGCCCGTCCTCGGGCAACGGCGGAGGTGCATCCGCCTCCATCACCAGCTTCGTGGCTACCCCCGGCAGCATCACGGCAGGCCCCAGTTCCAGCCTGACGGCGGTCTTTACTGGCGGCACAGGCGTCATTTCCCCGGGCAGCATCTCTGCCACCAGCGGCACGCCGGTTAACGTCAGCCCCACTTCCACCACACTCTACACGCTGACCGTTACTCCGACCTCGGGCACAGCCGTGACGAAAACAGCGACGGTCACGGTAACGTCCTCCGCCTCCATCACCAGCTTCGTGGCTACCCCCGGCAGCATCACGGCAGGCTCCAGTTCCAGCCTGACGGCGGTCTTCACTGGCGGCACAGGCGTCATTTCCCCGGGCAGCATCTCTGTCACCAGCGGCAGCCCGGTTAACGTCAGCCCCACTTCCACCACCCTCTACACACTGACCGTTACACCGGTCTCCGGCCCAGCCGTAACGCAAACAGCCACAGTGACGGTCGCGAACAGTGCAACGGCTGTTACCGTCGATCCCGCGAATACCGGCATTGCCGTAACCAACCAGATTCTGGGCATGAATCTGGCGGCCTGGTTCGACGTGGACACCTACGCGAATGACATCAATACCGCCTTCGCGAACATCGGCATCAAAGCCTTGCGCTGGCCGGGCGGATCGTGGTCCGACAGCTACCACTGGGGCATGAACGGCGTTCCAGCCTACATGTGCCAGACCCAATCTCCCGTAACTGGAGGCTGGGGCGGCTACAGCGACGATACCTTGGCGCAATTTCTCACTTCCATTGTCAAAGCCGGTTCTTATGACCTGGCCCTGACCGCCAACTATGGTTCAAATGAAGCCTGCACTGGTGGCGGCGATCCAGCCGAAGCGGCCGCGTGGGTGAAGGCCGCGCTCAGCGATGGCATCACTGTCAGCCACATGACCGTAGGGAACGAGGAGTTCGGCAGTTGGGAAAATGACTTGCACTCGATACAGCACGATCCGAGCACCTATGTGGCTGCCGTCACCGGTTCCAACGGCTATTACAACCAGATCAAGGCGGCCAGTTCCAACACCCTGGCCGGTGTTGTAGTCGATGCCAACTGCACCACGGCCAATGGCTGCACGGACAACTGGGACAGCACCGTTCTTGCCAATGCAAAGGGATACTACGACTTTGTTGAATATCACTACTACCCGCAGGATCCAGGCCATGAGAGCGATACTTTTCTGGTTCAGCAGGCGGCGCAGAGCTTCACCCAGAACATCAACACCATCAAGCAGGAGTTGAGCACGGTCGGCAAGCCCAATACCCCCATCTATGTCGGCGAGGTCAGTTCGGTTTCCTCCAACCCCGGCAAGCAGAGCCTATCCATCACCCAGGGCCTGTACGCCGGTCAGATACTCGGCGAGATGATGAATGACGGCATCTCGCGCACTACGTGGTGGATCGGATTTGGCAACTGCAACGGCACGAGCGGCAATGCCGGCAGTTCGCTCTACGGATGGCAGGACTTTGGAGCTTACAACGTCTTCTCCGACGGCACACTCGATTCCACCTGCTCTCCTTATGGCTCGATCGGTTCCATGTCACCCACCGCTCGCGCCTTCCAACTCTTCAGCAGCGTGGCCGTCAACGGCGAGCATGTGCTCACTCCGAGCATCGGCGGCGACACCACCGACGTGCGCGCCTACGCCGCTACCCATTCCGGCGGAATGGCCCTGATTCTGTTCAACTTGAATCAAACCACCAGCGAGCCGATCACGGTCTCACTCACCGGCAAGACCACCTCATCTGACGTTCAGGTCACCACGTACAACAAGGCCATCTACGACCTGACCCAGAACAACGTCTGGGATGCCCCTACCACCACCGACTTGGGCGCGCAATCGCTGCCCCTCTCGCTCACCCTCACTCCCTGGAGCATGAACCTGGTTATCCTCCAGTAAATGGCCCGCCCGCGCCATTCTTTGCTGATTGCAAAGATGGCGCGGGCAAACGCCACAGGGCCTTGCCGTGATATTTAGACTTACCTCCGCTGGCCAATTTTGTACTGAATCGTAGCCATCTCCCTTCTTGTCTGCCAATCAAGTATGCGTACAAGTCAGGGAACAAATCTCGGCTTTTGTGCGTCTTAATAGATGCAGGCACAGTTCTGCGTTGCGCAGGGGCTTGGGAGGCTGGCGAGTGATCGAGGTTCGGGAAGCGAAGAAGTGGATTCAAAACGGAGCGCGGCGCGTGGAGATTCTGAAGGGGATCTCGCTGCTGATTCCCGCCGGTCAGTTTGTAGCCATAGTAGGTGCCAGCGGCAGCGGCAAAAGCACACTGCTGGGCCTGTTGGCTGGCCTGGACACTCCAAGTTCCGGCGAGATTTGGCTGGACGGTGTGCCCATTCACAACCTTGCCGAGGCGCAATTGGCGGCTGTGCGGGGAAGCAAAATCGGCTTCGTTTTCCAGTCGTACCAATTGATTTCGACGCTGACCGCGCTGGAAAATGTGCTGCTCCCCTTCGAACTGAACGTCGAAGGCAACGGAATTGCCCGCGCGCGGAAGCTGCTTGCCGAAGTTGGGCTGGCTGAGCGCATGGATCACTATCCAGTTCAGCTCTCCGGGGGCGAACAGCAACGCGTGGCGCTGGCCCGCGCATTTATTGTCGAGCCGCCGATTGTGATGGCCGACGAGCCAACCGGCAATCTGGATTCGACGAATGGGCGACTGGTTCTTGATCTTTTGTTGGAGCGCAATCGCCAGACGGGAACCACGCTGGTGCTGGTCACGCACGATCCAGAGGTTGCGAGTCGCGCGGATCGCCGCATCATGCTGCGCGACGGCATGATTGTGGAAGATAGCCTTCCCATGACGTCTCCAGTCACGGATGCAATCGCGGAGTTGGCTGCCAATGGCTAGAGCCTTGAGTTGGAAGCGCGCGGCGGCAATTGGCTGGCGGGATATGAAGTCCGCGCCAGGCAAATTCGGCTTTGTGGTGCTCTCGGTTGCGGTGGGCGTGGCCGCATTGGTGGGCGTGCGCGGCTTCAGTGAGAGCTTTCGTGCAACGCTCGGCACCGAAGCGCGTTCGCTCATGGCGAGCGACCTGAGCGCGCGCATTTTCCATGCGCCCACGGTGGAGGAAACCGGCAAACTCGCGCCGATTTTGCAGCAGAACGGCGTGCATTCAACCTGGAGCACAGAGACCATCTCGATGGCCTCCGCGCCACCCGATCCGGTACCGCTGCTGGTTTCTCTGAAGGCTGTTGATCCCGCCGAATACCCCTATTACGGCTCTGCGGAACTTGATCCAAGGATGAGTTTGCGTCAGGCACTGGACGGCGATTCGGCCGTCGTTGCCGAAGAGTTTCTGATTCGCCTGAACGCGCACGTGGGCCAGTCGCTGCGGCTGGGCGGTCGCACCTTCAGAATCGCGGCCGTGCTCAAACAGGAGCCGGATCGACTGAGCGCCGGAGCAGGTCTGGGTCCGCGCGTGATGATCTCGCAGGCCGCGCTGGAGCGCACGGGGCTGGTTGTGCCGGGCAGTCGCGCCTCATACCGGCTGCTGCTGAAGTTGCCGCAGAAATCCGACCCCATCGCGCTACGCAAGCAGGTGGAAGCCGCGCTGCCGGACGCGCAGGTGATGGACTATCGCGAGGGCAATCCGGGACTGACGCAAGGGCTGGATAACGCAACTTCGCTGCTGAGTTTGATCTGCCTGGTTGCCATGGTGCTGGGTGCCATTGGCGTGGCGATGGCCATGCACGCGCATCTGGAACAGCGCATGGATATGCTGGCGATTCTCAAGGCCATGGGCGCTGGTTCCAGCGATCTGCTGCGTATTTTTTTATTGCAAACGCTGGGGCTGGGGCTGACCGGTGGATTGCTGGGCGTAGCCGCGGGCTTGGGCGTAATGGCCACGCTGCCGGCGGTCTTTGGCAAGCTGCTGGCAATTCACACGCATCTTGAATTTCCCTGGCGCTCAGTGGCCGCGGGGCTGGGTACGGGCCTGCTGACTACGCTTTTGTTTTGCCTGCCTCCGCTGCTCGATGTGCGCGGAGTGCGCCCGGTACTAGTGCTGCGCAGACTGGTTGAGCCAGGACCTGACGGCTTCCGTGCCTGGCTGGCGGGGTGGTGGGCGCGGCGATTGCAATTGAGCATCTCGGCGGTCGTTATCGTCGCGCTGGGTGGAATCGCCTGGGCGCTCTCCGACTCGGCCAAGGTCGGCGGGTGGTTTGCGCTGCTGTTTACCATTGCGTTAATAGTGCTTCTGATATTGGCGGCCATCGCACTGCGCACGTTGCACTTTCTGCTGGATCGTGTGCGGCTGCGACTGCCTTCCTCGCTGCGTCACGGGCTGGCGAATCTTTACCGTCCCGGCAACCAGTCGGCCGCGGTGCTGGCCGCGCTGGGCACGGGCGTGATGCTGATTCTGACGGTTTTCTTGATGCAAGCGGCCGCTCTGCGCGGGCTGCGTGAGACCGCTTCGCCCAAGCTGCCGAATATTTTTCTGGTTGATATTACCAACGACGAAATTGTCGGCGTAAAGCAGTTCTTTCAGCATCAGGCCGGCGTGAGCCAGACGCTTGATCTGCTGCCGGTGGTGCAAGGGCACTTTGTTTCTTTGAACGGCCAGACGCTGGATCAGCTCAAGGACCCGCATTTTCCGCGTCATATGCTGCAAAACGCCGCGTTGAGTTGGGCTGACGCGGTGCCAGACGGCGATACCATCACGCAAGGAAAGTGGTGGAAGGATGCCAACGCGGCGAATCTGGCCATCGACGAGGGAGTGGCGCAGCGGCTGCACTTGAGCGTGGGTTCTGCCGTCGAACTCGAAGTGGGCGGCACGGTACACGCGCTGCGGGTTGTGGCTATCTATCGCGCCGACGGACAGCATCTGGGCGCGCGCGTTCAGTTTGTGCTGCCCTCGGGAGTGCTCGGGGACCAGGCGGCCACCTGGTACGGCGGCGTACACATCGACCCCAAACAGGTGGCTACGATGGAGCGGGCGCTGTTTGCCGCCTATCCCACGGTGACCGTCATCAATCTTGCGGATGTGCTGGAGCGCATCGAGAGCGTGGTCGATCAGATCACCTTCGTGGTGCGCTTTCTGGCTGGATTCTCGATCTTCGCGGGTCTGATGATTCTGGCTTCCAGCATCGCCAGCACACGCTTCCGGCGTATGCGCGAGGCCGTGGTGCTGAAGACGCTGGGTGCCACGCGGATGCGCATTGTGCGCACCTTCAGCGTGGAGTTCAGCGTACTGGGCCTGCTGGCCGGCTCGGTGGGCGTGGTCTTTGCCAATTTGCTGACGCGCGTATTGCTGCATCGCATGGGGGTTGGCTATCACGTCGAGTGGACCGCGACGCTGGTGGCGCTGCTGGGGACCGCATTGCTGGCCACAGCGACAGGCTGGATCGCCAGTTACCGGATTCTTGGGCTGCGTCCGCTGGAGGTTCTGCGCGACGAGTAGTCGGCAAGCCTCCAGTGCGGAACCCCTGCCACAACAACACTTCCGTAATTGAAATCGGCACTCCACAGCGCAGATTGTGCATCGCCGAAGCTGCGCAGGTTATCCTAAGAACAGAGAAATCTGACTGAATCAGAGGTGTTGTTCCGTATGCCGACCAAGCGTCCTGTTGTACTGACCATTCTCGACGGCTGGGGTTATCGCCCCGAGACCGCCAATAACGCCATTGCGCTGGCTCACAAGCCCACCTACGATACGCTACTGCGCGAGTACCCCAATACCCTGATCCAGGCCTCCGAGCACTATGTTGGCCTGCCCGACGGACAGATGGGCAACAGCGAAGTCGGCCACTTGAACATTGGCGCGGGTCGCGTCGTGCAGATGGATATTACCCGCATCGACGTGATGGTCGCCAATAACACGCTCAAGGATAACCCGCGCATCAAGGCGGCCTTTGAATATGCGCAGCAGAACGGCCGCGCCCTGCACCTATTGGGCTTGGTCTCCGACGGCGGTGTGCACTCCCACGAAGAGCATCTCTACGCACTGGTGCGCGCGGCCCGCGAGTTCGGACTGACCCGCGTCTTCATTCACGTTTATCTGGATGGCCGCGATACACCGCCCACTTCGGGCATCGATTACGTCGCCAAGCTTGAGCAGAAACTGCGCGAGATCGGCGTGGGCAAGATCGCCTCGGTCAGCGGACGTTACTACGCCATGGACCGCGACAAGCGCTGGGAGCGCCAGCGCAAGGCCTTTGACGCCATGGTACTGGGCAAGGGCGAGTGCACCACGGCCACCGATGCCGTCACAGTGATCCGCGACAGCTACAACAGCGGCATTCAAGACGAGTTTGTTCTTCCCGTCACTATCGTCGATGAGAACAAGAATCCTATTGGCCTGATCCGCGACGAAGATGCGGTGCTCAACTTCAACTACCGCGCCGACCGCGCCCGTCAGGTGACCCGGGTGCTGACGCGCGAGAGCGGCATCAACGCCGAGGGCGGCCGCAACATCGATGCCTGGGAGTCACTCGACGAGATCATTCCTCGCTCCGAACTGCCCAAGAACCTGCACTATACCTGCATGACCCAGTACGATGAGAAGTTCCAACTGCCCATCGTCAGCCCGCCGCAATCCATGGAGCACATTCTGGGCAACGTGCTGGCCGACGCGAATCTGCGCAACCTGCGCACCGCCGAGACTGAGAAGTTTGCCCACGTGACCTTCTTCTTCAACGGCGGCGTCGAGAAGCCTTTCGGCGGCGAAGAGCGGATTATGACGCCCTCGCCCAAGGTGGCCACCTACGACTTGCAGCCGGAGATGAGCTCGGTCAAGGTCGGCGACTCCATCGAAAAAGCGATTCTGGATACTGCTTTCGACGTGGTCATTTCCAACTTCGCCAATCCCGATATGGTCGGCCACACCGGCATACTGCCGGCGGCCATCCTGGCCGTCGAGGCCGTTGATCGCCAGCTTGCCCGCATCTACGAGGCCGTCAAGCAGCGCAACGCCATCTGGATTGTCACCGCCGATCACGGCAACTGCGAGACCATGGTCGATCCCATCACCGGTGCGCCGCACACCGCGCATACCACCAACCCGGTGCCGCTGATCTACGTCAGCGAGGAATCGAAAAACTTCCGCCTGCGCCCCGATGGCTCGCTGCGCGACATTTCACCCACCATGCTGCGCCTGCTCAATCTCGATCTCCCCAAGGAGATGAGCGGTCACGACCTGCGCCTTCCGCTGACCAAGTAGCACTTATCACCTAGCCGCAACAACGACAAAGGCGAAGCCAGAAACGGCTTCGCCTTTGTGCTTGGTTGGAAAAGTGCGCTTCTATCTATTCGATTGCTGTCTTCCATTCATTTCCAGGCATGATTCTCTTCATGAATTCATCGAACAGAGGCACGGTAAAATCAGTATCTCCATGAGTCGGACTCCAGATCATACCTTTCCGGATCAGATTGTTTCGGGTCGGCCCAAATGATTGCACCGTGCGCCCCAACTGGTACGCAATATCTCCTGACCGATGCAGGCCCGGCCCCAATTCCGCCATCCCGCGCAGGTATCTCTTTTCTACCGGAGTCAGACGGCCAAACCGGACCCGAAAGAAACTCTCATCCAGAGCGGCAATCGCCTGCTGCGAAGCATTCTCAACGTCGCTTTCCGTGATTGGACTGCGAAGTGCCACATCCCAGGTATGCTTTCCCCATTCCTGCAGAAAATAGGGATACCCATGAGTCTTCTCAATCATGGCATCCACCGCATCTTCGAGAAACTCAACTCCTTCGTTCAATGCAGGCTTTACAATTGCCTCCCGAGCGTCTTCATCCCGTAATGCCCCAATCTCAGGAAAATCAAAAAGTCGTTCGGCATAGGATTTTGCCTTTCCCATACGGCCAATCAGTTGCGGATGTCCCGCTCCCACCAGCGTGACCGGTAATTGCTCCTGCGCGCATCGGTGAAGCGCTGAAATCAACGCCTCCAATTGCCCTTCATGAACATATTGAAGTTCATCAAGGAACAGCACCAGAACAGTCCCAGCCCTCTGTGCTGCTTTTCCAATCTGCTCCAGCAACGCGGCCAAATCCGATTCGAGATCGCCGTTATCGGCCAAACCTGGTTCAGAATCGTAATCGAAGCCAACTTCAATATCGTGGAAACTCACCTTCAATTTACTGGCAAATCCGGTGAGTGCCCTTAACCCCCGGATCGCGGTTGCTTTGGCTGCTTCGATTTTGCTCAAACGCAGCAACGCAAGTCGAAGCTGAGGCGCTAGAATCCCAGGCAGAGAGCGGTTCTCGGGAGTTTCGATCCGAACCGTATGCACACCACATTCTTCAGCATCCCTGCGCATCTGCTCCAGGAGGACGGTCTTTCCGACCCCTCGCAGACCAACCATCACCACACTTTTCGCAGATCTTCCCAGTCGCAGCCGTTCAATGCAAACCTCAACAGCCCGCCTGACCGCACTGCGACCACAAAGTTCGAGAGGAGGACTCCCTGCGCCAGGAGCGTACGGATTCGTAATTGGATTCATAAGTATACCAAAGTTACAGACTTTATCGATTATACGTAAACTCCGTAACTTTGGTATATTTCGAAGTTTTTAAACATTCTCTACTCCACGCACAAAAGCCTCCCGCTCTGGGAGGCCCTTGTGCTTTGAAGTAATTCCAGCTCTACCGTGGACGCAATGCCTTGATGGCCGCCGGCAGACGCTCTTCGATCAGTTTGGCGCGCTCCTCGATCAGCCGGGCATGCTCGACGGCGATACCGCCCAGGTAGGTCGGCGCGGGCGTCGTCGTCAGTACAACAACCAGTCCGATTGCCGAGAAGCAGACTCCGGCGATTCCAGCCGAAACCAGCATCTGATACATCGAGACAATATCCAGCCCCAGAATATTGAAGGCCACGTGCTCCAGCGGCTTGACGTGAATCAGAACCGCCAGCGCAAAGAGGAAAAAGAAGAAGGCCAGCGAGGTCAACACCACCAGCGAAACATCCAAGCTGCGATGGAACTTCTGCCGCCCGCTGCAATAGGCGCAATCGACGAAATGCTGTTCGTAATCCTTGCTCATCTCCTGGGGGATTCCAGAGATGTCATACCGCCAGCTCGCCAGAATGGCGCCCACGACTCTATCGGTGCATTTTGTTCTTGCCATAAACGTAAAGACTCACTTTGCAAAGGATGTGTTTGCCGCCAAAATTTCAATGCGGCTCATGTGGCAACCAAAAGGCGTAAATCCCGCAGGCGCCAGACTGGAAAATCCAATCAACGCGTCCCGTTCAACTCTGCCTTGCCTTGGCGAAACCGCCGAAGCACTTTCTTTGCCAACCTGCAACGTACCTGGTACAGAGTAATGCCCATCTCAAACTATTGTACCTTATATTACTTAAAAGTAAATAGAGTCAAGCGGTTCGTGCTGATTGGCCAAAAATAATCGATTGCCCAGCAAACTCGCCTTCCCGCTCAGCGCTCGCTCGGCTGCTACCCGCGCCAGTTCTGGAAGATTATTGCTTTCAGACAGATGCGCCAGGATCACGTAGGTCGCCTGCCCGTCGTATTCGTCCTCCAGAAAGCTGGCCGCCGCCTCGTTGGACAAGTGGCCCACGCGGGAAAGAACCCGCTGCTTCACCGACCAAGGGTACGGTCCGTCCCGCAGCATCTCCAGATCATGATTCGACTCCAGCAGCAGCAGGTCCACCCCCTTCAACTGCGCCTTCACATTGGGAGGAATGTAACCGAGGTCGGTGGCATAACCGATCCGCACCCCCTCGGCGCGTAAGACAAATCCAACCGGATCGGCCGCATCATGAGGCGTGGTGAAGGGACTGACGGCAAAATCGCCGATCTCGAACGGCTCCCCCGCCTTGAAATACTCAACCGTTGGCAGCCAGGTCGGATCTTTAACCTTTTTTTCTTTGGTGTTCTGTACCGTTGCATCAGCCTGAGTGATCGCGGCAACTTCTTCAATCTGCGCAGCTTCCGCGCCAGTCTCGCCTTCCTCGCCGAGCAGGTCCGTCTCGTCCGCTTCGCCCTCGTCGGTTGCCGCCTGCGCCTCGGCCTGCCGCTCGGCTGCCTGCTGCCGGGTCCGCTCCAGCCACTCGGCGTAGCTCATCTGCCGCCTTGGCGTCAGCCAACGCATCCATGCCCGGTGCGTGCCCTCGGTAAAGTAGACGGGAATGCCCAGCTTGCGCGCCGTAACGGCAACGCCATTCACGTGGTCCGCGTGCTCGTGGGTAATGATGATCGCGTCCAGTTTCTCCGGCTCCTCGCCCGCCAGCCGCATCCGCCGGAAAAGCTCCCGGCAGCTCAGTCCGCAATCGACCAAAATCCGCGTCCCGCCTCCGGAAACAACCGTACTGTTCCCCTTCGACCCCGACGCCAGCACCGTAAAACGAACCATCCTTCGAGCATACCGCGAAGCGCCAACGTCTGCCTTCGCTCCATTCCCTTTTTGCTATCTGGCCCCAATTCTTCTCTCTCCACCGCTTTCCCGCTCATTCAATGCGGGTTTACCTTGACGGATAGCGGATGAAAACCTAATCTCAAACAAGCATCCCCTTTACGGAATTGTCGGTAGTTCCGTAAGGCGGGAAAAATTCGACTGATTCATTCGGAACAGGTGGCCATGATCCCCTACCAGTGGCAATATCTTCCGTTGTTGATCCAAATTCTGGCGGCCTTCGGGCTGGGCCTTGGGATGGTGATTGCCTCGTGGTTTGTGGGGCGGCACCGGAACACGGCTGTAAAACTCGCTGCGTACGAGTGCGGCATCGTGGCTGTCGGCGATGCGCGCCGACGCTTCAGTGTGCGCTTTTACCTGGTCGCCGTGCTGTTCATCCTGTTCGACGTGGAAACCGTCTTCATGATGCCCTGGGCGGTGATCTTCCGCAAACTGCCTGCAATCACCGGTTCCCGCTTCTTCGGCTTCTGGGAGATGCTGGTCTACCTGGGATTCGTAGCCGTCGGACTTTTTTATATTCTGCGCAAGGGCATCCTCAACTGGAGCCAAGACAAGGCGGACCTCTAAGATGGGCGAGGCAGGTAAAGACGCGTTGTTGACCAAGGCCGCTGTACTCGATGCGATGCCCGAGCATCCGGCGGTGCGCGCCGTGCTGGCGTGGAAGCCCGAAGCCTTGCAGGATGCCAAGTTTGATCGCGGCGAACTGACACTGACCATTGCGGCCGCGGAGATTTGCGCAGCTGCGACAGCCATGCAGGCCGCGGGCTACAACTTCTTCGAGGATCTGACTGCGGTCGACTGGTTCCCTTCCTCGCCCCGCTTTCAGTTGAGCTATCACCTCCTCTCGCATTCTGAGAAGGAGCGCATCCGCCTGCGCGTACTTTTGGAGTCTTCCAGCGCTTCGGTTGAATCCATTACTACAGTGTGGCCCTCGGCCAACTACTACGAGCGCGAGGTCTTCGATCTGTTCGGAATCAACTTTGATGGCCACCCCAACCTGCGCCGCATCATGATGCCCGACGATTGGCAGGGGCATCCGCTGCGCAAGGACTATCCGGTGGAGGGGTACAGATGATTGAAACCATAGGTACCCCCATCCTGAGCGCTCCCGAGGCCGCTGGCGCAGCCGATCAGCACATGGTGCTGAATATGGGTCCGCAGCATCCCTCCACGCACGGCGTTCTGCGCCTGGTGCTGGAGATTGACGGCGAGATCGTGGTGCGCCTCTATCCCGAGATTGGCTACCTGCATACCGGCATTGAGAAGACCTGCGAGGCCAAGTTCTATCAGCAGGTGATTCCGCTGACCGACCGCATCGACTATCTGAGTCCCATGGCCAACAATCTCTGTTATTGTCTGGCCGTCGAGCGGTTGCTGGCGTTGCAGATTCCCGAAAAAGCGCAGTGGATCAGAGTCCTGCTCAGCGAATTGACCCGCCTCAACTCGCATCTGGTTTGGCTGGGCACGCACGCCATGGATATTGGCGCGTTGACCGTCTTCCTGTATACCTTCCGCGAGCGCGAAGATATTTTGAGGCTCTTCGAGGCCGTAGCTGGTCAGCGCATGATGACCAGCTACTTCCGTATTGGTGGGCTTTCGATGGAGCCGCCGCTCGACTTCTTTGACCGGGTGCAGGCTTTCATTCAGACTTTTCCCGAAAAAATCGATGAGTACGAGAACCTGCTGACCGGCAATCCAATCTTCAAGAATCGCTTGAAGGGTGTGGGCTATCTGTCTGCATCGGATGCCATTGCGCTGGGCGTGACCGGGCCGCCACTGCGCGCCTCAGGCGTGGATTTCGATCTCCGCCGCGATATGCCCTACTCCAGCTACGAGAAGTTTCAGTTCCAAGTGCCCACCTCGACCGAGGGCGATTGTTGGGCGCGGTATGTGGTGCGGTTGGTCGAGATGAAGGAGAGCGTCAAGATTATTCAGCAGGCGCTGGACGGCATGCCGGAGGGAGCGATCAAGGCCGACGCCCCCAAGATCGTGCTGCCGGATCGCGAGAAGATGAAGACCCAGATGGAGGCGCTGATCCATCACTTCAAGATCGTCAGCGAAGGCTTTGCGGTTCCCGCAGGCGAGGTCTATCAGGGCATTGAAAGCCCACGTGGGCAGATGGGGTATTACGTGGTTTCGGACGGCACGGCGAAAGCCTATCGTGTGCATATGCGCAACCCCTCGTTTGCGACGCTGCAAGCGCTGGAGACCATGTGCGCGGGCCGTATGCTGGCCGATGTGGTGGCTGTCGTGGGATCGATCGATATTGTGCTGGGAGAGATTGACCGATGAAGACAGGATGCGCTGTCTTCATCGGAGCGGGACTCAGGGACAGGTTCGAGGGGTGAAGTCGTGTACGCACAGTATGGATGTGGGTTTACTGCTCCGGATGGATGGAGAAACTTCGACGCCTCGATGACGTTGAGGTGGGAGCGAACTCCTGTCCTGGGCCGCCTTTTCACCAAAAACGCGCTGCGATTTCCCTCGGCTGCCGAGTGCGGCGATATTGTCAAAGGGCTTCCGCTGAAAGATGGAAGTTGCAAAGGGATATTTGCCAGTCACGTGTTGGAGCATCTTGCGCTGGAGGATTTCCACAAAGCCCTCGAAAACACGAAACGGGCGTTGATGAAAGGCGGGATTTTTCGTCTTGTGGTTCCGGATTTGCAGTGGGCGGCGAAGGAATATCTCGCCAGCGTCGCTGCGGGAGATGCAACGGCGAATGCGATTTTCTTCAAAGAAACTCTGCTTGGCGCTGAAAGACGGGCGAGGAATCCGTTTCAGTTCTTCTTCCGTTTTTTTTCCAACGCCGCTCATTTGTGGATGTGGGATGAACCGGCACTGAAGACGAATCTTGCTCGGCATGGTTTTACGAATATTCGGAGGTGTTCCTTTGGAGATTGTGAAGATCCGATGTTCAATCTGGTTGAAGATGCAGGGCGATTCGAGCACGCCGTAGCAATGGAAGCTCGAGGTTAGCCTTGGTTTCTGCTCTTTGTGTTGTGGTGTCGGCAGTCGGAACCGAAGAGACTGGCCTGTGCCGTGAAAAAGTCTGTGAGTCAAGGGTACGGAAGTGGATGCGATGAATTTTGAAACCATGAGCCTGTTCTCGCCCAAGCTGGCGGCGCGCTTTGACGCGCTGGTGCTGAAGTACCCGGTGCGCCGTTCCGCGCTGGTCCCCATGCTGCTGTATGCGCAGGATGAGATCGGCTACCTGTCGGATGCGGTGATTGCCGAGGTTGCCGAGCGCATCGGCATCACGCAGTTGGACGTGCGCAATGTGGCCACCTATTATTCGATGCTGCGCTTCAAACCGGCGGGGCGCTACAACGTGCAGGTCTGCACCAATATCAGTTGCATGTTGCGCGGCGCGTATGACGTGTATGAGCGGTTTCAGGAGGAGTTGGGCATCGGACACAAAGGGGTGACGGCGGACGGCTTGTTCTCGCTGGAAGAGGTCGAGTGCATCGGTGCCTGTTGCTGGGCACCGGCGATCCAGGTGAACTACGAGTTTCACGATGAGCTGAATGCGGAGCACGTGCCGGGCATTCTGGCCGGGTATCGCGGCAAAGCCGGGGTCCCCAGCGATGGGTCTTCGTCGCTGGGGTGGAAAGCTCAGGCGGAAGCGAAGGTGCCCCATGCCTAGGCTGGTCTCGCATCCCGAGGAAGTCAAGATCGTGACTCGGCGCTTCGGTCAGGGCGCGGCGCAGATCGAGCGCTACATTGCGCTGGGCGGCTACACGGCGGCCCAAAAGTGCCTGAGCGAGGGGCCGGAGTGGATCATCGAGGAGATGAAGGCCAGTAATCTGCGCGGGCGTGGCGGCGCGGGCTTTCCCACCGGTCTCAAGTGGTCCTTCGTTCCCAAGCAATCGGCCAAGCCAAAGTACGTGCTGGTCAACGGCGACGAGAGCGAGCCGGGAACCTGCAAGGATCACCTGATCTTCCTGCACGATCCGCATTCGGTGATCGAGGGCACCATCATTGCGGGCCTGGCCATCGGGGCCAAGACGGGCTTCATCTATCTGCGCGGCGAATATCGTTATCTGCTGGAGATCATGGAGAAGGCTGTCGCTGAGGCTTACGCGAAGGGCTTTCTGGGCAAGAACATCTTCGGTACGCAAACCGAATTTCAGATCATTACGCAGTCCGGCGCGGGCGCGTATGAGGTGGGCGAAGAGTCGGCGCTGATGGAGTCGGTCGAGGGCAAACGCGGCGTTCCGCGCATCAAGCCGCCCTTCCCGGCTGTGGTCGGACTCTACGGCGGCCCCACGGTCATCAACAATGCCGAGACCATCGCCACCGTGCCGCACGTGATCTCGATGGGCGCGGCGGCGTACGCGGCCGTGGGTTCGCAGCGCAACGGTGGAACGCGACTCTTCGGACTCAGCGGCCACGTCGAGCGCCCGGGCGTCTACGAGCTGCCCATGGGCTACAACCTCAAAAAGATGATCTATGACGTGGGCGGCGGCGTACGCGGCGGGCGCGGCCTGAAGGCCGTGGTACCCGGCGGCTGCTCCACGCCTTGTCTGTTGCCGGACGAGATCGATATTGGCATGGACTTCGATCAGGTGGGCAAGGCGGGGTCAATGCTGGGTTCCGGTGGCGTGGTGGTCATTGACGATCAGACCTGCATCGTCGAGTTCGCGCTCAGAACCATCAGCTTCTATCAGCACGAGAGCTGCGGCTGGTGTATTCCCTGCCGCGAGGGCACTGACTGGCTGAAGAAATCGCTGACCCGCTTCCATGCCGGTTATGGCGAGAAGAAGGATATCGACCAGATTCAGTATCTGGCCGAGAACATGATGGGCCGCACCTTCTGCCCGCTGGGCGACGCAGCGGCCATGCCGATTCTGGGATTTGTGAAGAAATTTCGCCAGGAGTTTGAGGATCATTTGCACGGAAAGCCGTGCCCGTTTGCGAAGCATGTGGATTTGGCGGTGGTGTAAGAAACGAGAGAGAGAGAGTGAAACCGCAAGAACTGGTGCGCATACTCGAAGCTGATGGTTGGTCAAGTACTGGACAGACTGGAAGTCACCGGCATTTTCGTAATCCGGACAAACCAGGATTGGTGATCGTACCGATGCATGTGGGGAAGGAAATTGGGAAGGGCTTGTTGCACAGCATCCTCAAGAAAGCAGGGCTGAAATGACGCGAGAATATCTGGTGGTATACGAAAAAGGCGTGAAGAACTGGAGTGCATTCTCACCGGACCTGCCCGGATGCGGTTCACTCGGAGATGCGTTGGAAGATACGCGCGCGAATATGCGCGAAGCTGTCGAGTTATTTCTGTTGGAAACCGCCAAGGCTGGTGAACCGATCCCAGAGGCGACGGCAACTACCGTCAACATTGACGAATTCGATCCAAACCACGAGACAAAAGAGTATTTTATGGAGTGGCTTCCCGTAAGCCTTCCTCAGTCTCTTGATTACACGGAAGCAACCCAGGCCGCATAGGAAAACATGGCAGACGTAACCTTCATTGTCGATGGAAAGAAGCTGACGGCTCCCGCGGGGACGCTGCTCATCGATGCTTGCCGCAAGGCGGGCATCGATATTCCGGCCTTTTGTTACTACCCAGGACTCAGCTTGCAGGCCGCCTGCCGGATGTGCGTGGTGCGTCAAGAAAAGGTGCCCAAGCTGCAAACCGCCTGCACGACCACGGTTGCCGACGGCCAGGTATTCACCACAGACTCGCCGGAGATTGCCCAGGCCCGCAAGGCCACGCTTGAGCTGCTGCTGGGCAACCACCCGCTGGATTGCCCGGTCTGCGACAAAGGCGGCGAGTGCGAGTTGCAGGATATGACCTTCAAGTACGGCGCAGGCGAAAGCCTGTATGCCGAGGCCAAGGCGCATCGCGAGGAGCAGCAGTGGTCTCCCGCCGTCTTCTATGACCGCCCGCGCTGCATCCTCTGTTACCGCTGCATCCGCGTCTGCGGCGAGGGCATGGACGTTTGGGCCTTGGGCATTCAGAATCGCGGGGTCAATGCGGTGATTGCGCCCAACGGCGGTAATCAGTTGGATTGCGAGCAGTGCGGCATGTGCATTGACGTTTGCCCGGTGGGCGCATTGACCAGCGGCAGTTATCGCTACAAGACGCGGCCCTGGGAGATGAATCACGTGGCGACCGTCTGCACACACTGCGCCGACGGCTGCAAAGTGACGCTGGGTGTGCGCCAGAGCAACGACGGCAGCGAGATTCTGCGCGCCAACAATCGCGACAAGAGCGGCATGAATGGCGACTTTCTCTGCGCCAAGGGCCGCTTCGGATTTGACTTTGTGGAGAATCCCGAGCGGCTGACCAAGCCTCTGGTCCGCAATACCGAAGGCAAGCTGGAACCCGCCACCTGGGAGGCCGCGCTGCGGTTGGCTGCGGCCAAGCTGAAGGAAGTGCGCGATAGCCGGGGCGGCGCGGCGATTGGCGTGATCGGCTCCAACCAGAGCACCAACGAAGAGAATTATCTGCTACAGAAGTTCGCGCGCACGGTGCTTGAAACCAACAATATTGACCACGAGCGCACCACTGACTACGCGGCCTTTGCCCGCGCGCTGGCTGGGCACAAGGAAGTTGCCGCCAGCCTGCGCGAGACGGCCACCGCGCCTGCGATCCTGTTGATTGGCGGCGATCCCACGGTCGAGCATCCCCTGGTGGCCTGGAACCTGCGCACCAACGTGCGCCTGAACCGCGCTCGACTCTACGTGGCCAACGCCAACCAGATCAAGCTGAAACGCCAGGCGCGCGCCACGCTCAAGCTGCCGGAGGATGGTTATCCGGTGCTGCCCACCTATCTGGAAGAGAATGATTCGGACTTTGCCAAGGCGATCCGCGCGGAAGAATCGCTGCTGGTGATCTTTGGCCAGGAGTATCGCGGCGCGGCCGTCGAGACGCTGGTGGCCTGGGGACTCAAGCGCGGGAATGTGCGCTTTGGTTTCCTGGGCGACGCCGTCAACTCGCGCGGCGCGGCCGATATGGGTCTGTTGCCCGATCTGCTGCCAGGCTATCTGCCCATCACTGCTCCCACGGTCTTTGCCGAGTACCAGCACCTCTCGTCCAAGCCCGGAAGATCACAGGCGGAGATGCTGAATGTCACGGACGCTCTGGGCGCGCTGCTGGTGGTGGGCGCGAATCCCTTGGCGAAGATGGCCAAGGATGCAGAGGCGCTCAAAGATACGTTCATCATTGTCGCCGATCTCTTTCTCACCGAGACGGCGGCGATGGCCGATATAGTATTTCCGGCGGCCAGCCTTTACGAGAAGAGCGGTACGGTCACCAATGCCTTTGGCGATGTGCAGATGGTGGTGAAGGCCGCAGACCGCGCCGGAGTGAAGCCGGAGTTCGAAATTCTGGTGCGTCTGGCCGGAGCGATGGGCGTGGATGTGAAGTCGCTGGTTCCCTTTGGAGTTGGTGGCGTAACCGCTGATCTGGGCCAGTCGCGCGGTGTGCAGGCCGGCGAGGCGGATCGGCACGCGGTCTGGCTGGCGGCCAACAATCTGGAGCCCAAGCTGAGTCCCTTCGATCCGCTGGCGGTGCTGGATGAGATTGAGCGATTGGTTCCGGGCTATAAGCTGGATCGGCTGGCTCTGTTCAGCCGCAACGAAGCGCAGACCGAGCCGGGCTTTGTGCCACTCTCGGATCTGATGGGTATGGTGGTCGCGGAGCATGATGAGGTTGTGCCGCGGCACGATGGTTTGTTTGGCACTCAGGCGCTGGGCCGCTTCAGTCCCATGCTCAACGATCTCAAACGGCATCAAACCGACGAGTGGGCCGGAGCGGTGGCGGAGTGATTTTTTCAAAGTTTAGGATTTGCGAGTAGTTTTGGATTGTGATGTTGGAATTGGTTGCGATTGAAGGGTACTGGCTTCAGGCCGTAGCAACCAAAGGGACGAAGCAGTAAACAGTACGCAACGATACGAGGCAAACGGCAAGTGACGATTTTGCAATTCATTTTGTGGAGCCTGCTGAAGGTGGCCGTGGTGACGGTGGTGATGCTGATGGCGGTCGCCTATACGGTGCTGCTGGAGCGCAAGCTGGTGGGCCGCATCCAGAACCGCTGGGGTCCCAGCCGTGTGGGGCCTTTCGGCCTGTTGCAGCCGCTGGTGGATGGGGCCAAGTCCTTCCTCAAAGAGGATATTATTCCTACCGGCGTCTATCGCCCGCTCTATCTGATTGCGCCTATGATCGCTCTGGGCTGCGCGCTGATCTCCATCGGCGTGGTTCCCTTCGGTGAGCCAGGGATTGGCCCTGGCGGACTTGACCTCTTCGAGATCGCCAACGTCAATATCGGCCTGCTGGTGATTCTGGGCATTACCTCGATCGGCGTATACGGTATTGCGCTGGCAGGCTGGTCATCGAATAACAAGTATTCGCTGCTGGGCTCCCTGCGCTCCTCGGCGCAGCTCATCAGCTATGAACTGGCGCTGGGCCTGTCGCTGGTGGGCGTGGTGCTGCGCGCCGGATCGCTGAACCTGCGCGTGATCGTCGATCAGCAGGCGGAGAAAGGCATCGCCACCTGGAACATCTTTGGCGGCTTCCAGTTTGTCGCCTTCTTTATTTATCTGATGGCCGCATACGCGGAGACCAACCGCTCGCCGTTTGATCTGCCCGAGGCGGAGAGCGAGTTGACCGGCGGCTATCACACCGAGTACAGCTCGATGAAGTTCGCCATGTTCTTCATGGCCGAGTACGCGAACATGATTACCGTAGGCTGCGTGGCTACGCTGCTGTTTCTGGGCGGATGGACCAGTCCCTTCGGCAAGTTCATTCCGCAGCCGCAGAACATCTTCATTCATGCGCTGTTTCCCATCTTCTGGTTTGTGTTGAAGGTCTTCTGCTTCCTCTTTTTGTATGTGTGGGTGCGGGGAACGCTGCCCCGCTTCCGCTACGATCAACTGATGAACTTCGGCTGGCGGTGGCTGATGCCGCTGGCCATTCTGAATATCATCGCCACCAGTTTGTGGCTGGCGATCTGGCCCTGAGTTTTTGAGGGTTCCCCGGTCTCAGAATCGAGACCGGGGGCACCCATTTTTTTGCGATAAGTTTGACTTGTCGCTTGGTAGCAATCGGGAGGCGCGCCTCCATTCACCGGCCGGTTTTCTACGACCGTTTTTCTCGCGGTACGTGATGGAACGATGCATCTGATCCTGTTTGTCGTCTTTGCCGGTTTATGCCTTGCTGGCGCGGTGAATCTGCTGTTGCAGACGCACCCCATCAACTCTGCGCTCTCGCTGATCGTGGTGATGACCTCGCTGGCTGTGTTGTACCTGCTGCTGGGCGCGGAGTTTCTGGCCGCCGCGCAGGTGATCGTCTACGCCGGCGCCATCATGGTGCTGTTTACCTTTGTGGTGATGCTGCTGAACGCGGGCCGCGAAGACCGCACCCTGGGCAGCAGCGCCGCCAAGACCGTGGGCTTCCCCGCGGTGGCTGCGATTCTCAGCCTCATTGCCACCATCATCCTTCATGCGCAAGGGCTGGGAACGGCGCGGCTGGGTGACGGCATCACCTCCACCGAGGAGTTAAGTACGGTGTTGTTTACCAAGTTGTTACTGCCTTTCGAGGCAACCTCGATTCTGATTCTCATCGCGATTCTGGGCGCTGTGGCCCTGGCCCGCCATGGCCACGGAAGCGACGGAGACCGGGAAAGGACGGGCGGAAAATGAACCCTGTTTATGCGCAACTGCAACAGGAAGTCCCGCTGGCCTGGTACCTGATCCTCAGCGCGATCTTGTTTTCGCTGGGAATTGTTGGCTTCCTCATCAAGCGCAACCTGATCACCGTCTTCATGTCGATTGAGCTGATGCTGAACGCCGTCAATCTTTCCTTTGTCACCTTCGCGCACCAATGGCATCAGGTGAAGGGGCAGATCTTCGTCTTCTTTGTGATGATGGTGGCGGCGGCTGAAGCTGCTGTGGGGCTGGCCATCATCATCGCCGTCTTCCGCGCACGCGCAACCCTGGCCGTCGACCGCATCGACCGGATGAAACTATGAACGATTCTCTCCATCTCTGGCTGATTCCGCTCGCGCCCTTCGTTGGCTTCCTCATCAACGGAATCCTGGGCCGTCGCTTGCCCAAGTGGCTGGTGACGGCGGTCGCGTTGCTGGCACCGTTGGCGGCGTTTGCATTGGTCACCATTCTCTCGTTCGGAGTGATGCAACGCGGCTTATTGACGGCTGCATCGTTTTTCGCAAATACTCCAGCATTGCCGTTTGTCGATCACTTCGGCCAGTGGATCAGCCTCGGCGCTCTGCACATCGACTTCAGCTTCGTTCTCGATCAGCTTTCGCTGGTCATGCTGCTGGTCGTTACCGGTGTAGGCTTTCTGATTCACGTCTACTCGGTTGGCTACATGAGCCACGAAGAGGGCTATGCGCGGTACTTCTCGTACCTGAATCTCTTTCTGTTTTTCATGACCGTGCTGGTGCTGGCCGGCAACGCGCTGCTGATGTTTGTGGGTTGGGAGGGCGTGGGTCTCGCCTCCTACCTGCTGATCGGCTTCTACTTCCAGAAGAAATCTGCCGCAGACGCAGGCAAGAAGGCCTTCATCGTCAATCGCATCGGTGACGTTGGATTTCTCGTCGCGATGTTCCTGCTGGTGGCCAACTTCGGCACCCTCACCTTCACGGAGATCGCCACCAAGCTGGGGCAAGATGCCGGCTGGCAGGGCGGCGTGGTCACAGTGATCGCGCTCTGTTTGCTGTTGGGCGCAACCGGCAAAAGCGCGCAGCTTCCGCTCTATATCTGGCTGCCCGACGCAATGGAAGGCCCCACTCCGGTCTCCGCCCTGATCCACGCGGCGACCATGGTGACGGCGGGCGTGTATATGATCGCACGCAATCACGTGCTCTTTGACCACTCGCCCTTTGCGCTGGCCGTGGTGGCCATGGTGGGCGCGCTCACCGCACTGTTTGCCGCCACCATCGCGCTGGTGCAGAACGATATCAAACGCGTTTTGGCCTACTCGACCATCTCGCAACTGGGCTATATGTTCCTGGGCTGCGGCGTTGCGGCTTACTCGGCCTCCATCTTCCATCTGGTCACGCACGCCTTCTTCAAGGCGCTGCTCTTCCTGGCGGCTGGGGCTGTGATTCACTCGCTCAACGGCGAGCAGGATCTGCGCAAGATGGGCGGCCTGCGCAAGAAACTGCCCATCACCTTCGCCGTGACCACGGTCGGCGTGCTGGCCATCGCAGGCTTTCCGCCGCTGGCCGGATTCTTCTCCAAGGATGCGATTCTCTACGCGGCCTTTCAGCAGAGCAACTACGGAAAGGCTCTGTGGTTCGTCGGCATCGTCACTGCGCTGCTGACCTCGTTCTATATGTTCCGGCTTTTTTACCTCGCATTTCTGGGAGAACCCCGCAGTCCGCAGGACCATCCGCATGAGAGTCCGTTCTCGATGCTTGCGCCGCTGGTGACGCTGGCACTGCTCTCCTTCTGCGGCGGCTGGATCTGGCTCTTCGGCTTCGGCGAGTTTCTCTCCCCCGTGCTTGGTGCGCGCATTACTGAAACGGGCGGCATTCCGCATCTGGAGTGGATTCTGAGCGGCGTTGCGGTTCTCGTCGCGCTGGAAGGCTGGTTTATTGCCGATAGGTTCTATCGCCGCAAACCTGCCCGCGCGGAACAATGGGCAACAAAGCATTCCACTGCTTACAAGCTGCTGGCCAACAAGTATTGTGTCGATGAGATTTACGGCGCGGTCGTCGTCAAGCCGCTGTTGGGCTTCTCGAAGTTTGTGCTGGAATGGGTGGTGGACTTCGCGCTTATCGGCGGGCTGGCCTGGCTGCTGGCGGGCATCGCCACGCTCGCTGGCGCAATCCTGCAACGCTGGCAGTCGGGCAATATCCGCTCCTATGCCGCCTGGGTGGCCGCAGGCGCGGCGGCGTTGCTGCTGTTTGTGCTGGTGCCGTGGGGCTCGGTGTGGCCTGCCTCTCTTGAATTTGTTTGGAAAGTCGCGGGGCATTGAGAATGAACCAGATAAACGAATCGATTCTCACGCTGATCCTGCTGGCCCCACTGGCTGGAGCGGTGCTGATCGGCCTCTTGCCGGAGCGCGCCAAGCTGCCTAACTGGATCGCGCTGCTGACCACGCTGGCCAGCTTTATGCTGACTCTGCATTTGCCCGCGCATTTTCTGCTGGGCCAGCGCGGTTTTCAGTTCGAGATCAATCGCCCCTGGATTGAGAATCCGGCAATCAGCTACCACCTCGGCGTGGATGGTCTGAGCCTGTGGTTGGTGGTACTCACCGGCCTGCTCGGCCCCATCGGCGTGATTGCCAGTTGGAGGGCCATCGCCGAGCGGCGCAAGATCTTCTACGTGCTTTTTCTGGTGCAGCAGACCGCGATGGTGGGCGTATTTATCTCCCTCGATCTGATGCTTTATTACGGCTTCTGGGAGCTTTCGCTGCTCCCCATGGCGATCCTCATCGCGATGTATGGCCGCAAGGACGGACCCCGAGCCGCGCTCAAGTTCTTTCTGTTCACCTTCATTCCCTCAGCGCCCCTGCTGGTGGCGATTCTGTGGCTCTATGCGCAGACCGGGAGTTTTGATTTCGCGACCCTACAGATTCTTTTGGCGCACGGAGCCTTCCCGGCCTGGCCCATCTTCTGGGTCTCTGTCGCCTTCCTGTTTGCCTTTGCGGTCAAGGTGCCGGTCTTTCCGCTGCATGGCTGGCTGGCCGATACCTTCAGCGAAGCGCCGGTCGCGCTGGCCATGGTCGTCGCCGGCAAGCTGGGCCTGTATTCGATGCTGCGCTTCCATATCGGCCTCTTTCCAGAGCAGGCGCGCATCCTTGCTCCCACGCTCATCGTGCTGGCTGTGATCGGCATTCTTTACGGCGCGTGCCTTGCGCTGGTGCAGCGTGATTTCTGGCGCTTGATGGCCTTTGCCGCGCTCAGTCACCTGAGCCTGATCACGCTGGGCATCTACGGATTCACGCTGAATGGTTCGGCTGGGGCAATCTATCAAACCCTCAATCATGGGGTGATCGACGGCGCGCTGTTTCTGCTGCTGGGCCTGTTGTATGACCGTTACCGCACCAGTCAGATCGCCGAGTTTGGTGGAACAGCCGCAAAACTGCCGCGCCTCGCGACCTTCTTCGTGTTTTCGACGCTGGCCATGATCGGCCTGCCCATGCTGAATAACTTTGTGGGCGAATTCCTGATCCTGTTGAGCACGTTTACCGGCGTCAGCAAGGGCTTTGCGATTGCTGCCTCGCTGGGCGTGATTCTGGGCGCGGCGTATATGCTGCGACTGGTGCAACAGCTCTTCTACGGTCCAGAGAGCACACTGATCTCCGCGAAGACCGCGCCAGCATTGACGATTCGCGATCTCGGCTGGCGCGAACTGGCCGTCTTGTGGCCGCTTGCGATCCTGATGCTGGTGATGGGACTGATGCCGTCGATCTGGCTGCCCGCCATCGAGCAGGGCATCAAAGCGCCGCATTCAAGTCAGTCGACCGCTTGGACCACTCCTGTGCAAACTCATTTCGTTTCCGCTAATTCGTCTGTTGGGGAGGGCCAGCAATGAATCTTTCGACCCTGATCAGTTCCCTGCCCCAGGATTTTTTCCGTATCCTGCCGGAGGTTCTTCTCACCCTGACCGGCGTTGCCGTCATGCTCCTCGATGCCGCGCTGCCCACTGCCTGGGCGCGCCGTTCGCTGGGCTGGCTAGCGGCCTTCGGCACCGTCTTCGCGCTCTGGGCCAGCCTCTGCCAGTATGCATTGCCGCAAGGCACAGGCTTTTACGGCACCATCGAGACCAGCGCCTTCACCATCTTCTTTCACGTGCTCATCTGCGGCATCGTACTCGTCTCCCTGCTGCTCGCGCTTGATACGCTGCCGGAAGACTCTCATCATCAGGGCGAGTTCTACGCGCTGATCGTCTTTGGCGCGGTGGGAATGTGCCTCTTGACGGGCGCGGTCGAGCTGCTGCTGGTCTTCATCGCGCTTGAAATTTCCTCCATAGCGACCTATATTCTGGCCGGGTATCGCAAGCAGACCGCGCGCGGACCCGAGGCGGCCATCAAGTATTTCCTGCTTGGCTCCTTCGCCACAGCCTTCCTGCTTTACGGCATCGCTCTGATCTTTGGCGCAACCGGCACCACGCAGATTTACGAAATCGCCCGCCTTGCCGTCACGCCCGCCAATCACTCCTTTGTGCTGGCCGGTTTCGCGCTGATGATGGTCGGCATTCTCTTCAAAGTCTCCGCCGCACCCTTTCACGTCTGGACGCCGGACGTGTACGAAGGCTCGCCTTCGCCAGTGGTGGCGCTGATGTCCACCGCGCCCAAAGCCGCAGCCTTTGCGCTGCTGCTGCGCGTGGTCTATGAGGTCTTCCCCTCGCTGCACACGTTGTGGTCGCCGCTGCTGTGGGCCGTCGCGGTGCTGTCCATGTGCGTGGGCAATCTAGCCGCGCTGCGCCAGACAAACGTCAAGCGTATGCTGGCTTACTCGTCCATCGCCCACGCCGGCTATCTGTTGGCGGCCTTCGCGGGCCTGGGAACCAGCGGCATCGCCGCGGCCAGCTTCTATATCGCCGCCTATGCCGCCATGAACGTGGGCATCTTTGCCGTGGTCACATTGGTCAGCGGCTATGAAGAGAATCTGCCGCTGATCGAGGATTTCCGCGGCCTGCTGTATCGTTCGCCGCTGCTGGGCGGTCTGCTGATCTTCTTCCTCGCATCGCTGGTTGGCATTCCCTTCACCGGCGGATTCTTCGGCAAATTGATCTCCTTCTCCTCGGCCATCGGCGGAGGCGCCATCGCGCTGGCCATCATCGGCCTGCTCAACTCCGGCCTGGCCGCAACTTACTATCTACGCCTGGCTCTGGTGGCGGCTCAGCGACCTAGCCTCGACTCCAAAGGAAACTCCGCCCCACCGCAGGTGGGGCCGCAGGTGCTGGGGGTGGCTGTCGGCGCAGCCCTGCTGCTGGCCGTCGGCGCAACGCTGGTTCTGGGCATCGCGCCCAGCATGGTGATTCACGCCGCCGAAGCCGGAGCGCATACGCTGCAAGCGCCGCCCACCGCGCCCTCCAATGCAACGGCTCTTCCGTTTCAGCCGTAAAACATCATCGCTTGTTGCTGGATTGGTGACCAATTCAGCAACTTCCGTCGTCGCTTTTCGTGACAGGCGGCCCTCCTCCGCGTTACCCTGAAGTATGCGCGTCAGGCGCTATCAAGGAGCCTCCAAATCCCATGCCCATTCAAACCACATCCAAGATCTGGCATAACGGCAATCTGATTCCGTGGGAGCAGGCCACCATCCACGTCATGAGCCACGTGATTCACTATGGCTCTGCCGTCTTTGAGGGCATTCGCTGTTACGGCCAACCGCAAGGTTCGGCGGTCTTCAGACTTCCCGAGCACATGCAGCGCTTGCTTGATTCGGCCAAGATCTATCGCATGGATATGCCTTTCACGCTGGACGAACTGTGCGCCGGCGTGGTCGATCTGATTGAGGCCAACGGCGTCGCGCCCTGTTACATTCGCCCCATCGCTCTGCGCGGCTATGGCGAAATCGGCGTCAGTCCCAAGGGTTCACCCGTCGAGGTCTACATCGCCAACTTCCCCTGGGGCAAATATATGCCCGGGCAGGGCGGCGCGGACGTGTGCGTCTCCAGTTGGAATCGCCTTGCGCCCAACACCATGCCCTCGCTGGCCAAGGCCGCGTCCAACTACATGAACTCCCAGCTCATTCGCATGGAAGCCGACATCAACGGCTACGCCGAAGGCATCGCCCTCGACGTGCACGGACTCATCAGCGAAGGCTCCGGCGAGAATGTCTTCGTCGTCCGCAACGGTGTGCTTTATACTCCGCCGCTGGCCAACTCCGCGCTCTCCGGCATCACGCGCGACTCCGTGCTGACCATCGCGCGCCACCTCGGCCTTTCCGTTACCGAACAGGCGCTTCCTCGCGAACTGCTGTATATTGCCGACGAAGTCTTCTTCTCCGGCACCGCCGCCGAAGTCTCGCCCATCCGCTCCGTGGATCGCATTTTGGTTGGCGACGGCACGCCCGGCGAGATCACCAAGAAGATCGCCGAAGAGTTCTTCGGCATCGCCAACGGACTCAAGCCCGACCGCTTCGGCTGGCTCACACCGGTCAAGGTCAGCGCCAGCGACGCGGTGCCCGCATAGTTCATTCCCATTCAATGATTCTTGGGCGGCCATCAATGGTCGCCCATATTTTTTGCACCGCATTTTCACGAAAATCCAACCCGCCTCCAACTTAATTTCTATAAAATCGGTTCATGCAATCGAAACCTCGTTTCCTCTCTGTACTGCTCGCCGCCTTCTTTCTGCTGACTTCGGCTCTGACGCTCTCCGCGCAGGCCTACGTCGGCCGCCCCAAGCTGATTGTCATCGTGGTCATTGACCAGTTCCGCGGCGACTACCTGAACCGCGACCACGACAAATTCAAGGGCCGCGGTTTCCGTTTGTTCACCGATCAGGGCGCATGGTTCACCGATTGCTATTACGATTACGCCAACACCAAGACCGCTCCTGGCCACGCCACCATCGGGACTGGCGCATATTCTGACGGCCACGGCATCGAGACCAACGAGTTCTGGGATGCCTCCCGCTCCTACGAGCACAAGGTCAGCTCGGTCGAGGATGAGCGCTACCAACTCGTCGATCTGCCCGCCGCCTCCATCCCCGCCAACCAGCCCGGCGCGCCCGATACGGCTTTGAAGTACCTGATCGGCTCCTCGCCACGCAACCTCCGCGCAACCACCCTCGGCGACGAACTGCGTCTGGCCACACAAGGCCACGCCCGCGTCTACGGCATCTCGCTGAAGGATCGCGCCGCCATTCTGCCCGCCGGCCAATCCGCCAACGGCGCATTCTGGATCGATCAGTCCAGCGGCCAGTTCACCACCTCGACCTACTATATGGAGCACCTGCCAGAGTGGGCGAAGGCCTTCAATACCAGTGGCCGCACCGCCCAGGCTGCCCGCGAGGCCATGGTCGAGGGAACCACACAGTTTTTTGAACTTGTCGGCCGCACTCCCGCCGCCAATCGCTACGAACTCGACTTTGCCCAGGCGCTCATCTCCGGCGAAAAGCTCGGCCAGAACGGCGTCACCGACCTGCTCGTCGTCTCCCTCTCGCCCAACGATATTCAAGGCCACCAGTTCGGCCCCGACTCCGACTCCGAGGAAGAGATGATCCTCAGCCTCGACCACGACCTCGACAGTTTCAACAAGTGGCTCGATCAGACCGTCGGACTCGATAACGTCTGGATGGCGCTCACCGCCGATCACGGCATCGCCCCCGTCCCCGCCGAAGCCGCGCAACTCGGCATCAACTCCGGCACCGTCAATATGGCCAAGGTCTATGACCGCCTCAACGCGCAGTTGAACGAGCTATACTCGCCTGAAAAGAAGCTCAACTACATTCTCGCCGGTCCCGATCTGCCCTATATCGTGCTGGATCGCCGCGCCTTCGAGCAGGCCAAAATCGACGAGAAGACCGCCGAAGAAAAAGTCGCCTCGCTGCTGCCCGCCGCCGTCGCCGCACAAGCCCCCAAGCTCAGTGACGCGCTGCCCGTACAGCATCGCCTTCCTCCCACGCCCCGCGTCCAGCAGGTCTATACCCGCCTCGATCTGGCCCATGGCGCGTTGCCACCCTCTGACTGGGGCCGCCTGCTCGCCCACAGCTACGCCGACCACGGAAACTGGTACGTCATGATGGTGCTGGATGCCTATCAGATGGAAAATTATGGCGGTGGTACCACTCATTTCACTCCCTGGTCCTATGATCGCCACGTTCCCCTCGCCTTCTATGGCGCGCCATTTCTGCCAGGCGAGTATCATGGACGTGTAGAACCAGTCGATCTGGCGGCCACTTTCGCCTCTTTGGCTGGAATCAATCAGCCTTCAGCGGCAGTGGGACACGTTCTGAGTGAAGCCATCAAATCAATCAAGCCGATCAAGCAAAGCAGCGAAAAATAACCGCCCCAGTCAGCCTGAAACAGTTCAACCGCAACCCTCCACCAACCCGACTCCGCTGCCTGTTGAAGAAAGCAGATCGACGCGCGTGAAACCTGAGATGAAAGTGACGCTGGCGGGCATCGAGCTGACCAACCCGGTCATCGCCGCCAGCGGTACCTTCGGCTACGGCATCGAATTCGAAGAGATCATCTCCCTGGAGCGCATCGGCGGCTTTGTCACCAAAGGCATCTCACTCGAACCCATCGCCGGCCACGCCGCACCGCGCATTGTGCAGACCGCCTCCGGCATGCTCAACGCCATCGGCCTGCAAAACGTCGGCGTCGAGGAGTTCATCGAGCGCAAGCTTCCGCCCCTGCGCCGCTATCCCGCCTGCAAGGTCTTCGTCAACGTCTTTGGCTATACCGTCGGCGAGTACATCGGCGTCATTGAGCGCCTCAATCAAGCCGAAGGCATCGCCGCCTACGAGCTGAACGTCTCCTGCCCCAATGTTCACGAGGGCGGCATGGCCTTCGGTGCTGATCCCGGCTCCCTCGAGTACCTGGTCGCCCGCGCCAAATCCGCCTCCACGCGCCCGCTCATCGTCAAGCTCTCGCCCAACGTCACCTCCATCGCCCATATGGCCAAGATCGCCCAGGACGCCGGAGCGGACGCGGTCAGCCTCACCAATACCTTCCTGGCCATGGCCATCGATGCCGAAACCCGCCGTCCCCGCCTCACCAACACCACCGGCGGACTCAGCGGCCCGGCCATCAAGCCCATCGCCCTGCGTATGGTCTACGAGGCCGCCAAAGCCGTCACCATCCCCATCATCGGCATGGGCGGCATCGTCACCGCAGAAGACGCCGTCGAATTCCTCCTCGCCGGAGCCACCGCCATTCAGGTCGGCACCGCCAGCTACGCCGATCCACGCGCCACCGAGCGCCTCGCTCACAGCCTCGCCTCCTGGTGCAAAGCACATCAAGTTGATCGCGTCTCCAGCCTCACCGGCGCGCTTGATACCTCCAAACCCTGAGTGTCGCAAAAACGCAGCGGCGGCCAAAAGGAGTAGACTGGGCCGCAGGAATGCACAGGCTGGATGATGCACAAGCCAGAAGCTGCACAGGCCGGATGCTGCCCAAATTTTGGGTTTCCCAGGTGCCTCGCATTTGGGCACCTGGGAAACCTCAACCCTTCAGATCAGCACAAAGAAACGCTGGCTCCACCGCAGGTGGTTGGGTGCCCCATCCTTGCGACGTATTTGTCTTGTGTCGCTAGGGTGGGAAACCTCAACCATCGGTCATAACGATCCCTCAGGAGATCCCCGCATGATCTTTCGGCCCAACCTACTCCTCCTTGCCGCCGCAGCATTCTTCCTGCTTCCCGCCGTATTGTCCGCGCAGCAACTCGATAACTCTACCGTCGTCCAGCTCATCGATGCCGCCGTTCATGCCCGCATCGACCACGTCGCCGAATACTCCGTCACAGAGCACTATGCCGTCTTCCGCAACGGCGACGAGACCACTCCCGCCGCAGAGATGATGGTCAAAACTCTCTATCGCAAGGACCAAGGCAAGACCTTCACCATCCTCTCCCAAAGCGGTTCCTCTCTGCTGCGCAACAAGCTGCTCGGCTCCGTCCTCGATTCGGAAAAGCAGATGAGCCAGCCCGGAATGCGCGAGACCGTCCTGGTCACCAACAACAACTACCAAATGAAGCTGAAATCCACCGACCCGCAGCGCATCGACGGCCGCGACTGCCTGCTCCTGGACCTCGTTCCCCGCCGCGCCACTCCCTCCCTGTTTCGCGGAACCCTCTGGGTGGATGCGCACGACTTTTCCATCGTTCAGCTCGAAGGCAAAGCCGAAAAGAGTCACTCTTTCCTGACCGGCCCCGCCCAGGTCTCGCGCCAGTATGCGAATATGAGCGGCTTTTCCATGGCCACCCACGCCAAAGCCGTCTCCGACAGCGCGCTGCTCGGCCGCACCACCGTAAAAATCGACTATCTGGACTATCAGGTCAAACTACTGCCCAACTAAGATACGATTGCTTTTCTCGATAACTTGACACAGTGCCCTGTAACTCGTAAGGATAGCTCTGAACAAAGGCAGCAGCTCGACCCGTCAGGCATCAAGACTGGTTTGGCGCGGAACCAGCCAACTCGCTAACTCGCCATCGGCGCACAGCGTCGGCTCACTTGCTGTTTCTATAAAAATCACTGCAATCCCCTATCTCGTTCATGGGGATTGCTGAACGATCAGGAGATCACTCCATGCCCAGTCTGCGCAATGGTTCCATCCACCTCTTTCGTCTTGCTGGAGTCGATCTATTCCTCCACTGGTCCTGGTTCCTTGTCGCGGCAATTGAAATCCAGGCACGGCAAGGCAGATACACCTCCATTGTTTGGAATATCGCGGAGTATCTGGCCCTCTTTCTGATCGTGCTGATGCATGAATTCGGCCACGCGCTGGCCTGTCGCCAAACCGGCGGCACCGCCAACCGCATCGTCCTCTGGCCCCTGGGCGGCGTCGCCTACGTCGATCCGCCGCAGCGCCCCGGAGCGATGCTCTGGAGCATCGCAGCCGGCCCGCTGGTCAATGTCGTGCTTCTTCCCATCCTGTTTGCCGTCTGGATGTTCGCGAAACATTTGGGCTGGTCGCATTCGATGCACGATGCCTACATCTTCACCAGAATGATTTTCGGCATCAATCTGGGTCTGCTGATCTTCAATATCCTCCCCGTTTACCCCCTCGACGGCGGCAAGATTCTCTGGTCCCTGCTCTGGTTCCCGCTAGGCCGCGCCAGCAGCCTGATGGCCGCCACCATCATCGGTTTGCTGGGCATCGTCGGCTTCATCGTCCTCGCTGTCTTCACTGGCTCCAAATGGACCGGGCTTATCGCGATCTATATGCTCATCAATTGCTGGGGCAGCCTGCAACAGGCCCGTATACTTATGCGCCAGGAGAAGCGAACCCTCCGTCCCGGCTTCTCCTGCCCCAGTTGCCATAAAGCCCCGCCGCTTGGCCCGCTCTGGAAGTGCGGCAAGTGCGAGCAGCCCTTCGATACCTTCGAGTCCGGCGGCGTTTGCCCGCACTGCGCCCAGCAGTACCCCACCACCATGTGCGGCTACTGCGAGCGCCAGTTCCCTATCTCTGAATGGGTTGAAAACAAAGCCTACGCCAGCACAGGCTTCGTCAACGGCGGTTCCTCCGGCCTGTAGTCACCGCTTGCCGAAGATGCTGATTGAACTTCTCAGTCCCCCACCCGTTTCCGACCCCCATGCATGAAACGGGTGGAGGGAGCAGGTGCCTTCAGGCACCTGGAAGAGGTCGTCAACTAAGAGGGCCTTCAGGCCCGGGGAGATCGGCATCCACACCTCCTGGCAGTTTATTTTGGACTTGTACTCTGTGAGCAACACCAAAATCGCGTTATCGTCAGCGTATGGCGACGATCCTCATCTCCGTAGCAGATGCCTCCCGCGACTTTGCCGGGGTGATGGCGAAGGTGCGCGCGGGAGCCGAGATTGTGATCGAGGATGGGACAAACCCTCCTGCCGTAATTGCAGAAAATCTGTATCACTGGAAGGCTTGGCCCGGGATCGGCCAGCGATTTTTCAGCCCTCTGGCCAGCCACACCTTTATCTTGCTTCCTTGCGACAAAGCGGACAGCACCGTCTGAAGCAACTTGTCGATGGAGGCATCCCAGGCCACTCTCCATTTTTCGAGCGCTGCTTCCCCCTTTCGCGTCTATCGGTTAGCAGGGGAGGCAGCGAAAGCTGATACCCTGAATTCTACAAAGTTTCGCGGGTTTCGTCGGCCCCTTGCTGGAGCCGCAAAGAGAGCTATGGCAGAGTTCGTCATCAAAATGGCCGATGAGCGTGGCCGCGTACAGGAGCAGGTCCATACGGCGGCTACCGCCGAGGAGTTGCGCCTCCGCTTCAATCACGCCGGCTACCACGTCTTCTCCGTGCGCCCCCGCACCGGTTTTGCCGGTGGCTCCAAGCGCAAGGTCAAGCTGGAACCCTTTCTCATCTTCAATCAGCAATTTCTGACCCTCATTCGCGCCGGTCTGCCCATCCTCGGCTCCTTGCAGATGCTCGGAAAAATCCAGAAGAACCCGCATTTTTCCGCCCAATTGGAAGACGTTTGCGATCGCGTTAAGACCGGCGAGGCGCTCTCCTCCGCCTTCGAGGCTCAGGCCGGTTTTCCTGTCATGTATACCACCACCCTGCTGGCAGGCGAGCGCTCCGGCAACTTGCAGGAGGTCCTCGAACGCTACGTCAGCTTCCAGCGCATCTCGCTCACCTTCCGCAAGAAGCTGACCGCCTCCCTCATCTATCCCTGCGTGCTGATTGCCCTCATCGGCGGCCTCATGTTCTTCATGTTCGCCTTTGTGGTGCCGCAGTTTGCCACTCTTTATGACCAATTAGGTTCCAAGCTGCCGGTAATGACCGAGGATTTGCTGGCCTTCGGCAAATTCCTGCACGCCAATCTGCTTTGGATCTTTTTGGCCGCATTCGCCATCGGCTTCAGCCTCTATCGCTTCGCCATCACCGACCGCGGCCGCGATACCATCGACGGCATCCGCATCGGCATGCCCGTCTTCGGCAAGATTTGGATCAAGTACCAGGTCGCGCTCTTCTCGCGCACGCTTTCCACGTTGCTGACCGGCGGTCTGCCGCTGGTTCCTTCGCTGGAAACCGCCGCCCGCTCCATCTCTTCCCGGCGCATCGCCAACGCCGTCATCTCTTCCATCACCACCGTGCGCGAGGGCAAAAGCCTGGCAGAGGCTCTCGGTGCCAGCGGCGTCTTTCCCAGCCTCGCCTCGGAGATGATCACCGTCGGCGAGCAGACCGGCGCGCTGCCGCAGATGCTCAACTCGGTCGCCGAATTCTTCGAGGAAGATGTGGCCACCGCTCTGGCCGCCGCCCTCACCCTGATCGAGCCGGCCATTCTCATCATCATGGGCGTGGTTGTGCTCTTCATTCTCATCTCGCTGTACCTGCCCATCTTCTCTCTCAGTGGTGGCTCCGGTGGGGGGCCGGGATAAATCATGGCTGACGCTCAAATCATTGCAATGCCCACCGCCGGCCCGTTGCCCGGCAGCGACGAAGAACGTGCCCAGGCCGAGTCTCTGGCGCACCGCTATCACGCTGAATTTGTTGACTTGAAGAACTTCAAGATTCAGCACGACCTGCTGCGCACCGTTCCTGTGGAACTGATGTTCCGCTATAACTTCGTGCCCATCGAGCAGCAGAACGACGCGCTGGTCATCGCCGTCAGCGATCCCTCGCGCCTCATGGTACTGGACGAGATCGCCGGCCTACTGTCTCACCGCATCATTCCCCGCGTCGCCACGCTCTCGCAGATCACCGACCTGCTCAAAAAGACCGAGCAGTCGCAGCGCGTTCTCGACGAAGCCAGTGAAGGACTCACTTTCGACGTACTCACCGGCGACGACAACTCCGATGAAAATATCTCCATCGAGAAACTCACCAGCGAAGAAGATATCAGCCCCATCATTCGCTTGGTCGATACCACCATCTTCACCGCCCTCGAGCGCCGCGCCTCCGATATTCACATCGAGACCAACGACGATTCCGTGGTCGTCAAGTACCGCATCGACGGCGTGCTTCAGGCCGCCATGGCCCCCATCGCCCGCGAGCACCACTCCACCATCCTCAGCCGCATCAAGATCATGAGCGAGCTGGATATCGCCGAACGCCGCGTCCCCCAAGACGGACGTTTCCGCGTGCGTTACAAGACCCGCCTCATCGACTTCCGCGTCTCCATCATGCCCACCGTCCATGGTGAAAACGCAGTCCTCCGCGTGCTGGACAAAGAGTCCATGAGCGAGAAGTTCCATAACCTCACGCTCGACGTAGTCGGTTTCGCGGAAGCTGACCTGACCCGCTTCCGCCGCTATATTCGCGAACCCTACGGCATGGTTCTGGTCACCGGACCCACCGGCTCCGGTAAAACCACCACCCTCTACGCCGCCCTCAATGAGATCAAGAGCGACGAAGACAAGATCATCACCATCGAAGACCCGGTCGAGTACCAGATTCGCGGCATCACGCAGATTCCCGTCAACGAGAAGAAGGGCCTCACCTTCGCCCGCGGCCTGCGTTCCATCCTCCGTCACGATCCCGACAAGATTCTGGTCGGCGAAATCCGTGACCAGGAGACCGCGCAGATCGCCATCAACTCCGCCCTCACCGGCCACTTGGTCTTCACCACCGTCCACGCCAATAACGTCGTCGATGTGCTGGGGCGCTTTCTGAATATGGGCGTCGAGGCCTACAACTTCGTCTCCGCGCTCAACTGCATTCTGGCTCAGCGCCTGGTCCGCACCAACTGTGACCACTGCTCGCGGCTGGTCTACTACAACGACGACGTGATCCGCGCCAGCGCCCTCAATCCCGCCGATTGGCACGGCTTCGGCTTCCGCGAAGGCGCAGGCTGCATCGAGTGCGGCGGCACCGGCTATCGTGGCCGTACCGCCATTCACGAACTGCTCGACTTGACCGACCCGATTCGTGAGCTGATCCTGGAAAAGAAGCCCACTTCTGAAGTCCGCAAGCTGGCGCAAAAGGAAGGCATGAGCTTCCTGCGCGAGTCGGCCATTGATCGCGTTCGTCGCGGCCTGACCACCCTCAAGGAAATCAACAAAGTCACCTTCATCGAGGCATCACGATAGTGAGTTCCATTCTCAGCAAGGCCAAACTCGCTTCCCCACCCGGCGCGCGTCCTCCGGCCGCCGTCGAGATCTCGCCCGAAGGCGTGCTGGCGGCCGCTCTGCCCGCACCGGGCCAGCCCCCCGTCTATGCCTTTGAGGCGCTCCGCCCCGGCTCGGTCGCTCCCGGCATCGGCGAACCCAATCTCCGCGCTCCCGAGGCCGTCGCCGACGCCCTTCGCTCCGCGCTCGATCAGGTTTCGCCCCGCTCCCACGCCGTCACGCTCGTCCTGCCCGATACCGCCGTCCGCGTCTTCGTCCTGGACTTCGATTCCCTGCCCGCCAAGCCCGAAGAGACCCAATCCGTCCTGCGCTTCCGCCTCCGCAAGATGGTCCCCTTCGACGTCGAGCACGCCGGACTCAGCTACCAGATCCTCACCGAGAAAAAAGGCGAGATCAAGTTGCTGGCAGCCGTCATTCCCGCGCCCATCCTCGCCGATTACGAGGCCGTCGTTCGTCAGGCCGGCTATGAACCCGGTGCGGTTCTTCCCTCCAGCCTGGCAGCGCTTTCCGCCATCGATTCCCTCGAAGCCGTGCTCATCGCCAACCTCAGTGGACTCGCCCTCACCACCGCCATCACCAACGGCAACGACCTGCTCCTCTATCGCACCGTCGAGTTGCCCGAAGATCTCGAACTTCGCCTCGATGAAGTGCGCCGCGGCATCGCCGTCGCCTGCGCCTACTTTGAAGACAAACTCCTCGCCCGTCCCCGCCAGCTCCTTTATGCTGGCGACGGCGGCGCAAATGAGTTCGGACGCTGGCTCAACGACCCTGAGCTTTCCATCATCGACCTTGCGCCCCGACCCTCCACCGGCGCTGTCAATTCCCTCGGCTTTGCAAGCCTGGCCGGCGCCACCGGCGCGCTGGCGGGAGCAGCCTAAAGACCATGCGCATCTCTCTCAATCTCGCCACTCGCCCCTTCGTCAATACCGGCCCGGCCATCAAACGTCTGCGCATTGCAATGGCTGTTCTCGCCGTCCTCGCCATCGGCCTTGGTCTCGGCCTGCGCGCCTTCCATCAGCGCGCCGTACAGGCCCGCGCCACCGAGCAGTCCCTCCAAGCCAAGATCGATGCCATCAACAACGAGCGCAAACGCTACGATGCCCTGATGCATCAGCCTGATAATGCGCAATTCCTCACCCAGGTGGTCACCCTCAACCAGCTCTTCGAGGAAAAATCCTTCTCCTGGACCCTGGCCATGGAAGACCTGGAAACCGTGCAGCCCGGCGGCGTTCAGACCACCTCTCTGGAACCCCTTCGCGACGCCAAAACCGGCAATATCTCCGTCAAACTCCGTGTCGTCGGCCCTCGCGATCTGGCCATCCAGTTGGTTCGCAACCTCGAACACTCCCGCCACTTCCTGCTGCCCACCATCGCGGGTGAAAACTCCGAGGCCACTGGCGGTCCCAATCAGCGCCTCGGCCCCGCCACCGCAGCCGATCGCTTCAACTTCGATCTGTTGGTCAACTACAACCCCGCCGCGCCCCAGGAACTTGGCCACCACGAGCATCATGCCGCCGAAAAATCCACGCCCGCTCTCGTGCCTGTGCCCACCCCGGTCGCTGCCCAGCGCTCCTTTCCTCCCATCAGAGGCCCGCTTTCCGGCCAGTCCCGCCCGCCCTATACCGGACAGCCCACGCCCCAGTTCCCGCGTGGGCCGCAAACTCGTCCCAACCAACTTCCCGGAGGTCCGCGATGAGCACTCAGCCCGCTTCCATTTGGCGTGAGCGTCTCACCTCCCCGCTCACCTGGCACTACGTCGTCTTTACCCTGATGCTCGTCGCCGTCATCGGCCTTTCGGTCCGCTTCGGTCTCGACTGGGCCTCCACCAACGACCGTCACGCCGACACGCTGGCCGGAATGCAGGTCCAGCTCAAGGCACTCGACCTGCAAACCGAACCGCTGCGTGGTCTCGACAAACGCGTCGATGAATCCCGCGCCAAGATGAAGGCATTCTTCGATAAGCGCATCCCGGTCAACTACTCCTCCATCTCCACCCGCATCGGCGAATTGCAGCTCAAATCCGGCGTCCGCCTCTCCCGCGTCCAGTATTCGCAAGGAAAACCCGGTGCCGACCTGACTGAAATCTCACTCGATGCCAGCATCAGCGGCGACTATCCCGCCAGCATGCGCTTCATCAACAGCATCGAGCGCGATCAGACTTTCTTCATCATCCGTTCCATGAACCTCACCGGCCAGCAGGGCGGACTCGTCAATCTCCGCATCCGCATCTCCACCTGGCTGCGCCCCGCCGATGCTCAGGCCAGCGGTCTTCCCTTCACCGAAGAGTCCGATCAAAAATCCATCGCCGCTTCCGGCAAGGAGGGCGAATAACCATGGCTCTGGCTCTCGGTACGGAAAACAAAAAACAGGTTCGCATGGCCGTCGGGTTGTTCTCCGTCGTCCTCATTCTCGCTGGCTATCAGGTCTACAAGATGTTCGCTGGACCCGCTGTCCGGCCCACCCCCATTCCCCAACCGCCCGTCGTGCTGACCAGCACCGCCGCCAGCCGCCCCGCGACCACCGCCTCACTCGGCAAGCCTGCCGCCCAGGGCAAGGATGCCCAGAAACTCACCAACGTCGGCATCGATCCCACCCTCCACTTCGACAAACTCGCCCTCAGCGAGCAAGTCGAATACGACGGCAGCGGCCGCAATATCTTCTCCGCCGAATCCGCACCGGTCCGGATCGAACAGCCCCTCATCAGTGCACGCCCCGGAGCATCCGGCAAGCCCGCCGTGGTAATTCCCTCCGGCCCGCCGCCCCCGCCGCAGCCACCTGCCATCGACCTCAAGTACTTCGGCTACACGCAGACCAAAAACAAATCCTTGCAGGCCTTTCTCACCCATGGAGACGATATCTTCGCCGCAAAAGTCGGCGAGATCGTTGACCGTCGCTACAAAGTCGTCACCATCATGCCCGGCAGCGTCCAAATCACCGACCTCAGCTACAACAACACGCAAACCATCGCCCTCACCCCGTAATCAGTGTAAGAATGACCACAAGGATGGGTGCCCCTGGAGCTGATGGTATGAATCGCTAGTTGTGAAAGCAATGCTGGGTGCCCCATCCTAGCGACGTATTTGTTTTTGTCGCAAGGGTGGGAAACCTCAACTCTCCACAGTTTTTTCAAAGGAAACAGTATTGCCTGCATCAAAGTGAGTTTGCCACTGTACCAGCCAACTTGCTAACTCGCCATCGACGCGCACCGTCGGCTAACTTGCTGCTTCTGTATCAAAACATCGGGTTTCCCCCTCTCGATTTTGAGTCCATGGAAACCACAGTCGAGCACCAAAACAATGAAAACGATGCCCCCAACCCGCCCCATTCGCCCCTCTGAAGAGGGCTATATGCTGGTTGCCGTCATCTTCATCATGGCCATTCTCATCCTCGCCATGGCCGTCGCCGCCCCCAAGATGGCCCGCAGCATTCAGCGCGACCGCGACCTCGATACCATGCACCGCGGCAAGCAGTATATCCGTGCCCTCAAGCTCTACTACGCTAAATTCGGCGCTTATCCTCCCAACGTCGATGCCCTCGTCAAGCCCACCAACGGCATCCGTTTCCTGCGCAAGAAATACATCGATCCCACCTCCGGCAAGGACGAGTGGAAGCCCATCATGTTCGGCCAGAACAAGACCGTCCCCCTCGGTTTCTTCGGACAGCCCATCGGCGGCTCGACGGTCGCCGGCACCGGTCCCGGCGCATCTGGAACCGGCCTGAACGGAGCCTCAGGACAGAGCGGCCTCTTCAATAACTCCACCACCAACTCCGCTGCCGCTTCAGACCCAAACGTTGCGGGAACCATTACCGGAGTCAACTCGACCAATCAAGTCAGTGGTCAAACCGATGGCCAGACCAGCGGGCAAACCAACAGCCAGACCTTCGGCCAGACCAGCGGCCAAACTTATGGCGGCGCAGGCATCATCGGCTTTGCCCCCACCAGCCCCAAGAAGTCCGTCCTCGTCTGGCGCAAGAAGAATCACTATAACGAGTGGGAGTTCACCTTCGACCCCGCCGCCGACCGCATCATGAACAGCGGCATGCCCATCCAGCAAGGCAGCGGCCCGTCCGGAAATGGCTCCGGCATCGGTGGCAATGGCTCCGGATTTGGTGGAAATAGCTTCAATAGTGGTGGAAACAATTCCAGTTCAAGCTCCGGCAACAGTAACAACTCAACCCCCAGCAACACCGGTTCCACTTCTCAGTGAGTCCCCCACCACCACTGCCGACCCGCAGAGCATGAAACCGTAGCGCCAACCTCCCGGTCCACGTTTGTATCTGCCTCATATCCGCCAACAAAACCGCCAGAAGAAAGTTGAAAGCCTTCTTCCAGCTTCTCCGCGACGTAAGCCGCAAGTTCGCTGTGGTAAGCTGACCTTTCGAGCGGTTTTGACCTTACTACCGTCTTTCATAAGTAGGCATCCGCGCCCGGCGCGACGTTCTCGTCTGGGTTCCCAATCATTTGCACCGCTGTCCCAGCGAAAAAGAGAGTTCGATGAAAAATAGACCCAATTACACCGGTATGCTTCTCCTGCTGCTCACCCTGACCGTCATGCCCTTTTTGTCCGGCTGCGGCGACTTCTGGCAGGCCCCATCCGGCTCGACCACCTCCACCATCGTTCTCACGGCGGCATCCGCAACGCCCACCGTTGGCGTCGCTGACCTTTTGACAGCGACCGTTTCCCCCTCCGCAGCCACCGGTACCATAACCTTCTATAGCGGCACAACGTCGATTGGAACCGGAACGCTGAGTTCCGGCACGGCCACACTGAGCTACACGTTTAAAGCCGCTGGCACTGTCTCTGTGACGGCCAAATATAGTGGCGATACCACCTATGCCAGCAGCACCTCCAGTGCTGTTTCAATTGACCCGGGCAGCGTTGCCTCGACGGCATCCACCACCACGCTTGCGCTCTCGACCACCACCGCAGCCGAAAATGCCAACATGATCCTGACCGCTACCGTATCTCCCTCGGCAGCTACCGGATCGGTGACTTTTTATAACGGCTCATCCTTTTTAGGAACCGGCCCCGTAACTCTTGCCTCCGGCACCGCTACACTTGTGACCAGTTTTGCCAGTACCGGTACAGAGACCATCAAAGCCGACTACGGTGGCGACACCACCTATTTAGCCAGCAATTCCTCGTCCGCTACCCTGACCATTGACCCAATCGGCACGACCGCAAGTTCCATCTCGCTCTCATCGTCGACCAATTCGACCAGCACGGGTACGCAGATCACATTCACAGCCGTTGTTACGCCCGCTGCCGCAACCGGCACAGTAACATTCAGTGACGGAACAACGATTCTGGGAACAGTGGCACTCTCCGCTGACTCGGCTTCCGTATCGACCGACTCAGCGAATTTCACCACTTCTTTCAGCACCGCTGCCACTCACAACGTCACGGCTGTTTACAACGGCGATCCCACCTATGCATCCAGTTCATCCAATTCACTTCCGATCTCAGTGAATTAAGGCGACGGTGATTTCTTCCCTCACAAGAAATCACCGTCGCCCTGCAATCCCTGTTAACCTGTTACGAAGCGTATGCCGCTGTTCCCCCGCAGTTCGGCTTTTTTCCAAGTGACGGCTCTGGCTGCCCAGCGTCCGGTTCATGCGGCCTTCGCGTGGCTGCACAGCAACCCCAAAACCATCATGGATTGGCAGACGCAGTTGGTTTCCATTCCCGCGCCGCCCTTCGGCGAACAGGCTCGTTCGCGCTGGATGGCTGCCCGCTTCGCCGAGGCTGGCCTCATTTCCATTGAGACTGACGCCGCCGGAAACGTCTTTGGAACCCTACCCGCCGCCGCGCTGCCGCCGGAGAGCACCGGTCCCGTCGTCGTCCTCTCCGCGCATCTGGATACGGTCTTTCCGGCCGATACTCCGCTCCATCCTCTGCTCACGCACACCAACGGCAGCGACCGCCTGCAAGCTCCCGGCTCCAGCGACAATGCCGCCGGAGTGGTGGGCATGTTGGCCATTGCCCACGCGCTGATCCACTCCAAAGCCGAGCTGCCCGTCCCGCTGATCTTCATGGGCAACGTAGGCGAGGAGGGCGAAGGCGACCTGCGCGGCGTGCGTCATCTCTACGAGCGCAACCCCATCTCCAGCCGCATCGCTGCCCACGTCGTGCTTGACGGACCCGGCGCAGACTCGGTCGTCACCCAGGCGCTGGGCAGTCGCCGCTATCGGGTCACCATCACCGGTCCCGGTGGCCACAGCTTCACGGACGCGGGCACGCCCAACCCCATCACCGCGCTGGCCTCCGCACTGGCCGTCCTGGCACAGTCCCCTCTGCCCTCGGAACCACGCACCACCCTCAACTTCGGCACCATCCACGGCGGCACCAGCGTCAATTCCATCCCGGAATCCGCCCAGGCCTCCATCGACCTGCGCTCCACCAGCCCCGACCAACTCCTCTTTCTTGAGGTCTCTCTGCATCGCGCCGTCGAGGATGCCGTCGAGCACTGGAACGCCGAGACAAAATCCCATTCCTCACGACCTCGCGGCTCGCTCAGCTACTCCATCACCAAAATCGGCGACCGTCCCGCCGCCCATCTGCCCACCGACTCGCCTTTGATTGAAGCTCTGCGCGCAGTGGACCGCCATCTAGGCCTGCACACCGAACTGCGACTCGGCTCAACCGACGCCAATATCCCGCTTTCTCTCGGCATCCCGTCACTCTCCATGGGCGCAGGCGGCGACGGTGGCGGCGCCCACACCCACGCCGAGTGGTACGACTCCAAAAACCGCGAAGTCGGCCTCAAGCGCGTCCTCCTGCTCACCCTAGCCATGACAGAATGGGCCGCCGAGCAGTAAGTTGCCTCCTTGGTCACTCCCCGCTTGATCGCTACTCCCTAGATCGCAAATCACATGATTTGTAGCGCCGACCTCATACCTAATTTGTAGCGCCGACCTCCCGGTCGGCTGTAGTGTGGACCTCCTGGTCCACGCCCGTTTCCTTCCATCTTCAGCAGATGGCCCAGACACCAGGAAAAGTATTCAATACACAGAAACTGGGTGCCCCAGGTCTCGATTTTGAGCAAGGAACCGGCTGTGGCTGGTAGAGATTCTAAACAACTTACGGGAAGTTCCTTGGGAGAACTGGGAGACCTCAACCCTCCAGTTCTGCACAACAAAAACACTGGCCCCACCGCAAGGTGGCTGGGAGACTTCAGAATTCAATCCGGCGGGGTACGCACCCTCAAATAACCACCATCGAAGGGTATGTAACCACGAACAAAAGACCAACCTGCCATAATCAAAAGCAGATGAAACCCCGCGCCTATCTGTTGATGCTCTTTGTGGTTGCCATCTGGGGTTCGACCTTCGTTGTGGTCAAGGACGCTCTGGCCGACGCCACTCCCATCGCCTTCAACTTGGCGCGCATGATCCTTGCGTTTTTGATTCTGGCCATCGCCTACCACCGCTTCTGGCGCGACCTTCGCGCCTGGCAAGTGGCCAGCGGAGCGGTCGTCGGCTTCTGCCTCGCCTTCGGTTACCAGTTCCAGACCACCGGTCTGGCCCGCACCACGCCCTCCAAAGCCGCTTTCATCACCGGTCTGTTGGTGGTCATCGTGCCGTTGCTCACCCTCATCCCCGGCCTGCGTCCTCCTGGCGCTCACCCGCCGGGCTGGTACGCCTTCACCGGCGTCGCTTTGGCCTTCGTCGGAATCGTGCTGCTCACCGCGCCCAACGCCCTGAACTCCTCGAATTCACATTTCGGCGCACTCATCGGATTATTGCCCGATCTCTCCTCCATCAACTTCGGCGATATTCTCATGCTCGGCTGCGCCCTGGGCTTTGCCTTCCACTGCCTGGCCCTCAGTCACATCTCGCCGCGCATCGCCTTTCAGCCTCTGGCGCTCCTCCAGGTCGGTTTCTGCGCGCTGTTCATGGCCCTCAGTCTGCCCTTGATCGAGCATCCGCACATTCACTGGACCCCGCGTCTGGACATGGCTCTGGCCATAGCAGCCGTGCTCTCCACCGCCGCCGCCTTCTCCATCCAAAGCTGGGCGCAGGCCGTTCTGCCCTCCACGCACATGGCCCTCTTGCTCACCCTGGAGCCGGTCTTTGCCTGGATTACGTCCTACCTGGTGACCGGCGAACGACTCGGCCTCCGCGCCGCCTTTGGCGCGCTGCTGATCCTGGCCGGAATCATCCTCACCGAAATCGCCCCCCAGCCCCACATTCCCAGCGCGCACGAAGCTTAGAACTAGACACAAAGCTCAGAACTACCGTTGTAGAACGGAGAATTCGGAGGGAGCGGCCAAATCTTTGTTCACGGCCTCTTGCGTACTATTCTCGGCGCAACGCGCACAATGAAGAGATGAGGAAAATCCCTCTGAACGGCCCAATCCGACCTGGATTTCACCGTACCCCCACCCCCTCCCCCTGTGGAAAACGCATTCCACCCCCAAGAAAATCCAACAAAGCGCAAGGAATCAATAATTTGTAAATATTACATAGTTACTGAAGAGTAAACAGAGAGGCCCATTTTTAGCCCTTTTTGACCCCCAAAAACCAGATTTTACCCTCAAA
>Ga0209415_10001351_pt1 | contig 46914 bp, 41 predicted proteins | sample PeaSoiSIISIP2007_FD_187696 | JGI IMG/M metagenome (GOLD analysis project Ga0209415, IMG submission 187696) | Peat soil microbial communities from Weissenstadt, Germany - SII-SIP-2007 (SPAdes) (version 2) | ecosystem: Environmental > Terrestrial > Soil > Wetlands > Peat | place: Germany... | reverse complement strand
ACCGGGCGCGTCCTGATCGGGGTCGGGGGCGACCCCGCCGTGGCGGCGGCCGGGCCGCCCGATCGACCCGTCGGGCGCGATCGGGCGGCCCGCACCGGGCTACTGCGTGAACAGCTTGGGCAGGGTCTTCGGGTACGTACCCAGTCCGAAGCGCTTCCCGTTGTCGATGGCGATGAACGTGCCCATCTTCCCGTTGACCGGCGAGACCGTGTTGCCGGACCAGTAGACCAGGCGTGCGTCGACGACGGCCGTGTGGTCACCAGCACCGGCGATGCCAGTCGGCCCGGTGTTCCAGTTCCAGGCGCCGTAGGGGAACGTGGGTCCGCCCAGGATGGGCAGGGCGTGGATCCCCCGAGCCAGGTTCTGCGGCGTGAGGTCCGGGCCCGCGGCCTGCAGGGCGTCGAACATCTCCACCAGGTAGGGGTAGTCGCCGTCGGTCTGCTTCGGGATCTGGCGCCCGGTCAGCTTCTGGTACAGCTTTCCGGCCGGGGAGGACGGACCAAAGATGGAGTTGGTCGCCGCGGCCTCACTGACGCCGAACATGTGGCCGTCGATCTCGCTCTGGTTGTAGGTCTGCGCCTCGTTGTCGGTGTCGGTGGCCGCCACGCCCTGCAGCATCCACTCGGGGTGGTAGTTCTGGGCCGCCGCGGCCTGGGTCAACAGACCCAGCGAGAAGGGGTCGCAGGCCAGCACGATGGTGGTCACCCCGGCCGCCTTGAACTGCACGATGGCCTGCTGCGCCGACTGCTGGAAGGTCGAGATATCCAGGTTGTAGTGGAAGAACTGGCTGATCTGGCTGGCCGGCACGTGGTACTTGGTCTCCAGCAGCTTGTTCTCCAGCGCGTTGGGGCTCCCGTTGCAGTTGATGTAGGAGGGCACGTTGGGGATGAAGGTGCCGATCACCCGGACTGAGTTCCGCAGGTTCGGGTCACCGGCGTAGATCGCCTTCTTGCCGGCCAGCTCGGTCCCGATGACCTCGGCCATGTTGGCCGCGATGCGCTGGCAGTCCGGCGTCCACGACCAGACATAGGGGTTCTCACCCTGGAAGGTCGTCTCGCTGTAGTAGGCGTTGCCGAAGAACTCCACCAACTTGCGCTGTGCCGCACAGGTCGAGAACGGAGATGTCCCCCCGCCGGCGAAGTCCTCGGGGATCCCGGACTCGGCGAACGCGTGCATCTGGTTGGCGATGGTGTCGGCGTCGGCGCAGGCCTGTGCCTGGTTCTGACCCAAGGCTTCCAGCGTGGCGTTGCTGGTGGCGGTCATCGACTGGAGGACCACCTTGCGTCCGTAGAGGTCATAGGCCTTGTTGAAGTAATTGAGGAAGACCTGCTCCACCTGGTTGGTGACCTGCTGGGGGGCGTCGCCGGCCGCCGCCAGCTGCGCGGCGATCTCCTCCTGGTTGGCGGTCGAGGGGAAGGTGCGCACGGCGATGGTGATCGTGTTGGCGGTCACGCCGTTGTAGGTGGCGCCACCGTTGCTCCCCGTGAACTTGGCCACACAAGGCGGGGCGTACGGCGTGGCGAACTGCTGCGCGCCCGGGGTGCACTTGGCGCCCCCGATCGTGGTACCCGTGCCCACCTTCACGTTGCCCGAGGCCGGGTACTTCCAGGGGTAGGGGCCCTCGGTGCCGACTCCATGGGTGCTGAGCTTGGGGCCGCTGGCCGCCGAGGCGGCCGCCATGGTGAGGACCATGGACGTGACGGCGACGCCCCCCAGGAACAAGCCTCGCGCGCTGCGCCGCCGGGCACCCCTCACGCGGGTCACCGTGGCGTTTCCGAATCTGTACATGGCCCCCTCCTCTGCCGTGCGGACCCCATGCTGGCACCGTTCCCGCCGAAGCGGAAACCGGGGCGGGCGGCGGGGTCGGGTATCCGCCAAACTGTCACCCCTCCGTGACACTACGATACCCCGGCAACAGCGGCCGCGGCAGGGGGGTGGCGGGGTGAGTCCGATGCGGGGATCGCGTTGACACGGGTGGGGGCGATCGTTAGGTTCCCTTCCGCGTTGGCCGCTGATACTTCGCCGCGGCAAGAGGGCACGGGGGCGGCTTAGTGCAGACACCACCTCTCATCAGCGGGGACGGAGGCCCGAACACCGCCCCGGGCTTGTCGCTGCTCGACCGGGCGTCGTCGTTGCGCAATCCGGTCGCCTGGGCGCTCGGCGCCGTGGCCCTCTGGGCGATCCTCAACAGCGTCCTGGCCAAGGGCCTCCCGCTCGGGGTCATCGTCCTCGGCCTGATCTACGGCTCGACCTACGCGCTGCTCGCCATCGGCATCGTCCTCGTCTACCGGGCCAACCGCATCATCAACTTCGCCCAGGCCCAGATCGGCGTGCTGGCGGCCATCTTGGCCATCGAGCTGAACGTCACCTACAACATCAACTTCTTCCTGGCCTTCCTGGTGGGCATCGCCGCCGCGTTGATCATCGGCGTGCTCATCAGCCTCTTGCCCCGGCACTTCCGTCGCAGTTCCCGGCTGATCCTCACGGTCGCCACGATCGGGCTGGCCCAGCTGCTGGGCGGCCTCTCAGCCATCGTGCCGCTGCTCTTCTGTCCGCCGTCCAACTCGTCGTGCACCACGGCCGCCGCCCACCAGACCTTCAACACCCCGCTCCACTTCCAGTTCACGATCAACCCGGTCGTCTTCTCGGGCAACGACATCGTCGCCTTCGCCGGCGCCGTGATCATCGCGGCCGCCCTGGCGCTGTTCATGAAGCGGTCCAAATACGGCCTGGCCATCCGGGCCGCCTCCGAGAACGGCGAACGGGCCACCTTGCTCGGCGTCCCGGTCCCGCGCCTCGACACCATCGTGTGGGTCATCGCGGCGCTGCTCTCCGCCGTCACCATCTTGCTGCGGGTCCCCGTGCTCGGGTTCGGCGGCTTCCAGACGGTCACGGCGGGCGGCGACGACATCCTCTTGCGCACGCTGGCGGCGGCCGTGATCGGGCGGATGGAGAACATGCCCCGGACCGTGGTGGCGGCCATCGCCATCGGCGTCTTCGACTCGGGGGCCACCTGGACCTACTCGAACACGACGTTCGTCGACGCCACCTTGTTCATCGTCATCATCGTCGCCCTGCTGCTCCAGCGCGGCACCTACTCGCGGGCGAGCGAGGCGGAGAGCTCCACCTGGCGCTCGGTCGCCGCCGTTCGCCCGATCCCGCGGCTGATGGCCGCGCTCCCCGAGGTGCGATGGAGCATCCGGGGCGGCAAGACCGTGCTGGTCGTCCTGGCGGCGGCGCTGCCGTTCATCCTGAGCGACAGCCAGACCTACCTCGCCTCGCTCATCTTGGTCTACGCCATCGTCGGCCTCTCGCTCCTCGTCCTCACCGGCTGGACCGGGCAGATCTCGCTCGGGCAATTCGGGATCTCGGGCCTCTCGGGGGCGCTGGCGGCCTTCCTCTATTCCAAACACGGCTGGGACCTCATCCCGTCGATCATCGTGGCGATCATCGTGGGCGCCCTGGTCGCCCTCATCATCGGCGTGCCGGCGCTGCGCATCCAGGGCCCCTTCCTGGCCGTGACCACCCTCGCCTTTGGCGTCAGCGCGTCCAACTACGCGCTGTCGCCCACGTTCCTGCCCTGGTTCGTCGTCACCACCGCGCCCCGACCACCGGTCTTCGGAGGGAACATCTTGGGGTCCGACCGGGACATCTACTACTTCTGCCTGATCGGCTTCTTCCTGGTCTTCTTGGGCGTGCGATCACTGCGCCGGAGCAGAACCGGTCGCAGCCTCATCGCCACCCGGGACAACGAGGCGGCCGCGCGCGCCGCCGCCCTCAACACGACCCGCCAGAAGCTGACCGCCTTCTTGATCTCGGGGGCCATCGCGGGCTTCGCCGGGGCCCTCTTCGTGGTCCAGCAGGAGGGGGTCAACAACGGCTCGTTCACGGCCGACATCAACATCGCGTTGTTCACCATGGTGGTGATCGGCGGCCTCGGCTCTCTCCCGGGCGTCATCTTGGGAGCGGTGGCCGTCTGGAGCGCGATGTACTTCCTGCCGGCCGGGTGGGCGCAGCTGGTGAACGGCGGGGGGATCCTCCTGCTCCTCATCTTCTTGCCCGAGGGCCTGGGTGGCCTCATGTACGGCCTGCGGGGGCTCTTCCTCTATCAGGTGGCCAAACGCCGGGGGGTGCTGTCGGGCGCGTTGGCCGAACAGCTCCGGTCCGAGGAGACCCCCGGTGAGGAACAGGCCCTCTCCGGCGAGGCGCCGATGCCCGTGCCGTCGCTCGCCGGTGGGGCGCAGTTGGGGGCCAACGGCCCGTCGGTTTCGACGGGGACGACGCTGCCCACGACCTCCCAGGCGAGCGGGCTGGGTCCGACCGCCACCCCGCCCGGCCAGCCGCTCGGCGGCGGAGCCACCCCGCCCCGATGACGAGCGCCCTCGCCCCGGCGTACGTGTCGGAACTGTCCGACGGGCGCAGGCCGCGCCTCTTGGACCCGCGCCGCCTGACCGCGCCGACTCCGGTGGGGCCGCTGGTGGTGCTTATGGGCTTCAACGGCCTGATGCAGCTGTCGGCCGCCGCGTTCTTCTTGGCGCTGCTCGGGATCCGCAACGAGTACCACGACGGCCTGGCCATGCTGGTCGCCCTCGGGGTCCAGCGAATCCAGTTGGGGATCGGGGCCGACCTCCCGCTCGCGGTGGTCGCCACGCGCACCAGCCGGGTCGGGGTGGCCTGGAAGGTCCTCTTGGTGTTCTCGGTCCTCTGCGCGGTGGTGGGGCTGGCCGGCGTGTTCCCGAACGGGATCCTCCTCTACATCAGCGCCTTTCTCCTCATCAACGGCGCGGGTGCGCTGACCTCGGTCTCGCACTCGATCCTGGCCGAGTACTACCCGATCGACGTTCGCCCCCGGGCCCTCTACGCCCACCAGGCGGCGGTCCTGGCGGGCATCGCGCTGGCGGCGCCCGTGGCCGGCCTCTTCGGCCTCGGCTTCGACTGGGAGGCCGCCTTCTTCGTCTTCGCCGTGGTCGGGCTCGTCCTGGTGGCCATCGGGCGCCGCGTGCTGGCGAAGGCCGACCGCACGCGCCGGCACGAGCCCGCCACGGGTGGGGCTTCTCGCGCGGTCGAGGTGGCCGAGGCACCGGCCACGTTGCCCGAGGCGGCCCGCGTGCTGTTCAGCGTGCGCTCGGTCCGCACCATCTACCGATCGCTGCCGTTCCTCACCGCCAGCCTGCTCGGCATCCAGTACTACGCCAACCTCATGTACCAGAACGTCTTCCACCAGACGTACGCGTCGTTCACGCTGACCTACGACATCATCGAGCCGATGGGCGTGCTGGCGCTCGTGGTCGGGTTCTTCATCGTGCCCCGCCTGGTGCGCACCGACCCCGGGCACGCCATGCGCCTAGTGGCCGGCGCTGCCGTCGTCTGCGCGCTGAGCATGATCCTCCTGGCCCTGTCGCCCACCGTGGCCGTGGCCTGGGTGGCCAACGCCATCTTCGTGGGCGCGTCGGCCTGGATACTGGCCGGCATCTACGCCGTGCTGTCGGTCACGCTCCCCGCCCGTCTGCTCACCCTCGGGTACGCGCTGACCTCGCTCTGGATGATCTTCGGCGCCCTGCTGGTCGGGCCCGTCGGCGCGGCCGGCTCGACGTTGGCGGCCGCCATCGGCAAGGACTTCGGCTACCGGGCCGGCGTCTGGACGATCGTCCCGTTCTTCGCGTTCGGCGCCCTCATCCTGCGCTCGGCCGGGCGCCTCTTGGCCGCCGACATCGCGAAGCTCGAGGTGTCGGTGCAGGCGGACCTCGCCGTCCGGGCCGAGCGGGCCACCGGTGCAGGCAAGCTGCTCATGGTCCGCTCCCTCGACGCGGGCTACCTCGGCGTGCGCGTGCTGTTCGGGATCGACTTCGACATCGACGACGGCGAGATGGTGGCCGTGCTCGGGACCAACGGCGCGGGGAAGAGCACGCTCGCCAAGGCCATCTGCGGGCTCATCACCCCGAGCGCCGGCGAGGTGCTCTTCGACGGGGAGCCGATCACCACCGTCGACGCCAACCGCATCGTCAACATGGGCATCGTCCTCGTGCCCGGCGACCGCGGCATCTTCCCGGGCCTCACGACGGCCGAGAACCTGCGGATGGCGGGCTGGCTCTACGACAAGGACCCCGAGCACATAAAGCGGGCGACCGACTCGGTGCTCAACTACTTCCCGATACTGCGCCAGCGGATGCACACCCAGGCGGGCAGCCTCTCGGGCGGCGAGCAGCAGATGCTCAGCCTGGCCATGGCCTTCATCGCCGAGCCACGACTGCTCATCATCGACGAGCTCTCCTTGGGCCTCGCCCCGACCGTGATCGAGTCGCTGCTCTTGATCGTGAAGGCCATCCACGAAAGGGGCACCGCCGTCATCTTGATCGAGCAGTCCGTCAACCTGGCCCTGCGCCTGACCGAGCGGGCGGTCTTCATGGAGAAGGGCCAGATTGTCTTCGCCGGTCCGACGGCCGAGCTGGTCGAGCACGAGGAGATCGTCCGCGCCGTCATGCTCGAGGGCGCGCGCCGCCAGTCCCTGTCCGCCACGGACCTGGGCCAGTTGGCGACCGCACCGGCCGGGGCGGGCAACGGCGGGGGCGGCAACGGCGCCCCGAAGCCGGCGGCCCGACCGGCCCGCGTGCCGCCGGGACCCGAGGCCGAGATCGTGCTGTCGACCACCGGGCTCACCAAGCGCTTCGGCGGGGTGCTCGCCGTCGACAACGTGGACCTCGACTTGCGCCGGGGGGAGATCCTGGGCCTCATCGGCCCGAACGGCGCCGGCAAGACGACGGTGTTCGAGATGATCGCCGGCCAGCTGCGCACCAACGGCGGCGTGGTCATGATGAACGGGACCGACGTGAGCGACTGGCCCGCCCACCGGCGCTCCGCCTTCGGCCTCGGCCGTTCCTTCCAGGCGGCGCGGCTGTGGCCTGGCCTCACCGTCCAAGAGACGATCGCCGTGGCGGTGGCCAAGCACGTGCACTCGCCCGGGGCCCTGGCCTCGCTCTTCTGCCTGCCCAACGTCGGCTGGGCCGAGAAGCGGGTGGCCCTGGCCGGCGACGAGGTCATCGAGCTCCTCGGCCTCAGCCCCTACGCCGACCAGTTGGGATCGGACCTCTCGACCGGCATCCGGCGCATGCTCGAGCTGGCCGTCATCGTGGCCCAGCGGCCCTCCATCGTCCTCTTGGACGAGCCCTCGGCCGGCCTCTCCCAGGCCGAGACCGAGGCCCTGGCCCCGGTCCTGCGCGACACCAAGGAGCGCCTCGACTGCAGCCTCATGCTGATCGAGCACGACATGGGTCTCACGAGGGCGCTGGCGGACCGGATCGTGGCGCTCGACACCGGTGCCGTGGTGACCGTCGGCCTCCCCGACGACGTCCTGCGCCACCCGCGGGTGGTCGAGTCCTACCTCGGCGCGGCGGTGGTCTAGCGATGTCCCCGGCGCGTTGGCTCGGATCGCGAGGCCGTGGGCGGCCCCACCTCGGGGTCGTCCTCGCCCTCCTCGGGGCGGCCGGGGGCCTGGCCGCCTGCGGCCCCAACTCCAACGGCGCGACCACCCAGGTGGTCACGGCGTCGGCCGGCTGCCAGGGCGGGCGGATCGTGGGCGTGGGCGCGTCGCTCGACCTGTCGGGCGCGGGCGCGGCGGTCGGCCAGGCCTACCTGACCGGGCTCGAGATGGGGATCGCCAAGGTCAACCGGGGCGGGGGGGTGCCCGGGCACAACAGCTGCCTCGAGCTCCTCTACAAGGACAACCGGGGGAGCCCGGCGGTCGACTCCGAGGCCATGCTCAACCTTGTCAACGCCGAGAACGCCCTGGCCGTCGTCGGCAGCTACGCCGCCCCGTCGGCCAACGGCACCGCCTACTACCTCCACGCCCTGTCGGTCCCGGTCCCGAGCTTCTCCACCAACGACGCCACGTTCAACCCGAAGCGCTTCCCCGACAGCTTCCCCATGACGACGTCGGTCACCGTCCAGGCCCAGGTGATGGCCACCTTTGCGGCCAAGCAGGCGCTCAGTCCCGTGGCCGTGGTGGTCGTCCATGACCTCACCGGGCGCCAGGGCGCCGCCGCCTTCAGCACGGCGGCGACGAGCGACGGCGTCGAGGTCGCAGGGCGCGCCTCGGTGTCGCCGTCGGGCGGCGGGGCCACCGCGGCCCTCACGACACTGCAGGCGGACCACCCCAAGGCGCTGGTCGTGATCGACGACGGTGACGCCACTCCCGCCATCCTGGCGGCGAGGGCCAAGCTCGGCTGGCGGGTGCCGGTCATCGCCGGCCCGCAGGCCTCCGAGGTGAGCGCGGTCGAGGCCGCCGGCGCCGGCGGTCTGGCGGGGGTGTGGGCGGTCGTTCCCTCGGCGACCGTGCGGTCGTCCGGGCCGGCGGCGGGCGCCGCCGTCGCGTTCCGCAACCAGGTGCTGGCCAAGCTCGGCGTCTCGCAGCTGACCGGCTCGATCATCCCCTACGCCCAGGCCTACGACGCGATCACCATGTTCGGGAGCGCCGCCACCGGCACCATGGACACGCTCTCGGGGGACCTCAAGACCTTCCTCGAGAACGCCAACTACCAGGGGGTGCTCGCCTCCTACTCGTACACGACGGGCAGGCACACCGGCATCGCCGAGAATCAGTTAAGCGTGGTCCCGGTGAGCACGCTCTCCAACGGCCTCTTCACCTACAAGCTGCCGAAGAAGGCCAAGCACTCCGCCTGAGGCCCGGGGCCGCGGCCCCGACACCCAGTCGCCCTCCTCGGGGTCCGCCTCGCCACCCGCGTCGTTCCGCGCGCCGGCCGCGCCTCGGAGCTTCGAGGCTCATGCAGTGGCCTTACTCACGTCGCCACTGGGCCTGCAGTGCCGGACGAGGGGCCGCGGAGCGGTTCAGGGGTAGTGGGTCACTTAACTGATCCACTACCGAGATGGGCGCTGAACACGAAGGCCGTGCCCGCGGTGCCAGTCAGGACCACCTCTTGCCCGGACAGGTCGACAGTGCGCGCCCGGCGTTGGAGGTCGGGTGGCCGGCCAGCCTGAGACGCCCCGAACGCGAAGCGGGGGCGCTCGAGGCGCCCCCGCTTCGCGTGCTGTGAATCCGCCTACGGGGCGCTGGTGGCCGCGGCCCCCGCTGCCGTGAACAGCTTCGGCAGGCTCTTCGGCCAGTGGCCGAGGGTGAAGCGCTGCCCGTTGAAGATCGGCTCGAACGTGCCCTTCATCTGGTTCACCGTCGAGGTGGCGCCGCCGTTCCAGTAGACGAAGCGGGCGTCGGTCGACGCGGTGTGGTCACCGGCGCCGGGCGTGCCCAGCGGGCTGGTGTTCCAGCTCCAGGTTCCATACTGGAAGAGCGGAGCCCCCATGGTCGGCAGCGCGTGCACACCCCTCGCCATGTTCTGGGGCGTGAGGTCCGGACCGGCCGCCTGCAGCATGTCGAAGATGGCCAGCAGCTGGGAGTACAGGCCGTCGGTCTCGTTCGGGATCGGGTGCCCCGTCAGCTTCTGGTAGAGCTTGCCGGCGAGCGAGGTCGGCCCCGTGGTCTCGGTCGGCGGCGACAGCTCGCTCATGCCGAACAGGTGCCCGGTGACCTCACCCGGGTCGTAGTAGGTCTGGATGGACTCGTCCTGGTCGGTGAGCGCGGTGCCGATCATGAACCACTCGGGGTGGTAGTTCTGCTGCGCCGCCGCCTTGGTGAGCAGGCCGGCCGAGAACGGGTCGCTGGCGATGACCACCGTGGTCACGCCCGCCGCCTTGAACTGCACGATGGCCTGCTGGGCGGACTGCTGGAAGGTCGAGATGTCCAGGTTGTAGTAGAAGGGCGTTGCGATCTGCGCGGTCGGCACGTGGTACTTGTGCTCCAGCAGCCTGGTGCCATTCGCCGTGCAGCTGGCGTACTGCTTCACGTTCGGCACGAACGTTCCGAACTTGCGGGTCTGGCTGGCCAGTGCCGGGTCGCCGGCGTAGACGGCCTTCTTGCCGGCCAGCAGCGTCCCGACGACCTCGGCCTCGGACGAGCTGATCCGGGTGCAGTCCTGGGTGGTGGACCAGACGTAGGGGTTCTGGCTCTGGAAGGTGGCCTCGTCGAAGTAGGCGTCACCGTTGAACTCGACCAGCTTGTCGTTCGCCGCGCACTGCGAGAACGGCCCCGTGCCGCCGCCCTGGAAGTTGATCAAGAGACCGTCCTCCCCGAAGGCGTGCATCTGGTTGGTGATCGTGTCGGCGTCCGCGCAGGCCTGGGCCTGCCCGCCGCCCAGGGCCTCGGTGGTCGAGTTACCGGTGGCCGTCATCGGCTCGATGACCACCTTGCGCCCGTAGAGGTCGAAGACCTTGTTGAAGTAGTTGAGGAAGGTCGCCTCGACCTGGTCGGTCACCTGCTGGGGCGCCACGCCGGCCGCCTTGGCCTGGGCCGCGATCTGCTCGGAGTTGGCCGTGTTCGGGAACTCACGCTGGGCGAGGACGATCTCGTTGCTCGTCACCCCGCGGTAGGTCGCGCCGCCGTTGTTCCCGGTGAACTTGGCGATGCAAGGCACCGCGTAGGGAGAGTTCAGCTGCGGGGTGCCGGGGCTGCACTTCTGGCCACCGATGGTGGTCCCCGAGCCGACCGACACCTTCCCCGAGGCCGGGTACTTCCAGGGGTAGGGCCCCTCGTTGGCCGGACCCGAGCCGCTGAGCTTCGGCGTGCTGGACGCGGCCAATCCGGTGCCACCCGCGGCCACCAGGGTGAACGAGATTGCCGTGCCCATGGCGACCAGTGCGACAGCGGGGCGCCGAATTCGGCCGCGCCAGCTGCCTCGATGGGTCCTGTCCATCAGGTGCCTCCCCCTTGCACCGGGTCCCGGTCCGCCCGGTCCCGCATGCCTCCGTGACCGTCGGCGCGCCGGCCGGGGGCCCGCGCGCTCGGCCTGTCTATATTTCAGTTTCTTGACGATAGTGCTCACCGGTGGTCGGCGCTCGGCGACTTGGCACGCGGCCGTGACATGGCCGGGGTGGGCGGGCCGGTCCGGGCCGGCGCCAGAATGAGGGCGATGCCCCGATGACCCGCCGCACCCTGTTCGGCCCCCCCAGCACCTTCTTGGGCGTCCCCGAGGCCGACCTGGACGAGCCGGCCAGCCTGCAGGGCGCGGGCGCGGTCGTCCTCGGCGCCCCCTTCGACGGCGGGACGTCGCACCGCTCGGGCTGCCGCTTCGGCCCCTCGGCCATGCGCGGCGCCGACTACCTGCCCCACGACGGGCGGCGTCCCCACCTCGCCCTCGGCGTCGACCCCCTGGTGGAGCTCGCCGTGGTGGACGCGGGCGACATCGAGATGCCGCCGGGGGACATCGAGGAGTCGCTGGCCCGCCTGGAGTCGGCGGTGGGCCGCGTGATGGCGGCGGGGGCGCTGCCGGTCGTGCTCGGCGGCGACCACTCGATCGCGCAACCCGACGTGACGGCGGTCGCCCGCGCCCTGGGCTGGGGGGAGGTGTCGGTCGTCCACTTCGACGCCCACGCCGACACGGGCGACACCCAGTTCGGCTCCCTCTACGGCCACGGGACCCCCATGCGTCGGCTGATCGAGTCGGGTGCCGTGCGCGCCGACCGGTTCCTCCAGATCGGCCTGCGCGGCTACTGGCCGGGGCCCGAGACCCTGGCCTGGATGGCCGCCGGCGGGATGCGCAGCTACGAGATGGCCGAGGTGACCGCCCGGGGCCTCGACGCCTGCCTCACCGAGGCGTTCGCGGTCGCCACCGACGGCTGCCGCGGGGTCTTCCTCTCGGTCGACGTCGACGTCGTCGATCCGGGGGCCGCCCCCGGGACGGGCACCCCCGAGCCCGGCGGGCTGACCAGCCGCCAGCTGCTCGACGCCGTCCGGCGCGCCGGCATGGAGCTCCCCCTGGCCGGCCTCGACGTGGTCGAGGTGTCGCCCCCCTACGACCAGGCCGAGGTGACCGCCTACCTCGGCGGCCGCATCGTCTTGGAGGCCCTCTCCGGCCTGGCCTGGCAGCGGCGGCGCCAGGCGGGGACGCCCGTGCGCCGGCCCGAGGACCCCCTCCTCGGCCTTCACTAGGCCAGGGTGTCGAGGATCTCCTGCACCATCGCGGTGGTGGTGTCGGGGTGCAGGAAGGCGAAGCGGCCGACCGGCTGACCCTCCCAGCTGGTCGGGACGACGAAACCGATCTGGCGCCGGAGCAGGTCGGCCGACCAGGCGTCGTAGTCCGCCCGGCGCCACCCGGGGCGGCTGAAGAGCACGATCGAGAGCTCGGGCTCGCGGACCAGCTCGGCGTGGGGGCACGCCTCGATGAGTCGGGCCGACGCCCGCGCGGTGGCGAGCACCCGCTCGACGGCGTCGCGGTAGGCGTCGGTGCCGTAGACGGCGAGGGAGAACCACAGCGGCAGGCCGCGGGCGCGGCGCGTGAGGTGGAACGCGTACTCGCTCGGGTTGAAGGGGTCCGCCCGGGCGGGATCGGCCGCGCGCTCGTGGAACGCCTCTAGGTACTCGGCCTGCTGCGCGTGCACCGGCCGGGCGAGGGAGGGGTCCGCGTACAGGAGGGCCGCGCAGTCGAACGGCGCGTAGAGCCACTTGTGGGGGTCGACCACCAGCGAGTCGGCGTGCTCGATGCCCCTGAAGCGCCCTCGGGCCGACGGTGCGAAGAGCGCGGCCCCGCCGTAGGCGGCGTCGACGTGGAACCACAGGCGGCGCTGCGCCGCCACCTCGGCCACGCCGGCCAGGTCGTCCACGATCCCGGCGTTGGTGGTGCCGGCGGTCGCCACCACGGCGACGACCGACTCGCCGCCGCGTTCGGCCAGCGCGCGCTCGAGGGCGGCCCCGGTCAGACGGTGCTCGGCGTGGGGCACGACGAACGGCTCGGCGCCGATCACGTGGAGGGCCTTGGCCACCGAGGAGTGGGCCTCGTCGCTCAGCGCGATGCGCGGGCGGTCCGGTGCGCTGCCCCGGAGCCCCGCCGTGTCGCGGGCCACGATCAGGGCCGAGAGGTTGCCCATCGACCCGCCCGAGACGAAGCAGCCCCCGGCCCCGGCCGGCAGGCCCGCCAGGTCGGCCAGCACGCGGAGCGCCTGGTTCTCGGCTGCGATCGCGCCGGCGGCCTCCAGCCACGAGGTGCCCTGCAGCGAGGAGCACGACACGATCATGTCGAAGAGGAGCGACGCCTTGGTCGGCACGGCCGGGATGAAGGACAGGAAGCGGGGGCTGTCCGCCGACACGATGGCCGGGGCCAGCTGGCGGGCGAACACCGAGAGGACCCTCTCGGGGTCCGTCGGCCCGGTGCCGATGAGGCCGTCCAAGACCCCGGGGGAGAGCGCGGCGCTGCCACCGAGGTCGAGGGGCACGGGGTCGAGGGCGAGTCGGCGGCGGCAGTAGTCGAAGACCAGGTCGGCCAGGTGCGCATCGAAGCGGAACATCGGGCTGTCGCCGGTCGACGGAACGGGCACGCTCACAGGATCGCACCCCGCGGCGGCGCGGCGCCCCTCAGCGCGTGGCGAGGCCGCCCGGGCGGGGCCCTGGACACCGGCGCGAAAATGGTGACCGGAGGCCCCAAGAAGGGCCGCGTCTCCAGGGAGCGTGCGCGCGGTCGGACCCGAGCCGGCGGCGGTCGGATCCTTGAGTGGGCCGAACGACCGGGCCTACGATCGACTGTGCCGCGCGACCAGAGTCAGCGCGCCGCGCCCCAAAGTCGCCGGGTGGGGCGCGCCGCATGAGCCCCGACGCGTCGGGGAGCGGGTACCCCGAGTGGACGTTCTCGGGGGAGGCGGCCAACCACCACTACCTCGTCCCCGCGGTGCTGCGCTCGTTGCCCGACGAGCAGGGCCTCCGCCTGCTCGACATCGGCTGCGGGAACGGCGCCCTGAGCGCCCGCCTGGCCCAGGCGGGGATGAAGGTGACGGGCATCGACTTCACCCTGAGCGGCATCGACCGGGCGCGCGGGTCCTTCCCCGACCTGGAGTTCGCCGCCCACGACATCACCGAGCCGCTGCCGTCCGCGCTCCGCGGCCAGTTCCAGGTGGTCGTCTCGGCCGAGGTGATCGAGCACCTCTTCTTGCCCCGGGTGCTCTTCGCCCGCGCCACCGAGGCGCTCGTGCCGGGCGGCACCCTCATCGTCACCACCCCGTACCACGGCTACTGGAAGAACCTGGCCATCGCGCTCACCGGCCGCTTCGACGGCCACTGGGTGGTCGGCAGCGACTACGGGCACATCAAGTTCTTCTCGAGGCGCACGCTCGAGGCGATGGCGCGGGAGTGCGGCTTCGAGCCCGTGCGCCTCATCCGGGCCGGGCGGATCCCGCCGCTCGCCGCCACCATGGTCATGACCGCCCGGCTGCGGACCGGGTGACCTCGACAACTATGTAAGGCAGCCCTAATCTTTGGGAGATGGGCAGCCTAAGGTCAGCGGCGGGGCGGTGGCTCGCCGCGGCCGGGGGTCTCCTCGTCGGATCGCTCTCGCTGGCCGCCTGCGGCTCGTCGGGGCCGGCCGAGACGATCACCCTCTACAACGGCCAGCACCTGGAGACCACCCAGGCGCTGGTGGCCGCCTTCGAGGCCAAGACCGGCATCGGCGTGCAGCTGCGCAGCGACGACGAGAACGTGCTGGCCGACCAGATCGTGGCCGAGGGCGCCCGGTCGCCGGCCGACGTCTTTCTCACCGAGAACTCGCCGGCCTTGGAGTTCCTGCAGCAAAAGGGCCTGCTCTCGCCGATCGAGGGCTCGACGCGGGCCGTGACCGAGGCGCGCGACGACTCGCCGAGCGGGCACTGGATCGGCATCTCGGCCCGGGTGAGCGTGCTCGTCTACAACCCGAGCGTGGTGCCGCGCGACCAGCTTCCCACCTCGGTGCTGCAGCTCGCCCAACCCAAGTGGCGCGGCAAGCTGGCGCTGGCCCCCGCCGAGACCGACTTCGCGCCGATCGTGACGTCGGTCATCCGGACCGACGGCCAGACGGCGGCCGAGGCGTGGCTCGCGGGCCTGAAGGCCAACGCGGGCGCCCACCTCTACCCCGACAACGAGACGGTGATCAGCCAGGTGAACGCGGGCGCGGCCGGTCTCGGCATCATCAACCAGTACTACTGGTACCGCGAGCGGGCGGCCGTCGGCCGGGCCGGCATGCACTCGGCGCTCGCCTTCTTCGCGCCGCGCGACCCGGGGTACGTGATCGACGTGTCGGGCGCGGCCGTGCTCGCGTCGAGCCACCACCAGGCGGCCGCGCAGCGGTTCGTGGCGTTCCTGGCCAGCCGGGCCGGCCAGGAGATCATCTCGCACTCCGACAGCTTCGAGTACCCGATCGACTCGGGCGTGCACGCCGCGCCCGGCGAGGTCCCCTTCGCCCAGCTGAAGCCGAACCCGATCACCGTGGCCGAACTGGGCGACGGCGCGGCCGCGACCGCCCTGCTGCAGAAGGTCCAGCTGCTCTGAGGACGTAACCTCGCGGGGCCATGTCTTCCCGCTCGGGCCGGGCCCGGTTGGTCGAGCGGTTCGAGTTCTTCCCCGAGGACCCCGCGCTCGTCCTCGGCTGGTTGGAGCACCTCTCGAGCGCGCGGAGCGGCTGGGCCAACTTCCTGCCCGGCGTCGACGATGACGGGTCGGCGTTCGCGGAGCCCTCGGGGCTGTTCTCGATCTTCAGCGGCGCCCGCCAGCCGCCGGTCACCATGTGCACCTGGGTGCCCCCCGGGGGCCGCCCGGGCCCGGGCGACGTGGTCACGGTCGGCGTCGCCCACCGACAGAACCGCCGGGTCGTGCCGGTGCTGGCCGAGGCCGGCGTGGTCGTCCCGAGCACCTGGCAGGTGGCCCAGGACCACGTCCGGCGGGGCCTCGTGCTGCGCGTCCCGATCACCGTGCCCCACCTCCCGGTGCTGTCCTGGCTGCTCGACGCCGGCGCCCGGCTGTGCCTCGCCCCGCTGACCGGCTCCTGGCAGGCCGAGGTGCACCACCCGGCGTGACCACCCCGGGCGCCGTCGGGGAATAGCCGGCGCCGCCAGACGTTTTTCAAGGTCCGGGGGGAAAGGCAAACGGAGGAACCGTGCCTAATGAGACCTTGACCCTGCCGGTCTTGCCGCTCACCTCTGGTGTCGTGCTGCCCGGCATGGTCTTCACGCTGGCCTTGGAGACCGACGCGGCCCGGGCCGCCGTCGAGGCGGCCGCGGCGGCCGACGGCCGCCTGCTCCTGGTGCCCCACATCGACGGCACCTACACGACGGTCGGCGTGGTGGCCGAGGTGGTCGAGCAGGGCGAGCTGCCCGGCGGGCTGTCCGCCATCATGGTCCGCGGCGACGCCCGGGCCGTGCTCGGCACCGGGGTTCCGGGCACCGGGACGGCGCTCTGGGTGGAGGCGGAGCTGGCCGAGGAGGCACCGGTCGGCCCGGCCGTCGAGGAACTGGCCCGCGAGTACCGGGCCGTGCTCGAGAACATCCTGCTCAGTCGCGGCGCCCGGCGGGTGGCCGCCCAGCTGCGCGAGGTGAGCGAGCCGAGCCGCCTGGCCGACCTTTCGGGCTACTCGCCCGACCTCAGCCTCGCCCAGAAGGTGGAGGTCCTCCAGACCATCGACGTCGAGGCCCGGCTGCGCCTGGTGCTCGGGTGGGCCCGCGACACGCTCGCCGATCTGTCGCTGCGCGAGCGCATCAAGTCCGACGTGGAAGAGGGCATGGAGCGCACCCAGCGCGAGTTCCTCTTGCGCCGGCAGTTGGAGGCCATCCGCAAGGAGCTGGGCGAGCTCGGGGAGGGCGACGCCGGCGGGCCGCAGGACTACCGGAGCGCGCTGGCCGAGCGGCCGCTGCCCGAGGCGGTCGCGGCGGCGGTCGCCCGCGAGATCGACAAGTTGGAGCGGACGAGCGAGCAAAGCCCCGAGCACGGCTGGATCCGTACCTGGCTCGACACCGTGCTCGAGCTGCCCTGGGGCACCGAGTCCGAGGACCGCTTGGACGTGGCCGAGGCGGCGCGGATCCTCGACGCCGACCACGACGGCCTGTCCGACGTGAAGGAGCGCATCCTCCAGCACCTGGCGGTGCGCGCCCTGCAGGCCGAGCGCGGGCTCGTGCCCGTCGACGGGCGGGGGAGCGGCGCCATCCTGGCGCTGGTCGGGCCGCCCGGGGTCGGCAAGACCTCCCTCGGCGAGTCGGTGGCCCGCGCCCTCGGGCGCTCCTTCGTCCGGGTGGCGCTCGGCGGGGTGCGCGACGAGGCCGAGATCCGCGGGCACCGGCGCACCTACGTGGGCGCCCAGCCCGGTCGGTTCGTGCGCGCGCTGCGGGAGGCCAAGACCATGAACCCGGTCATCGTGCTCGACGAGGTCGACAAGATCGGCTCCGACTACCGCGGCGATCCCGCGTCCGCGCTCTTGGAGGTCCTCGACCCGGCCCAGAACCACACGTTTCGCGATCACTACCTGGAGGTCGACCTCGACCTGTCGCACGTCCTGTTCATCGCGACGGCCAACGTCGTCGACACCATCCCGGCCGCACTGGTCGACCGGCTGGAGATCATCCGGCTCGACGGCTACACCGACCTCGAGAAGATCGCCATCGCGCGCCACCACCTCCTCGACCGGCAGTTGAGCCGGGCCGGGCTGCGGCCCGAAGAAGTGGCCATCACCGACGCCGCAATCGGCGCCATCGTGGCCGACTACACGCGCGAGGCCGGCGTGCGTTCGCTCGAGCGCGAGCTCGGCCGGCTGCTGCGCAAGGTGGCCACCAAGCTCGTGTCGCGCGAGCTCGAAGCCCCGATCGCGCTGGAGGAGGGAGACGTCCGCGGCTGGCTCGGGCGCCCGCGCTTCTTCTTGGAGTCCGTCGAGCACACAGAGGTGGCGGGGGTGGTCACCGGGTTGGCGGTGACCGGCGCCGGCGGCGACGTGCTCACCATCGAGGCCAGCGCGTCGGAGGGCACCGAGGGGCTGACCCTCACCGGTCAGCTGGGCGACGTCATGAAGGAGTCGGCCGAGATCGCCCTCTCCTACGTCCGCTCCCACGCGAACGAGCTCGGGATCGACCCGGTGCGCTTTGTCGGCACGCGCTTCCACGTGCACGTCCCGGCGGGAGCGGTCCCGAAGGACGGCCCGTCGGCCGGCATCACGATGACGACCGCCCTGGTCAGCCTGCTGCGGGACCAGCCGGTCGTCCCCGGGCTCGGCATGACCGGCGAGGTCACGCTGCGCGGACGGGTGCTGCCCATCGGCGGCCTGCGCCAGAAGGTGCTGGCGGCCCACCGGGCGGGGCTGCGCGCGGTGGTGCTGCCGGCCCGCAACGGCCCGGACTTGGAAGACGTGCCCGACGAGGTGCGCGACGCGATGACGTTCCATCTGGTCGACCGGGTGGAACAGGTGCTCGGGGCCGCCTTCGGCCACGCGGCCGGTGCCGGTGCGGGCGGTGCCGGTGCGGGCGGTGCCGGTGCGGGCGAGCCGGAGGCGTCGCTGCCCGAGGTCGCCTGAGTTGCGCCAGCCTCGGCCGGGCGCTCGCCGAGCCATGCGGCGGCCAGCGAGGGCTTCGGGGTGCGCCTGCGCCGGGTGACCGGGCCCGGGGCGCGGTGAGCCCGACCACCCCGGCCGACGACGACCGCCAGCCTCCCGAGCAGCCGGACCCCGTCGACGAGGCCGATGCGCAGTCGTTCCCGGCGAGCGACCCGCCACCGGGCTGGTCGGGCCCGCCCGAGGAGCCGATAGCGGGGGACGGGGCCGCCGATGCCGGCGGAACCGGGAATGAAGGGGCGCGCCCTCAGCAGTAGGGGTGGGCCAGGGTGAGGAGGTACTCACCCTCGTCGGCGCCCCACATGGCGTCGACCACGAAGTCCGCCCGCGAGAGCTCTTGCTCGAGCCCCTCGGGGGTGAACTTGGCGCTGATCTCGGTGAGCAGGTCCTCACGCGCTTGGAAGGTGACCTCCATGTCGAGGTCGCGGACCCGCACCACCTGGCGGCGCTGCGAGCGCAGGCGCATCTCGATCCACTGCTCCGCCGCGTTCCAGCGCGCCACGTGGTCGAACTGGGTCACGTCGAAGTCGGCGCCGAGCTCGCGGTTGATCACGACGAGGACGTTGCGGTTGAAGGCGGCGGTCACCCCGGCCGGGTCGTCGTAGGCGGCCAGGATGCGCCGGGTGTCCTTCACGAGGTCGGCGCCGATGAGGAAGTGGTCGCTCGACTGCATCGTGCAGTTGAGATCGAAGAAGAACCGGCGGCGCTGCCTCGGGTCCAGGTTGCCGATGGTCCCGCCGAGGAAGGCGATGAGCCGCTGCCCGACCTGGGGGATCCGGTCCAGGTGGCGACTGAAGTCGCCGATCACCGCGCGCACCTGGAGGTCGGTGTACTCCTCCAGGATGCCGACCGCGGCGGCCCGCAGGAACTCGTCGCTCACGTCGAACGGGAGGTAGCGGCGCAGCGGTCCTCTGGCCTGCATGGCGGCGAGGAGGAGGCGGGTCTTGTCGCAGGCGCCGGCCCCGAGCTCGACCAGGGTGTCGGCGGCCGCCAGCTCGGCGATCGCCGGGGCGAACGCCGTGAGCAGCCGACGCTCCGCCCGGGTGGGGTAGTACTCCTCGAGCCGGGTGATCTCCTCGAAGAGCCCGCTGCCGACCTCGTCGTAGAACCAGAGCGGGGGGATGCTCTTGGCCGCCGTGCTAAGGCCGGCCCGCACGTCGTCCTCGAGCGCCGCCCGCAGGTCCCGGGCGCTCAGGTGGACGTCGACCGTGAGGGCCTCGTTCGACATCAGCGGTCCTCGGCCAACCGGAGGCCGCTGAAGGCCCAGCGCGCCCCGGCCGGAAAGAAGTTGCGGTAGGTGGCGCGGGTGTGCCCGACCGGGGTCACGCACGACCCGCCGCGCAGCACGTACTGGTTCACCATGAACTTGCCGTTGTATTCGCCGACGGCGCCCGGCGGTGCGCGAAACCCCGGGTAGGGGCTGTAGGAGCTCGACGTCCACTCCCAGACGTCCCCGAAGAGGCCCGAGGCCTCGCCCTGGGGGCGCGGGTGCAGCACGGCGGGGTCGAGGAAGTTGCCCTCGACGGCTCGGGTGGCGGCGATCGCCTCCCACTCGAACTCCGTCGGGAGCCGGCCGCCCGTCCAGTGGGCGAAGGCGTCGGCCTCGTAGTAGCTCACATGGCACACCGGGTCGTCCGCCCGCACGGGGCGACCGCCCGACAGGGTGAAGACGAGCCAGCCCGACCCGTCGCGCGTCCAGTAGAGGGGGGCCTCCCACCCCTGCTGCTGGACGACCGACCAGCCGTCGGACAGCCACAGCTCGGGGCGCCGGTAGCCGCCGTCGTCCATGAACGCCTGCCAGTCGCCGCAGGTCACGGCGCGGTCGGCCAGCGCGAAGGGCACGAGGTGCGCGACGTGGCGGGGGAACTCGTTGTCAAAGGCGAAGGTGGTGTCGCCGTGCCCGACGTGGACCGGCCCCCCGGGATGCTCGATCCACCCGGACTTGGTGGGCGAGCCGGCACGCCGTTGTTCGCCGATCCGGTAGGCGGGTTGGAGCGGGTTGCGCGACAGCACGTGCTTGATGTCCATGAGCAGCAGCTCTTGGTGCTGCTGCTCATGGTGCAGCCCGAGCTCGAGCAGATCGGCCGTCGCCTGGCGGACTCGGCCGTCGAGGATCTCTGTCATCACCTTGTCGACATGGTGGCGGTACTCCGTGACCTCCGACACCCCGGGCCGGGAGATCAAGCCGCGCTCGGCCCTCGGGTGTCGGGCGCCGATCGTCTCGTAGTAGGAGTTGAAGATGTATCCGTAGGCCGGATGGAACGGGGTGTAGCCGTCGATCTCCTTCGGCGCGACGAACGTCTCGAAGAACCACGACGTGTGCCCGCGGTGCCACTTGGTGGGACTCACGTCGGGCATCGACTGGACCGTCTGGTCCTCGGGAGACAACGGTGCCGCCAGCGCCTCGGTCGTGGCCCGCACCTCTCGATAGGAGCGGGCGAGTTGGTCGCGGCGGGCGTCGGCGTCAGGGAGTGGCATCGTGACCGCCCCATCGGGTCCGCGCCGGTGCGTGGATCAGGAGGGTGGGGGGTATTCACGACCACCGTAACGCCGCGGGGGCCGCCACCATGCGGCGGGTCAGGCAATTTTTCGGTGACGATCGGCCGTGGCGAGGCGTGGGCCAGGTCAACCTGACCCACGCCCTCGGAGGAGGGGAGGTCGGCGCTAGCGGAGCGTCACGGCACTCGCGGCCGATCCGCCGGCTCGGCTGCCGCGCAGCTGGCGCAACGGCCCGGAACCGCGAAGTGATGCGGGTCGATGGTGAAGCCGTACTCGGCCTGGGCGGCCCGGGCGAGGCCGCTGAACACCGTGTCGGCCACGTCGACGGCCGCACCGCAGACCTCGCAGACCAGGTGGCCGTGCGCCGACGCCGCCAGGTGGTAGGTGGCGGGTCCGTGCCCGATGTGGGAGTGGACCACGACCCCGAGGCGCTCGAGCTCGTCGAGGTTGCGATAGATGGTGGAGGGGTGGACGTCGGGGAGCTGGGCCTGCACCGCCGCGGTCAGCTCCTCGGCAGTCCGGTGCTCTCGCGTCGCGAACAGCGTGCCGAGGAGGATCCGGCGAGACGAGGTGACCCGCCCGCCGTGCTCGCGCATGACGGCCAGCACGTCGTCAACCCTGGTGTCGGCGGTCGCCTCCTGCGGCGCCCCGCCAGCCGGCCCATCGCCCGCGCCGTTCCGTTCCTTGGCCACCACCCCACGATAGGGCTCCTCCCCGGTCCGGCCCCGGGGCATTGGGCTCGGGGACCCATCGCTATGGTCGTCGGGTGCAGCTTCGGTACCTGTACGTGGGTTCGTCCGAGACGGCGCGCGACCTGATGGCCTGGTTGGCGCTCGAGGGCGCGTCGATGCCGTGGCGTTTCCAACACTTCGGCGCCGACGTGGCCGCAGTCTCCTTCGCGGCTGAGGGTTCGCACCCGGCGATCCTCCTCGCCGATCACCGGCCCCCCGGCTCGATCCTCCCGATCTACGCCGTGGATGACCCCGAGCAGCTGTCCGAGCACCTGGCCTCGTCCGGCTGGGAGGTGGTGGCCGGTCCGCTCGGGACGCCCGAGGGTCCGGCGACGGTGCTGCGCGATCCGAGCGGCACCGAAATCGCGCTGCTGCAGGTGGAGCGGCCCTCGGCCATGGAGATCGCCTATGGCGACCCCGCCAACCAGCACGCCGTGCGAGGCGGCGATGCCCGAGGGGCCGATGCACCGCGCCCGGCGCCCAACCCCCATACTGGAACCACTTGAACTGGAGGCGTTCGATGGGACTGTTCAGCTCCAAGAAGTCCGACCTGGTGGCGCGGGACGTGGCCCTCCCCGGTCGAGCCGAGCCGATCACCGAGCCGGGCCTTCATCTGGTCCTCCGCACCTCGATGGCCCCGCCGTTCCCGGTCGGCCTCGAGCGGGCCATCGTGGCCATGGGCTGCTTCTGGGGCGCCGAGCGGCTGTTCTGGCAGCAGCCTGGCGTGTACACGACGGCCGTCGGGTACTCGGGCGGCTACACGCCGAACCCGACCTATGAAGAGGTCTGCAGCGGACGGACCGGTCACGCCGAGGCCGTCCTCATCGTGTTCGATCCCGCGCGGACGTCCTTCGAGCGGTTGCTCACGGTTTTCTTCGAGGGCCACGACCCCACCCAGGGGATGCGCCAGGGGAACGACTGGGGCACCCAGTACCGGTCGGGCATCTACACGACGAGCCCCGAGCAGGCCGCCGCTGCGGCCACCGCCGCGGCCAAGTTTCAAGGGGCGCTGGACGCGGCGGGCTTCGGCGAGATCACCTCGGAGATCGCGCCGGCCGGCCCGTTCTTCTACGCCGAGGACTACCACCAGCAGTACCTGGCCAAGAACCCCAACGGCTACTGCGGGCTCGGCGGCACCGGGGTGTCCTGCCCGGTCGGGCTCGTCTCGGGCGGGTAGTCCGGCCCCGCTCAGAGGGCCCGCAGGACGGCTTCTGCCTCCTCGACGAAGCGCCGCACCAGGTCTGCCGCGGGGACCAGCGCGTCGATCCCCCCCACCCCCTGGCCGGAGGGGTAGCCCTCCTTCTCGGGGTCGATCCCGGTGGTGCGGTCGTCGCCACCCAGGTGCCAGGCCCCGTCGCCCACCGAGCGACCGAGCTGCTCGGGGAAGCGCGCCAGCTCGTCGCGGTGCTCCTCGAAGTGCGCGGTGTAGGCGTTGGCGATCACCCGCATCGTCTTGCCCGAGTAGGCGCGGCTGATGGTGGTCGAGTCCTCGCGGGCCGCCAGGAGCGCGTCCTTGTAACCGAACACGGCCCGGGCCTCTGGCGTCGCGATGAAGCGGGTCCCGACCCAGACTCCCGCGGCGCCGAGCGCCAGCGCGGCGGCCAGACCGCGGCCGTCGAAGATGCCCCCGGCCGCCACCACCGGGACCCGGTCGCCGACGGCGTCGACGATCAGAGGGACGAGCGGCATGGTGGCCACCAGGCCGGTGTGACCGCCGGCCTCCGTACCCTGGGCCACGACCAGATCGCAGCCGGCGTCGACCGCGCGTTCGGCGTGCACCACCTTTCCGCACATGTTGGCGACCAGTAGGCCGTGGCGGTGGCAGAGGTCGACCACCGCGGCCGGCACGCCGAGGCCGGCCACGAAGACCGACGCGCCACCCTCGATCAGCAGTTCGACCCGTTGGGTCATGTCCCCGGCCGCGGTCAGCAGGTCGACCCCGAAGGGTCGGTCGGTCGCCTCGCGCACCGCCGCGATCTCGGTCGTCATCTTCTCGTTGGTCATGGTCGACGCCCCGAGGCAGCCGAAGCCGCCGGCGCTCGACACCGCGCTCACCAGCGGCGCATAGGAGACGCCGCCCATGCCGGCCAGCATCACCGGGTGTTCGATGCCCAGCCGTTCCGTGAGTGCGGTGCGCACGCGGCCTCCTTCTCCTCGCCCTTCTTAGCCCAGGGCGTCCCGGGGGGCGGTCCGGGGCTCGGTGAACGACCACGGCGCCCCGGCGGCGCGTCGCTCGCGCGCCGAGCGCGCCGTTCGGTCCACGGAATTGCCCGGGTTTTGTGGTGGCCTTTAGGGTCCGTCGATCGGGGTCGGCCAACGGTCATCCGCGCCGATCGCCCTCCCATACCCTCCTGCCATGGTCAACACCCTCTTCGCCGCCCTTGGTCGGGGGACCGTCCGATACCGCTGGATCATCGTCGTGGTGTGGGTCCTCGGCACGGTCGTGGCGGTCCGTGCGCTGCCGTCGCTGTCCAGCCAGGTCGACAACAACAACAGCGCGTTCCTCCCGGCCAACGCCCCGAGCAATCAGGCGGCGATCCTGGCCGAGCCGCTGATCGGCTCGATCAACCAGGCCCCCGTCCAGGTCGTCGCCACCACCAGCGGCGCGCGGTTCTCCCGGTCCGACCAGGCCGCCGTCACCCGGGTGGCGACCGAGCTCCGCCACGTGCCCACCGTGAACAAGGTGGAGTTCCTCGGGACCGCCCCCGACCAACGGGCCCAGCTCGAACTCGTGCTCTCGAGCGTCGAGTTCATGGACATCACCGGCTCCAAGACACTGATCGACAACCTCAGCCGCGCCATCGCGGTGGCCAACGTCCCGCGGGATCTCCACATCAACCTGGCCGGTGTGCTCGCCACCAACGTGGCCAACCAACAGCAGTCGGTGCGGGAGGGGAAGCAGACCCAGGATCTCTCGCTCCTGTTCATCATCCTGCTGCTGCTCGTGATCTTCCGGTCGGTCTTGGCGCCGCTCGTGACCCTGTTGCCCGCAGCGATCGTGCTGCAACTGGCGGGGGCGCTCATCGGAGGCCTGGGATCGGTCGGGCTCAAGATCTCGTCCATCACCCAACTGCTCTTGATCGTGCTCATCCTGGGGGCCGGCACCGACTACGGCCTCTTCTTGGTGTTCAGAGTCCGAGAGCAGATGCAGCGCGGACAGGCACCGCACGAGGCGGTCGCCGCCGCCGTGCTGCGCGTGGGGGAGTCGATCACGGCCTCTGCGGCCACCGTCATCGTGGCCCTCCTCACGCTCCTGCTGGCCAGCTTCGGCATCTATCACGACCTGGGCGCCCCGCTCGCCATCGGGATCTTCGTCATGCTGCTGGCCGGCCTCACGCTGCTGCCGGCCCTGCTCGCCATCTTCGGCCGCGCCCTGTTCTGGCCATCCAAGCTGTACGAGCGACAGAACTACCGCGGCCTGTGGGGCGGCGTCGCCGGCCGGCTGGTGCGGCGACCCGCCGTGGCCCTGTTGGTCGGGCTGGCCGCCTTCGGCGGGCTGGCCGCCGCGGTGACCGGCTACAAGCCGGGCGGGTTCGGCGGCGCATTGACCGCGCCGGCCGGCTCGGACGCGGCGAAGGGCAACGCCGCGCTCGTCGTCCACTTCCCACAGGCGAGCGAGAACCCGACCAACGTCGTGTTCCGCTTCCCGACGTCGGTGTGGTCCGATCCCCAGCTGCTCAGCCGGGCCACGGCGGGCCTGCGCCGGAGCGGGCAGTTCACCACGCTGCTGGGGCCGCTCGACCCCGCGGGCGTCGCGCTCTCGCCCGCCGAGCTCCAGACACTGCACCAGGAGCTCGGCCCGGCGCTCGACCTGCCGGCGACCCCGCCGGCCGGCACCGCCGCCTCTTCGGTGACCTATGACGCCTACCGGGCGACCGCCCGCTACGTGAGCACCGACGGACGGACCGTGCAATGGGAGGCCGGCCTGCGGGCCGGCGACCCGTCGACGACGAAGGCCATCAGCGCAGTGCCGGCCGTCCGGGCGGCGGTGACCGCCGTGGCGCAGCGGGTCCAGGCCAGCGCGAGCGGTGTGGCAGGCCAGGCGCCCGCGCTGGCCGACGTGAGCTCGATCTCCGACGGCGACCTCCGCAAGATCGTGCCGATCGCCGTGCTGGCGATCGGTCTCGTGCTGGCGCTCGTCCTGCGCAGCCTGGTGGCCCCGCTCTACCTGCTGGCGAGCGTCGTCCTCTCCTACCTCGCGTCCCTCGGGCTGGCCGTGCTCGTGTTCATCGACATCGGCGGCGAAGGCGGGGTGACCTTCATCCTGCCGTTCCTCATGTTCATCTTCCTGCTGGCGCTGGGCGAGGACTACAACATCCTCGTCATGTCCCGGATCCGGGAGGAGGCCGCCAAGCGGCCGCTGCGCGAGGCGGTCGTCGAGGCCGTCGGCGCGTCGGGTTCGACGGTCACCTCGGCCGGACTGGTCCTGGCCGGGACCTTCACGGTCTTCGCGCTCGCGGGCAGCGCGGGGCCCGGCGGGAGCCAGATCGAGGCCATCGGGTTCGGCCTGGCCGTGGGCGTGCTCCTCGACACCTTCGTCGTGCGCACCATCCTCGTGCCGGCGACGGTGACCCTCCTCGGCCGCTGGAACTGGTGGCCGGCCCGGATGGGCCGCGCGGCGGCCGATCTCGTCCCGGTCATTGGCGAGCCGCCCCCGGCGTGACAGCATCGGGGCGTGTCCGGTGACGACATGGCCGAACTCCCCGGTCAGGACGAACCCCGGGCGCCGGTGCCCGGCCGGCACCGCCGGGACGCCCGGCTGGTCGCCGGCGGGATGGCGGCGGTGCTCTTGGTCTGGTTCGCGCTGGTCAACCGCCAGGACGTCCGGGTCCACTTCTGGGTGGTGAGCACCACCGCGCCGGTCGTGGCGGTGGTGGCCGTCGCCGCGGTCTTCGGCGCCGCCATCGGCGCGCTGGCCGTCCGGCGTTCGGCCGGCCGCCGCCGCCGTGAGCGCTGAGGGTCGCCCGCCCGGAACGACGCGCCACAGGATTGCAACAGCTCGCCGCGCGCCACCGGTGCCCGCCCCCTCGTAGAATGGGGTTCCTGAGCTGCCCGTTGGCGGAGTCCAAGGGTGCTCGGCGGCCGGTCGACCGTTGTCGCAGGGTGCCAGGGTGCGCGAGGATGAAGTCAGCTCGAGGAGGTCCGCAGGGCGTGCAACGGCGGGGCAAGAGGGAGGTGAGGCCGAGTGCCGCTCTCTGAGCACGAGCAGCGCGTCCTCGCCGAGCTCGAGGAGTCCCTCGTCCGCCAGGACCCCGACTTCGCCGAGCGGGTGCGATCCGAGACCGTCTACCGCCACGCCGGGCGCTACTGCAAGTGGGCGGCCGTCGGCTTCGTGGCCGGTATCGCCATCCTGATCGCGTTCTACCCGAAGTCGGTCGCGGTGGGGTTCTTCGGGGTGGCGCTCATGTTCTCCTCCGCCGTCGTGTTCGAGCGGAACCTGCGGCGCATGGGCAAGGCCGGCTGGCACGACCTCACCCGGTCGCTGCAGAAGGACCGGCCCCAGGGTGAGCAGGCGACCGGCATCGAGGGCGCCGTCGTGAACGCCCGCACCTGGTTCCGCTCGCGCTTTCGTCGCGAACCCTGACCCCACCGGGTGGCCGACCTCTGCTTGGCCGTCGACATCGGTGGCACCAAGCTCGCGGCGGGCCTCGTCTCGCGCACCGGCGCTTTGCAGGCGGCCGAGCACGTCCCGACCGCCGGCGACGCCCCGGGCGGGGCTGAGGAGCTGTTCGGCCGGCTGGCCGCGCTGGTGGCGCGGGTGCGGGGCGCCGCCCAGGGAACCGTGGTCGTGTGCGGGGTCGGGTGCGGCGGCCCGATGGCGCCCGATGGCGCCGCCGTCTCGCCGCTCAACATCGCCGCGTGGCGCGACTTCCCGCTGCGCGATCGCCTGGCCCAACTGACCGGGCTGCCGACCGCCGTTGACAACGACGCCAAGGCGCTGGCGTTGGGGGAGTGGTGGCGCGGCGCCGGGCGTGGCCACCGCGACTTCGTCGCCATGGTCGTGTCGACCGGGATCGGCGGCGGCATCGTGCTCGACGGGCGCCTGCTCGACGGGCGCCTCGGCAACGCGGGCCACATCGGCCACGTGGTGGTCGAACCCGACGGTCGGCCGTGCAGCTGCGGCGGCTTTGGCTGCTTGGAGGCCGAGGCGTCGGGCACGGCCATCGCCGCGCGCACCGGGCGCCCGGCGGCCGAGGCGTCGCCGGCCGAGGTCGAGCGCTCGGGCAGGCTGGTCGGACGGGCGGTGGCCTCGGTGGCGAACCTCCTCGACCTGCCGCTCGCCGTCGTGTCGGGCTCGGTCGCGCTCGGCTTCGGCGAGCCGTTCTTCGCGGCGGCGCAGGCCGGGCTGTCGCGCCACGCGCGCATCGAGTTCGCGCGCGGGGCGGTGATCGTCCCGGGCGCGCTCGGCCAGGACGGCCCCCTCATCGGTGCCGGCGCGGTGGGTTGGCGCCTGGTCGACGGCGTGGCGCCGGGGGCGGCGTGACCGAGCGTCCGCCGCCGCGGTGGGGGAGGACGTCGGTCGTGGTGGCGCGGGCCGTGCTGTTGCACCCGGGGCTGGCGCCGAGCGCGTTCGGCGCGCTGGTGCGCCTGGCCCGGCCGGGGTGGTGGCGGCGGGCGCCGTTCCTGCCCCTCCCGGGGGCGGCCTACTGGTCCTTCCGGCTGCGGACCGCGTTCGGCGACGACCCCTCGGTCCGTCTGTCGGTCGGCGACGTGACCTCGTACCTGCGGTGGTGCCGGCAGACCCGACCGGAGCCCACCTAACCATTAGCCTTCCGGTGCGTGGCGACGAGGGTGCTGCTCCTCAATGCGACCTACGAGCCCTTGGCGCTCGTGTCGGACCGCCGCGCCGTGATCCTGGTGCTGGCCGGGCGGGCCGAGGCGGTCGCCTTCCGGCCCGACGGACCCGTCTTTCACTCCGCGCACCTGGCGATCGACGTCCCGGCGATCGTGCGCCTCTGCCACATGGTGCGCATCCCGCGCTGGGCGCGCACGCCGCCGCTCACGAGGAGGGCGGTGCTCCGGCGCGACGGGGGACGCTGCGTCTACTGCTCGGAGCCGGCCGACACGGTCGACCACGTCGTGCCCCGCAGCCGCGGCGGACGTCACGAGTGGGGCAACGTCGTGGCCGCCTGCAAGGAGGACAACCTCTCCAAGGGGGACTCGTTGCTCTCCGAGATCGGGTGGGCGCTCCCGTTCCAGCCGAGGGCGCCCGACGGCTACCTCTGGCGCCTGCGGCACCTCTCAGAGGTGGACCCGCTGTGGGCGCCGTACCTCGCCGCAGCCTCCTGAGGAAGGGGCTGCCCGCAGCTCGGGGCCGGCAGTGAGCGTGGCGGACCCCTTCGACGTCGAGCCCTACCGGGGCGCCCGAACGAGACGCGCCGTGGTGCGCCGCTGCCCTCGCACCACCCTCGTGCTCGGCAGCACCCAACCCGACACCGTCGTCGACCGGCAAGCCGCGGCGCGGGCCGACGTCGTGGTCGCCCGCCGCCGGACCGGGGGCGGCGCCGTCCTGCTCGAGCCGGAGGACCCGCTGTGGGTCGACGTCTGGGTGCCCCGCGGCGATCCGCTCTTCGACGATGACGCCGTCCGGGGGGTCCACTGGGTGGGCGAGTGGTGGTCGAGCGCGCTGGCGCGCCTCGGCGTCGGGCCGACGGCAGTGCAGGGCGCGGGCCGGCCGGTCGATCGGCTGGCGAGCCTGGTCTGCTTCGCCGGACTGGGTTCGGGCGAGGTCCACCGAGACGGGCGCAAGCTGGTCGGGGTCGCCCAGTGGCGCGCCCGCCAGGGCGCGTTGATCCACTGCGCGGCCTACCGGCACTGGTCGCCCGGGCCGTTGGTCGATCTCCTCTCCCTGGGGAGTCTCGAGCGGGCGGCGGCGCGGCAACGGCTGCCCGAGGCGGCGCTCGGCTACGGCCAGGCGGTCGCCGGGGCGAGTCGCGGCGCGCTCACTTCGACCCTGCTCGACCTCCTGCCCGACGGCGGATGGGACGTCTCGGTCGAGGCGGCCCCCTGAGCGGCCGGGCGCGGACCGCCCGAGTTCGACGACAATGGCCGGGCGCCGAGCGGCGCGACGGAGGTGAGGACGATGGCTGACGCATCCGGAGCCCACGCCGGGCTGACGACCACCCGCCACGGCGCCATCCTCGTCCTCACGCTCGACCGGCCGGCCAAGAAGAACGCGCTGACGAGCGACATGTACCGCGGGCTGGTCGACGGCCTCGATGCGCTCGAGGCGGACGACCAACTGCGCGTCGCCGTGTTGGCGGGTGCCGGCAGCGACTTCTGTGCGGGCAACGACCTCTTCGACTTCTTGCAGCCGCAGAACGATACGGGCGGGGCGCGCTTTTTGCCCGCGCTGTTCGGTACGACCAAGCCGCTGGTGGCGGCCGTCCAGGGACGGGCGGTCGGGGTCGGCGCCACCATGCTGCTGCACTGCGACTTCGTCTACCTGAGCCCGGACGCCCAGATCCGGTTCCCGTTCGTGGACCTCGGCCTCGTCCCCGAAGCGGGGAGCACCCTCTTGCTGCCCGAGCTGGTCGGGGCGCGCCGCGCCGCTGATCTGCTCTTGCGCTGTGCCCCGCTCGACGCGGCCTCGGCCGTCGAGTACGGGATCGCCAACGAGGTCGTCGACGCCGACGTCCTGCTCGACCGGGCCATGGAGACCGCCGCGGCGCTGGCGGCCAAGCCGGCCGCCGCGCTCCGCGCCACCCGGGCCCTGCTCCGCCCCGACGCCGACCGACTGGCCGCCCGGAGCAGGGCCGAGCTGTCGGAATTCTCGTCGCTCCTGCGCTCGCCGGAGTTCGTCGCCGCCGTCGAGGGGTTCGCCAGCCGCAAGCGGGCCTGACCCTCGCCGCCGCCGGCGGCATCTCCCGTCGTCTCTCACCGTGCCGTGGCGCACCCGCGCCCGGCCCCTCATCCGTGCCTACGGGTCGATGCTGCGCGCCCCCCTGCCGGGTGGCCGCGCGCCGGGGTCGGCCCGGATCCGGCCCCGCAGTGGGGAGCCCGACCCCTCCGGTGGGGGATGCGTGTTGACCGGTGGGGGATTGGGGAGTAGAGTGGCGCGAAATGGTTTGAAGGGGCGATTGAGGACGCGATCCAGGGAGCGTCGTGGGAGACCGGTGTGGCGCCAAAGTTCGTCGGCAGGTACGAGCATTCGCTCGACGCGAAGGGCAGGGTCATCCTGCCCGTGCGGTTCCGCGCCGACTTCGAGCGGGGCGGATTCCTCACCGAGAACCGCGAAGGCTGCCTGGCCCTCTGGACGCACGAGCAGTTCGAGATCCAGCTGGCGGCCATGCAGGAACGGGCGGGCAACAGCCGAACCGATCGCAACCGGGCTCGCCTCTGGGCGTCCAGCTCCCACGAGGTGGAGATCGACCGGCAGGGCCGTATGGCCATCCCGGCCCATCTCCGGCAGTTCGCCACGCTGGAGGGCGACGTCCTGGTGAACGGGGCGATCGACCGCATCGAGCTGTGGAATCCGACCGTATGGAGCGAGCGGGTCGAACCCGAGGAGCGCTGGTTCCTCGGGGACGAGGACGACGACTGAGCCGAGAAGAAGGAGCGCCAGACACAGACGACACAGACAGCAGGGCACACCCGGATCGCCTCGGCGGCCGGACCATGCGCAGCCCCTCGACCGGCACGGTGGAAGACTCCTCCTCCGCCCTCTTCCCCGCTGGTCGATTGGGGACCTCCCCCGAAAACGCCTCGCCCGTCGGGGGGCTGCGGATGGCCCGGGACGCACAGCACGAGCCGGTGTTGGCCGACACGGTGGCCGCGCTCTTTGACCAAGTCCCCGGGGGCGTCGTGCTCGACGCCACGCTCGGGCTGGGCGGCCACGCGGCGGCGCTGCTCAGTGCCAACCCGCGCGTGGTGGTCCTCGGTCTCGACCGTGATCGCGATGCGCTGGCCCTGGCCGAGGAGCGGTTGCGCCCGTTCGGTCCCCGCGCCGTCGTTCAGTACGCCCGCTTCGCCGACCTCCGCCAGGTCGTCGACGTCGCTTGGGCCGCCGGCGGGGGCCTCTGGCCCTCGGCCGGCGAGGCCGCCGTCTCGCCCACCCTCTCTGGGGCCCTCTTTGACCTCGGGGTCAGCTCCTTGCAGCTCGATCGCCCCGAGCGGGGCTTCTCCTACCGGCGCGACGCACCGCTCGACATGCGGATGGACGCATCGAGCGGGCCGCGGGCGCTCGAGGTCGTGAACGAGGCGACCGAGGCCGACCTGACCCGGTGGTTCGCGGCCAACGGCGAGACGCGCCTGGCGCGGCGCCTGGCCCGGGCAATCGTCGTCGCCCGACCCCTCGCCACCACCGGCCAGCTGGCCCGGGTGGTCGAGGCCGCCGTGCCGGCCGCCGTCCGCCGGCGCGGGCACCCGGCCAGCCGCGTCTTCCAGGCCATCCGGATCGTCGTCAACGACGAGCTGGGGGAGCTGGCGACGGCCCTGCCCGCCGCCCTCGACCTCCTCTCCGTCGGCGGGCGCTGCGTGGTCATCTCGTACCACTCCGGCGAGGACCGCCTGGTGAAGGACGCCTTCGCCGTGGCCGCGTCGGGCGGCTGCAGCTGTCCGCCGGGTCTCCCGTGCCGGTGTGGCGCGGTGGTCGAGTACCGGTTGGTCTTCCGCGGGGCGCGCAAGGCCCTGCCCGCCGAGATCGAGCGGAACCCCCGGGCGTCGAGCGCCCGGCTCCGGGCCATCGAACGGATCGGACCCCGCCCGGTCGGGCGGTCCTAATGCCGCCCCCCACCGACGTCCTGGCGCGCCGCGCCCAGCCGACCGCCGCCCCGGCCCGCAGGGCGCCGGCCCCCCGCCCCCCCCGGACGGCGCCGCTTCGCGTCGTCGAGGCCGCCCCGCGCCCGGTGCGTCGGGCCCGCCGGCGGTTGGCCCGCAGCGGCGCCGTGCTCCTGGTCACGGGCAGCCTCCTGGCCGTCGTCTTCGGCCACGCCATGCTGGCCCAGGAGCAGATCAAGCTCTCGAGTGCCCAGGCCGGCCTCGCCGCCGAGCAGGCGGTGCACCGGCAGGTGCTGCTGGCGGTGGCGAAGGCCGAGACCCCGTCTCGGATCGTCGCCGTTGCCGAGTCCCTGCACATGGTCCAGCCGGCCCATGTCCAGCAGCTCCCCTGGGTCCCGCTCACCACGCCCACCACCAGCCCGCCCGCCCCATCGAACGCCGCCGGCCCCGCCCAGGCCGCGGCGACGAGGTGAGCCGGGGGGGCACGCTCTCCCCGACGCGACCGTCGGGCGGGCGCGGCCAACCGACGATCCGGCATCGTCGCCCCGCGCCGGGGCGCCATCCGCCGATCCGCCACCGGACACCGCGGGCCTTGGCGCCGAGCGCCACCCGGGTCGGGCTCGCCCCGCGGCTCCGGCTCTTCCGGGTGATCCTCGTGGTGCTGCTCATCGCCGTCGTGGCCCGCCTGGTCGACGTGCAGGTCGTGCACTCGTCGCAGTACCGGGCGCAGGGGAGTCACGAGCAGGCCGCGACGTTCAGCGTCGCGGCCCTGCGCGGGGGCATCTACGACCGCAACGGCGACGTGCTCGCGCTGTCGGTGCCGACGAAGAAGGTCGTGGCGGACGACTTCCAGATCCAGGACCCCGCGAGCGAGGCGGCGCTCCTCAGCCCGCTGGTCGGCGTCCCGGTCGCGCAGTTGAGGCCGGAGCTGTCATTGCGCTCCGGCTACGTCGTGCTGGCCACCCAGGTGCCCGAGACGGCGGCCACCAAGATCGCGGGCGACGTCAGCACCAACCTGCTCTCGGGGATCACGCTCATCGACAACTCCGAGCGCGAGGTCCCCAACGGGGTGCTGGCGGGCCCGCTCCTCGGGACGACGCACGCGTCGGGCGCGGGCGCGAGCGGGCTCGAGTACCAGTACAACGCGGCGCTGGCCGGCCGGGCGGGTTCCGAGACCCTCTACGAGTCGCCGCTCGGGGTGCCCCTGCCCCAGGGGGCGGCTCTCAGCCGCTCGGCCTCCCAGGCCGGGGACGGGATCGAGCTCACCGTGGACGAGCCCCTGCAGTACGAGGCCGAGCAGGCGCTCGGCGCGGAGCTGGCCGCCTCGGGCGCGCTCAGCGGTACCGCCGTCGTGATGGACGTCCGGTCGGGCGACATCCTGGCCATGGCCAACCTCGTGCGCGGCACCGGGCACCCCTCGACCCCAGGCGGCTCGGCCGGAGTCGCCGAGGCGCCACAGAACCTGGCGCTCACGTCGGACTACGAGCCGGGATCGGTGTTCAAGCTGGTGACGTTCTCCGGTGCCCTCCAGAGCGGGGTCATCAACCCGAGCACGGTGTTCAGCGTGCCGGACACCACCACCTATGACGGCTCGACCTTCCACGACGCCGAGCCCCACGCCACCGAGCAGCTGACCGCCACCCAGGTCCTCGCCCAGTCCTCCAACATCGGGACCTTCGAGATCGCCCACATGCTGGGCGAGAGCCGGCTGCTCGGCCAGGTCCAGAATCTCGGCTTCGGCCGCAAGACCGCGCTCAACTTCCCAGGCGAGGACGCGGGGCTGATCGCCGGCCCGGCGCAGTGGGAACCCACCAACTACGTCTCGCTGGCCATCGGTCAGGTGGACGCCGTCACGCCACAGCAGATCCTCGACGCCTACAACGCGGTGGCCAACGGCGGGGTGTTCGTCGAGCCCCGCCTGGTGCAGGCGACGGTCGGCGCCGACGGCTCGCTGCACGCGACGCCCGCCTCGGCGTCGCATCGAGTGTTCTCGGCCAGTGTGGACGCCGAGCTCACCACCATGCTGGAGCAGGTGGTGGCCGTGGGCACCGGGGTGAACGCGGTGGTCCCGGGGTACGTGGTGGCCGGCAAGACCGGCACCGCCCAGGTCCCGGCCGCGGGCGGCGCCACCTACGTGCCGGGCGACTACATGGCGTCCTTCGTGGGGTTCGCCCCGGCCGACCACCCGGTGCTCTCGGCCATCGTCGTGCTCAACCACCCGAACCCCATCTTCGGCGGCACCGTGGCCGCCCCCGTCTTTGCCCAGATCATGAGCTACGCCCTGCACCGCTACGACATCCCGACCACGGCCGGCGCCTCCAGCCAGGCCACCCCGGCGACCGCCCAGGTCTCCCAGAGCCAGGACATCACCTGAGTTGGGCACCGGGTACCATCGGCCGTTCGATGCGGCGGCGCCCGGACCCTCCGAGGTGGCGGCCCGTCGGATCACGCTCGCCACGGTGCAGATGAACCTGTTGCTCGACGAGGTCGACGTGCTCGAGGTCTCGGGCGATCCGAGCGCGGTGGACGTCACGACCATCGAGCACGACAGCCGGCGGGTGACGCCCGGCGCCCTGTTCTGCTGCCTGCCCGGCAACGAGACCGACGGCCACGACCATGCCGCAGAGGCCGTGGCGCGCGGCGCGGTCGGCCTCGTCTGCGAGCACCTGCTCGAGGCGCTGCCCCACGCGGTCGTCCAGGCCCGGGTGCCCGAGGGCAGCGCCCGCCCCACCATGGCCCGTCTGGCCGCCGCGCTCTTCGGGTTCCCCTCGCGCGAACTCGTGGTGGCCGGGGTGACCGGCACCAACGGCAAGACGACGGTGACCCACCTCCTGGCGGCCGTGCTCGAGGAGGCCGGGCTCGGCGCGCACGTGATCGGGACGCTCGGCGGCGCGCGCACCACGCCCGAGGCGACCGAGCTCCAGTCGATCCTGGCGACGCTGCGCGACGCCCAGCGGGCAACCGGCGTCCCCCAAGCCGTGGCGATGGAGGTCTCGTCCCACGCCCTCGTGCAGTCCCGTGTGGACGGCATCCACTTCGACGTAGCGGTGTTCACCAACCTGAGCCACGAGCATCTCGACTTCCATCGCACCATGGAGGCGTACTTCGCGGCCAAGGCCTCCCTGTTCTCCCCCGAGCACGCCGTGGCTGGCGTGGTCAACGTGGACGACGAGTGGGGGAGGCGCCTCTTCGACGGTGCGGACATCCCGATCCACCCCGTGCGGCGGAGCGACGCGAGCGACGTCGAGCTCTCGCTCGGCGCCAGCCGGTTCTCCTGGCACGGCCAGGCGGTCGAGGTGCAGCTCACCGGGGCCTTCAATGTGGACAACGCGCTCCTGGCGGCCGAGGCGGCCGTGGTTCTCGGCATCGCGCCGCGGCTGGTGGCGGCCGGACTCGGGAAGGCGGCACCGGTGCCCGGGCGCATGGATGTGGTCTCGCGCGTCGGCCGGCCGGTGGTCGTGGTCGACTACGCGCACACGCCGGCCGGCCTCGCGTGCGTCATCGACGAAGCGCGCGCGCTCGCCCCCGGAGCCTCGATCACCGTCGTGTTCGGCTGCGGGGGGAACCGGGACCGTGCGAAGCGTCCGGCGATGGGCAAGGCGGCCGTCGCCGGTGCCGACCGGGCCGTGCTCACCACCGACAACCCGCGGCGCGAGGATCCCGAGCGGATCGTGGCCGAAGTGCTGGCCGGCGTCGACCCCGACGCCCTCGTCTCCGGACGGCTCGTGGTCGAGCCGGACCGGCGGCGGGCCATCGAGCTCGCCATCGCGGCCGCCGGACCCGGCGACGTGGTGCTCATCTGTGGCAAGGGGCACGAGCGGACCCAGGAGATCGGCGGCACGGCGCGGCCGTTCGAGGACCGGCTGGTGGCCGAGGAGGTCCTCGGATGCTCTCCTTGATGGAGTCCGGGGGCATCGGCCTGTGGATCTCGCTCCTCGTGACCCCGCTCGTGATGCGCTTCCTGCTGCGCCGCCGGATCGGTCAGCACATCCGCGAGGACGGTCCGGCCACCCACATCGTGAAGGCCGGGACCCCGACCATGGGCGGCCTGGCCATCGTGGCGGCTGCGGTCATCGGCTACGGCATGGGCCACGTCGGCACCGAGGTGCCGTTCACCCGGCCGGGCACGCTGGTCGTGCTGGCGGTCGTGACCTTCGGCGCCATCGGCTTCGTCGACGACTCGATCAAGGTCCGCCACAAGCGGAGCCTCGGCCTCCAAAAGCGCGGCAAGCTGATTGCCCAGGTGGCGGCCGGCGTCTTGTTCGCCGAGCTGGCCGTGCACTGGGCCCACACCTCGACCGCGCTGTCCTTCACGCGGGTCCAGACGCCGGGCCTGCGCCTGGGCGAGGTCGGTTGGGTGATCCTCGCCACCCTGGTGCTGGTGGCGACCTCCAATGCGGTCAACCTGACCGACGGTCTCGACGGGTTGGCGGCCGGTTCCTCCACCTTTTGTTTCGCGGTGTTGGCGATCATGGGCTACTGGGAGTCCCGCCACACCGGGATCTACCACGTCCAGGCGGCCTCGGCCCTCGGCCTCGCCATCTGCGCGGTGGCGCTCGCCGGCAGCTGCCTCGGCTTCTTGTGGTGGAACGCGGCGCCGGCCCGCATCATCATGGGCGACACCGGGTCGCTCGGCATCGGCTCTGGCCTGGCCGCGATCTGCCTGCTCCTCAACCTCGACCTCCTGCTCCCGATCATCGGCGGGCTGTTCGTGATCGAGACCCTGTCGGTCATCGCGCAGGTCGTCAGCTTCCGCGCCTTCGGCCGGCGGGTCTTCCGGATGGCGCCGATCCACCATCACTGCGAGCTCTTGGGGTGGCCCGAGACGACGGTCATCGTCCGCTTCTGGGTGCTGGGCGGGCTGTTCGCCGCGTTCGGCCTCGGCATCTTCTACGCCCAGTTCCTCACCGCGACCCACTTCGTCCAATGACGGTGCGCCGCGGAATGAGAGACGTTCCCCCACCCTCGGGCGGCGGTGCGGAAGGCTGGTGGCATGCGCGGGGTTGAGCGGGCGGGCCTGCCGACGTCGTCGTTGCTGTTGGCCCTGATCGGCGTCCTGTGCGTCTTCGGCGTCGTCATGGTGGGGTCCGCCTCCGAGGTGGTCTCCATCGCCACCTACGGCACCCCCTGGGCGATCCTCGTGCGAGAGGTCATGTGGATGACGATCGGCCTGGTCGTCCTCGTCGTCACCTGCCGGGTCGACTACCGCCGCTGGCGGCGCCTCTCCACGCCGCTGCTCATCGGGTCCCTCGCCCTCCTGCTCGTCGTGCTCGTGCCCGGCATCGGCGTCTCGGCGGGCGGGGCCAGCCGCTGGATCGGCTTCGGCCAGTTCCGCCTCCAACCCTCCGAGCTCATGAAGCTGGCGCTCGCCGTCTTCGGGGCCGATCTCGTGACCCGGCGCGAGCGGCGCGGCGGCGACCACCGCACGATCATCGGCCCGCTGCTGCTCGTGGCCGCGGCGGCCGGCGGCCTGGTGCTGCTCCAGCCCGACATGGGCACCGCGCTGGTGCTGGCCTGCATCACGCTCGCCCTCCTCGTCGCCTCCGGGGTGTCCATGCGTCCGCTCTTGAAGGTGGGCGCCGGACTGGCGCTCTTGGCGGTGGTCGTCGGCCTGATCGAGCCGTACCGACGGGCGCGCATCTTGTCCTTCTTGAACCCGACGGCCCACGCCAAGGGCTCGGGCTACCAGGTGGTCCAGTCGCTCATCGGCCTCGGCTCGGGGCACCTGTTCGGCCGCGGCCTCGGCGCCAGCCACGAGAAGTGGGGGCTGCTCCCGAACGCCCACACCGACTTCATCTACTCGGTCATCGGCGAGGAGCTGGGCCTCGTGGGCGCGGTGGCGGTGGTGGTGGCCCTGGTCGCCTTCTCGTGGTTCGGGCTGCGGGCCGCCCAGCGGGCGCCGGACCGCTTCGGGTCGCTGCTCTCGGTGACGCTGGTGGCCTGGATCGCCTCCGAGGCCTTCATCAACGTCGGCGCCGTGGTGGGCCTGCTGCCGGTGACCGGCATCCCGCTGCCGTTCATCTCCTTCGGGGGCTCCTCCCTCGTGATCACCCTGGCCGCCGCCGGCATGCTGGTGAACGTCGCCCGTCACGAGATCCGCCCCGGCGGCGCGGGCCGTCCACTCTGGGCGCCGGCCGACGCGTCCGCCCTCGTCGGCGGGCGCCGGTGAGCGGACGGCGCTTCGCGGTCATCGCGGGGGGCGGCACGGCCGGCCACGTGCTGGTGGCGCTGGCCGTGGCGGAGGCCCTGACGGAACGGTCCCACCGCCGCACCGACATCACGCTGGTCGGCTCCCGGCGGGGCCAAGAGGCGCTGCTCCTGGGCGAGCGCGGCTTCCCGCTCCAGCTCCTCTCCGGTCGGGGCATCGCCCGCCGGCTGGACCTGCGCACCCTCGGTGCCAACGCGCTGGCCCTGGCCGGCCTGGCCTGGGCCACCGTGCGCGCGGCGGGGGGCCTCCTGCGCCGGCGGCCGCGGGTGGTCGTGTCGGTCGGCGGGTACGCCAGCCTGCCGGCCGGTCTGGCGGCGGTCGTCCTCGGTGTGCCCCTGGTCAACGTCACGGTGGATGCCGCCCCCGGGGCCACCAGCCGGCTGCTCGGGCGCTTCGCCCGGGCCAACGCGGTGGCCTTCGCGGGGACGCCGCTGCCGCGCGCCGTCGTGACCGGCGCCCCGGTGCGCGCCGATGTCCACCCGCTCTCTGGCGGCGCCGGCGAGCGCGCGGCCGCGCGCGCCGCCCTCGGTCTGTCGCCCGGGCGCGCCCTCGTCGCCGTCTTCGGCGGGTCGCTCGGCGCCGCCCGCCTGAACGAGTCGGCGCGCGCCCTGGCGGCGCGCTGGGCCGACCGCCACGACCTCTGCCTCCTGCAGGTGACCGGGCGTCGCAACTTCGCGGCGGCGGAGGCGCCGGCCGAGGGGGGCCGCGCGCTCGAGTGCAAGGTGGTGCCGTTCGTCGAGGACATGGGGTCCCTCTACGCGGCGGCCGACGTCGTGGTCTGCCGCGCCGGCGCGCTCAGCGTGGCCGAGCTGGCGCTGGCCGGCGTGCCGGCCGTCCTGGTGCCCCTGCCCGGCGCGCCCGACGACCACCAGACGCGCAACGCCATGGCCCTGGTGGACGCCGGAGCGGCCGTGCTGCTGGCCGACCGCGAGTGCACGGGGGAACGGCTGGCCGGGATCCTCGAACCCCTGCTGGCCGACCGCGGGGCGCTGCGGGCGATGGCCGACGCCGCCCGAGGCCTCGGCCGGCCCGACGCCGCGGCCCGGGTGGCCGAGCTGGTGGACGAGCATGCCGCCTGAGCCCGCACCCCCGGGCGCGGCGGGCGCCGTCGATCTGCGCACGCCCCGGCACGTCCACGTGGTCGGCGTCGGCGGCACCGGGATGAGCGCCATCGCGACGGTGCTGGCCGCGATGGGCCACACCGTCTCGGGCAGCGACCTGCAGGCGAGCGGGGCGATCGAACGCCTGCGCGGCCAGGGCGTCACCGTGGTCATCGGCCACTCGGCGGCCAACGTGACGGGGGCCGACATCGTGACCGCCTCGCCGGCCGTGCGCGCCGAGAACGTCGAGCTGGCCGAGGCCGCTCGCCTCGGTATTCCGGTGGTGAAGCGCGGGGAGATGCTGGCCGCGATCGCGGACACCCGCCGGGCGGTCGCCGTGGCCGGGACCCACGGCAAGACCACGACGTCGTCGATGCTCTCCTTGATGCTGGTCGAGGCCGGCCTGCACCCGTCCTTCCTCATCGGCGCGGACGTGGGCGACCTGGCCACCAACGCCGTCTGGGACACCGGGGCGTTCCTCGTGCTCGAGGCCGATGAGAGCTTCGGCACGTTCGCCGCCCTGCGGCCCGAGCTCAGCGTCCTCACCAACGTGGAACCCGACCACCTCGACCACTACGGCACGGTGGCCGCCTTGGAGCGCGCCTTCGCCCGCCTGCTCGTCCAGACGACCGGTCGGGTCGTGGCCTCGGCCGACGACCCGGTGGCGGCGTCCCTCGGCGCGGCGCGCGGCGGCGTGCTCGTCGGCGAGGCGCCCGACGCCGACTATCGCGTGGCCGACCTCACGCTGGCCCGGAGCGCCCTGTCCTTCACGCTGGTCGGGCCCGACGGTGCGCTGGGTCGGCTGGCCGCGCCGGTGCCGGGGCGCTTCAACGCCGCCAACGCGGCGCTGGCCGCCGTGGCGGCCCTCGAGCTCGGGGTCCCCTTCGACCCCCTGGCGCGGGCGTTGGCGCGCTTCGCCGGGGTCCCGCGGCGCTTCGAGTTCCGGGGCGAGGCCGGCGGGGTGACCTTCGTCGACGACTACGCCCACCTGCCGGGCGAGGTGCGCGCGGCGTTGGCCGCGGCCCGGGAGGGCGGCTGGCAGCGGGTGATCGCCGTGTTCCAGCCGCACCGCTTCACCCGGACGGCCAGCCTGGCCGAGAGCTTCTCGGACGCCTTCGGCGACGCCGACGCCCTGGTCGTGACCGACGTCTACCGGGCCTTCGAGCCGCCGGTGCCCGGCGTCTCGGGCCGCCTGGTGGCCGACGCCGTGCTGGCGCGCCACCCCGAGCTCGCCGTCGCCTACGCGCCGAACCGCGACGAGCTGCGCCGGGTGGTGGCCGGCCTGCTGCGCCCGGGGGACGTGTGCTGCACCTTGGGGGCGGGCGACCTCACGACGTTACCCGACGAGCTCATGGCGGCCCCCAGCTGGTGACGGCCGACCCGCACGACCTGGCGGCGGTCGCGGCCGCGCTCGGGGACCGGGCCGAGCTCGACCGACCGCTCGGCCCGCTCACCACCTACCGGGTCGGCGGCCGGGCCGCCTGTTTCGTGGAGGCCGACGACCGGGCCGACCTGCTGGCCGTCCGCCGCGCCCTCGGCGGCCGGGCGGTGCCGGTGCTCATCGTGGGCAACGGGTCCAACCTCTTGGTGGCCGACGCGGGCTTCGGCGGCGTGGCCGTCCACCTGGGGGCCGGCTTCGGCGCCATCGAGGTCGAGCCGGCCTCGGCCACCGTGCGCGCCGGGGCGGCCGCGGCGCTCCCGGTCGTGGCGCGGCGCAGTGTCGAGGCCGGGCTGCGCGGCTTCGAGTGGGCGGTGGGCGTCCCCGGCTCGGTCGGCGGCGCGGTGCGGATGAACGCGGGCGGCCACGGCTCGGACATGGCCGCCTGTCTGTCCCGTTACGCGTGGATGGACCTGGCCGGCGAGGCGGGCGGCGAGGACGACCCCGGCCGCCTCGCCCTCTCCTACCGGCACTCGTCGCTCGCGCCGAGCGAGGTGGTGCTCTGGGCGGAGCTGACCCTCACGCGCGGCGACCGGGCGGCCGGCCGCCGAGTGGTGGCCGACATCGTGCGCTGGCGCCGCCAGCACCAGCCGGGTGGGAGCAACGCCGGCTCGGTGTTCGCCAACCCGCCGGAGGACTCGGCCGGCCGCCTGATCGACTTGGCCGGCCTGGCCGGCCGCCGCGTCGGCAGCGCGTCGGTCTCGACCAAGCACGCCAACTTCATCCAGGCCGACGAGGGCGGTTCGGCCGACGACGTCTACGCGCTGATGGGAGAGGTCCGCCGGGCCGTCGCCGAGCGCTTCGGCGTCTCCCTCGTGCCCGAGGTCCGCCTCGTCGGATTCGAGGGGTGCGAGCCCTAGTGGGCCCGACCGACCTCGCGTTGGGTCGCGCCGGGCGCGCCCCAACCCCGGGCCGGCGCGCCCGCGAGCCGCACCCGCGCGTCTCGGCCCGCCGCCGCGCCGTGTCCAAGGAGCTCGGGCGCCGCCGCCTGGTCGTGCTGTGCGCGCTGGCGGTGCTGGCCACCCTGGCCGCCATCGCGTGGCCGCTCGCGCACTCGCACTACTTCTCGGCGCGGGTCATCGTCGTGCGCGGCGCGCTCGAGACACCGGTGTCCGAGGTGCTCGCCGCGGCCGGACTGGGGACCCACCCTGCCATGATCGACGTGCACCCGGGCGCCGCCGCGCACAGCATCGAGGCGCTGCCGTGGGTGCTGCGGGCGACGGTCGCGCTCGACTGGCCCGACGGCGTGCGGATCACGCTCTCCGAGCGCACCGCCGTCTGTGCGGTCGCCCACGGGGGTGGCTGGGCCGAGGTCGACCGGACCGGGCGCGTCCTGGCCGACGTCGCCACCCCGCCGCCGGGCCTGGTGCGGGCGACGCTCGTGGGGGCCACACCGGCGCCGGGGCGTTGGGTCGCGGCGGGCTCGGGCCCGGCGCTCGCCGCCGCCGCCGCCCTGCCGCCGGTCCTGGCCCCGCAAGTGGCCATGATCGAGGCCGCCCCCGGCGGGACGGTCGACCTCGGACTGGTCGACGGGGTGCGGGTGGTGCTCGGGCCGGCCACCCAGCTCGGTGCCAAGTTCGAGGACGTGGCGGCGATCGAAGCGGGGGCCCGGCCGCGCGCGGGGAGCGTCATGGATGTCTCGGTGCCCCAGTCGCCCACGGTGTCGGCCGGGTGACGAATGGGCACGGCGTGGCCACCGGCCGGGGGTCGCCGTGGGCGCGTTGCTTGACCCTAGGGTGGCCCCCTCGTATCGTGTGAGCACGTTGTTCGCGAGATATCAACCTCGATCGAAGGTTGAGAGCTAGCCGTGAGCGACCTGTCGACCAGCCAGTCGGCACCACCGAGGGGGAGCGTGAGCACTGTGGCCTGCCGTTCACCCGAGCACCCCGAGGTCCGATGACCGTTTCCCCCCAGAGCAGCTACCTGGCCGTGATCAAGGTCGTGGGGGTGGGTGGCGGCGGGGTCAATGCGGTCAACCGCATGATCGAGGCGGGGCTGCGCAACGTCGAGTTCATCGCCGCCAACACCGACGCCCAGGCGCTGCTCATGAGCGACGCCGACCTGAAGCTCGACATCGGGCGCAAGCTCACCCGCGGGCTCGGCGCCGGGAGCGACCCCGAGATCGGCCGCCAGGCGGCCGAGGAGCACCGCGGGGAGATCGAAGAGGCCCTCTCGGGGGCCGACATGGTGTTCATCACGGCCGGTAAGGGCGGCGGCACCGGCACCGGGGCCGCGCCGGTGGTGGCCGAGGTGGCCAAGGCGCTCGGCGCCGTCACCATCGGCGTCGTGACGCGGCCGTTCAGCTTCGAGGGGCGCCGCCGTGCGCTCCAGGCCGAGAAGGGGATCCAGATACTGCGGGACAAGGTCGACACGTTGATCGTCATCCCGAACGACCGACTGCTCACCGTCTCGAACGACAAGACGTCGATGGTGAACGCGTTCAAGGTGGCCGACGACGTGTTGCTCCAGGGCGTGCGCGGCATCACCGACCTCATCACCGTCCCGGGGCTCATCAATACCGACTTCGCCGACGTGAAGATGATCATGGCCAATGCCGGCACCGCCATCATGGGGATCGGCCGCTCGAGCGGCGAGGGCCGCGCCGTCAACGCGGCGCGCGCCGCCATCACCAGCCCGCTGCTCGAGGCCTCCATCGAGGGGGCTCGGGGCATCCTGCTCAACATCGCCGGCGGCAGCGACCTCGGCCTGTTCGAGGTGAACGAGGCGGCCGAGATCATCCATTCGGTGGCGCACCCCGATGCCAATATCATCTTCGGCGCGGTGATCGACGACAACATGGTCGACGAGGTGGTGGTGACCGTCATCGCCGCCGGGTTCGAGCGCTGGGAGGAGGGCCGCAGCGGTTCGAGCTTCGGCTCCTCCACCGAGGGCAACGTGCTCGGCCTGGGCGACGACGAGCCGGTCGACATCTTCGGGTCGAGCGACGCCGACCTGGAACTGGGTGACGACGAGTTCGACGTCCCCTCCTTCCTGCGCTGAACGACCCGAGACCGGCCGACCGGGCGCCCGGCGCGATAGATCCCGCCGCGGTCGCAACCGCCCTCGGCCGGCTGCGCGACCGCATCGCCGGCGCGGGCGGTGACCCCGAGGCGGTGCGCGTGGTCGCGGTGACCAAGGGCTTCGGCGCCGACGCGATCGAGGCGGCCCGCGCGACCGGGCTGACCGACATCGGCGAGAACTACGCGGACGAGCTCGCCCGCAAGTTCGCCCTAGTCCAGGGCGCCGGAGCCACCTGGCACTTCCTGGGCGCCGTCCAGCGCAACAAGGTGGCCCGCCTCGCCCCGCTGGTCGACTGCTGGCAGTCGGTGGCCCGACTCGAGGAGGGCGCGCGCATCGCGCGCCACCGGCTCGGCGCCCGGGTTCTCGTGCAGGTGTCGGTGTCCGCTGCGCCGGGCCGCAACGGGGTGGCGCCGGCGAGCGTGCCGGCACTGGTCGGGGGGCTCTCGGACCTTGGCCTCTCGGTCGGGGGTCTGATGACGGTGGCGCCGCCCGACCCGGATGGCGCGCGCGCCGCGTTCGAGACCCTGGCCCGCCTGGCCGACGAGCTCGGCCTGCCCGAGCGCTCCATGGGTATGACCGACGATCTGGAGGCGGCCGTCCGGGCGGGTTCGACCATGGTGCGGGTCGGGCGGGCACTGTTCGGGCCGCGCCCGCCGGAGCGGTCCGGAGGTTGAGGCGGGCGGCCGCCCGGGGACCCGGGGAGGGCGTCGCACGCCCGTCACGGGATCGCCCAATGAAGGCAGGTTCGGTGCCTGAGGCAGTACTCTGTGGCCAAGGAGGCGTCGAGTCGTGCCCTCGATCTTGAAGAAGACCATGGTCTACCTGGGGCTCGTCGACGACGACTACGACGACTACGACGACTACGACGACCGGGGCGCCAACCGGCTGTCGCCCGTGGCGCGGCCCGAGGCCCGCACCGCCGAGCCCGAGGACCTAGAGCCGCGCCTCGCCCCCGCGCCGGTCGGGCGGATCCGCCCGCTGCCGAGGGAGAACGGCACCGTGCCGGCGGGGCCGGTGGCCATGCGGCCCCAGGCGGTGGTGCCCCGCCCGATCAGCCCCGACGCGCTGACCAAGGTCCACGTCGTCGCCCCGGCCCGCTTCGGCGACGCGAAGGAGATCGCCGACTGCCTGAAGGGCAGCCGGCCGGTGATCGTCAACCTGACGGTGGCCGAGCGCGACCTGCAGCGCCGGATGATCGACTTCTGCAGCGGCGTCACCTACGCCTTGAGCGGGGAGATGGAGAAGGTGGCCGATCAGGTCTTCCTGCTCACCCCGACCAACGTCAAGGTTTCCGACGAGGAGCGCCAGCGCCTGCAGGAGCGCAACTTCGGGCGTCACTGAGCCCGGCGCACGTTGGCCATCCCCTGAGCGCCCGAGCGTCCTGAGCCGTGGTCCTGCACATCATCGGTTGGGTGGTCGAGGCCTACGTCGTGGTGCTGATCGTCCGGGCGCTGCTCAGCTGGGTGCCGCACCGCCCCGGTTCCCCCGTCGCCGGCATCTCGCGCCTCCTCGACACGGTGACCGAGCCGGTGCTGCGCCCGGTGCGCCGGCTGCTGCCGCCGATCCGGGCCGGGGGCATGGGCATCGACCTGTCGATCCTGATCGTGATTCTGGTGGCCCAGATCGTGCTCCTGCCGCTCCTGCGCCGCTGAACCTCGCCCCGGGCGGGCCCCCCGGACCCGGCCCGGGCGGTCGCCTCGGACGGGGATCGGGGAGCTGGGTAGACTCGCTCGCCATGGATAGTGGCCAGCCGTCCCAGCCCATTCTCGAAACGTTGCGGACGGTCGAGTTCCGCCTGGGCCTCAAGGGGTACAACGTCGACGAAGTCGACGAATACCTGGAGAAGGCGGCGCTCGAGGCCGAGCGCCTCCAAGAGCAGCTGCGCCAGACCGTCGAGCGCCTGCGCCAGGCGGGCGAGCGGATCGTCCAACTGGAGAGCGAGCCCCGCCAGGCCGCGACGGCCGCGGTCGCTCCCGCGGCGGCCGAGGCCGACCTCGTCCAGGACGACACGCTGCAGCGCACTCTGGTCATGGCCCAGCGGTTCGTCGACCAGACGCGCCGGGAGGCCGAGGCCGAGGCCGCCGAGCTCGTCTCGACCGCCGGCGAGCGCGCCCGCGCCACGCTGGCCCAGGCCGAGGCCGAGGCGCGCCAGCTGGTGACCGACTCCCAGCAGCGGCTGCGCGACGAGGTGACCCGGCTGGAGGGCATGCGCGGCCAGCTGGCGACCGACGTGGAGAACATGGCCCGGCATCTCGAGGCCGAGCGGAACCGCCTGCGCACCATGCTCTCCGAGGTTCTGAAATGGGTGGAGGAGAACGTCCAGCCCGCCGAGTCCCTCATGGCGCTGCGCCCCCGGGGCAACGGCCAGGCTCGTCCCGACGCGGCCCGCGCCCGCGGCCGCACTGGCGAGGGAGACGGGTCAGACACCGACGACGCGAACGGGGGCAACGTCGCGCAGGTCCTCGACCTGCGCAGCCCCAACCCGACGGGCGCACCGAGCGACCCCCGCGGCTGAGCCGCGCGCCGCGGCGCGCGCCTCGGGAAGTTTTGTCGGTCCCTTGGCGTTCCGGTATCGTCACCGCCTCCTAGCGTCTCGCGGGACGCGGGCGGTGGTCGCCGGCCTTCGGCCGGAGAGGAGGAACAGATGACCCCAGCCACCAAGGCGCCCGCGTCGGCCACCAAGGTGTCCGCCAAGAGGGCGGGGGCACCGAAGAAGGCCGCGACCAAGGGGGCACCGAAGAAGGCCGCGCCGAGCAAGGCGGCGAAGAAGGCACCGGCCAAGGCGGCTGGGAAGAAGGCCGCCCCGGCCAAG
>Ga0209415_10001350_pt1 | contig 46924 bp, 44 predicted proteins | sample PeaSoiSIISIP2007_FD_187696 | JGI IMG/M metagenome (GOLD analysis project Ga0209415, IMG submission 187696) | Peat soil microbial communities from Weissenstadt, Germany - SII-SIP-2007 (SPAdes) (version 2) | ecosystem: Environmental > Terrestrial > Soil > Wetlands > Peat | place: Germany... | reverse complement strand
GTAGCCGAAATATGGAAGCCGATTTTTGCGGAAGTCGAATTTGAGAAATCAGCTCCGACTTTTTGCGAGACCATCAACCTTGAACGTTGAACGCTGAACGGCCTTTTTACTTGTTGGGCATCGGGATCTTCAGCGCGTCCTCGATGACGATCTCGAGCTCGGCGAGCGCCACTTCCTTGAGTCCCAATGACTGGCTCTCGGCGCTGGAGAAGAGCAAAAGCGACGGATCCTTGCGGATGCCGATGCCGAGTTTGCGGCAGGCGATGTTGGCCAGTCGGACGATGGCCAAAAGCGGGTTGCCGTGATCCCACTGCTCGTCCTGGTGCCCGAGTACGATGTCGCAGTAGTGCTGCGGCATGTGCCACTGCATCATCAGCTGGTAGCCCTGGTCGACGTGCATGCTGGTCAGCACCTCGTTCAACACGGCCGGACTGGCGCTCCCTTTCAGCGCGGGTTCGTGCGCGATTTCCTCCATCACCTTCAGGATGAACAGTTTGCCGATGTCGTGCAACAGGCCGGCGAGAAACGCCTCCTGCGCCTGGGCCGCGTACCCCCCCTTTTGCGCCAGCCATTTGCTGCCGACCGCGCAGCAGAAAGAGTGTTTCCAGAGGTTCTGCATGAGAGCATTGAGGGTGGGGTCGTTGGATTTATATTGATCCTGCTGGGTGGTCAGCATCGCCAGGTTGGCGACTTCGCGTGCCCCCAGGCGGATGATCGCCTCGCGCACCGTGCTCACCTTGCTGAGGCCGGAGTAGAAAGCCGAGTTGGAGGCGCGCAGCACCTGGCTGGCGAGACCGGGGTCGGCGTTGATCAACTGGTGGACGTCGTCGATGCTGAAGTCCGGCCGCGCCAGCACGTGCTGCAGCCTGATGGCCACGGCATGGAAGACCGGGACGCTCATTGCGCCGGAATTGAGCCTCTCCTTTACGACGTCGACGATGGATTTTGTCATGGGACTGCTTCCCCCTGGTGATACGTGTTGACAGCCGGCACCGACGTTGTGGCTAGCTGCCGAGGATCCTTTTCAGTTCGTTGAGCGGGCGCGGCGGGATGATGCGCGGCAGATCACGCAGTACTTCAGGCACCGATATCAATCCTAAGGAGGCTTTAACCAAGCCGTCCTCGAATAAGGTTACCATGTTACCGGTCTCCATGCTCAGTCTGCGTATTTCCGAAGCGGAACGATTGCTCATCACCGCTTCCTTGATCGGCTCGGTCATGGCCAAAAGCTCGAAGATCGCCATCCTGCCCCGGTAGCCGGTGAAGCGGCACTGCTTGCAGCCGCGCCCTTCGCGGAAGTTGGCGCCGGCCAGGTCGCGGGCCGAGAAGCCGAGCCTGCCGTATTCCACCGGCGTCGGCACGTAGATTTCCGCGCAGGAGTTGCAGACCAGGCGCAAGAGACGCTGGGCTACCACGCAGGTGATGGTCGAGGAGATCAGGAAAGGCTCGATCTGCATGTTCCTAAGTCGAAGTAGCGCGCCGATGCTGTCCTCGGTGTGGAACGTGGTGAGCACCTTGTGGCCGGTGAGGGCGGCCTCGATCGCGGTCTCGGCGGTGAAGGTGTCGCGGATCTCGCCGAGCACGATGATGTCCGGGTCCTGGCGGACGATGTGGCGCAGCGTCTCTTCGAAGGTGACCCCGATCTTCGTGTTGATCGAGCACTGCGCAACCCCTTCGATCACGAATTCCACCGGGTCCTCGGCGGTGACGATGCTGGTGTTGATGTTGTTCAGGTGGCCGAGGCAGCCGTAGAGCGTGGAGGTCTTGCCGCTGCCGGTCGGGCCGGTAATGATCATGACCCCGGAGGGGGTGTCGAGGCAGTCCGCCACGAACTGGTCGAGCATGCGCGGCGCCATGCCGATCTGGCTGACGTCGGGGATGGTCTCCTTCTTGTTCAAAAGCCTGAGCACGATCTTCTCGCCGAAGATGGTGATGAAGAAAGAGACGCGCATGTCCAGGTTGAAGCCGTGCAGGCGGCTTTCGTGGAGGATGCGCCCGTCCTGGTGACGGCGCTTCTCGGCGATGTCGGCCTGGGCGAGGACCTTGATGCGAGAGCTGAGCTGCGGCGCCAGTTCGATGGGGAGCTCCTGATGGAGCATCATCACGCCGTCCATACGGAAGCGGATACGCAGGCGGTCCTTGAGGGGCTCGACGTGGATGTCGCTCGCCCCCTGGCCGATGGCGTCGTCGAACAGCTTGTTGATGATGCCGACCACCGTTCCTTCGTCGGCCGCGGTGACGGTCTGGGCTCCGGAGCTGGTTTCCGCGGTGGTGAGGGCGGAGAGCAGCGATTTCTTGCTGGCAATGGCCGGTTTGAGCCCCAGGCCGTATATCTTCTCGGCGGCGGTTCTGGCCCGCAGGTCGAGCGGGTTGACGAAGGCGACCATGACGGCACCTTCCTCGACGGCGACCGGGCAGAACAAAAGCTCGCGGAACTGCGGGAAATTCCCCTTGGCGAACAGCTTGCGGTCGAGCTTGCGGAATTCGAGTTCGGCCACGGGGAAGCCGAGCTGGAAGGAGAGGACCTCGATCAGCTTGCGCTCTTCGATGAAGCCGTTTTCGATGAAGATGTCGCCGAGCATCTTGCGCTCGGTCCCTTCCTTCTGCAGGCTTAAGGCCGCGATCAGGTCGCTTTTCCTGAGGTAGCCGAGCTCGACCAGGAAGTCGCCGATACGGATGGAGACGCTCTGTTTGCGCAGCGTGCGGGTCAGTTGGTCGCGCGTCAGGTACTCGAGCTCCATGAGCACGTCGATCAGCGTCTTGGTCGACAGTACCTTGTGGTGCACGCGTTGCGCGTAGCGCAACTGGTCCTGGGTGATTACACCCTCACGGACCAGGAGGCTTACGATCTCCCCGCCTGCAGCGGGGGCGTTGGCTGCTGCATGTGGTGTCGCGGTCATGGGCTCTCTGGGTTTTGGCAGCTAAGCGGACTCGGCATGCCGGGTGTCGGAGCGGGGGCGCAGTCGGCAGCGCCGGCGCTGCCTTCAGGGGATGTTGCGGGTACAGAAAAAGCCCCCGGCGCGGGCGGGGGGCTCAGGGCGATCCGGGCCTGTAGGTACAGAGGTCATTCGCCCTTTTTATCTTTGTCGTCTTCCGGACGGTTCGGCTTGATCTCGATCTCGTCTTTGCCGTTGGAGGCCTTCTTGAAATTCCTGATACTTTTGCCCAGCGCGCCGCCGATTTCAGGAAGCCGGCCGGCGCCGAAAACCACCAGCACGATCAGTAAAACGACGATGAGTTCCGGCATGCCGAATCCGAACATGTGCATCCTCCGTGTTCCTGTTGCCAAAGCTAGCGCAGTATGGCATCGCGCAAATAAAAAATCAAGCACTTAGGCGTATACGGCAAAACAGCGGTATGCCCGTGATTAGAGGGCTTTTCGACTTGCCCTTTGCCCCTAATGTTGCTATATGCAAGTGATTGCTAATGCATCGATTTGGCGAGGAGGCTCTCCCGTGAACAAGATGATCCTGCTGGTAGAGGACAATCCGGACGACGAGGCGTTGACCTTAAGGGCGATACGCAAAGAGATGCCCCACGACGTCGAGGTGGTGCGCGACGGCGCGGAGGCGCTCGAGTTCCTGTTCGGCACCGGACGCTACCGGCAGCGCGACTTGAGCGTGCCTCCGCTTTTGGTGCTCTTGGACCTGAAGCTCCCCAAGGTGAACGGCCTGGAGGTGCTCAGGCAGGTGCGCGAGGATGCCAGGACCCGGCCGATTCCGGTGATCGTCTTCACCTCCTCCACCGAGGAGCAGGACATCCTCGACAGCTACCGCCTCGGCGCCAACAGCTATATCCGCAAGCCGGTCGATTACGGCCAGTTCTGCAAGGACATGAAGCAGGTGATGGGATACTGGCTGGGGGTCAACCAGCTTCCCCCGCACCGCACCGCCGCGACCGCCTGATCTTCCCCCTCTTGTTGCCGCCACCCCCGGCGTGCTATCATCGCCGCCATGGAACAATTCAAACTCGTAACCGAATTCCAGCCGCGCGGCGACCAGCCGCGTGCCATCGCCGAACTGAGCGAAGGGGTGCTGCGCGGCGACCGGCACCAGGTCCTCTTGGGGGTAACCGGCTCCGGCAAGACCTTCACCATGGCGCAGGTGATCGCCGGCTGCAACCGCCCGACCCTGGTGCTCGCCCCCAACAAGACGCTGGCCGCCCAGCTCTACGGCGAGTTCAAGGCGCTCTTCCCGGAAAACGCCGTCGAGTACTTCGTCTCCTACTACGATTACTACCAGCCGGAAGCCTATCTCCCCGCCTCCGACACCTTTATCGAGAAGGACTCCTCGATCAACGACGAGATCGACAAGTTCCGCCACTCGGCCACCAGGAGCCTGCTGACCCGGCGCGACGTGGTGATCGTCGCCTCGGTCTCCTGCATCTACGGCATCGGCTCGCCCGAATCGTACGGCGAGATGCAGATCCGGGTGCGCGAGGGGGACGAGCTTGGCCGCGACGAGCTCCTCGAGCGGCTGGTGGAGATCCAGTACCAGAGAAACGACGTCGACTTCCACCGCGGCACCTTCCGGGCGCGCGGCGACACGGTGGAGATCTTCCCGGCGCACGACGACGAACGGGCCCTCCGGATCGAGTTTTTCGGCGACACGGTGGACGCCGTGAGCGAGATCGATCCCCTGCGCGGGGTGCAGCTGCAAAAGCTCTCCCGCTGCGCCATCTACCCCGCTTCCCACTACGTGGCCAACCGGCAGACCCGCGAGCGGGCCGTGGAGCAGATCAGGCTGGAGCTTGAGGAGCGCATCCGCTATTTCCGGGGGCAGAACATGCTCCTGGAGGAGCAGCGCATCGAGCAGCGCACCTTCTTCGACATCGAGATGATCGAGGAGATGGGCTTTTGCCAGGGGATCGAGAACTATTCCCGCCACTTCGACGGCCGCGCGCCGGGCGAGCCACCCTACACGCTGATCGACTACTTCCCCCCCGACTTCCTGCTGGTGATCGACGAATCCCACATCACGGTCCCCCAGGTGGGGGGGATGTACCGCGGCGACCGCAGCCGCAAGGAGACCCTGGTCAACTACGGCTTCCGGCTCCCCTCGGCCCTGGACAACCGGCCGCTCACCTTCCAGGAGTTCCAGCAGAAACAGCACCAGACCATCTACGTCTCGGCGACCCCGGCCGAATTCGAGCTCAAGGCGTCGGAGGGGGTGGTGGTGGAGCAACTAATCCGACCCACCGGCCTGATCGACCCCGCCATCGAGGTGCGACCGGCGGCAGGCCAGGTGGACGACCTTTTGCACGAGGCGCGCGGTACGGCGGCGCGCGGCGAGCGGGTGCTCGTTACCACGCTCACCAAGCGGATGGCAGAGGAACTGACCGACTACTACCGGGAACTCGGCATCCGGGTGCGCTACCTGCACTCGGACATCGATACCTTCCAACGTATGGAGATCCTGAGGGATTTGCGGCTGGGGGAATTCGACCTTTTGGTGGGGATCAACCTCTTGCGGGAAGGGCTCGACCTTCCCGAGGTGTCGCTGGTGGCGATTCTCGACGCGGACAAGGAAGGCTTTCTCCGTTCGGCCCGCTCGCTGATCCAGACCTGCGGGCGCGCGGCGCGCAACGTCAATGGGCGGGTGCTCATGTACGCCGACCGGGTGACCGGCTCCATGCAGGCGACCATCGACGAGACGCTCAGGCGGCGGGCGCTGCAGGTGGCGTACAACGAGGAAAACGGCATCACCCCGGAAAGCGTGCGCAAGGTGATCGGCAACGTGCTGCAGGCGCCGGAGGAGCGCGACTGGGTGGCGCCGCCGGTGACGGTCGAGGAAGAGCTGGCCGGGGTGCAGAACGTGGCCAAGCTGGTGAAACGGTTACGGAAGGAGATGTTGACGGCCGCCAAGGGAGAGGACTTCGAGAAGGCGGCCCAGCTCAGGGATCGTATCAAGCGCCTGGAGACCGCCGCGCTGGCCCTGTAAAGCCGCCGCCTGAGATCCCCTCCCCGGAGGGGGAGGGAAGGGGCTGCCTGTAAAACGGTCCGTCCGGGTGGAGGGCCGGATGCCGGAAGGCGCTATTCCTCGCCGCCGGCCCCGCCTCCCCCGCGCCGCCTTCTGCGCCGCTTGCGCCGGCGCTTGGCTTTGGGCGCCTCCGCTTCCGCGGGTTGCGGTTCGCCCGCTTCCGGTGACAGCTGGTCGGCGGCGAACTTGCGCCACCAGGCAGCCAGTGAACGCTTTAGGGGGGAAAGCTCTTCGATGAAGTCCAGATAGGCCAGTGCATCGGCAAACGACGCCCTGCCGACCACCCCGCGCGCGTTTCTCCCCGGGGTCTTCAGGAAGCGCTGCTGCAGCGAGAGGATCTCGCGCACGGCGAGGCAAGTTCTGTTCGGCACCGAGACGGTGAGTGCCAGTTCGCCGGCGAAGGCGGCCACGGCTGCGTCCGTCGATTGCTGGGGAGCAAGCCCCTCCTTGCGGAACTGGGTGATCTTCTCCTCCAGGTACTCGCCGAACATCAGCGCGAGCAAAAGCGGCGGAGAGACGGTCTGGCCGCTTGCCAGCCGTTCATCCACCCACTCCAGCGCCTTGCCGACGCGGGCGTGCGGGAAACCGTCGGATTCCCGCTCCAGCCAGGCGTCGAAATGCGGGAAGAGCGGCTGGAACAGGCCGCAGTGACGCAGCATCTGGTAGGTGCGTTCGCCCGCCCCCATCAGCAAAAGTTTCAGCACCTCTTCGTAGAGCCTGGGCGGCGTCGCCTTGTTGATGGTCGGGGCGAGTTCCAGGATGGCGGCCATGGTGCGCTCTTCGATGTTGAAGCCGAGCATGGAGGCGAAACGCACGGCGCGGATCATGCGCACCGGGTCCTCGACGAAGCGGACCTGCGGATCGCCGATGGTGCGGATCAGGCCGTTTTTGAGGTCCTCGATGCCGCCGACGTGATCGATGATGGAGAAGTCGGCGATGTTGTAGAAGAGCGCATTGACGGTGAAATCGCGGCGGCGCGCGTCCTCCTCGGGGGTGCCGAAGACGTTGTCGCGCAATACCAGGCCGTCCTCGCTCACCAGTCGGCGTGGCGGGCGGGCGCGCCCTTCTTCGTCCAGCTCGGGCGTTTCCTCTTCGGCCAGTTCCTCGGCGGAGGCCTCCGATACCGCGGAACGGAAGGTGGCGGCCTCGATGATCTCGTCCTGGTAATGGAGATGCGCCAGGCGGAAGCGCCGGCCGATCAGGCGGCAGTTGCGGAACAGCTTCTTGAGCTGGTTCGGGGTGGCATCGGTGACGACGTCGAAGTCCTTAGGTTCCCGTCCCAGCAAGAGGTCACGCACCCCGCCGCCCACCAGGTAGGCGATGAAGCCGTGCTCCTTGAGCTTGTAGAGAGCCTTGACGCCGTTGGGACTCATCATCGTTCGGGAAATGCCGTGTTCGGCGCGCGGCACCACAATTTTAGGCAGGTCAGTATTCATCGCCGCCAAAATAGCACAGAAGTAAGCCAAAGGCAAAGGGTGCGAATCCCCTTTTCTTGACTTCTGTCATGCGAGAACCTGAGTGCCGTTGCTACTATTGCCCCATGGACGCTGACGATAAAATACGAAAGAAGCTGGGCTCAGACCTCAAGGTGATCGACGCGTTCGTCGGCGCATACTGCCGCGGGAAGCATGGCAGCCGCAAGGGCGAGCTCTGCGCGGGGTGCCGGGAACTGGCGGACTACGCGCATCTCAAGCAGCAGAAATGCCCGCTCGATCCCAAACCGGCCTGCAAGCACTGCCCGATCCACTGCTACGCCAAGAGCCAGCGGCAGGCGATGCGCGAGGTGATGGCATACTCCGGGCGGCGCCTTTTGCTGCGCGGGCGCCTCGACCTTTTGTGGCACTATTTCTTCTGAATCGCCGGGCATTGTGCCAGGCTCAAAATTCGAACCACCCTAAGGAGGAGTTTCACCCATGATCAGGAAAATCGTTCAGATAGACCCGAATAAGTGCGATGGCTGCGGACTCTGCGTCCCTTCCTGCGCGGAAGGCGCCATCACCATCGTCAACGGCAAGGCGCGGCTCTCCGCCGACAACCTTTGCGACGGTCTGGGTGCCTGCCTCGGGGACTGCCCGCGCGACGCCATCAACATCATCGAGCGTGAGGCCGACGAGTTCGACGAGGAGGCCGTGGAGAAGCATCTGCACGGTCAGGCGGCCGAAAGCGCCGCGCCCCAGCCGCCGGCCCAGCCCGCCCCGGCGCACCACGGCGGCTGCCCCGGCTCGCGCATGATGTCCTTCACCCCGCCGCCCGCGGCGGAGCAGCAGGCCGGCGCCGCCACGGAGCCGAGCCGCCTCGCCCAGTGGCCGGTGCAGTTGATGCTGGTGCCGCCCACAGCCCCCTACTTCCAGGGCGCCGACCTCTTGGTTACCGCCGACTGCGTTCCCTTCGCCTACCCGAGCTACCATCGCGATTTCCTCGACGGCAAGGCGGTGGTGGTCGCCTGCCCGAAACTGGACGATGCCGGGGCCTACACGGCGAAACTCGCGGAGATCGTCCGGGCCTCGAACCTCAAGTCGATCACGGTTTTGCGCATGGAAGTCCCCTGCTGCGGAGGCATCGTCATGGCGGCCCGCCAGGCGCTGACCGCTTCCGGCAAGGAGATCCCCTTCCGCGAGGTGGTTATCGGCATCAGGGGCGAGGTGGTCAACCGCTAGTTTTGTGTCTACCGGGTTAAAAGGATAGTTTTTGTCTTTTTTGATTGACAACGGTTTTAGCTGCTGCTACAGTTCCTCTCACATTAGATTTAAACTATTCTTGAGGAGGTAGCTGTTAATGAGCCTTACAACTCTCGTAACCCAGGAAGCCCCCGACTTTACCGCCAACGCGGTCATGCCGGACAACACCTTTGGTGAACTGACACTGTCCAAGTACCGCGGCAAATACGTGGTGCTCTTTTTCTATCCGCTGGACTTCACCTTCGTCTGCCCCTCCGAGATTCTCGCCTTCAACAAGCGTCTGGCGGAGTTCAAGGAGAAGAACTGCGAAGTGATCGGCGTTTCCGTCGATTCCCGCTTCACCCACCTTGCCTGGAAAAACACCGCGGTGGAGAACGGCGGCATCGGCAACATCCAGTACCCGCTGGTGGAAGACCTCGACAAGGCCATCGCCTCCTCCTACGGCATCCTGCTGAAGGCCGGGGTTGCACTGCGCGGCCTTTTCCTGGTCGACACCAAAGGGATCGTGCGTCACACCGTCATCAACGACCTGCCGCTGGGCCGCTCCGTCGGCGAGGCTCTCAGGATGCTGGACGCGCTGCAGTTCGTCGAGACCCACGGCGGCGAAGTCTGCCCCGCCAACTGGCAGGAAGGTTCCGAGTCGATGAAGGCTTCCAAGGAAGGGGTCGCGACCTACCTGGCCAAGCACGGCAAGTAACGCCCCACCCGGTCAACGCTGAAAAAACGGTGCGATTCGCTAAGAGTCGCGCCGTTTTTTTGTGCATTTCACCCGCACCCGGAGGGGGAGGGTCTGGGAGGGGGAAAGCCCTTGTGAAAACGAGGCTCTGGCGCCTTGCCAAGGTTTGGCGAGTATGTTAAAAGAGACTGAGGTTAAAATTAATGTTACCCGGAGCCTGAAATGCGTATCAAGCTTACGCTGTCTGCCGTGTTGCTTGTCCTAACGCTTGCCTCTACCTCTCATGCCGTGGAAGGGGGGCTTCCGCCCGAGGCGATCGCCGAGAGAATGGCGGCCAAACTGGTGCGGGGGGTGGCAAACATCGGCACCTCCGTGGTGGAGGTGCCGAAACAGACCTACCTTACCGGCCGTGAACGGGGGGCGGTGGGGTATCTGATCGGACCGCTGAAGGGGGTGGGGATGACCTTTTACCGACTGTTCGCCGGCGTGACCGAGACGGTATTTTTTGCCGTGCCGCAGCCGGGCTACTACGATTCGATGATTGCGCCTGAATACGTCTGGCAGGGGTGGGAGGAAAAGCGGGTCGAGCCGAGGAAGGCTGCCGAAGAATAGCGATGGCAAGGGAGAGCGAGTAATGTCCGGACGATTCAAAGTGTTGGTGCTGGTGCTGACCGTATCCCTCGTCTTTTTCTGCCAAGCCGCTTTTGCCGGCGAGATGCGCAGCATCGAGGACGCCTCGCCGCAGCAGGTGGTAAACGGCATGTCCAACAAGTTGGTCCGCGGCGTCGCCAACGTGGCGACCGGCTGGCTGGAGTTGCCCAAGCAGATCTACCAGACCTCCAAGGAAGAGGGGGTGGTCAAGGGAGCGGCGGTCGGACCGCTCAAGGGGATCGGTATGACCCTGGTGCGCACCGTCGCCGGGGTCGGCGAGACGCTTACCTTCTTCATCGCCTATCCGGGGTTCTTCGACCCTTATTTCGATCCGGCCTACGTCTGGCAGAAAGAGTAACTGGCGCGGCAGGGCCAGTGGCGTGCGGTTCGAGCCGATCGATTGGGGCGCAGGAATAAAAAAAGGCCGCATCTTGCGATGCGGCCTTTTTTCCACTCACCCGTTAGGGATGAATTACTTTGCAGCCGGAGCGGCCGGAGCAGCCGGAGCTTCTTCTTTCTTCTCGGCTTTCTTAGCGGCTTTCTTGGCTTTCTTTGCTTTCTTTGCTTTTTTCGGAGCAGCAGCTTTCTCTTCTTTTTTGGCGTCAGCGGCCGGAGCAGCAGCCGGAGCAGCGTCAGCAGCGAAAACAACGCCAGCGAAAGCGAGAGCAACGAGAGCAGCAACTACGGAGGACAGAACTTTTTTCATTTTGAAACTCCTTTGGGGAAATGTGTTATGCCCTCCCCTTAGCAGAGAGCGTGCCATTTTTTTACAAAAGCGTAACATGCCGTAAACAAAGGGTTCGCGGTGGCAGCCCTTTGCCGCCAAACATTAAGAGGCAACCTCATATCCTCCAATGAATACCTCAAATGAGGCGGGAATGGACGGCGGCGTACAGATAGCGGGCTGGGCGGGGTATATTACCTTGCCAGCGCTGAAGATAATTTGTTACTATGGCCGGTCATAGCTTTACATGAGATCCGGGGGCTTTTTGAGCAACAACATACTTTTGTCGGTCGAAAAACCCGCCCGTTACATGGGTGGGGAGATGGGTTCAATCAGCGCACGACGGGATGGAGTCAGTTTCGTACTTGCTTTCCCCGACGTTTATGAAATAGGCATGAGTCACCTGGGGCTGCAGGTGCTTTACGGTGTGCTCAAGGAGGTTCCCTGGATTTCGCCGGAACGGGTCTACGCCCCCTGGCCGGATCTGGAAGCGCAACTCAGATCCGAGGGGCGCTCGCTCGCCACCCTGGAAGGGGGTACGCCGCTCAAGGAAGCAGACATCGTAGGCTTCACGCTGCAGTACGAGCTTTCCTATACCAACATCCTCAACATGCTCGACCTTTCGGGGATTCCCCTTTTGGCGGCAAACCGGGACCGGGGATACCCGCTGATCCTCGCGGGCGGCCCCTGCGCCTACAACCCCGAACCGCTGGCCGACTTCTTCGACGCCTTCCTGATCGGCGACGGAGAAGACGCGGTGCTGGAGATCGCTGACTGCGTGCGCGCCTGGAAAGAGGAAGCACTCCCCAAAGCAGCGCTCCTGGAGCGGCTGTCGCGCATCGAGGGGGTGTACGTTCCCTCCTTCTTTGCGGTCAGTTACCGCCCGGGGGGCGAGGTGGAGCAGATAACGCCGCTCAGGCCTGAATACCCCGGCGTACGGCGGCGCTTCGTGGCCGACCTGGAGAAGGCCTATTATCCGACTTCGCCGGTGGTGCCGTTTTTAAAGACGGTGCACGACCGGGTCAGCGTGGAAATTTCCCGCGGCTGCACCCGCGGCTGCCGCTTCTGCCAGGCCGGCTACATCTATCGGCCGGTGCGGGAGCGCAGCCCGGAGCGGGTGTTCGAGATCGTCGAGGAAACCCTGAAGAACACCGGCTACGAGGAGATTTCGCTGCTGTCGCTCTCTACCGGCGACTACGGCTGCCTCACCCCGCTGATGAAGGGGCTGATGGACCGCTACGCCGCGCGCAAGAAGGCGGTTTCGCTTCCTTCCATGCGGGTGGGCAGCCTGAGCCCGGAGATGGTGGCCGAGGTGCGCCGGGTAAGAAAGACCGGCTTCACCGTGGCCCCGGAAGCGGGGAGCGATCGGCTGCGGCGGGTGATCAACAAGGGAATCACCGAAGAGGACCTGCTGGAGAACGCCCGCGCCGTCTTCGGCGCCGGCTGGCGCATGATCAAGCTGTACTACATGATCGGCCTTCCCACCGAGACCATGGACGACCTGCAGGGGATCGTCGACCTCTCCGCCCAGGTGAAGAGGCAGGGGAAGCTTTCCGGCAACGGCGGCGACGTCAACGTTTCCGTGTCCAGCTTCGTTCCCAAACCGCATACCCCCTTCCAGTGGGAGCCGCAGATTTCCCTGGAGGAGATCGTCACCAAGCAGCGCTGGCTGCGGCCGGCCCTCAAGCAGAAGAAGATGGTGATGAAGTGGCAGGAGGCGACCCTTTCCTGGCTGGAAGGGGTGTTCGCCCGCGGCGACCGCCGGCTTTCGAAGGTGCTCCTGGAGGCGCACCGGCTCGGGTGCCGCTTCGACGGCTGGTGGGAGCACTTCGACCGCGTCAAGTGGGGAGAGGCCTTCGCCAATACCGGCGTCGAGGCCACCTTCTACCACCGCCGCCGGGATCTTAACGAGACGCTCCCCTGGGAGCACATCGACTGCGGCGTGAAGCGCGAGTTTCTTTTGGCCGAGCGCGAGGCTTCGCTTGCCGAGGCGGCGACGGCCGACTGCCGCGAGGGGCAGTGCACCGCCTGCGGCGTCTGCGACTTCAAAGAGGTGAAGCTCAGGCTCAACGAGCCTGTGCCGTTCGATACCTACGCCTGCGAGATCGCGCCCGAGCAAAACCCGGAGAGCGGGCAACGCATCCGGGTCCGGTTCGAGAAGGTCGGCCGGATGCGTTTTCTAAGCCACCTGGAGATGCTCACCCTCTTCACCCGCGCCGTCGGGCGGGCCGGCATCCCGATCCGCTTCTCGCAGGGGTACCATCCGCACCCGAAATTCTCCTTCGCCACCGCCCTTTCCGTCGGGGTGGAGTCGTACGCAGAATACATGGACTTCGAGGTGGACGAGGCCTACAGCGCAGACGAGCTCAAGAGTGCGCTGAACGGCGTGTTCCCCGAGGGGGTGCGGGTGCTGGAGGCGGCCGCCATTCCGATGAAGGCGCCGGCCTTGTCGGTGATCATGGAGCGGGTGCGCTACCGGTTGACGCTCCCGGAGGCGTTGGGCGCCGAGTTGCCTAAGCAGGCCGCCGACTTCCTGGCCCTGGAACACGCGCCGCTTAGGCGCGAGAAGAAGGGAAAGGTGCTGGAGTTAGACCTGCGGAAAGAACTGCACGAGCTTTGCGTAGCCGGCAGTACCCTGGAGATGGTGGTGGGACGCGGCAAGCCGCTGGAGTTCACCTCGGCCATCCTGGGGGTGCCGGTCGAAACGCTCAAGGAGACGCGCATCGAGAAACTGGAAGTGCTTTTCGCCCAAAACGGCGAGTAGCCTAGGACCTTTGCGTCTCCTTTACCAACTGTTATGTTTGAATCTTTAATATAAAAGAGGGGTTAGCATGGGAAACGAGCTGGTTATCAACACCACCTCCCACGAGACCCGCATCGCGCTCATCGAAAACGGCACCATTGCGGAGCTGTACGTCGAGAGGAGCAGGGTGAAGGGGATCATCGGCAACATCTACAAGGGAAGGGTGGTACGGGTGCTGCCTGGCATGCAGGCGGCTTTCGTGGACATCGGGCTGGAGAAGGCGGCCTTCCTCTACGTGGCGGACGTCTTCGACGCCATGGAGGAGTACGACAACTTCATGGAGCCGCGGGAACCGGGAAGTGAGGAGCAGGTGCCGCACCCGCTGCACCCGATCGAGGACCTGTTGCAGGAGGGGCAGGAACTCCTGGTGCAGATCTCCAAGGAGCCGATCGGCACCAAGGGGGCGCGCATCACCGCGCACATCTCCCTTCCCGGGAGGCACCTGGTCTACATGCCGACCGTCGACCACGTCGGCATCTCGCGGCGCATCGAGGACGAGACCGAGCGCGAGCGCCTGAAGGAGATCGTCGACCGCATCAAGCCGGTGGGCGGGGGCTTCATCGTGCGCACCGTCTCCGACGGCAAGAGCGAGGAGGATCTGATCGCCGACCTGAACTACCTCACCAAGCTCTGGGAGGAAGTGGTCAAGCGCAAGGACAAGGTGGGTGCGCCCAGCCTGATCCACTCCGACCTCGACGTGACCCAGAAGGTGGTGCGCGACATCCTCACCGAGTCGGTGGACCGCATCGTGGTCGACTCCAAGCCGGAATACGACAAGATCGTGCAGTTCATCTCCACCTTCATGCCCAAGATGAAGTACTCCATCGAGCTCTACGACGACGAGGAGCCGATCTTCGACCATTTCGGCCTGGAGGTGGAGATCAGCCGCGCCTTGGGGAGAAAGGTCTGGCTGAAAAGCGGCGGCTACATCATCATCGAGCAGACCGAGGCGCTCACCGCCATCGACGTCAACACCGGCCGCTACGTCGGCAAGCACAACCTGGAAGACACCATCCTCAAGACCAACCTGGAAGCGGTCAAGGAGATCGCCTACCAGTTAAGGCTCAGGAACCTGGGCGGCATCATCATCATCGACTTCATCGACATGGAGAAGGAGGTCAACCGGGAGAAGGTCTACGGTGCCCTGGAAGAGGCGCTGAAAAGCGACAAGTCCAAGACCAACATCCTGAAGATCTCCGAGCTGGGCCTGGTGGAGATGACTCGCAAGAGGGTGCGCGAGAGCCTGGGGCGCATGATGTGCGAGCCCTGCCCCTACTGCGAGGGGAGAGGCTACGTCAAATCGAAGATCACCGTCTGCCACGAAATCTTCCGGGAACTCAGGCGAGAGATGCTGGACATCCGCGGCACCAAGGTGATGCTCACCGTGCACCCGCAGGTGGCCGACCTCCTCTACGACGAGGAGCGCCGCGGCCTGGAGGAGTTGGAGAAGAAGTTCAAGAAGCGGATCACGGTCCGCGCCAAGCCCGGCTTCCACCAGGAGCAGTTCGAGGTTTCGGTCAGCTGATTTGAATCCAGGAGAAAAACGCATGGTCTTTGCGGCAAAACTTTCCAAAGTCCCCGACTGGGGCAAGAAGCTGGTCGAAGTCGAGGGGCAGCCGGTCCTCTTGGTGAAAACCAAGGGCGTGGTCTACGCCTGCGAGCGCGAATGCCCGCACCAGGGTGCGCCCATGGAAGGGGCTCTCGTCAAGGAGGCGGGCCGCATCTCCTGCCCGCGCCACGGTTTCCGTTTCGACCTCGTTACCGGCGCCTGCCAGGAGCACCCGGAATTCACCCTGCGCACCTATCCGGTCGAGGTGAGGGGCGACGAGATCTACGTCGACCTCGCCTGATGCGCACAGCGCGCCCATCAAAAAACGGCCGACGTCAGAAAACCCTTGACTTCTCGATTGTTCTGGGATATATTTTACCGCTCAAGGTAAATCCAGGAAAAGGTGGTGATATTCATGTACGCAGTAGTTAAAACCGGAGGGAAACAGTACAAAGTTTCCGAGGGCGACTTCTTGAAAGTCGAAAAGTTGGAGGGCGCGGTAGGTGATACCGTCGAGATCTCCGAAGTCCTGATGGTTGGCGGCGATAAGGTTGTTATCGGAACACCTTTAGTGCCCAGCGCCTCTGTGATCGGCAAGATCGTCGAGCAGGGTAAAGACAAGAAGGTTTTGGTCTTCAAGTCCAAGCGCCGGAAGGATTCCAGGAAACTCAACGGGCACCGTCAACTCAGAACGATCCTCAGGATCGAGAAGATCAACGCCTAGGACATATTTTTAACACGGCGGTCCGTCGCTCCCGGGTGTTAGGGAAGGCGGGGGCAACCGTCAGGAGGAAAGACAAATGGCACATAAGAAAGGCGTAGGCAGTTCCAGGAACGGCCGCGATTCCGACGGCCAAAGGCTTGGCTGCAAGAAATTCGGCGGCGAGGCTGTCAAGGCAGGCAACATCATCTACCGTCAGCACGGCACCAAGATCCACCCTGGCAACAACGTCGGTCTTGGCAAGGACTACACCCTGTACGCCTTGATCGAAGGCGTGGTGACGTTCGAGCGCATGGGTAAGGACCGTAAGAAGGTCTCCGTATATCCGGCCAACTAGTAGTCGTTTGACAACAACGGTCAAAAAGCCCGGCGCCGCATGGCCCCGGGCTTTTGCTATTTGCAGGTGCATATGAGCTTCATCGACGAAGTAAAAATTTACGTACGCTCGGGCGACGGCGGTGCAGGTTGCGTCTCGTTCAGGCATGAGAAATTCATCGAGTTTGGCGGACCTGACGGCGGCGACGGCGGCCGTGGGGGCGACGTGATCATCAAGGTGTTCCCGCAGCTCTCCACCCTGCTCGACCTGCGCCAGCACCCGCACCAGAAGGCGGGCCGCGGCAGAAACGGCATGGGCAAGGACCGCCACGGCGCCGCCGGCGCGGACCTGGAGATCCTGGTGCCGCAGGGCACGGTGATCAAGGATGCCGAGACCGGCGAGGAACTGGCCGACCTGACCGAACCGGACAGCTGTATCGTGTTCATGAAGGGGGGACGGGGCGGACAGGGGAACGCCCGCTTCAAGACCGCGACCCACAAGGCGCCCAAGTTTGCCCAGCCGGGTGAACCGGGCGAAGAGCGCTGGATCAGGCTGGAATTGAAGCTGATGGCGGACGTGGGCCTGCTGGGGATGCCGAGCGTCGGCAAGTCGTCCTTGATCACCAAGATCTCGGCCGCACGCCCCAAGATTGCCGATTACCCGTTTACCACGCTCAAGCCCAACCTGGGGGTGGTGCAGTACAAGAACTACCGTTCCTTCGTGATGGCCGACATCCCCGGGCTGATCGAGGGGGCGAGCGAGGGTGCGGGGCTTGGCCACCGTTTCCTCAAGCACCTGGAGCGGACCGGGCAGCTTCTGCACCTTTTGGACCTCTCCTGGATGCCGGAGCGCGACCCGATCACGGAGTACGAGGCGATCAACCGCGAGCTGGCGCTGTTCGACCCTGAACTGGCCGAAAAGCGGCAGACGGTGGTAATCAACAAGATCGACCTGCCGCACGTCCGGGAGAACCTGGAACTGGTGCTCCCCTATTTCGTGGAGCGCGGCATCAAGGTCTTCCCGATCTCGGCCGCGACCGGCGAGGGGATCTCCGACCTTCTGGACGACATTGCCAGGAACCTGTGGGGCGAGCCGGACGAAACCTGGTAACGGGGCAGAAACGGCGGCTGAAGGCGAGCAATGCCGCAAACACATGGTAAACTTCACACCTCTTTGAGGAACCCGCACTGGAAGTATCAGCAGGCGATCCCTTCCCAAGGACTGACGATACCACGTCACGTCTCTCTCGTATTGACACACGCTCACCTTTTAAATTACTATTAATTCCTGTGCCGGAGGGGCAGGTATGTACAGAATGATCAGGTTGGAATCTCTCATGCCGGAAACGTTGCCCGGGGTTGCGCTGTACATCAGGCACGGGGATTCATTTGTTCTGTACAAAGAGGCTGACCTTGCCTTTACCCGGTCCGACAAGAAGCGGCTTTTGGACAACAAGGTCGATATTTTGTACGTCAAGGCCGATCAGATATCGACCTACAACCAGTACGTGGAAAGCAACCTTGCCATCCTGCTCAACGACGAGAACCTGACGCCGCAGGAGCGGCAACTGGTGCTCTACGAGGCCTCGGTAAACTACGTACACGAAATCTTCGACAGCCCTGCCATCGCCATCAAGGAGAACATGGACCGCTGTCGCAAGCTGATCGCGGGCATCCTCAACGACGTGATGAACGCCAGCGGGGTATTCGAAGCGCTCAGCGGCCTGATCGGACACAACACCTACACCTAGGTGCACTCGGTCCAGGTGGCGACCTATTCGCTGTCGCTGCACATGAAGTTGTTCGATCTGAGCATGGACGAACTGATGGACGTGGGCATCGGGTCGTTGTTCCACGATTACGGCAAGGTCTACATCCCGGCGGCGATTCTGGACAAGCCCGGCAAGCTGACCTCCACCGAGTTCATGGAGATCAAGCAGCATCCGGTCTACGGCTTCAGCACCTTGAAGGACCTGAACATCTTCAGCCCGGTATCGCTGGGCATCGTCAAGCACCATCACGAGAAGGAAAACGGCTGCGGTTACCCCGACGGCCTGGTCGGCTACGAGATTGCCCGCAGCTCCAAGATCACGGCCGTAGCCGACGTCTTCAGCGCCCTCACCACCAATCGTGCTTACCGTCAGGCCCTGTCCAGGGACGCCGCGCTGGAGATCATGCACTCCGAGATGGACGGCTCCTTCGATCCGCACTACCTGAGCGCCTTCCAAAAATCCCTCACCTGAGATTCCCTAACAGAAATCCCTAGTCACCAGCAGGAAGTAAGTACCTCACTGACGAACCCCGTAAAAGGGGGACAGGCACCTGCGAAGCCATCCCCTTAGCGCAGAGCGAGGTCCACCAGATCCATGAGCGGAGTCGGGAACACCCCGACGATGATGATGGCGAGGGCGGCCACGCAGAGAGCTAGCGCTTCGACCGGAGTTGCCGCCGCGGGGGCGTTCTCCTCCGAGGGGTGCATGTAGAGCTGGACCACGACCTTGAGGTAGAAATAGGCAGAGGCGGCGGCGCTGACGATGCCGATGATGGCGAGCGTCGTTTCGCCTCCCTTGAGGGCGGAGTAGAAGATGAAGAATTTGCCGATGAAGCCCGCGGTCGGCGGTACGCCGGCCAGGGCCAACATGGCGAGGGCCAGCACTCCGCCGCGCAGCGGGGCCTGAAAGCCGAGACCTGCGTAATCCGAGATCAGCGCCCGGTCCTCCGTCGCGGAAAGGGCGGCGATGGCGCCGAAGGCGGCCAGGTTCATGGCGGTGTAGATGGCGCCGTACAAAAGGACCGCGCTGTAGCCGTCCTTGCTGCCGGTTAAAAGCGCCAGCGCCAGGTAACCCATGTGGGCGATAGAGGAATAGGCCAGCATCCGCTTGATGTTCTTTTGCAGCAGAGCTGCCAGGTTGCCAATCACCATGGAAAGAAGCGACAGCATGTACAGCGGGAGGTGCAGTTCGGGCAGCGGCGGGGCGAAGGCGAGCAGCATGAGCAGGGCCGCGGCGGCGGTGAACTTGGAGCCGGTGGACAGGAAGGCGACCACCGGTGTGGGAGCTCCCTGGTAAACGTCCGGCGTCCAGAGATGGGCCGGCACGAGGGAGAGTTTGAAGGCGATGCCGATGACGATGAGTCCCCAACCGGCCGAAATGATGACGCGGTTGCCGGTTCCGGCCAGAGTCGCGTGCAGCGCGAGCGTGCCGCTGCCGGCGAAGATCAGCGCCAGTCCGAAAGCGATGAGCGCGGCGGCCACCGCCCCCATCAGCAGATACTTGAGTCCCGCCTCCCCCGACTGCTCGCGCGCGAGATCGATGGAGACCAGGATATAGAACGAGAAGGCGATCGATTCCAGCGCCAGGAACAGTATCAGCAGGTTGGTCGCGCAGGGTAGGATGCACATAGCGAAGAGCGAAAAGAGGATAGTAGCAGGATATTCCTCCCCTTTGATGTCGCGGCGCGCGTTGTAGCCGTAAGAGAAGAGGAGCGTCAGAGTAGCCGCAAAGCACAGAATCGGAATCAGCAGTTTGGCCAGCGGCGTCAAGACCAGTCCCGGCACCCCGGCACCAGCCGCGGGGGCGACAAGAGGCACCCAAAGCCCGGCAGTAAGCGACGCCACGGCAGCGATCCCGTAGCTTGAGCGCAGATGCAGCAGCGGTCCAGTCAAAAGCACGAGCACCGCAGCGCAGCCGGCGATGATGATAGGCATGAGAGAATATGCGTCGGCAAGGGTCATCGAGATTGCTCCAAAAGCCGAAAAGGGTGAAACTGAAAGAACGAATGCCCAGCGCGTTCCCCCCTTTGAAAAAGGGGGGACAGGAGGGATTTGCAGTTAACGCACGCCCGTCAGCAGCGCTATCGGCGCCTTGACAAGTTCCAAAACCGGCCCCGGATGCACACCGAGATAGACGTCAACCACCGCCAGCACCGCCAAGAGTCCCCCTTCCCTAAGCGAAAGATCCCGCAAACTTAACGGTTTGTTCTCCTTCCCGAAGAGAACTCCCTGCACCAGCCTCACCGTGTAAATCAGCGTCAGCACGATCCCCAGAAACGCACCCGCAGCCGCGGCGGGTGCTACCTTGAAGGTGCCGACCAGTACCAGAAATTCCCCGACGAAGTTGTTGAGCCCCGGCACCCCTGCGGAAGCCATGCAGAAGAACAGGAAGAAGAAGGAGAGCGCCGGCGTCTTACCCCAGATCCCGCCGTAGGTGGCGATCTCCCGGCTGTGAGTCCTTTCGTCCAGCATACCGACCAGCGCGAACAGCGCCCCGGTGGTGACGCCGTGGTTCACCATCTGCATCATGGCACCGGAGAGCGCGACCGGACTCCAGGCGGCAATCCCCAGTGCGACGAACCCCATGTGGCTCACGCTGGAGTAGGCAACCAGCCGTTTCATGTCCTCTTGCGCGAAGGCGACCCAGGCGCCGTAGCTGATGCCGAAGACCGCGCTGGCGTAGAGCAGCGGCGTGAACGCATGGGCCGCTTCGGGGAAGAGCGGATAGCCGAAACGGACCAGCGCATAGGCGCCGGTTTTCAAAAGCAGGCTCGCCAGGATCACGCTCCCCGCGGTGGGCGCGTCGGTGTGGGCGTCGGGAAGCCAGGTGTGCAGCGGGAAGAGCGGGAACTTGATGGCGAAGGCCAGCAGGAACGCGGCGTAGAGCCACAGCCCGACGCCGTACGGCACGGCGGTATGCACGAGCTGCGTCAGCGCGAAACTGTAGCTGCCGCTCTGCGCGCCATGCAGAAGGTAGAGCGAGATGATCGCCACCAGCATAAGCAGCGAGCCCAAGAAGGTATAGAGGAAGAACTTGACCGCGGAGTAGATCCGCCGGCCGTGCCCCCAGATGCCGATCAGGAAGAACATCGGGATCAGCATCACCTCCCAGAAGAGGTAGAACAGAAACAGGTCCAGGCTCAGGAAAACACCGAGGATGCCGGTCAGCATGGCGAGCAGCAGGGCGTAGTAGAGCGGCACCCGCTCCTTTATGCCGTTCCAGGAAACAACGACGGCGATGGCGCCGATGAAGGCGGTGAGCAGAACCATAACGAGGCTGATGCCGTCCATCCCCAGCGTGTAGCGGATGCCGAAACGCCCGATCCAGGGGAGGTCCTCGAACAGGTTCATGCCGGGAGGCGCTCCTAAGGCCCGGGTGGCCGGATAGTAATACAGGCAGGCCCAGGCGCTGAACGCGAATTCCGCCAGGGAGAAGACCAGAGCCAGCGTACGGGCAGCCGCGTCACTGCGCCAGCAGGCGAAGATCAAAAGCGCCCCGCAGAGCGGGAGGAAGGTCAAAAGCGAAAGTATGGGGAATTCCAGGCTCATCGTGTCATGGTCCCGTGGCGCCCGGCGGGCGTGATATTTCCGTGTGAGCTACAGCGCCAGCCAGGCGAGGTAGCCGAGGATCAAGGCCCCGCCGGCGGCGAAGCTGAAGATGTAGAGCGAAACGTGGCCGGTGGTCCAGCGTCCGAGCCAGCTGCCGGTAGTGCCGACGGCACCGGAGAGGCGATCCAGCGAGTCGTCGATCACCCCTTCGTCCACCTTTTGCCAAAGCACGGCGGCGAAGGCCTGGTAGGGGCGGATGAAAAGCGTCCGGTAGAGCGCGTCGAAGTACCAGGCGTTGAACAGGAAGGCAAGAAGGGGCGAGGAATCCCTCTTAGCCTCCATAAGGCGCTCTGCGCGCGCGGCGCCTCCGTAGCGCAGGTGCGCCGCCCAAAGACCCGCGAGTGCTATCACCCCGGCCACGGCCTGCAAAGCCACTTCTTGAAGATGCGAAGCCTCGGCAGCTTTACCCTGACGCAAGGGCGCGAAGAAGTGATCGAGCAGCCCGCCGCCGAGATAGTCGGGGAGGTTCAAAAGGCCGCCGAGCAGGCCGAAAACGGCCAGGGGGATCAACACCGCCTGCATCGGCTTTAACTGGGCAGTTTGATGGACGTGGCCGTTGCCACCGAAGAAGACCAGGTACACCATGCGGAAGCTGTAGAAGGCAGTCAAGAGCGCGGTGACCAGGGCGAGCAGGTAGAGGCCTCCGTAGAGCATCCCCCCTTTGAGCCAGACCGCTCCCAGGATGCTGTCCTTGCTGAAGAACCCGCCGGTGAAGGGGAGCCCTGCCAGGCAGGCGGTTCCGGCCAGATAGCACCAGAAGGTGACCGGCAGCGTGCGCCGTAGTCCCCCCATCTTGTAGATGTCCTGCTCGTGGTGCATGGCCGTGATGACGCAACCGGCCCCGAGGAAGAGCAGCGCCTTGAAGAAGGCGTGCACCAGGAGGTGGAAGGTGGCGGCGGTGATCGCCCCGGCGCCCACGCCGAGCATCATGTAGCCGATCTGGCTGATGGTGGAGAAGGCGAGCACCCTTTTCAGGTCGCGCTGCGCCACGGCGCAGGTAGCACCGTAAAAGGCGGTCAGGCAACCGGTGACGGCGATGGCGGCGGTGACCGTGGCCGAGCCGCCGATCAGCGGGAACATGCGGGCGAGCAGGTAGACCCCGGCGGTGACCATGGTGGCGGCGTGGATCATGGCCGAGACCGGGGTGGGGCCGGCCATGGCGTCGGGAAGCCAGACCATGAGCGGTATCTGCGCCGATTTCCCCATGGCGCCGACCAGCATCAAGAGCCCGATGGCGGTGATGACGCCTCCCGGCACCAGAAACGCCATGCCGTTTAATTCGGTGATGGAGAAGGTGCCGAACAGCTGGAACAGCCAGGCGAGCGCGATCACCAGCGCGGTGTCGCCGATCCGGGTGGTGATGAAGGCCTTGCGCCCGGCGTCGGCGTTTTTCTGGTCCGTGTACCAGAAGCCGATCAGAAGATAGGAACAGAAGCCGACCCCCTCCCAGCCCAGGTACAGAAGCGGCAGGTTTTCGGCCAGCACCAGGGTGAGCATGGCGAAGACGAACAGGTTCAAAAGCGCGAAGAAACGGGCGTAGTCCGCCTCGCCGGCCATGTAGAAGACGGCGTAGACGTGGATCAGGCCACAGACGAAGGTGATCATCAAGACGAGCGACAGCGAAAGCGGGTCGAGATAAAGGGAAAGGGGCGCTTTCAGGTCAAAGGCGGCAAGCCAGGAGCCGAGCGCCACCTTGACCGGAGCGCGGTAGGCAACCGCAGTAAGCCAAGCGCAGACGAAGCTCCCCCAGACCGCGGCGCAGACCCAAATCTCCACCAGCCGCCGGGGGAGGTTCCTGCCGCAGAGGGCGCTTAGAGATCCCCCGAAAAGCGGCAACAGTAGCATGAGTGCGAGATAGGTGCTCATCGGTTCCTTGGTCGTCCTAACCGTTCATCGAGTTGAAATCGTCGGTGTTCACCGACTGCTTGCGGCGATGCAGGTAGACCACCATCGCCAGGGCGAGCGACACCTCGGCTGAGGTGAGCGCCATCAGCATCAGCGAGAAGAGCTGGCCGTCGGCGATCCCCCACTGGGCCGAGCCGCCGACGAAGGTGAGCATCACGGCGTTGAGCATGATCTCGATGCCGATCAGCATCATGATCACGTTGGCCCGCCAGGCGATCACGCAGGCAAGCCCGAGCGCGAAGAGGATGGCCGCCAGCACCAGCACGTGGTAAAGAGGTACGGTCATCTGCGCCTCCCGAGGAACAGCGCGCCTACCAGCGCGAACAGAAGCTGCATGGAGATCAGTTCCACCGCGACGCCGTAGCGCTGGAAGAGCGCCTGCGAGAACTCCCGAACCGAGATGCCGTGAAAGCCTGCCTGAGGTAGCGGCTGCCTGACCGAGGCGAGCAGCACCACGGAGCCTGCGGTCGCCAGCATCAAAAGCAGGGCGGGCCACCAGTCGGCAAGGCGCGGCCCGGGGAGCTTTTCCGGGCGGGCCAGCTCCAGCATCATGATGACGAACAAGAAGAGCACCATGATGGCGCCGGCGTAGATGATGACCTCGAAGGCGGCCACCAAAGGCGCGCCCAGTAGGTAGAAGATGAGGGCCAGGGCAAAAAAGGAGGTGACCAGATAGACTATGGCCCGCACGGCCTGCCTGGCGGTAATGGCGCAGATGGTGCCGGTTACGGTCACACCCGCCAGGATGTAGAAGACGACGTTTTCGATCACGGCATGAGACTCCTGGGATCGGCCGGCGGATGCTCGTCCGGGTTGCCGCCGCGCGGGTTCACCACGCCGATGCCGGCGTGCCGGTAGAAATTGTAGTTGGGATCCTTGCCGGTGTTATCGATCAGCAGATCCTCCTTCTCGTAGACCATGTCCATGTGGTCGCGCTTGCAGGGAAACATCTCCGGCGACATCTGGATGGCGAGCGTCGGGCAAGCCTCGGCGCAGAGGCCGCAGAGGATGCAGCGGGAGAAGTTGATCCGGAACCAGGCGGCGTAGCGGCGGCCGTTATCGTCCTCGGCGGCCGCCATCGAGATGCAGTCGACCGGGCAGGCCCCGGAACAGAGGTAGCAGGCGACGCAGCGCTCTCCGCCGTCCGGGTCGCGGGTCAAAACGATGCTCCCCCGGAAACGGGGCGGCATGGGGCGCCGCTCCTCGGGGAACTGCACGGTGACCGGCTTCCGGAACATGTGCCGGAAGGTGATGGCAAGGCCGGTAAGAATCTCTTTTATGTCGCCAAAAATCGACATGCGGACGCTCGTGTGGGGTTGCCGCTGCCGGGTTATGGGCTTGGAGGGCCCGACAGCTGCAACCGTTTGGGTTAGTTGGAACGCAATGCCTTCATCAGGATCTGTACGGTGTTGACGTGATGGTTGTTTTCCGCGTAGGCGAGTGCCGTGCCGCCCGTGTGGGACAGGGCGAGCGGATCGGCGCCGTGCTTGAGCAGGACGTCGCAGGTTTGATCGCAGCCGTAGTTGGCGGCCAGCATGAGCGGGGTATGTCCCGACATGTCGCGCGCGTCCAGGTCGGCCCCCTTGGAGAGAAGCAGTCGGGCCGCTTCCGCCTGGCCGTTAGCCGCGGCGAAATGCAGCGCCGTTTTCGCCTTCTTGGCGCTACGTGCCGACAGGCTCGCGCCGCGCTCAAGCAAGACGTTGACCTCGGCCAGGTCCCCGGCCTTGGCCGCGTTCATCAGCGCGGTGTGCCCGTTTTTGTCGACCGCGTCCACCGAATTCCGAAACCCCTCCGTAGATCCCATTTCCAGCGTGTTCATTGCCGTCCCCTCCATAGTGTCAGATACATTGCCCAGACAACGCCTCTATCGCAAAGCCAGCCACCAAGCGGTAGCCAGGATATTGAGCAGTGCCAGCGGGGTGAGAAATTTCCAGCCCAGGTGCATGAGCTGGTCGTAGCGCAGCCGGGGCAAGGTCCCCCGGATCCAGATGAAGAGGAAGCAAAAGGCGGCGACCTTGATGGAGAACCAGACGATCGGCGGCAAAAGCGGTCCCCGCCAGCCGCCGAAGAAGAACACGGAGGCCAGCGCGCCGAGCGCGACGATGTTGATGTACTCGCCGACGAAGAACAGCCCGAAGCGCATGCCGGAGTACTCGGTGTGAAAGCCGGCGACCAGTTCCCCTTCCGCTTCGGGAAGGTCGAAGGGGATGCGCTTGCACTCGGCGAAGATGCTCACCAGGAAGATCAGGAAGGCGATCGGCTGATAGACGATGAACGGCATCTGCGCCTGGGCGTTGACGATCTCGGAGAGCTTGAGCGAGCGGGCCAGCATAACCACCGGCACCAGGGAAAGCCCCATGGAGAGTTCGTAGGAGATGAGCTGCGACAGCCCGCGGATGCTCCCCAGTAGCGCGTATTTCGAGTTGGAGGCCCACCCCCCGAGTGCCACGCCGTAGACGGCGATGGAGGAAAGCGCCAGGAAGTAGAGCGTGCCGACGTCGAGATCGGTGACCTGCAGGTTCACCCGGTGCCCCATGATCACCAGCGGCGCCGCGAGCGGCACCACCGCGAAGGTGAGGATCGCGGGGATGGCGGCCATGGCCGGCGCGAATGAGAAGAGGAGCCGGTCGGCGGCCGTGGGGATAAGATCCTCCTTGGTCAGCATCTTGATCACGTCCGCCAGAGGCTGCAGGAGCCCCTGCGGCCCGACGCGGTTCGGTCCGATCCGATCCTGCATCCAGGCGAGGATGCGCCTCTCCGCCAGCACCAGGTAGGCGGCGAGCGTCAGCACGATGAAGAAGAGCAGCAGTATCTTCACCACGATGAAGGTTATGTCGAGCAGATCCCACGTCATCAACGCTCCAAAACCAAACCCAAAACCGGGACTCCAGTCAAAACTGCATTCGGTACCTTTAGCGTTCCCCCCTTTGTAAAAGGGGGGACAGGGGGGATTTGCCGTTCCTCCCGGGGGAGGCGGGAAATCAGAGGGAGAACACCCTCACCCCCCCCCCTTCGGGGTCGAGATGCTGCAGCTTGCTCCATTTGCCGGTCAAAGGCTCGGCGATCCTGTCGCCGCCGAGCTTTTCCGCCAAAGCGGCGATCACCCGCCAGCATTCCCGCTCCTGCCCGCCGGGGATCTCAGCGCGCGGGATTCTGGGCGGGTGCGCCGGCGGGGAAACGGCGGCGGCCTCGCGCGCCACCCCTTCCGCGCCGTGGGCGTAATACTTCTCCGGCAGCCCTCTCAGCGGCAGCCCGGCTTTTAGCGCCGGCTCGAAGCGCTGTGCCCGCCCCTCGAAATTGATGCTGGTGCCGCAGGACTCCGCCCAGACGGTGGTGGGCAGGAAGACGGCAGCGTCCCGGTAGGGGGGACACGCCTGCCAATCGGCGATGCCGAGCACCATGAAGCCGGTCGGCAGCGCATCGGCAAGATCGGCCTCAAAGGCGACCGCGCCCTTCACCTTGCCGGCGGCAATCGCCTCTGAAAGCGATACCGCGCCATGCTGCCGGGCCAGAAGCCCGGCGGCGAAGCCGTTGGGGCCGGGTTGCAGCAGCACCAGCTTGGCGCCGAGCGAGGCGATCTGGGCAAGGACGCCAGGCTCTTGCTCGCCGGCACCGCAGACGACCACTCCCTTCGAGCCCCCCTCGAACGGGACCTCGTCCAGCGAACCCACCGTGCGGTACTGGAAAGGGAGCGGCGCGGCCGAAGCCTCGGTGGTACCGGCAACCAGGTAGATCTGCGCCCCCGCGGCCCGGGCCTTTCGCACCGAGAGCGCCAGCATGGGCGCTTCCTCCATCAGGTCCAGCGAGACCAGTGCAATGCAATCGGCCTTTTCGACGTCGCGCATCGAGGCCGCGTTCTGCTCGTTTAAGAGTGTGGCCGCAGCGACGCTGCCGCGGGCGAGCGAGGCGTCGCCGAAGTAGCAAAGCTGCGCTCCGTCAAGCACCTGCGCCAGTTCGGCCAACAGCAGGCATCCTTCCAGCGACAGCCGCGGCGAGCCGACCAGGGCCAGGCTCTCCGTGCCGTTAACCGTGACGAACTCGGAGATCCGGGCGGTGAGCGCCTCCAGCGCCTCGTCGTAACTCGCGGGCGTGCCGTCGATCATCGGTTCCCGCGGGCGCTCGGGGGCGTTGATGTACCCCTTGTCGAAGCGTCCGCGGTCGCAGATGAACCAGCCGTTCACCTGGTCGTTGCGGCGCCCGACGATCTTGATCACCTCGCGCTGGTAGGCCTGCGGCGAGGTGTTGCAGCCGACCGAGCAGCGCGGGCAGACTGAGGGGGCAAACTGGTAGTCCCAGTAGCGGGCCCGGAAGCGGCCGGTCTTGTCGGTGAAGACCCCGGTGGGGCAGATGTCCACCAGGTTGCCGGAAAACGGCGACTCCAGCGCGCCGTCGGCGAACCTGCCGAAGTAGACCCGCCCGGCGGAACCGGTGACGCCGAAATCTGTGCCGCCTGCGTAATCCTGGTAGAAGCGAACGCAGCGGTAGCACTCGATGCAGCGGTTCATCTCGTGGCAGATCCCCTCGCCCAGGTACTGGTTTTTGAAGGTGCGCTTCTTGCCCCGGTACCGGCGGCGGCTGTGCCCCCCGGCGATGGTGAAGTCCTGCAGCAGGCACTCCCCCCCCTCGTCGCAGACCGGGCAGTCGTGCGGATGGTTGATCATCAGCCACTCGATCACGAGCTCGCGCAGCTTAAGCGCCTCCGGGTCGGTGGTGGAGACCACCATGCCGTCCTGGGCAGGGAGCGAGCAGGACATCTGGATGCCCTTCACCGGGCCGTCCAGGAGTTTCACCGCGCAGAGCCGGCAGGCGGCGGCGATGGCGAGCGCCGGGTGGTAGCAGAAGTGCGGGATGGTGATCCCCACGCTGCGGGCAGCCTCCAGCACGCTGGTACCCGGTGCCACGTCAACCGGTATGTCGTCGATGATCAGCTTCGGCATCTAGTTTCCACCCTTGCCGGCCAAGGGACAGCATCCTTTGGTGATGTGTTCCCTGACCTCGTCCTCGAAGTGGGCGAGCAGCCCGTCCACCGGCGCCATGGCACCCGGCGCGAGAGCGCAGAAGGAGTAGTTCAGGTACTTGATATGCTCGCGTAAAAGCTCGATGTCGCGCTCTTCGCCGCGCCCCGCCTCGATGCGCTGCAGGATCTCCTTCACGAAAGGAAGCCCCTCCCGGCAGGGGGTGCACCAGCCGCAGGACTCGCGGGCGAAGAAGGTGATCAGGTTAAGCGTGGCCGCCACCAGGCAGTGGCTCTCGTCGAAGACGATCACCCCGCCGCTTCCCAAGCGGGAGCCGACCTTGGCGACCGTCTCGTAATCCATCGGCACGTCCAGGTGGTCGGCGGTCAGAAACTGGGTCGAGGCGCCGCCGGGGATGCAGGCCTTGAACTTCTTGCCGTCGCGCATGCCGCCGCAGTAACGGTCGATGATCTCCCTAAGCGGCGTGCCCAGCGGAAGTTCGACGCAGACGCGCTCAGCCACCGAGCCGCTGACGCAGAAAAGCTTGGTGCCGGCCGCCTCCGGGATACGCGCCAGTCCCTTGTACCAGGCGGGGCCGTTGGCGACGATCGCCGGCACGGCGGCGAGCGTCTCCACGTTGTTCACCACGGTCGGCCCCTGCCAGAGCCCCTTTACCGCGGGGAAGGGGGGCTTCGAGCGGGGATTGGGGCGTTTGCCCTCCAGCGCGTTGATGAGCGCCGTTTCCTCGCCGCAGATGTAGCGGCCGGCGGAGAGGTGCAGGTCGAGATCGACGGAGACCTCGCTGCCGAGGATGCGCTCGCCCAAAAGCCCTGCACCCTTGGCCTCGGCGATGCCGCGCGCCAGGTTCTCGGCGGCCTTCTCGTACCCCTTGCGGATGAAGATGAAGGCGTGCCTGACCCCAAGCGCGTAGCAGGCGAGCGTCATCCCCTCGATGAGGCCGTAGGGGTTGTGCTCCAGGAGCAGGCGGTCCTTGTAGGTTCCCGGCTCCATCTCGTCGCAGTTGCAGATCAGCCAGCGCGGCCCCGGGAGATCGCGCGGCACGAACGACCACTTGCGTCCGGTGGGAAAGCCCGCACCGCCGCGGCCGCGCAGCCCCGAATCGATCACCGCCTGCTGCACCTCGGCCGGCGTCATCTTCTTGACCGCCTTCTCCAGCGCCTCGAAGCCACCCTCCTTCCGGTATTCGGCGAAGGTGACCGGGCGGTGCTTGCGGTTATGTTTGAAGAGGACCAGTTCCTGTTCCATAAGACCCTTGCGCGCTTGCTTCCTGCCTCAACAACACTTGCCAGCTTTTAATCCCCCCTCCCCCGGAGGGGGCTAGTGGGCTAGGGGGTGGGGGGGCTTACTCCGCCTGTTCCAGTAGCTTGTCCGCCGCCTCCGGCGTGAGCTTCCCGTGCGGCACCCCGTTGATGGAGAGGGCGGGGCTGTCGCCGCACATCCCCATGCAGCAGCAGGGGAGCAGGGTGAATTCCTCGTCCGCGCTCGTTTCTCCGAGTTGCAAGCCGAGGCGCTTCTTCAGGTGATCGGTCAGCTCCTCGCTGCCGGCGCACCAGCAGGAGATGGAGTCGCAGACGTGGATCACCTTCCTCCCGACCGGCCGCCGGTAGATCATCTCGTAGAAGGTGGCGAGTTCCTCCACCTGCAGCGGCGACAACCCGAGCAGTTCGGCAGCCTCGACGACCGCATCGTCGGTGAGCCAGCCGTAGTGCGCCTGCAGCTCCTTCATCACGTCGACCGCCGCCTCCCGCGGCGTCACCGCCGAAGCGACCTGCTTCTCAAGCTCTATTTTCAGTTCTTCCGGTATCATGGGGCCCCGTTACCTGTCCAGATCCGCCAGCACGAAGTCAAGGGAGCCGATGATCGCCAGGAAATCCGACACCAGCCAGCCGCGGCTCAGCACCGGCAGCGACTGGATGTGCGGGAAGCTCGGCGTCCTGATCCTCATGCGGTAGGCCGTGTGCAGCCCGTCGGAGACGGCGAAGTAGCCGGTTTCCCCCTTGGGCGCCTCGATGGCCGTGTAGCACTCGCCGCGCGGCGGCGACATGCCGCGGGTCGAGTTGACGAAATGGTGGATGAGCGACTCGATGTCGTTCAGTGTGTCGCGCTTTTGCGGCAGCGTGTAGCGGTAGTCGGAGCTGACCCAGCGTCCCCCCGGCATGCCGGCCGCCGCCTGGCTCACGATGGCGAGCGATTGCCGCATCTCCTCCATGCGCACCAGGTAGCGGGCGTAGCAGTCGCCGCCGGTGGCGGTGGCCACCTCGAAGGTGAAGCGGTCATAGCCCGAGTAAGGCATCTTCTTGCGCAGATCCCAGTCGAAGCCGCATGCCCTCAAGTTCGGACCGGAAATCCCCCATTCGATCGCTTCGTCGAGGGTGATGGCCGAAACCCGCTCCAGCCGCGCTCTTACGATGGGGTTACCGGTCAAAAGCTTCTCGTACTCGGCGAGTCTCGGCGGGAACCACTTCAGAAAAGTGTTCACCAATTCCAGCCATCCCTCCGGCAGGTCCTCGGCCACCCCTCCTATCCGGAACCAGGCGGGGTGCATGCGCCCGCCGGTGACCGCCTCCACGATGTCGAAGATCTTCTCACGGTCGGTGAAGGTGTAGAAGACCGGCGTCATGGCGCCGATGTCGGCGGCGAAGGTGCCGAGCCACACCAGGTGGTTCGCTATGCGGAACAGCTCGCAGAGCATCACCCGGATGTACTGGGCGCGCTCGGGGACCGTGATGCCGCAGAGCGTCTCCACCGAGTTCAGATAGGCCAGGTTGTTCTGCACCCCGGCCAGGTAGTCGATCCGGTCGGTGTAGGGGATGAACTGGTGCCAGTTCTGGCGCTCGCCGATCTTCTCCGCGCCCCGGTGGTGGTAGCCGATGTCGGTGTCGATGTCGACGATCTCCTCGCCGGAGAGCTTCAGGATGAAGCGGATGACCCCGTGGGTGCCGGGGTGCTGCGGCCCCAGGTTCAGGATCAGCGTGTCGTCGTCCACCCTGTCGAAGAAGTCGCCGGCCGGCACCGCCTTGCGCCTGAGCCCCTCCTCGGTGGTGTAGGGGGGAAGCTCGGTCGCCCGGGAGGGATGCTCCTTCCGAAGCGGGTGCCCCTGCCAGTCGTGCGGCATCAGGATGCGGTTGAGCTTGGGATGGCCGGCGAAGCGGATGCCGAACATGTCGTACGCCTCGCGCTCGTACCAGTTGGCGACCGGGAAGACCGGGGTGACGCTGGGAAGTTCGGGGTAGCTACCGTCAAGCTCGGTCTTGATCCGCAGCCGGCCGGGGGTCTCGAAGCAGGTGAGGTGGTAATTGACGGTGAAGTCGCGGAACTTGTCGCGCTCGCGGCGGCAGGATTCGTCCACGCAGGCGATGTCCTCCAGCCTGCGGAAGGGGGAAGTTTGCCTCGTTTTCAGGTGCCTGAGCACCTCCGGGACCAGTTCGGCGGGCACCCGGAAGGTGAGCATGTCCGCCGCCTCACCGTCCAGGCGCACCTTGTCGCCGAAGGCGGCCGCCAGCTCCGCCGGCAGGCCGAAGTCGGGGTAGTTCAGCTTCGGCTGCGGCGGGCGCCACATCTCGTCCGAGCGGGGCGCGGGGAAACCGGGGTGCTGCATACCGCTGCCGCGCACGCAGGTCCCCTCCATCCCCGGGCCGCGGGGATCGCGGGACTTCGAAACCGTGTCCACCAGCACCGGCGCCGTGGTCCCCTGGCTTCCCCCTGCCATGTGCAGCACGCGCCGGCTCGGGCGCTCGTCGCTCTTGATCTTTTGCTGCAAAAGCATGAGCCCTTCCAGGAAGGATTCGGGGCGGGGGGGGCAGCCGGGGATGTAGAGGTCGACCGGCAGGATCTGGTTCACCCCCTGCACCACGCTGTAGACGTCGTACATGCCGCCTGAGTTGGCGCAGCTCCCCATGGAGATCACCCACTTGGGCTCGGCCATCTGCTCGTAGAGCCTTAAGATGCTGGGGGCCATTTTCTTGAAGACGGTGCCGGCGATCACCATGAGGTCGGCCTCGCGCGGCGTGCCGCGCAGGACCTCGGCGCCGAAGCGGGAGACGTCGTAGCGGGAGGTGAAGGAGGTCATCATCTCGACGAAGCAGCAGGAGAGACCGAAGAACATCGGCCAGAGGGAGTTGGCCCTCCCCCAGTTGATCAGATCGTCGAGGGAGGCCAACAAAACGTTGTCGGGTATTTTTTCGCCTTCCGTTTCGCTCACAGTAGCTCCGGCCATAGGTCGAACCGCGGGTCGCCGCGGTACCGAAAAGCGGACGTTCAGTAGTGTTCGGAACGGGTGCCCGCACGGTCGGCCGACGGACCCCAGTCCAGCCCTCCCTTCATCCAGAGCCAGACGAGCCCCAGGAGGAGGACAACGATAAAGACGGTGATGTGGATCAGTCCCGGCATCCCCAAAAGGTCCCAGGAGGTGGCCCAGGTGAGGATGAAGGAGCCCTCGACGTCGAAAACGATGAAGAAGATGGCGATCAGGTAGAAAGGTACTTGGGAGGCGTGGCGGGCGCTGCCGGTGGGGAGCACGCCGGATTCGTAGGGGATGCCCTTGTCGCGGGCGGGACGGCCGGAGCCCAGGAAATAGGCCGCAAGGAGCAGCCCGCCGATGAGCGCCACGGCGATCATCGTGTAGATAGCCAAAGGTATGAGCTCTACTTGTTGTTCGGTGACTGGCATGGGAGGCCTTTGTCTGACAGAGACGGTGGTTCGACACCCGTACAAATCTAGCGTAGAGACAGTGGCTGTCAATGTGCCCTAATTCGATTCAATTGTAAAGAGTTTGCATGCTCCTTTATTACAGTCTCTTCAGTTCGTTATGACAGTAATGGCGGTCCGGTCAGGCGGTCAAAACGTCGACCACGGTGCGCCCGCTCAGCTCTCCTTTGAGCATGGCGTGAAACCGCTCTTCCAGGCCGGCAAGCGGCACCTCGACGGCGCCCGCCAAAAGGCGCTCGGGACGCCAGGGGCCGGCCAGCCGCTGCCAGACCTCGTGCCTGGTGGCAGGCGGGCATTGCGCCGAGTCGATGCCGATGAGCGAGACGGCCCTTAAGATGAAGGGGAATACGTTCAGGGGGAGTTCCGGGGAGGCGGCCAGCCCGCAGCAGGTGACCGCGCCGCCGTAACGGGTCGACCTGACGGCGGCGGAAAGGAGCTCCCCGCCGACCACGTCCAAAACGCCGGCCCAGCGCTCCTTCATGAGCGGGCGGTCCGCGCCGCGCAAAAGCTCTTCCCGGCTCAGCACCGCCTTTGCCCCCAGCGAGGTAAGGAAGTCCAGCTGGTTCACCTTGCCGGTGACGGCGGCGACCCGGTAGCCGGCCTTGGCCAGCAGGCAGACGGCCAGGCTTCCCACCCCGCCGGTAGCGCCGGTCACCAGCACTTCGCCCGAGTCGGGATGCACGCCGGCGGCGGCCAGCCGGTAGAGGGAAAGTCCGGCGGTGAGCCCCGCGGTGCCGAGGATCATGCTCTCCTTGAGGGTGAGCCCCACCGGGAGCCGGACGCCCCAGTCCGACGGGACGCGGATGTACTGGCCGTAGCCGCCGGGGGTGTTCATGCCGAGGTCGTAGCCGGTGACGAGGACCCTCTCCCCCGGGGAGAAGGTGCCGTCGGTGCAGGAGACGACTTCGCCGGCGGCGTCGATGCCGGGCGTGTGCGGGTAGTTTCTGGTGACCCCGGGGCGCCCCAGGGCGGAGAGGGCGTCTTTGTAATTGAGAGAGGAATAGTGCACCTTCACCAGCAGTTCGCCGGCGGGGAGCTCGTCCAGGTTCCTCTCCACGATCCGGCGGGCGAATTCGTCCCCCGGACCCTGCTCTGCCACCAATGCCCGAAACGTTTGCGGCGTCATCGATAACCTCCGGCTTTCTTCAGGTGCTACGGGGACGGCGGGCCTTTTATTGGGCGAAGTACCAATTAAGTCCGACGATGTGCATGTTCAGCCCCGGGTTGACGTTGCCGTTGATGTGGGCGTTGGAAATGTGCTGAAAGCGGTATTCGATCCCGTACCGCTCTCCGAGCCTGAGATCCACGCCGATGTGCGAGGAGAACTGCAGGCGGCCGTTGAGGTCGCGGTCGCCGAAGTGGGAGTGGCTCAGGAAGGCGACGCTCGTCCCCAGATCCATCTCCAGCGGAAACCCCTTCTTGTTGAAGCTGAAGGAGGGGCCGGCCGAGCCGATGAACCCGGAGTCGCCTTCGCCCCGCAGATTCCCCGCCTGCATGTCCAAAAGCGTGTTCATGCCCCAACCCGAGTTGCTGCGCAGCTCGAAGGGGAACTGGTAGACGGCAGCGGCGGCATATTCGTGAAAGTAATGATCGGTGGCGGTGGCGGAGATACCGTACTTGAGCCCTACGGATCGGAACATGGCGTCGGCGGCGTTGCCGTGCGCGGGGTAGCAGGCCAGGCAAACGATGACGGGGAGCAGGAAACGGATAAATTTCATGAAAAAGTCCCTTGGTGGTGGTTGGTTAACTTCACATAGCCTAGCTGCTGCCGCCGAAAATTCAACAAAACAATAGGGATAGCTCTAAGGGGGGAAAGTGGCGAGCATATTGACACAATTTCGGGCAAAGGTCTTTAGGAAATATCGATATATCAAACGCTTTTTTGGGTTATTGGCGAATGCCTGCCGTGCGGGGAGGGACGCCGCCGGCACGCGACGGCCGGAGCGGCTTTCGTTGAGACGGCCCCTATCGGTGTTATAATGCTACGGCGCCGGACAGGTAATTAATTAAACTGATGACGACCAAGGTCTAAGGAGGAGTGTTTTATGAAGGCGATCAGAGTGAACAATTTTGGTCCTCCCGAGGTGATGCAGCTCGAAGACGTGCCCGATCCCGTGCCGGGAGCGGGACAGGTGCTGGTCCGGCTGTACGCGGCGGGGGTAAATCCGGTCGACACCTATATCCGTTCGGGGCTGTACTCCCAGCAGGCCCACCTGCCGTACACCCCGGGGATGGACGGGGCCGGGGTGGTCGAGTCGGTGGGCGAGGGGGTGAAGCACCGCAAACCCGGGGATCGGGTCTACGTCGCCCGGTCGCTGACCGGCACCTACGCCGAAAAGGTACTCTGCACCGAGTTCCAGACCCACCCGCTCCCCAAGGGGATCTCCTTTGGCCAGGGTGCGGCCCTGGGCGTCCCCTACGGGGCGGCGTTCCGCGCGCTGTTCCAGAAGGCGGCTGCGGTAGCGGGCGAGCACGTGCTGATCCACGGCGCCAGCGGCGGCGTCGGTATCGCGGCGGTGCAGCTCGCGCGTGCGGCGGGGATGCGGGTGATCGGTACGGCGGGAAGCGAGCCGGGACGCGACCTGGTGCGGGAGATGGGAGCCCATGAGGTGCTTGACCACCACCAGCCGGATCATCTGGCGCGCACGCGGGAGCTGACCTGCGGGGCAGGGGTCGACGTGATCCTGGAAATGCTCGCCAACGTGAACCTGGATGAGGACCTGCGGGCACTGGGGAAAGGGGGGCGGGTGGTGATCGTGGGGAGCCGGGGACGGGTGGAGATCGATCCGCGGGATGTCATGATGCAGGAGTCGGTGATCATCGGCATGACCATGTTCAATGCCAGCGAGCGGGAGCTCGCAAGCATGCATGCGCCCTTTGCCGCCGGTATGGAAAACGGCACGCTCCGCCCGGTGGTGAGCCGGGAGATCCCGCTGGCCGAAGCCCCCGCCGCCCACCACGAGGTGCTGGAAAGCAGCACCCTCGGCAAGATCGTCCTGGTGACGGCCGAGAGGGAGTGAGCGGGGCCGATTCTTGCGCTAACTTAAGGGGAGGCGTAGTATGAAAATAGGGATCGGCGACGACGCGGTCCCGGAAGGGAGGTTCGCCATGCAAGGGTACGAACTGGCAAAGAAGGTGCGGCAGGAGCGCTCGGCCCATCCGGACAGGGTGTTCATCAAATGGTGGCGTAACGAGCAGGACTTCATCGACTTCGATCTTGCGGCCAGATTCCTGGACAGGGTGGATTACGGCGCCGAAATCGCCGGTTTCCAGCTGATCGACCAGGAGGAAATGTGGCGTACCATCGAAAAGCGCTGCGGCGGCAGGGCCAACAAGGTGCTGCGTAACGGCACCTTTGTGGTGATGTGGACCCCGCCGGAGGGAGCGGAACTCGATGAACGGCTGCCGGAGTACCCGTTCACCCCGGAGGCGCTCCTTAAGATTCTGGACGTGGAGACCGACTACAACTACGTCGATTGACTCCGTAGCAGGCGCCGTCAGCCGGTGATCAGCGCGAGCTGCAGATCCATGACGTTGGTGCCGGTGGCCCCGGTGCGCAGCAGAGCCCCGCAACGGTCCAGGAGCGGGTAGGCGTCGTTGTTCGCGAGCGACGCAGCCGGATCGAGTCCCGCGGCCCTGGCAGCTGCTAACGTGCCGCCGTCGACGACGGCCCCGGCGGCATCGGTGGGGCCGTCTATACCATCGGTCCCCGCTGAGAGCAGGCCGATGCCGGGGACTCCCTCGATGGCCAGGGCAAAGGCGAGGGCCAACTCCTGATTGCGCCCCCCTTTGCCTTTTCCCGTCACCCGCACGGTGGTTTCACCGCCGCTCAGCAGGCAGATCCTTTCACCCCGCCTAAGTTTCTTCCGGTGGCCGAGCGCGAGTTCCGCCCACCGCTTCCCCGCCTCTCTAGCCTCTCCCAAGACCTGTTCCTCGACCAGGCAGGTTTGCAGCCCGCGGGCGTGCGCGGCCAGGGCCGCCGCCTCAAGCGCGTTGCGGTTGCCGGCGGCGATCACCGTGGTGACGGCAGCGAAGCTTGCGTCACCCGGCTTCGGGGTGTCGGCGAGGACGCCGGCGATCCCTTGCCGCAGCCGCGCCGTTATCGCGGCCGGCACCTTTTCCGCAAGCTTGAGACCTTCGAGCACCGCCAGTGCGTCGGCGAAAGTGGTGGGATCGGGGACTGCCGGGCCGGAGGCGATCACGTCAGGCCGGTCCCCGGGGACGTCGGAGATCAGCAGGGCGAAGATCCGAGCCGGCCGGGCGAGCGCCGCCAGGCGGCCTCCCTTGATCCGGGAGAGGTGCTTTCTGACCGTGTTCAGTTGGCCGATGTCGGCTCCGGCGCTCATCAGCAGCGCGGAGGTGCGCAGCTTCTCCTCCAGCGTTATCCCCGGAGCGGGCGCGCTCAGGAGCGCCGAGCCTCCCCCGGAAACGAGCAGCAAAAGGAGCGTTTCCTCGTCGGCTAGCCGGGCCAGTTCCATGATGCGGCGGGCGGCGGCCACCCCGGCGGCGTCCGGGTGGGGATGGCCGGCACAGGCGGCCTCGACCAGCTGCGGCAGGCTCGCCGACGCAGTCCCGTGCGGCACGATCACCAGCCCGCCGGTCAGCTCTTCGCCCAGCACCTGTTCGGCCGCCAGCGCCATAGGCACACCCGCCTTGCCGAAACCGGCGACCGGAAGGCGGCGGTAACCGCCGGCCCGGTACAGCTCCCGCACCTGCCAAAGGTGCGGCGGCAGGGCACGCAAAGGATCCACCGCCGCCAGGGCGGCGACGAACAGTCCAGCCAGCAGTTCACGATCGGTCATGGCACCTCTGTCCGCTCACCCTACCTGTTTCTGCAAAAACTCCAGCACCTTCTGCGGATGGTCCGCCGCCTTGGGGACCTTCGCCCACTGCTTGATGACCGTCCCGTCCGGCCCGATCACCGCCGTGGAGCGGATCGTCCCCAGGGTGGTCTTGCCGTACTGCACCTTCTCGCCGTAGGCGCCGTACGCGGTCATCACGGCGGCATCGGGGTCCGAGAGGAGCACGAAGTTGAGGTCGTAGGTGCAGATGAACTTGTCGTGGGACTTGAGGGAATCCTTGCTCACCCCGACCACCACCGCTCCCAGATCGTCGAACTGCTGCCGCCGCTCGCCGAAGCCGATCGCCTCGGCGGTGCAGCCGGGGGTGTTGTCCCTCGGGTAGAAATAAAGCACCAGCGTCTTCCCCGCGTACTCCTTGAGCGTGTGCCGTTTGCCGTCGCTTCCTTCCAGCGTGAAATCCGGTGCGGGCCGTCCTTCCAAAGACATGTTCCCCTCCTTCGATACGGATGTCGTTCCAGGGTGTCACCATAGCAAAGGGGAGCCGATAGGGCAAGGGGGTGGCCGTCAGCAGATAGTTGTTTATTAACCAAAAACCGGGTATGCTGCGCGCGACTGGAAGGGAGGGGGGATGGGCGCAACCGCTGTACTGCTGGCAACCGAGGTCTCTCAGCCGTGGCACCACTTCGCAGGGGTGCTGCTGGTGATCTCGCTCGCCGTCCTGCAGGCCAGGGTCGGCAGGATCGGCACCTTCTGGCAGATCTTCTGGGCGCTCCCCGGAACCTTCCTGCACGAACTCTCCCACCTGCTGGTGGCGGCGGTGACCGGCGGCAGGCCGACCGGCTTCACCATCTTTCCCCGCCGGGAGTCAAGCCGCGGCGGCGCGCAGTGCTGGATCTTAGGCTCGGTCACCATCAGCCGCCCCGGTCCCGTCGCCGCGCTCCCTTCGGCCCTGGCGCCGCTGGCCCTCAACGCGGCCGCCTATTACCTCTACCGCAACTGGGGGAGCTGGTTCCCGCCGGACCTCCCCCACACCCTTTTCATGTACGCCGCCGTCTACCTTTTTTGCTACAGCTCCATCCCGTCCGCCCAGGACGTGAAGGTGGCCCTTTCCAGCCCGGTCGGCGTGCTTTTCTACGGCGGGGTGGGGTGCGGAGTCTGGTACCTGTGTCGCTGACCGTTGGGAGAAGATCATGACCATCCTGCTGCGCTGGCTGCGACCCCCCTGGACTTTCCGCGCCAAGCTCTTCGTCCTCTTCGCCGTCTTTACCGTCTTGGTCTCGGCGACCTACACCGGCATCCACATCTTCCAGGAGGTGCACGCCTACCGGTTGCGCGCCCGGGAAAAATCGCGGCTTTTGGCCAGCAACCTCGCCAACTCGGTGCGGCTGCCGCTCTATGCCGGCGACCGCGAGCGCCTCGGGTCGCTGGCGGCCGAGACGGCCGCCTATCCGGGGGTGCGCCGGGTGGTGGTGGTCGATCTGCAGGGGAGGGTGGTGGCCGAGGGGGGACATCCGGGCAATCGTGCCGACGACGTGGCGGTGAGCAGCATCGAGGTGGTGCCGGCGCTGGTGGGGACCCCGGGCGACCCGCTCTTCGTCCCCGGGGGGAGTGAAAAGGGGCCGCTGGGAAGGGTGACCGTGGTGCTGGACGGCAGGGAGCTGACCGCCGCGATCCGCTCCATGATCATGACCTCGGCCGCCACCGCGCTTTTGTTCTGCCTGGTGATCACGGCCATCAGCTACCTGGTGATCTATTGGCTTACCCGCTCGCTTGGCCTCCTGACCGAGGGGATCCGGGCCATCGAGGAGGGGAACTACGCGTTTCGCATCGCCGCCGGCAGCCGCGACGAAATTGGCGAGGTGGCCCGCGCGGTGAACGAACTGGCCGCTGAACTCTCCCGGCGCGAGCAGGAGAACAAGAAGCTGCAGCAGGAACTGGTGAACTCCATGCAGCGGGAGATGAGCGAAGAGCGCAAGAGCATGATGGCGAAGATGATCCAGACCAACCGCATGACGTCCCTGGGGTTATTGGTCTCCAGCATGGCGCACGAGATCAACACCCCCAACGGCGCCATCAAGCTGGCCGGCCAGCAGATCGCCAAGGCCTGGAAGAGCGCCATCCCCATCCTGGACGGGGTGGCGCGCGAAGAAGGGGATTTTCTGTTGGGGGGCGGGCCGTACAGCATGGTGCGCGAGGAGGTGCTGTCAGCGACCGGCGCGGTCGGCAGAAGCTGCGAAAAGATCCAGCGGGTGATCCAGGACCTGCGCGCCTTCAGCACGGGGGCCGGGGGCGAACTGCGCGGAGAGGTGACCCTTGCCCAGGTGGTCGCCGACGCGGTGGAGATCATCCGGGCCCACGGGCGCTACGGCAACATCTCCCTGCAGAGCCGCCTTGAGGACGACCTCCCGAAGGTGACCGGCAACCAGCACCAGTTGGGGCAGGTGGTGGTCAACCTCCTGTTGAACGGCATGCAGGCGATGCCGGAGGGAAGGGAAGGGGTGGTTGCCATCGAGGCGGAAGCGGACGTCGCGCACAACGAGGTCGCACTGCGGGTGATCGACAACGGCGAGGGGATCGCCCCCGAGCATTTAAGCCAGCTGGTCGAACCGTTCTTCTCCACCCGCATGGAGAAGGGGGGAAGCGGCCTGGGCCTTTACATCTCCAACTTCATCATCGCCGAGCACGGCGGCCGGCTCGAATTCGACTCCCGGGTCGGCCAGGGCACCACCATCACAATACGGCTCCCCATCTACCCCGGTCGGTAGCGCCCTTTGCTTCGATCCCCCTGTCCATGTCCGACATCTTCTTGACCACCGTCTGCCGGCAGACCCCGAGCAGATCGGCCGCGGCCCCCTTGCGGCCGCCGGTCAGCTTCAGCGCCTGCTCCAGCATCACCAGCTCCACCTGCTCCATGGAGGGGAAGGTGGGGAAGACCAGTTGCAGGCTGAACTGGGAGTTGCCGAGCGCGGCCGTCATGTCGCTGGTCGCCCGGTGGCTCAGTACCAGGTCGGGGAAGTCCTCCAGGGTGAGGATGCCGGTCTTGTTGGCGACCACGGCGCTGCTCACCTTGTTGATCAATTCCCGGACGTTGCCGGGGTAGTGGTATTCCTCCAGGAGCAGGCGGAGTTCCATGGATACCTTGGGGGCAGTCTTGCCCACCTCGCGGGCCACCAGCTTTACGTAGTGGTGCACCAGCAGCATGATGTCGTCCCTGCGCTCCCGCAAGGGGGGGATGTGCAGCTGCATGCAGGAGAGGCGGTGGAACAGGTCCTCGCGGAACAGCCCTTCCCGCTGCAGCCTCTGCAGGTCCTTGTTGGTGGCGGCGATGATGCGCGCCTCGTTCTTCAGCACCACGTCCGAACCCAGCCGGTAGTACTCGTTCTCCTGTAAAAGGCGCAACAGCTTCATCTGCGAGTCGATCGACAGGTCGCCGATCTCGTCCAGGAACAGGGTGCCCCCTTGGGCCTTCTGGATCAGCCCGTCGCGGCGCTCGTTGGCGCCGGTGAAGGCCCCCTTGTTGTGCCCGAAGAGCGTGTCCTCGAACATGTGCGCGTCGAGGCCAGCCACGTTTAAGGCCACGAATTCCCCTTCCACGCCGCTGCCGCGGTGGATGGCCCGCGCCACCAGCTCCTTGCCGACGCCGGTTTCGCCGGTGATGACGACGGGGTAGCGGGACGGGGCGATGGTCTCGATCACCTTGAAGATTGCCTGCATCTTGTCGTTGTTGGAGACGATGTCGCGGAAGGTGCCGGGGCAGCTGACCGGCTCGCCGAGCAGGTAACTCTGCAGCTGGCGGTTCTGGGCGGCGAGCTCGGTGATGCGCAGCGCGCTGCTGATGCAGGTGAGGAGCCGGGCGGAGTCGACCGGCTTGGTGACGTAGTCGATGGCCCCCATCTTCATGCAGGAGACGGCGGTGTCAACCTCGTTGCAGCCGGTCATCACCACCACCGGCAGTTGCGGAAAGCGCTGGCCCACCACCTGGAGCAGGTCGGCCCCGCAGAGCCCGGGCATCACCCAGTCCAGAAACAGGATGGCGTAATCGTCCTCCTCCAGGGCCTGGAGCGCCTTTTTCCCGTCGGTGACGGTGACGACGTTGCAGAGTTTGTTGGAAAGGAGGACGAAGCGGATCTGGTTCAGAAAATCTTCGTCGTCGTCCACGAAAAGGGCCACCGGCAACTGCGCGGCGCGTGATTGATCAGGCATCGATACTATCCTCCCGCTTCCGATAGTGCAATTATGCGGCCCAACTCGGCCCGGGGGCGAAAATACTGCTGCCGTCTTGGTAAGTCGAGACGTAGAGGGGGGTTTTAGCTGGCGGCAGCCCGCGGCAAAGTGGGCCTGGCGGCCCGCAGTATCCCTCTGCCCGGGCCGAAAAGGCCGGAGAGGAGGGGGCAAACCGGCGCGATGTTAAAAAAATTAACATCGCCCCCAGCCTTATACCACAAGCCTTTAGCGGAAAGTGTTAAAAAAATTAACATCGGCCCCGCGTAGTAGAATCAGCAGGTTAGGGTGGCGATGTTAAAAAAATTAACAAAAAAGGTGAGGAGGTATAGTGGGCGAGGCTCAGGCACGGCTCAGGGTGAAAGAAAAGACCGCTCCCTTGTCGAGCGCCCCCTTGCACCAGATGCGGCCGCCGTGCCGGGTGACGATCCGCTTCACCGTCGCCAGACCGATTCCGCTCCCCTCGAAGCCGTCGGCATTGTCGAGCCGATGGAACGCCTCGAACAGCCGCTCTTTTTGACTTTCGTCGAAACCGATGCCGTTGTCGGCGACGTAATAGACCGTCTCGCCGGCCTCGGCCCGGGTGCCGAAGACGATCTCGGCGCACTCGCGGGGGGCCGTGTATTTCCAGGCGTTGCCCAAGAGGTTGTGCAAAACGACCCTCAAAAGCGCCGCGTCGCACTCCGCAACGATGTCGGCCGTTATCCGGACGTTCCCCTGGCGCCCAAGGGAAGAGAAGCGCAGCTCGGCGGCGATTTCTTCGCCGATCTCACGCAGGTCGGTCGCCTCCCGGTTCAGCGCTCCGCGGGTCAGGTGGGCAAAATCGAGCAGGGTCTGGATGAGCCGCTCCATCCGCCGCGCCTGTTGGCCGATGATGCCGGTGTACCTGCCGCACTCGGACGTGTGCCGGTCGGCGGGGAGTTGCTCGATCAACTGGCAGTAGCCGGAGATGCAGGAGAGCGGGGAACGGAGGTCGTGGGAAACGGTGGCGCAGAAGGATTCGAGTTCGTGGTTGGCGGTCTTAAGTTCCGAGGTCATGGCCAAAAGGTCGCGGTTGAGGGCCTCGATCTCTCGCGCGGCCCGGTCTCGCTGCCGGATAGCCTCGCGCAATTTGCGGCCTCCGGCGAAGATGCCGGCCAGGCCCGCCAGCCAGAGCAAAAGGAAACTCAAAAGGTAAAGCCGGATGGTCCTGCCGGCTATCGCCCAAAGCGGCGCCATCGGCACGGCGACGGAGATGCCGCCCCGGATGTCGCCCACCCGGTAGCCGTCCTTGCCGTGGCATTTCAGGCACTCAGGTACGGTACGCAGCGGCCCCATCAGCCGCAGGAAACTCGTCCCTCCCATCTCTTCCACCGAGCTCGCCTCCGTCGCACCCTGCGCGAACGTCTCCAGGGCATGTCGCTCCCAGGGGTCGGCCCCGTTCTGGGAGCGGAGCGGACGCAGGCTGGAGATGTGTCCCTTGACCTCCTGCCCTTGGGCGGCCAGATCGAACACCAGCCGGCTCATGTAGGCGGGGTTCACCAGGGTGAGTTTCTTGCCGGAGGGGGTGGTGACGTCGCGGTCCCGAATGTGTGCCAGGTAGGGGTTGGGCTGCAGGTCCTTTCTGACCTCGACGTAGACGGCGCCGTTGGCGGCGTTCCATTGCCGGTAGGTGAGATCGCGCTGGAAGTTGCTCCGCGCCTGGGTGCGTGCGGTCTCAACCGTCTGCTCGCGCTCGTGCCAAACGTTCACCGTCAGCAGGATAACGATGGCGAGGGTCCAGCCAACGGCGAGCCCCATCTCGTAGCGCCTCAAGATCAGCGGCTGAGTGTGCTGCATCTCCGGTATTTCCTATGGCCGTCGAAGTGGTAGTGTGGCCGCAACCGGCCAAGGGGATTGGACGGTACCATACTCGGCGGCGGGGCGCTACACATTGATGAACGTCAAGAAATGGGAATTGGGAAGGCAAGGCCAGTGGGAGGTGTAATCCCCCCTCCCCTGGAGGGAGGGGGCGAGGGGGTGGGGGAACGGGCCACATTCGAGATCCTGGCACTTATTCCACCAGCCGCCCGGGAACTGAGGGGCGAAGCCTCACGAACCGGCGGTGAGCCGGGCGAATTCCCTTTGGGAGCGGACGATGCAGTCCTCGATCGCCAGACCGGCAAAGTAGTTGCCGGCGACGTAGAGCGGCGTGCCGGCAACGAGCCGGTCGATCCGGGCGGTGAGGGCGTGGTGGCCGACCACCGGGGAGGGGAGCCGGCTTTCCCGCTGCACGACCTGCTCCAGGTCCTCCTCATGGACCCCGAGCACGGTGGCGATGCGTTTTAGTTTCGCGCCCAGCGGGAGCCTCCCGTTCTTGAAATGGAAGCTGAAACCGCGGTAGGCGGGGTGAAAAACGGTGTCGCGGGAGACCGCGGAGTGGAAATCGTCCTCCACCGGGATCAGGCCGGCGATGGGCGGCACCTGAGTTTTCGCCTTAGGTACGGCCACGCCAACCGATTCGATGGTCTCCATCTTGATGCCGGCCAGGAGCGCCGAGAGTTCCGGTACGATCTCTGCAGTGAGCTGCGCCGCGTCGGGAGGCGGCAGGGCGAGCACAAGGCGCTTCCCAGCGAAGGAGCGGCCGTCGGCAAGCGCGACCACGAAGCCCTCGCCGTCCTTTTCGACGCGGGTCGGTTCGACGGAGGTTACGATGGTGATGCCGGGATCCTTGGCAAGCGTGTCGATCACGCTCTGAACGCCGCCCTGGAAGGTATAGCTCTTGATGACGTCCTTCCTGCGGGGGCGCTTGTTGAAGAGCATGTCGGCGGGGAAGTCGTCGGCCCGCTGGGAGAGGACCGCGTTGAAGGCGGGGGAGAAGACCCGGCGGTAGTTGCCGGCCCCAACGATCCGCCCGTAAAAGGAGGCGACGCTCTCGCCTGCCTTTTTAAGGCTGAAGATGCGCCAGGCGGAGCCGAAGAGTTCAGGGAAGGAGAGCTGGGACGGGATGCTCTTTACCTGGTTGTCGACCAGCATCTTGAAGGAGACCTTTTCCCGGGGGAGCATCTCCTTCATCAGCCCGTAGCGCTCCAACAGCCCGATCAGTCCGCCGTAGGAGTTGTAGCAGGTGTGGGCACCCAGTTCCAGCCAGAACCCTTGGGCTTGGCCCTCGAAGCGGTGCGAATGGAAGCAGCCCCCTACTCGGCCGCTTTTCTCCAAGACCAGCGTGCTCATGCCGGCCGCGGCAGTGTAGCTGGCGAAACTCAGGCCGCTGATGCCGGCCCCTATGACGATGACTTCGTGCTGTTCCATCCGGCACTCCCTTGTGGAGACGTGGTCCGAGTATCAGCCGGGTATATAAGCGCGCCCGTGACGGCTTGTCAAGATTTACAAGCATTGACAATGGCAGGCGCACCGATTACATTCTCGTAGGTTGATTCTGCAAGTTGGTGAAAGGACATAGACATGGCAAGAGATTATTACGAGGTGCTCGGCCTGAAGAAGGGCGCCACCGTAGAGGAAATCAAGAAGGCGTACCGGAAGCTTGCGGTCAAGTACCACCCGGACAAGAACCCGGGGGACAATAAGGCCGAGGACCGGTTCAAGGAGATAAACGAAGCGTACGCGGTGCTCTCCGACCCGAAGAAGAAGGAACAGTTCGATCAGTTCGGTACCAACAACTTCCACCAGCGATTCTCGCAAGAGGACATCTTCCGCGGCTTCGACGTGGGCGACATCTTCAAGGAGCAGGGGTACGGCACCGACGACATCTTCTCCCGCATCTTCGGCGATGCGCTCAGGCGCCAGCGTGGCGGCGCGGGGCGTGCCGGTGGTGCCGGAGCGGGCGCGGGTGCCGGAGCGGGTTCCGGCGCGGGCACGGGGCGCGCCGGCGGCATGGGAGGCATGGGGTCCAAGGGTGAAGACTTCACCATGGAGATCCAGGTCACCTTCCGGGACGCTTACGACGGTGCCGACAAGCGGGTTGCCTTCATGCGCGACGGCGTGCGCGAGGAACTGTCGGTGAAGGTTCCCCCCGGCATCGCGTCCGGCGGGAGGCTGCGCGTGCCCGGGCGTGGCGGCGCCGGGCGATTCGGCGCTCCCTCCGGCGATCTCTTCCTGAACGTGAACGTCGGGACCGATCCGCTTTTTGAGCGTGACGGCGACGACATCGTCCATCTTCAGGAGGTCAAATTCTCAGAGGCGACGCTGGGAGGCTACATCGAGGTGCCGACCATGGAAGGCGCCAAGCGGCTGAAGATTCCCGCCGGCATCCAGTCCGGCACCAAGCTGCGCCTCAAGGGGCTGGGCTTCCCCAAGATGGGTACCGCCGGCCGCGGTGACATGTACGTGCGCGTCATGGTGCACGTCCCCGAGCGCCTCACCGCCCGCCAGAAGGAACTGTTGGAGCAGTTGGCCGGGGCTGGGTTGTAATTCTTCAATCAGCTTCGAGTCACGGACGGTTTCGTTGCGTGGCCGGGCGAGATCGACCTCGCCCCCGATGCAATGTACGAAGCTATTCGTCAAAAAGGCGAGTGGTTGCTGGATTAGATGACCATGCAAAAAAGGAAAGGGCGGGAACCGGTAACGGTCCCGCCCTTTCTACTTCGTGTCCTTTGGTATCTGGCCCCACAGGTCTCTCCTCAGCACAGCTCCCATTCTTGCGTGCCGAGGGTTGACCGCTGTGATCCAATTAAAGCGCTCTGAGGGTGGCGACAACTGACCACGGGCCGGGGCCGGAGGGCCAGATACCCCTCATCCTGACTGAGTACAGGCTCCCCGGCGTAAGGCCAGGGATGACGATGTGGGAGCAGTTGGGGGCATCATGAGTCAGGCGCCAGCTGTCCTCACGTGTCGGGTCGTCGGTGATATAGGTCTCGTAG
>Ga0209415_10001347_pt1 | contig 46952 bp, 32 predicted proteins | sample PeaSoiSIISIP2007_FD_187696 | JGI IMG/M metagenome (GOLD analysis project Ga0209415, IMG submission 187696) | Peat soil microbial communities from Weissenstadt, Germany - SII-SIP-2007 (SPAdes) (version 2) | ecosystem: Environmental > Terrestrial > Soil > Wetlands > Peat | place: Germany... | reverse complement strand
CACCGTTCCCAACGGTACCCCCATCTATGCCACGGCCTCGACGCAGAACTATGGGCTCGTTGCGGCCAACCCTTCCATTGGGCAAGAGGGTGCCTACCTGAATCAGGACGTATTCGCGAGCTATGCAATTCTGCCGTTTTCAACTTATGCGGGCTTCGCCGGAACGAACGGCCCCAGCGCAGCCACGGGTGTTCCCCCCAATTACTCATACCCCAACACGCCGATTCCCGGCGGCGGATACTACACCGACAAGTATCTCACCGATCCCAGCATTTTCAACTTCTACAAGCAGCTCTTGGACGGCCCCAACAAGAGCGAATGGAAACATTGGCAGGCCTTTAACGTCACGGTCGACCAGACATTCTTCGACGACCGCTTCGGAATTGAGGCCACCTACGACCAGCAAAGGTACACCGAGGGCTCGGTACCCTTCCTCCAGGGCCAGGAGTACGCCATCAACATTGATGTCAACCAGACCTACCCGAATGGCACGCCGAACCCGAATGTCGGACGCCCCGACGTGGCAGCGGGAACCGGGGAGGAAATCGACTACCAAAGGACCACGACCCGCGACACCTACAGGATTACGCCGACGGCCGAGATCCGCGCCTCGGACTTCTTTAGCAGCAATTCCATCTGGGCGAAGATCCTCGGAAAGAGCGACGTCACGGGTCTCTTTGAGAAGACCACGGTTGAGACATTCAACTACGATTATGCCTCGTATGCCCTCAGCCCGCAGTGGGACGCCGACAACTGGAGCCCCCAGAACACCGGGTGGCAGACGGACGCGCTGGGCTCATGGAATCAGTTCGACTTCGTCAGCTACCTCGGGCCGTCGCTGGCAAGTGCGCCGTCCGCCTCGGGTGCGCACCTGAACAACATCAACTACATCATCGCTCCTCCCGCGCAGGAGACCGTGCAGAACTGGAATTCCACATGGGTGCCGCCGACGAATCCGAGCGCCCCTGGCTATGTCAATCCGGCGGCGCCCTTCACATTCACATACATTGGGCTAGGTACGAATGCTGAGAATGGCAGCACGCTTACCACTACGCAGTCGGAAAATCCGGCCAACTACGTCGGATGGCAGGAGCATCAAGTCTATTACTACTTCGCGAACGATCCGTCCCAGTTCCCGAGCCTTGTCACCAATGCGCAAAGGACCCGTTACATCGATGAATCCAAGGGGATCACCTGGCAGGGCTACCTTTTCGGCGGGGACTTCGTGCCCTCTCTGGGATGGCGCAAGGACAAGATCGTGAATTATGAGTCGACCGCGTATACGGATCCGATAGGTGGCTTCACGAGCCTGAATTTTCCAGACAACCTGGACTCCCGGACGGATGTGGAGGGGGTGAGCAAGACCTGGGGCGGCGTCCTGCACGTCCCGAAGTCATGGATGGCGAAGCTCCCGGGGGACATGTCGTTCAGCGTGTTCGGGGACCGCTCCGATAATTTCAAGCCGGATGCGGCGCGCCTCAGCCTGGCCGGTCTTTCGGTTCCGAATGCCAGCGGCTTGACTACGGAATACGGCTTCGTTGCCACGGGGCTGGCGGACAAGGTCTCGCTCAAGGTCGACTGGTTCAAGACGATCGTCCAGAACGCCACTCTTGATAGCACCGCCGGCAATGATATCGCCGGCCTCGGAGGCAACGGCTACGTCGTACCGGACAATACGGTGTGGGGGTATGGATGGGTAACGGCGCTCCAGGACGGCTTGGAGGGAAGGACGCCCAACACCAACTACTGGAATTACGCCCAGGGGAGCGGCTATGCTCCAGGAAGCGCACAGTACATCGCCACAAATAACTTTTCCCAGCAGATTGTTAACGCATGGTTGAACATTCCTCTCCCGGATTCGTTCTTCGCGAGCTATAACGTGACGCCGGCGATCAAGCCGTCGCTTGCAAAGGCCAGTGGCCAACTCGACTCCGCCTTCCTGGCTGGCTACAATGACGCCACCGCGCCGAACGAGGGAGGGGGATCCCAATTCGGAGACCACGTGACGACGGTGGACAACCTGTCCAAGGGAACTGAGATCGAGTTTACGGCCCAGATAATGAGGAACTGGAACGTGACGCTGAATTACACGAAGGTCACTTCGACGCACGAGCACGTCGACCCGGCTGCGCAGGCGTTCATCAGTCAGCTGACCGGCTTCTTCGCCGGACCCGGCGGCCAGGTCCGCATGTGGTGCAACGCATGCGGATCCACGATAGAACAGAATTGGAACGCAAACATCGTTGCCCCGTTCACCGTGCTGCTGAATGACCAGGGCCACGCGGCTCCCGAGGTCGCGCCCTGGAGACTCAACCTCGTGACGACGTACACCGTTGATCGCACCATGTTCAAGGGGGTGTTTGTGGGTGGCGCCCTTCGCATGGAGGCCCCGCGCATACTCGGCTTCAAGTACGATCCGACCTTCAAGAACGTGAACTCCACGGACCCGAATTACGCGGCCGTCGAGCTCGTCACCCAGGGCGGACTAAACGTCAACGAGCCCTTCATGGGCCCCACGGACACCCACGTGGACGTCTGGCTTGGCTATCAGCGGAAGTTGTTCAAGAATGTAAACTGGCGCATTCAACTCAATATATCGAACTTCGGTGAGAAAGATACGTTGGTGCCGGCACAATACGAACCGGATGGCTCTCTCGCCCTGGAACGCATTCAGGAGGGCGCGCTTTACCGGCTCGAGAACTCGATCGACTTCTAGAGGCTTTCTTCCCGGGGCGGGTTACCGCCACAGGAAAGGGCGAATAGATTCAGGCCCGGCGGCGAAAGCCGCCGGGCTTTTTCGGGTGCGCCTGGTGTGCCTGGCAGGTCAAGAGAGGGCAGCTTTTGAAAAGGGGGGCAATACCATGAAGAAGATGCCGTTCGCCAGCGCCGCGTTCGATCAAAGGCGCTCGCGCGCTCCCCTTGGCAGCAGTTTCAACGATAGTGCGCGCAGTTTCGGGTCTGGAAACTCCATGCCACTGCGTTTGCCGAGCAGAAGGAGATGGTAGAGCGACTCTGTCGTGAGGAAACGGATGCGAGCTTCGTCGGCCTCGCCAATGCAGCGTTTCACCTGCGCGCGAGAGAGATCGGGCCGTCCGCCAAGCGCCAGCACGACCGCCAGGCTGACCCGTCTATCCCAAATGAGGCGCCGGTCGGAGTCCCTCGAGAGGCTTGCCACGATCGATTTGAACGCCCTGGCGAAGGCCTCTTCGTCGCCCCGCGCCTTTGCCAGCTGCGCCAGGGCCACCAGCGACCCGAGGTCTGCGGGGTAACTGAGGAGCGCCCGGCTGGCGAGGGTCGCCTGATCGATCTTGTGCATCTCAACCAGGTATTCCACGAGGCGGCTCTGCAGCGTGGCCGGATCGGTCTCATCCGTCACCTCGAGGACCAGTACCGACTGCGCCTCAAGGCCGGAGACCTGCGGCACCTCATAGGGCAGTGCGCGCAGCCAGTTGAAGCCGCTTCCATCGGCGTTGCGCAGGGCGTAGATGAAGGAGGCCGTCGGGTACTTTAGGTTCAGGCGCGCGAAATCGTCGAAATCCGTGTCCCACGAGGGAAGCACGATATGGGTCACCCCGCGCTGTCTGATGACCGAAAGGGACTCATTCTGCCAAATCGAGATCACTATATGGAACGTGGCGGACAGGCCGTCCCTGTTCTCCCAATTCTGGGTGCCCAGGCCGCGCAGTCCCCCGTAAAAGCAGAAGCTCGATGTGCGGAACGGGGGCACGAGAACGGTCGCGCCACCGGGCCCCGCGCGATCCGCGATCCACTGCGATAGGGCGCGCTCATAGAGACCCTCGACCTCGGGTCGCGTGAGCCGGATCACGCCCGATCCACCGGGTCCCTCCGCGGGCACAAGCTGCACCAAGCTGAACGCGAGAACCGCACCCAGGAGCGCGGACCACAGCCAACGGCTGATTCTTGGATTGGCCGTCGTATGGACGGCCGCGGTCGCCGCCACCAGGAGCACAAGAAGGACAACATCGAGTGTGTTCCACCAGCGGAGCCTGTGCAATGCGAGCGCGAGGGCCGCCAGGACCGGCCCTAGGGCAATTGCGATCGCCCTGCGGTGCGCGGCGCCCGTCCGCCTGCGAAGGAGGAACCAAGCGGCCGGACCAACCAGGAGAAGAGGAAGGCAGGCCGCAGCAAAGGCTCCTCCGGGACCGTCGCGGCCGATCCATGCTGATAGGCCGGCCGCCTCGACGCCATTGGGCAGGTTTGTGAGCCGGCTCGAAAGCAGGTCGTCGGCCAGGAATCCGCGGTCCCCGCTCTTCAGGATTGCGACCGGCAACGCGGCGAAGGCGGCCGCCGAGAGAACCCACATGCTTGCGCCCCGCAGACCGCCGGGCGGCCCCTCTCCCCGGATCATGGACTCGAACCGCCAAAGCAGCTCGCCAAGCCCCATCCACGCCAGCCCATAAATGGGATAATTGGCCCGAAGCTGCGGTTCCATGTGCCCTGGGAAGTATTCGACGAGGTAGGCGAGCAGGCTTGAGACCGCCCCGCCAAGGGCCCAAGCCCTCCATGGGGGAAGCGTTGAATCATCGGCGGAAGGCTCCCTCGGGCCGCTCCGGGCCGTCAGCGCCGCAAGCATTCCCCCTCCGGAAATCCCCGCGATGATCGGCGACTGGCCCATTGCGCTGAGCCACAGCCCGCAGCCGCCGGCGACGCCGGCCAGGAAATACCATCGGGAGGCATGCTGCTTGGCCAGGGTGCCCGCCACGAGCAGAAGGACGCTCCAAAGGATGCAAATCTGCTCCAAACCGAAGTCATTCGCAACTCCGGGGAGAAACGCCCCCGCAAGAGGGAAGATGGCGGCCAGCCCGAGTGAAAATAGCGCGGCGCAGAAGGGCCCAAGACGCCATGCCAGGAATATCGTCGCCAAGACCAGAAGCCCGAGATGAAGAATTGGGTCGGCGAAGAGAGCGGCCCGCTCCACGCACAATCCGAGCGGCTGATTGGAAGCGGCGTGACCAAGCCGGGCGAGCAGCACGAGCCACCACCGGTAGGGTGAGGCCGAGTGCACGTCCCGTCCGAACGGCGCGTTTTCATAGTCGACGCTCCTCACGCGCCATTCACCCCTCGCCAACATGAGCTGTGTCTCTTCGATCCACTGGTAGGTCGGGTTGTCGTGCTCGGGCACGACAAGCCACCGCTTGCCATCTGCATAGCCGGTCGGCGATTCGGGGTCGATCAGGGCATCCTTCGTTCCGGCGTATGACACGAATTCGACGCGTCGCAGGCGTGCGTAGTCCGCCCACGTGATGAATGCGAGCGCGCAAACCGGCGCCAATATCCAGGCTCGGGAAGAAAACCGAAGGAGAAGGCTCATTGGCGCATACGCATTGGCCGTGGATCCAAGAAACTTTAGGTCAAAGACAGGGAAAATAGAACTGCTATCCGAATAAGATCGAAAGCTCGGCAGGGGAGCGTGTCGGCTCAAACGAGGAGTGACGCAGGTGCTCTCGCCGAAGCCGTATCCGCGGTCGCCCCATTCCATCGGAATAACCGCTCATGGTTCCCGTAGGGAGGCTGGGCCAGGTGACGGCTCGACGGGCGGGCCTCCCCTTGGGACCCGAGTCTGCGTCTGAAGCGTTGCGCACCGTCGCGAACGAATAGGAAGCGAATGCGCGCGGCATCAGTCAATGCTCTGTCAAAGGGGGGACCATTTGACCGGAAAGCCAGAGACGGAGGCGCCGCCAACGGAAGACGGAGGAGGGCCCACAACGCTCTCGCTCACCCGCACCCTCGCCGGCTCGCCAATTTATTTCTCCTGCACGACACCCAGGGAATTCACCTCGCCAATCTCGACGTGACCCTCCGGGAGGTCCCTGTGCCGAAGGCCGTGGCTGTCCTCGCCGAAGAACTGCGATGCATTGGCGACAAGAGCGGGCAGGGCCATGCCAAAGTTGGTTCCCTGCTCCCGGACGCTCATTCGCGTCGCCCAGAGCAAGGTGTGCTTCTTGTGCTTCCACAATGCCTGGAAGTCATAGGCCTTAAGCACCACAAAATCGCGGCTAACCTCGATCTCCGCCACCAGGTCCTCCTGCCTGTTCCTGAGTGCCAACCCGCTGGCTGCGGCTGGCTCCAAGTCGTACCCAAGGAGCGCGGCGTTGCGAAGGTCGGCCGCATAGCGCGCCTTGTTTTCCGCCGCGACCACCGCGAAGGCGCTGCTGAATTGGTCCTGCCCCGCCCCCTTGACCATGGCGGCTATATTCGTGTTCAGTTGCGTAGCGTCACAAGTGCAATGCGCCGAGAAGGCATCGGCGGGAGGCGGCGGAGCAGACGTCAACGAAGCCTGGCTGGCCTGGAGTTTCTGAACCCCATTGGAGCCGGCAGAACCTGCTGCTCCGCCCGTCGTGCCCCAGTAGACCATGATCAGCAGCTTGGTCTTTTCGGGGTTCCCGTCGGCGGGAAGATAATTGCGCCGCGCCAGAGGCACCGCGATGACCCTTGCCACGTCCATGAAAGTCAGTCGGTCGATGGAGTCGTCCCGCGCCGCCCCGGCAAAATGTCCGCCGTCCCCAAAGGCGTAGGTCTCAGATTGGAACGATCCGTCCCGAAGCTTGGTGCGGGCGTAGTCGTCGCTCAGTGTCGAGGACACAGCCTCATACCCATCTGCGCGCGCGGTCGACCGGCATAGAAGCACCGTGCCGCAGCATACCACCAGGCCCAATCTCATCCATGGCAGGGGCACCGTTCTTGTGAAATGCACGGGGGTATACGTTGGGTCTTTCGCTGCGGTGCCTGCGGAACGGTACCCCATTTATTGAAACTTTCCAGTCAACAATGCCTCGGAAGGTCGGTCCGCATGACGACGAACGCGGGCAGGCGACAGGGGATATGAGGGCAACCCCGAGACGGTCTCCCCGGGGAGCTGGCAGACCCTGGGTCTCCGCGAGGCGCCTCCGAAAGGCTTCAGGCCCAGTTTGTAACTCCCGTCGACCGGTCGGGAGCCGGGAGGGCGCGCGGCGCCGCTCGACAAAGTCTGTTGACATTTTCCCCAGAACAACAATCAACAATAGCATTTCTTACGGATGCATGTTAATTGTTACGCGCGTTCTTCCGCGTATCATCATTGGAAGTGAGAATGTCTCGATGGTGTCGTTGCCAATGATCGCGCGGCGCATCGATCGCTCCTGGCCGAGAACGATTGGACCGATTGACGTCGGGTATGCCGAAACTTCCATCAGCTCAGAAGGCAGGGCCTCCAGGGGTAAACGCGACATGCATGTTTTTGATGAAGAATATTTTACTGTTAGGGCCGTGAAATGCCTATGAACAAATCCCATGCGTGCGCGGCGCGTTAACCGGAATCCCGATCGCACCCGGCGGCGTTTGCTGAACGCATCGATCCGCCTTTTTTCGGCGCGGGGATACCACGGCATATCCGTCGACCAGATCGTGGCGGCCGCCCGGGTCAACAAACGCATGGTCTACCATTATTTCGGCAGCAAGGAAGCCATCTACAGGGCTTCCCTGCTCGAGGTGTACAACCGGTTCGAGCGCTTGGAATTCCGGGCGGTGGATAGCGTCGGGCAACCCAAGGAGAAACTTAAGCGCTTACTGGACAGTTACTTCAGGTTTCTCGACAACAACCCCGAGTTCACCCAGCTGGTCCAATGGGGAAACGTCGAGGGGGGCCGGCATATCGCCAAGAAGCAGTTCGTCCTGTCGATGAATCCGTTTTTCGAACGATTCAAGAAGATCATCGAGGAGGGGGTGAGATTGGGCGAGTTTCGGCGCGACCTGGATATCGCCCACCTTCTCGTTCATTTCATCGGCAGCTGCTTCATCTACCATTCAAACCGCTCTTCGCTTTCGCAGGGCCTCGACCTGGACCTGGGCAACCCAAACGAACGGGCCCGCGGCCTCAGCCTGATTCACACCTTGTTTTTCGACGGGATCAACGCCACTCCTCCGGTTTCGCGGAAGATCCAGCCGACGGCCGCCTAAGGCGCCGGGGAGGTTGGGTGGCGCGGGCCTGCGTTGAAGACCCGGATTCGGTTGCCGGATTGTTCGGTCGGATAATTGGTGACGGATTCCCGGGTGTCTCTGCTGGATTGGTTGCCGAATGGGATCTCGATGACCTTCGGGCGCGGGCGAGTTTCCTTGGGTGCGCGCCTTGACCACGGGGCGGGCGTTCTGCGGGAAGTCTCTTGACAGGCCGCCGATGTATTCCATGTAACTGGACCGTTACTAGAATTGGCTGAGCGTCAAATTGAGGAAGCCGACCCTTCAATGGGCTAGCGAAAAGTGAGTCCACAAAAACCGGAAGGCGGCTTGCCTCTTTCGAGGGAGAATCGCTTGGGCGGGCCGGCCGGGAGAGGGAGTTTCTGGGGCCGATTGGTGGATGGGGCTCGGCCGGCCCTGCTCGCGCCCCTTGGGGGTTTGGCCCTCCTTGCTCCGGCGGATGCGGTACCAGTTCGGGTCTGCGTGTTTGCAGGAAGCGGTGCGTCCATTGCGGACACACGCGAAGCCGTCGGCGGGCTGGCCGGCTTTCTCGAGAGGAACGGTCCCTTTGAGTGCAGGCAGCAGTTTCTGGCGGATGCGGGCGGTTCGGACGCGGCGTGGAGCGCGCTGACGGCGTCCGATGTGGCCGTGCTTTGGGTGCAGAGCCGCCAAATGGGCGGGCTCGGAAGGGCGGCTGTGCGGAAATTTCTCGAAAGGGGAGGGGGAATGGTCGTGCTCGGCAGCGGTGCGGGGACCTGGACGGACTGGCCTGAGTTCGAACCCGATGTCCTGGGCGCTCGATACGGCGCGAAGTTCGCGAACGGCGCGCCGATGCGGGTGATAAACCTATACCCCCACTCGATCTTTACGGGCGTGGACCATTTTGAGACGACCCAGGCAATGTGGCGTTGCGACCTCGGATCGGACGTGCAGGTCATCATGGAGGGCACGGTCGGCGAAGACACCGTGCCAATGGGATGGGTGTGCCGGCACCGGGGGGGCCGCGTCGCCTGCTTTCAGCCCGGAGGCCGCTTTCTTCTCGGGGATCCTCAGTTCCGCGGCATAATCTCAAATAGCGTGCTCTGGGCGGCGAAGCACCCGGTTCCCGGGGCGCGCACGTTGGTCCAGCGAACCTGCATGCGCGACGCGTATCCAGGAGCTTTGGCGGTCTCCTTTCCCGGGGGCCCGTCGTTGTGTTTCGACACGGTGCGCGGCGGGATCAATTACATCTGGGACGGCGACTTTGTGGACCTTCGGCCCTGGTGGACGGCCCGGCATGGCGACCCCCTGCGCACCTTTGCAGCGCGGTTTTCAGGCGACATACTATATCGGGAGCGTTCGCTGTCGCCCGCGTTGCACCTCGGCTCAGGCAACGATCAATCGGTCTTTCATTTCCGCGGGTTCCGGCTGGGGAAAGACGGCTGCCCGGAGCTGCTCTATTCGGTGGGCGGAAGGGAGATCACCGAGGAGCTTCACCCTGTCATTGGCGGAATGGGAGTTGAATGCACCTTCCGCGTGGCATCTGGAGCGTCGCCCCTCTGGCTGAGGCTTGAAGGGGGCTCCAGCGCCGATATTGCCGTCGCCGGGGCCGCGCGGGACGGCGACTATGTCCGCTTTGACGCTGCCGCCGCCGGCGTATTCGACGTCACCATCCGGGGAAGGACAGGCACCGATCCGTGAGCGCAAGGCATCTTCTTGGCGCCGCGCTCATCGCGCTGTTCCTCGTCCGCACGGCGGCGGGGCAGGCGGCGACCGAGGCCAAAGCCGTGTGCCACGTCTCGGGCCGCTTGCTCAACGAGGCCACCGGCGGGCCGGTCGCGGGCGAGCGTGTCACCATTAGCGGGGCCGCGCTGGCTCGCCACGAGGACTCCGCCATGATGCTCTCTTCAGGCCCGGGCGGGGAATTCGACTTTCAGGTCCCGCCGGGTTCCTATGAACTGGAGACCGGCTCCGGCAGCTTTCAAGAGGCCCACTGGCATCTCGACGTCGCCGCTGGCGGCAGCGCCTCGCACGACTTCGAGCTGAAGCCTGCGGTGGCTTCAAAGGCATATGTGACGGAGGACGTCACGCTTCCCCGCCAGATGGTCCCGGAAGTGTCCGGCATAACGTTCACGCCCGCAGGAAGCCTTGTCGCGGTGACGCGGAGGGGGGATGTATGGATTCGCGATGCCAAGACCAAGAGTTGGCGCCGCTTTGCCTATGGGCTCTTCGAGCCGTTCGGCGTCGTCGCGGACTCCGATCGGGACGTCTATGTGACAACTCGGGGAGAATTCATGCATCTGGTCGACACCACGGGCAGCGGCGAGGCGGATGTTTATGCCGTGGTCGACGACTCATCTGGAATGACGGGCAATTACCATGAATTCTCATACGGTTTGGTGCGGGACAAGTACGGAAACTTCTATGGTGCGAACGGCATGGCTTCGAAGGACGGCGACAACTTCCAGGGAATTGTCGCGAAAGGGCCGTTGAAAATGGAAAAGAATGTCGCCGGCTTCAGCAGCGATGACCACCGCTCCCTCGTGCCCTACGAGGGATGGGTGTACGAAATCACGCCGCAGGGAGCGTTTGTTCCCTTTGCTGCCGGGTTCCGTCAGGCGATCGGCCTCGGGTTGAGCCCGCAGGGCGAATTGTTCGCCACCGATGTGTCGGGCTCGTGGGTGCCGACGTCCGAGCTTCTCCATGTGCAGAAGGGCCGTTTCTACAGCCATCCCGACGGGCTGAAATGGGACCCGAACTACGAGGGCAGGCAGATCACCAAGGAGATGCTGCAGCAGATGCGCACGCCGCCGGTCGTCTACGTTCCGCGCGGGCCGCTGGGCAGCTCCCTCGGGCAGCCGGTCTGGGACACCACGGGCGGAAGGTTCGGGCCGTTTACGGGCCAGATATTCATCGCCGATTGGACCGGGGTCGTGGTCAGAGTAGACCTGGAGATGGTGGCGGGCGACTACCAGGGCGCGGTCTTCCTGTTCGCGGCCGGCCAGGGCCTGAATATCGGCGGGGTGCGGGAAGCCTTCGCCCCGGACGGAAGCCTCTACATCGGCCAGACTCTTCGCGGATGGGGGTCCACTGCGAAGGAGGGCATCCAGCGGGTCGTATGGACGGGTGTGACTCCCGTCGAAATCGAGACGCTCCACCTGACGGGACGCGGGTTCGCGCTGACATTCACGGTGCCGATGAATCCCATGAGCCTGGCGGCCGTGCAGGACTTTCTCGTGAAGCGCTTCAAGTACAACTACAGCATCGACGACGGCTCGCTCCGAACGGACGAGGTGGAGGTGCCGGTGACCGGCGCCAGGCCGCACGCGGACGGCCGGGGCGTGGACATCGATCTTGCGGAGCTGATGCCCGATTTCATTTATCAGGTCACCCTGAACGGAATCAAGAGCCTGGGCGGGGATCCAGTGGCCAACCCCACCGGATACTACACGGCCAACAGGCTCCTCGCCGGATCCGGTTTCCCGGCAAAGTCGGCGCTGGCTGCAAAGCCGGTGGAGCTCGTGGCGGCAGATCCCGCCTTGGGCGGAGAAATCTTCAGGACGAACTGCGTTGTCTGCCATCAGCCCGACGGCAAGGGCTCCAAGCAGGTGGGGACGCCGGATTTCACCCTTGCCAACGGGCCGCTCACGCTGGCAGACGCGATTCTGATAAACCAGGTCACGAATGGGGGAAAGGCGATGCCCCCGTTCGGCCACGTGCTGGGCCAACAAGACATCCTGAACGTGGTGACCTTCCTGAAGCAGGCCTTTGGGAGCAAGGCGCCCCATTGAGAAATCGTGAATGCCGAATATGAATCAATAATCCCCATGCTCTCCCCGCCGACACCCAACACGCCGCTGCCAACCGCGACCCTCGCCGACGCCACATTGCACGGATTCGGGATTTGGGACCTCCATTGCCACCCGGTCCGGGGTGACACCTCGTACAAACGAATGGAGAATCTCGTGTCCTATGCCGACCGGATGGGTGTCGAGCGCATGTGCATCTACATGGCATGGCCGTTTCCCAGCACAGTCGACGCGACGCCCGACCAGTTCCGCCGGGACAACGACGAAATCATGGCCATCCTGAAGGACTGGGGCTCCCGCGCGTTCGGATTCGTCTATCTGAACCCGCACCACCTCAAGGAGAGCCTATACGAATTGGAGCGCTGCGTCGCGGACGGTCCCATGGTCGGAGTGAAGCTCTGGGTGGGATGGAAGTGCAGCAAGCCGGAGCTCGACCCCATCGTGAAACGCGCCGCGGAGCTGAAGGCGCTGATATTCCAGCATTGCTGGTACAAGACCGGTGGCAACGAGCCCGTGGAGTCGACGCCGCAGGACCTGGTCGACCTTTCCATCCGCCATCCCGGCGTGCCGCTGGTCTGCGGCCACACCGGAGGAAACTGGGAACTCGGGATCCGGACAATTAGGTCGCGCCGCGAGATCTACTCAGGCTTGGCCGGATCCGAGCCCACGGCCGGCTTTGTCGAGATGGCAGTCCGGGAGCTTGGGGCGGACCACGTCCTGTACGGAAGTGACGTGGAGGGCCGCAGCTTCGCGTCCCAGATCGCGAAGGTGACAGGAGCGGACATCTCCCCCGAGCAGAAGCGCATGGTCCTTCGCGAGAACCTGCGAAACCTCCTCCTGCCGATCCTCCAAAGCAAGGGCATGAGAGCCTGATCGGCGTTGCGGTCGCCGGCATGCGTTTCCCCGGTGGCCGCGCGGATGAGGCGGTCAGCGCGTTGGTCCGGTCAGGAGCTTTGCAATAGAGCCGAGGCGTTGCCGTGGCGAATTGCGGCGAGCTGCCCCGCGCCGAGCTCGGATTCCTGCAGCTTGAGGCGGGAGGAATCGAAATTGTAGAACGGGGAATAGGAGCCAAATAGCAATCGGACTGTCGCGACGGATTCGAGAAGCTCGCGCACCCCGCCGACGCCTTCGACCGTCGCCATGTCGAAGCTCACCTGCGGGAGGCTGCTGAGACGGACGAGGAGGACGCGATTGTAGCCGTAGGCGCGAAAGAAGTTCAGAAGCACGACCTTCGCCCCCGGCATATTGGGGAGCAAGTCTGCCAAGGGACCCGGGTGGGGCGGCGCCAGCGTTGCGGATGGCGGCTGGGTCCTCGGGTCCTCCATGCCGAGCGCGATCTGGACAATGAGGCCCCGGGCGCCGGCGAGCTCCATCAGGCGGGCGAAACGCGGCGCATCGAGGCCGTATCCGTGAAAATCCGGATGCAGGCGGATCCCGGGCATGCGGTGGACCTCGTGGCAGCGCCGCAGGTCCTCCTCCCAGCCCGGGAGCATGGGATTCACCGCGCCGAACGGCACGAAGAGGCCGGTGCCCTCCGCGCTGCATTCCTCGGCCAGCCGCGCATTGACGGCCGACATGTCCCGGTGGAGGAGCGCGTCAAAGCTCCCTGTCCAGGCGCGGGAGACACCGTTGCGCTTCAACAGCCGCGCAAGCCTTGACGGCTCGTCGTTGGACAGCCTGCGGTAGGGCCATCGCGAGAGATACACATTCGAATCAATTAGGTCCTCCCCGGCCGGTTCCGGCGCGTGCCCCGAGGGTTCGCCAGGACCCGCTGCCTGGGACAGCGACCGACTGTGTCCCGCGGCCGCGGCAGCCGCCACCAGCGCGGCCTTCTTCATGAAAGTTCGTCTATTCATGTGAATCAGGGTTTCGTTCTTGGGGGTTCCACGTGAAGCGGATCGAATAGGAATTCCCTGGATCAGCCTCGGATGGCCCCCCGCCCGCGATTGGGCGCCGATCCGGACAATTCCCGCGCTGAGGCCGGATCCAGATATAGGGTTGCATTGGGGTGCAGCCGCAGAATGGACGCCGGACACGCGGTCTCGATGGGGCCTTCAAGCATCGCCTTCACTGCGGCCGCCTTGCGGGGTCCCGGGACATGGATGCTCAGGCGCTTCGCGCCTCGGAATACCGGCACCGTGAGCGTCAGCGCGTGGCTGGGCACCGCGGCGACCGAGGGGAAACAGCCGTCGTTGACCTGCTGGCGCAGGCAAGCGCCATCCAGCTTCACCTTCTTCACCATGGCGCGATCATTGAAGTCCGCGGCGGGCGGGTCATTGAATGCGATGTGCCCGTTCTCGCCGATTCCCATGCAGACGAGATCGATGGGAAGCTCCGCAAGGAGCTCGGCGTATCGGGCGCACACCTCGGAGCTGTCGCCCTGGTCCGCCGCCAGCTGATGAAACGCACCCACCTGCACGCGGGCCAGAAGATGGCCCCGCAAATAGCGTCGAAAACTCTGGGGGTGGTCGCCCGCGAGACCGACGTATTCGTCCATGTGGAAGGCGGTCACGCGGCCCCAGTTCACCGGGTTCGCCAGGTCGTCGGAGAGCGCGGCAAGGAATTCGTCCTGCGACGGAGCGCATGCAAACACGACTCGGGCGCGCCCGCGCGAGGCAATGCAAGACCGGAGGTATTCGGCCGCCGCCGCCGCCGCGACGCGTCCCAGGTCGGCGCGCGTGGGATGAACCTCGATCGCAAGGCGATCGACGGCGAAGTACCGGGTCGACGATGGGCTCACGGGAGTTGTGGCAGGATGATTCCAAACGCGGCGGCGGGAGCTTGCGTCCAAAGGCGTCGGGCCTCCGGCGGGCTGAGGCCGAGGTACGCCGCGGTCCTGAGCATGCCCTCGTCCGGCGCGAGGGTCGAGCCAGCAAAGCCCTCGCCTCCGGGCTGCCGGGCCACGCCGTCTGCACCGATTGTGACGGCCAGTTCGCCTATGGTGTAGGTTCCGGGCGGCGCCCCGGCCCCCGCCATTGCATCGGTGGTAAAGAGGACACGGTCGGGCGGCTTTGCCCGGAAGAAGTTGCGCAGGACGAACGGAGGCAGATGGATCCCGTCGGGGATCAGGCAGGCGGTCAATTCGTCCCGGGACAACAGGCGCTGGATGACATTGTCGTGGCGGGCCATCGTCGCCGGCGTGCCGTTTCCAAGATGAGTCGCGAAGCGCGCGCCCGCCGCGATCGCGCAGTCGATTTGGGACTCGCTTGCGTCAGTGTGGCCCAGCGACACGTGGACGCTCTGCCGGACGACTCCAGCGATGAATTCCGGCGAACCGGGCCATTCAGGGGCCAGAGTCACCAGGCGGATGCTGCCCCCGGCCGCGGCCTGAAGCCGGGAGAATTCCGACAGTGACGGCGCATGCATCGGTTCTGGCGAATGGGCGCCCCTGAATCCGGGCTGGGGCGAGAGCCACGGGCCCTCAAGATGATAGCCCGCGATCATCTGCGAAATGGCGGGATCACGCGCCCGCGCCCTTTCCATTGCCTCGAATCGCCGGCAGAGCCTGTCAACAGTCGCGGTGATCAGGGTCGCAAAGATTGCCCCAACTCCGTGGCGCCTTAGCGAGGACGTCGCACGCCGTAGGTCCTCGATCGAGATATCCTCGCGCTGGAAGTCCACTCCGCCGAAGCCATTTACCTGGAAGTCGAATAGGAGGGTTTCTGGCATGAATTTGTTTGCCTATCCTTGCTCCGGAAGGCTTGAGGGGATGGAAGCGACTCGGGGCGGCTCTGCGGCCCGAATGTTTCGAATCTCGGGCTTCGTCTCATGGACGCGGCGGAAACCCGGCGCTTCAGGGCGGGGAGGTAGCCGCGCGGTTTTGTCAATGGGAGACACGTCGGTCTGCGAAGGCAAGCGAGGTTTGGCAGCGCAGGCGCCGCCGCATTGGCGCTCAGTTGTTCGGCGGCGGCCGCCCTCGTCCCCCGCCGACCGGCTGGGAATTGCGTCTGGTCGGTGCTCAATCGGCCGGAAGGGCGAATGCGACGTACGCGTCACCGGTCGGGGTGTCGATCTTCCCTCCTCCTGTCGCCGCAATGACGACATACTCGCGTCCGTTCACTTCGTAGACCGACGGCGGCGCGCACCCAGCCCAGGGGAGTCTTGCCGACCAAAGCTCCATCCCGGTGTCCTTGTCGAACGCGCGGATCATGGAGTCCTTTGTGCCGGAACAGAATACCAGGCCTCCCGCGGTGACAGTCGGTCCCCCGAAGTTCTCGGTGCCCGTTTCCGGCTGTCCCGCCTTGGACAGCTTCTCATAGTTTCCAAGCGGCACCCGCCAGACAATCCTGCCTGTGTTCATGTCGATGCAGTTGAGGAGTCCCCATGGGGGATCGCAACCCGGGTAACCGTCCTGATCGTTGATGAAATTCCAGCCGTCGGCGAAATATGCGGGGCCCTTGGTCGCACTTTGCGGCGGAGGCGGCTGATTGCGCCGCATCAGGAAATCGAGCAGGTCGCTGCGTTGCCCGTCCGTCATCGGCGGCGCTGGAGGCATCTGACCGCGGCCGGTTCTCAGGAGGGCCGTCACCTCCTCGTCGGTCATCCGGTGCCGGAGCCCGACCAGCGCGGGCACCGTTCCGATCCCTTGGCGCCTGGCGCCGTGGCAGCCCGCGCAGGTCTGCTGGAACAGCTTATCACCGCCGCTCGGTGGCAGCAAAGGGTCGCGCTCGCGCTCATCATTGCGAAAGACCGTGGCCATGCCTATCAGATGGTTGCTGTTTAGGTAGATGCGCCCGGTCGGAACGTCCACGCAGGCTCCGGTCCATTCGGCGCCGCCCCTGGAACCGGCGTAGAACATCGGGCGGCCTTCGCTCGGCGGCTCAAACCAGCCATAGGTTGCATGCCGCAGCTGCTTCATGACGAATTCGTGCGCCTCCGGAGTCCTGTGGGTCACCTCGTCGATCTTGAAATCCTGAGACGAATACGGCTCGGGAAGCTCCGGATCCGGCTGATATGGGGCAGTGACCTCGCCGGGCAACGTTGACGTCGGGGCCCGCCGCAGGCGAAACGGGAAGATCGGTTTTCCGCTCACCCGGTCGAGCAACAGGGTGTCGCCGACCTTGCTGAGGCCCACGACGACGTCAATCTTCCGTCCATCGCGCTCAATTGCCATGAGAACCGGGGGGGCAGGACAGTCGAGGTCCCATATGTCGTGCCGAACATTTTGGAAATGCCATAGCCGTTTGCCGCTTCGCGCGTCCAGCGCCACTATGCAGTCCGAGTACAGGTTGTCCCCGAGGCGGTCGACGCCGACGAAATCCGGCGACGCATTTCCAATCGCGGCAAAGACAATTCCGCGCTCCTCGTCGAGGGCCAGGCCGCCCCAGCAATGCGCCCCGTTGCCATACCCGGGTCCCCTCCAGCCGTCAGCGCCCGGCTCACCCGGCTCGGGGATTGTGTGGAACCGCCATAGGCTCATTCCCGTGCCAATGTCGAATGCGAAGACGTCGCCCAAGAGCCCGGGCACGATGTAGGTGTTTCCCCAGATTACGCCGACGGCCGTCCCTCCCGTCGGCAGCGGGGCACGTCCGTCTACGCCAAAGTCGGCCAACGGGTGGCCGGTCTTCGGGTCTATGGCGTAGACCCAGTCGCCGGAACTGAATACGATTCTCGGCGGGTGGTCCCTGGAACCAGGCCAATAGACGAGGCCGCGGCGGGCGGGAGCATCCTCCATCCGCGGCTGCGCAACCGCCTCAAGCTGGAATCTCCATAGTTCGGTGCCGTCCGACGCGTTGATGGCGACGATTGCGCGCCCGGGTGTGGGCCCAAACATCACGCCGGCGACAACGATCGGATTTGCCTGGATGTTTCCGTTGCCGTCCCGCGAGTGGTAGGTCCATGCCTCGCGCAGGTTCTTGACGTTTCCTCGGTCGATCTGCGTGAGCGCCGAGTACCGATCGGCAAACGAGTCGCCGTGCGAGACCGTCCAGGTCCGCAATGACCCCGCGGCAGGCAGTCCATTGGCCGGGGTCTGCTCCTGCGGCTCCGCAGCCGGGATCGTCTTGTATTCCGGCAGCCGGGACCTTTGCCCGGCATCCTCGACTTGGGCCGGCATGGCGCAGGTAAGGGCGGCGAAGGCACACAGCAATCCTCCCAGGGCGACCGTGTCGCCTCTCCTCGGGCCCGAACATTCGCCGGGGCCCGACGAAACTGACTCGGCTGCCTTGCCCATGCCAGTCGGCATCTCGCTCATTGTGCCTTGCCCCTCCACCTGTTCAACCGTGGATCCCCTTGAGCCTGTCGCCAGGGGGCTGAGCAATAGATGTGTCGGGGGTCAAAAAAGGGGCAAAAAATTCACCGAAAGGCATTTATAAATCAAATCTTGCGTAATTTTGAACATGGATTCGTAAGCATTGCCATTCCTATGGAAAATCGTGCGTGGTAGCCTTCTGGATGATCGAAATTAGTGATGTTCTGGCGATAAAGGGCGGCCCGATGGCGGTGACCGAGCCTGCGCCGCCGAATTTCCTTCACGGCACCAATGAAATAGGCGAGGAGGAAATCCGGGCAGTCACGAACGTCCTTCGGAGCAAGGTGCTCTTTCGATACGCTGCGGACCGCTCGAACTCAACCGTTGCCCAGTTTGAGGCGCTTTTCGCCTCCAAGACCGGGGCCAAGTACGTGCTCGCGGTCAACAGCGGCACGTCCGCCCTGATCGCCGGGCTGGTCGCCTTGAAGGTGAGCCAGGGCGACGAGGTCCTGATTCCGGCGTACACGTACATAGCGACGGCGGCGGCCGTGATGGCGGTCGGCGCCCTGCCGGTTCTCGTGGAGATGGACGAGTCCCTCAGCATGGACCCGCAGGACATGCAGGAGAAGATCACTGACCGGACGACGGCTATCATCCCCGTGCACATGCGCGGCATTCCCTGCGACATGGGCCGGATCATGGAGGTAGCACGGCGCAGGAAGATCGCGGTCCTTGAGGACTGCGCCCAGGCAAACGGCGGCACTTTTTGCGGGCGTGCCCTCGGGACACTTGGCGACGCCGGGATATTCAGCCTGCAGCATTTCAAGATTGCAGCCAGCGGAGAGGGAGGAATGGTCATCACGAACGACCGCGACACCTATGAGCGGGCGGCGGTGTACCACGACTCGGCCTACGCGTTCTGGATGGAGCAGCAGGCGGAGAAGCAAGGCGTTGCGGAGCAATGGAGGGAGATGTGCTTTCTCGGAGAGAATTTCCGCATGTCGGAATTGCATGGTGCCGTGGCCCTTGAGCAGCTCAAGAAGCGCGACAAAGTCCTGGCGCGAACCCGTTCGATCAAGAGGCGCCTTTGGCCGGCCTGCGAGGAGATCCCAGGGGCGGCGATGGAGGCGCTCAACGACCGCGAGGGAGACTGCGGGATCTCCTTGGTGTTCTTCATGCCTGACGCGGCGTCGGCCGTGGAGGTAGCCGCGGCCCTGGCCGCAGAGGGAGTCAGCTGCGGGACCGTGTTCTCAAAGCAATTCCCGGACCGCCACATCTACTACCACTGGGACTACGTGATGAACAAGAGGAGCGCCCACCGCAACGGCGCGCCTTGGACGCTGGAGAGGAATCCGCCGAGGGTGGTCTACAGCAAGGAAATGTGCCCGCGAACGATCGCGCTCCTTGAGCGCGCCGTCATGCTTCCGATCACTCAGATCATGACGAATGTGTACGTGGACCAGATGGTCGGCGCGATTCTGAAGGTGGCGCGCTACTGGAAGGGGTAGGGAACCGAAGCGACAAGCCCCGCCCCACACTCGACGCAGCAAAGTTGGTTGAATTGGCGCCGTATTCGGTGCCAAGTCTCCATCAGCGCATTTCAAACCACAAATATATGAAGAAATCAAAATCTGGATCGTTTCGCTGGCCGAAGGGCCGGCGGGCAGCCGTGAGCCTGTGCTGGGATGATGCGAGGCCGTCGTCGGTCGAGGTGGGTGTTCCGATCCTTAACCATTATGGGGTGAAGGGCACGTTTTACGCCCTGCCTCGCAACATGACACGCCAGCTCAAGAAGTGGCGGGCCGCGGCTGCCCACGGCCATGAAATCGGCAACCACACGATAAAACATCCTTGCATGGGAAACTTCATCAGCTGGCAGACCCCGGAGACAATGCTGGAGAACTACACCCTGGGCAGGATGGAAAGGGAGATTCTCGAGGCCAACAGGGTTCTCAGCGCGACCGTTGGCGTGAAGCCGACGAGCTTCGCCTACCCCTGCGCCCAGACTTACGTAGGCAGGGGCACCCGGCTCAAAAGCTACATCCCCCTTGTCGCAAGGCACTTCGAGGTCGGACGCTCCGGCTTCAGCGAAACCTACGCGAGCCCCGAGCGCTGCGACCTGGCGCAGGTCCCGTCCCTGGATTTTGACTGCAAGACATTTGAACAGCTCCGGGCGATGGTCGATGCGGCCGTGGCGGATGGGTGCTGGCTGATCATCACCGGCCACGAGGTCGGCGACGGTCGCGTCAGGCAGACAACGTCGGCAAAGGCGCTTGGGAAGCTCTGCGCCTACCTCAACGGGCGCCCGGACATTTGGACGGATACCGTCACCGCGATTGGGCGGCACATCGCGGCCTCGGTAAGGCATCCTCCGATCCCGGCGCGCCTGCGCTGACGGCGTCCGAAATGGCCACCCCCGTTGCCGGGACCCCGCTGCGGACACCATCCCTCGAAAGTTGATCGATTCAAATTCCACTACGTTTTGCTGGCCCGAGGGCCGGCGCGCGGCGGTCTGTCTGACCTGGGATGACGCAAGGCCGTCGCAGGTCGACGTGGGCGTTCCTATACTCGACCGCTACGGGGTCAAGGGCACGTTCTATGTCCTGCCGAGGAACATGAAGGGGCGCGTCGCGAAGTGGCGGGCAGCGGCCGCCAGCGGGCACGAGATCGGAAACCACAGCCTGAACCACCCGTGCACGGGGAACTTCGCCTGGCAGAGCCCCGAGACAATGCTGGAGGGTTACACCCTGCGGCGGATTGAAAGGGAGCTTCTCGAGGCGAGCAGGCACCTGCGCGCGGCCCTGGGTGTCCGGCCGACAAGCTACGCCTACTGCTGCGGCCAGAGTTTCGTCGGCCGGGGCATCCACCTGAGGAGCTACGTTCCCCTGGTCGCCAAGCACTTTGAGATTGGCCAGGCCGGTTTCAGCGAGGCCTACGCCAACCCGGCGCGCTGCGATCTGGCGCAGGTGCCGTCCATCAAGTTCGACAACAAGGCATTCGAGGAGCTCCGGGCGACGGTCGACGCGGCGGTGGCCGACGGCTGCTGGCTCATCCTCATGGGCCACGAGGTGGGCGACATCCGCGCCAGGCAGACGACCTCGGCTAGAGCGCTGCGCAGGCTTTGCTCCTACCTGAAGGGGCGCCCGGAAATCTGGGTGGACACCGTGACCGCCGTCGGGCGCCATGTTGGCGCCGCCGTGAGGCGCCGCCCGGCGCGCACCCGCATTCGCTGATCCGACTGACCGCAACCGAAATGGAATTCCCGTCAACCCTGATTCGCGCCGAGATGGAACCACGTTGTGTGGAGCCCCTCAATTCGCCAGTGATTGATGCCGGCGCCCCCGAACCGCAATGAAGCTCCACCCAATAGACATCGCGATCGTGTTCATTTACTTCGCGGCGGTGGTCACGGTGGGCTTATGGGTATCGCGACGCGGCGCGAAGAACCTGGGTTCCTACTTCCTCGGCGGCAGGGCCCTTCCGTGGTACCTTCTAGGCATCTCGAACGCGTCAGGAATGTTCGACGTCAGCGGTACGATGTGGATGTCATCGGTCCTCTTCATTTATGGGCTGAAGGGCATCTGGATCCCCTTTGTCTGGCCCGTGTTCAACCAGATCTTCCTCATGACGTATATGAGCGCGTGGACACGCCGCTCGAATGTCATGACCGGCGCCGAATGGATCCAGACCCGATTCGGCCGGGACACGGGCGCGAACTTGGCCCACATGAGCGTTGTGCTCTTCGCCCTGGTCAACGTTGTCGGCCTGCTGGCCTATTGCTTCAAGGGGATAGGGAAGTTCCTGGTGGTCATGCTTCCCTGGCGTTTCACGGGCATCTCCACCGGACTCTTCAGCGACGAGAACATCTATGCCGTCCTCATCATGGCCATCACCTCCCTCTACGCGATCAAGGGCGGCATGGTCAGCGTGGTCATCACGGAGGTCACCCAGTACACGATCCTGGTGGTCAGCGCGATTTCGCTTGGCCTGATAGCCATCTGGAGAGTCTCGCCGGAGATGATCCAGCATGCGATCCCGCCGGGTTGGATGAACCCCTTCTTCGGATGGAGGCTCGGCCTGGACTGGACGGGGATCATGGACTCCGCCAACAGCGTGATCCGCCATGACGGCAATGAGTTGTTCATGATTGTCTTCCTCTTCATGACGCTAAAGGGGGTGCTCGCCAGCCTGGCCGGCCCCGCCCCGAACTACGACATGCAGCGGATACTGGCGACCCGGACGCCCCGGGAGGCGTGCCTGATGAGCGCGATGGTCAACATTGTCATGTGGTTTCCGGCCTATGTCATGCTTTCGGCAATCGTGGTTCTGGCGCTTGGATTCTGCATGCCCGAGCTTCACGCGATGGCGACGCCCGATTTCGAGAAGATTCTGCCGATGGTCCTGAGCAACTATGTGCCCGCCGGGCTCCTGGGCCTCATGGTCGCCGGGTTCATGGCGGCTTTCATGTCGAATTTCGCCGCGACCCTGAACGCGGCGCCCGCCTACCTTGTCAATGACATCTACAAGCGATTCATCGACCCGACATTGTTTGGCAAGAAGGCGGTTAGACTTTCGCGGATCGCCTCCTTTGTGGTACTCGCGATGGGGATAAGCCTGGGGCTGATGACCACCCGCATCACCGATGTCGTGATGTGGCTGGTCGGCGCCCTCTACAGCGGCTTTGTCGTGGCGAATGTGCTCAAGTGGTACTGGTGGCGTTTCAACGGATACGGTTACTTCTGGGGCATGGTCTCGGGGATCGCCGGCGCCATCATAGTGCCCATCTTCGCACGCAGGATATTCGGCGAGAACGTAAACATGCTCTACTGCTTCCCGGCGATCTTCACCGTCTCGGCGCTGAGCAGCTTCATCGGCACCTTCTGCACCAAGCCCGAGGACGACGAGACGCTCATCACGTTCTACAAGAACGTGAGGCCATGGGGCGCGTGGGGGAGGATACGCGACCTGGTCCTGAGGGACGACCCAAGCTTCCAGCCCAACCGGGAATGCGGGCGCAATTGGGCGAACATCGTCGTCGGCATCGTCTGGCAGCTGAGCATATTCACTACCCCCATATTCATCGTGACCCGAAACTGGCATTCGCTCTGGATCAGCCTGTCCATATTCGCCGTTACGATCACGTTTCTGAAATTCAATTGGTACGACAAGCTGGAAGACGACCCTGTCGCTCCAGGCAGAGACATCGAGCAGGCCGATCCGGTCTCTTGAGCATCTCGGGCGGGTCCGAGGTGCCTCCACATCCCGCAGCGGCACCGGTGCGCGGCAATTTCTTTTTTGCTTTATCGTTAGAAAGACTTATAGCCGGAACCATGTCGTTGGCTGAATTTCTCGGACGTGAGCTCATTTCCGGCCTGGCGCGCCTCGACGCTTCACATCTGATGGGAGCCTGGGAGGGCGGCAATCCAAGCGAAAGGCGCAGGCGGGGCCAGTTCAGCCAGCTGCTTTGCCGCGAAAATGACATGCACCCGTACTGCGAGGACGACGTGCACCCCCATCATGAGTTCTGCCACCTGCTCACCGGGCGTTGCTGCCTGAGCTTCAAGCATCAGACCTCGGAGCTGAAGCCGGGCGACATCGTCGCGTGCACTGGTGGCATCCCACACGCCGAGACCGTCTGCAAGAGCAACGTCGGCTATCGCCTGGCCTGGTGGGTCCTCCTCGACGACGACCCTATGCTCCATGTGCGCCGCTACCGGAGCAAGAGAGGCTACGACGTGGAGTTCGTCATCAGGCTGACGTCGCTCAGCTTCTACGGGAAGGAACGCCTCGACATCCTTCGCGAAATGGCTGCCAGCTCGGTTCGGCACGCCCCCGACGTCGAGGCCTTGCGTGAGGCGATGCTGTCGGTGGCGGTCGAGCTTTACCGGCGGATCCTGACAGGCGGTGAGACCGCGTTCGATGCCCGCGCCGAGCTGGCGCGCCGGATCACCGATTTCGTGCGGGCCCACTCCGAACGGCCGCTGTCCCTGGCGGACGTGGCGAAGGCGGTTCACATGTCGCCCAACTACCTGACGTCGCTTTACCATTCCCAGACGGGAGTCTCCCTCGGGCGGTATATCAAGACCGAGCGGATCGCGCTAGCCCAGCGCATGCTCTGCAAGCCCGACTCAAGCGTGAAATCGGTGGGCCTCGGTCTCGGATTCTCGGACCCCTTCACGTTTAGCCGCGTCTTCAAGCGCATCACAGGCACCGCGCCCCGCGCGTGGAAGCGGGCCCAGGGGGTCTTGAACGGGTCGGCCTCCTAGAGCTGTCGGCGCTCGCCGGGCGGTGGGCCCCCTTGCGTTTCCCGCCGCCCGCGACGGTGTGAAGGCGCGCGAATTTCCGTCCGGTACGACCCGGCGCCGTCACTCGGGAAGCGGACGTCCGATCGTCTCGGGAAGGAACCATATGGCCACGGTTCCGATGATGTAGATGTACGCGACCGTCTCGCCCGCGTGCGCATAGCTGTTGCCGAACCACGCCATGAGCGTCCCCATCTTCCATGCGCAGACAGCGGTCAGTATCCGGCCGAAGTTGTAGCAGACCCCCTGGCCGGTCGCGCGCACGCGGGTCGGAAACAGCTCCGGCAGGTACTGGGGCAGCCAGCCGTAGAACGACGCCGTGAAGAATCCCGCAAGCGCCGCAACGGCCAGGAACGGCAGGCTGTAGGCGTGGAACACCCTGAAAATCAGGCTGCAGATGAGGAACGAGCTCAGGCAGAGGCCGAGATAGACGGGTCTCCGTCCACCCCTCTTCCCGATGAGGGGCGCGACCATGGCGCCCAGCGCGCCCCCTATGGCGATGGCAAGCAGGCTGTAGGCCTTTACGCGCGGCTGGCTTCCGCCGGTCATCTGGTCCGCCCAGAGCGGAATCCAAAGGACAATCCCCCAGGTAACGATAAGGGGGATCGACGCTATGAGAATCCCCAGAAGCGTGTTCCGGAGCAGCATCGGGCCGAAGACCTCCTTCACCGGCTGGGCCCGACCCTCGGTGATGACGGAATGCTTCCACCGCTCGGACTCGGGCACGAACCAGATGATCGCCAGCGCAAGCAGGACGGGCGAGGACCCGACGAGCATCACCCAGCGCCAGGAATGCACCGTAGTCTGGAAGAAAATCCCGATAGCGGCGATCAGGGCGAATCCCATGTTTGACGACATCCCGATGAGCCCGGCCATGAGCGGCCGCTTCTCCTCCGGCCAGGCCTCCATGACCAGCGCAACGCCAAGCGACCACTCGCCGCCCATGCCGAGGGCCGATATGAACCGAAGGAAGGCGAGGTCGGACGGCCCGCGCGCAAAGTATTTCAATCCGGTAAAGACCGAATAGACCAGAACGCTCAGCGTCATCGCTCGAACGCGCCCGATCCGGTCGCCGAGCCACCCGAATACAAGCCCGCCGGCGGCGGCACCCACCAGGAACGCGGCCGTGATGATGCCCATCCAGTGCTGAATATACTGCTCGCTCACAGTGCCTGTCGCGATCTGGAACTCCTGAAGCGCCGGACGGGCGACGAGCGGGAAGATGCCCATCTCAAGGCCGTCGAACATCCAGCCCAGAAAGGCCGCCGCCAGGGTCGCGAACATGGCGCGGCTGATGCCCTTTTGGGTCAGAGTCATGATCCGAGCGGCCCAGACCCGAGAATGCCAACCATAAAGATGGGGGCGCGAAGGACAGGCGCCCCGCGCTCAATGCGGCCGAAAGCAATCGCCCAGGGGTCAGAATGGACCGGTGTCGGATCGTGAACGAATGCCATGTAAGTGGACCTCCCCGGGGGGACTGGAGCCTTGTTAGTAACTAGCTAGTCTACCTGCGCCGGAGGCAAGAAGAATGGGTGGCGCACGAGTCTGGGCGGGGGATCGGGGCCGAACCGCCGTCAAAACAAGGCTGGCTAAGTTGGAGGTAACTGTTCGGATATCGGCGGACCTGTAGGCCAGCTGGAATCGGATTTCGATCCGATTGGCCTCGCAGGCATGATTTTCCTCGGCAGTCTGCCCATCTTCTGACTAATCCAATCCCATGAGGGTCGCGCCGCTTTACCTCGCTATCTGGGCATTCGCAGGCGCCGTTCAGGCTCGCGCCGCGGATGGAGCGGCGGCCGAGGTGTCTGTCGGCCTCGCGAAGATAGACATCACGCCCGATCTGCCCATCCTCCTTTCGGGCTACGAGGAGCGCGCGTCCGAGGCCGACCGGGTGGGAAAGCATCTCTACGCCCGCGCGATCGCGATAGGAACGGACGCGCAGCAGCCCGTCGTGCTTATCACGGTGGAACTGATAGGGATCTCCGCGGACTTAAGCGACAGCGTCTCGGCGTCGTTGGCTCGCGATCAAGGCGTCGACCGGGCTCACCTGGCCGTTTCGGCCACGCACATTCATACCGGGCCCGCGATCGATGGCGTGGTGCCCTACCTATTCCCCCGCGATCTTTCCCCGGCGGAAGCGGCCCATATCCATCGCTATACCGAGGCGCTCCGGCTCAAGCTTGTCGAGGCCGCGGTCGCCGCGCTTGGCCATCGCGAACCGGCCCGGCTGGCCTGGGGCCAGGGCAAGGCGAATTTCGCCGTGCAGCGGCGAATGATCGTCAACGGCAAGTGGGTCGATTTTGGCGCCGATCCCGCAGGCAAGTCCGATCACGCCATGCCAATGCTCGAGGTCACCGATCTAAAGGGGAGAATACGCGCCGTTCTCGTGGGATATGCATGCCACAACACGACGTTGGGCCCCTCCGACAACCTCGTCCATTCAGACTGGGCGGGCGCAGCCTCCGCGGAGATCGAGGGGGGCCATCCCGGCGCCATGGCCCTTGTCGCCCTCGGCTGCGCCGGCGATACTGATCCGTTTCCGCGGGAGTCCATGGCATACGTCGGCCCGCACGGCCACGAAATCGCATCCGAAGTAGAACGCCTACTGCGGACGCCCCTGATTCCGCTGGGGCGGGTGACGGCCGCCACGTTCCGGCGGATCGAACTGAACGAGGACCACGTGGTGACCCGCGCGGAGTTGCAGGACATGGCGCTCTCGAACGACAAGGGATCGACGATAGGATACGCGGCCGCGAAATGGCTGCGGCAGGACGCGGACGGCAAGCTGCCACGCGGCGTGCCATACTACGTGCAGTGCTGGTCCTTCGGCCGCGATCTGGCCATGGTCTTCCTGAGCGGAGAGGTCGTCGCCGATTACTCGCTTCGCCTTCGGCGCGAACTGGATGCCTCGCGCCTCTGGGTCAATGCCTATTCAAACAGCGTGCCATGCTACATTCCCGCCGATTATATGTTCTCCGAAGGCGGCTATGAGGTCGACTTTTCGCGGTACTATTACGGCATTCCGGCGCGGCTGGCGACCCATACGGAGGATCAGATCATCGGAACCGTTCGCCAAGTCGTGCCCGAGACATTCAGCCTTCCTTCTGCGGCAGGAAGGTAGTCCGGTGCGCCCGGGAGACTACCGGGCCCGCCCCTGCCTCCAGCTCAAGTTTGCGCTCGCAGGGGACTGGATGTTAATGCAAGCCACTTGAGCCAAGTGAACGGGTCGTTCCGCCACCGCTTCGCACGCGTGCTGAATCGCGGGCGGCTATTTGCCTGGGCGTCCGGATCCCCTGTCTACGCCAGCCACCGTGCAAGGTTCTGCGCAACGAACTCATCATCGATCATCCAGGGATATATTCTCGTCACCCGGCTGATTGCCTCAGCCTGTCCCTTTGAAAGGCGCTCATGCGGGTCGAGGCATGCAATGCTTTGGAATAGCCCCTGGCGTCGCAGGACTTCGTGAATTCCCGGGATGCATCCGGCAAAATTGTTCGCCGGATCAAAGATGGCTGCATTGGCGTCGGTTATCGCGACGCCCTTGTCCAGCCAACGACGACTGATAGGGCCTCGTTTCCGGTCGGACTTTAACTGACCGAGCAGCTCCACGGCGCGCCGCGTCCAGACTCCCCAATGGCCGAGGAGGCCGCCATTGATGAAGCGGGTGCGGCCGTTGAAGGTAAACGGCGTGAGCAGATCTGGCACAATGTTGTCGTCGTTGCCCGTGTACAGCGCGACATCATCCCTGCCTTCCTCCAGAACCGCCCGCACCACGTCGATCGTCCGGTATCGATTGAAGGGGGCGATCTTTATGGCGACGACGTCTCCAATCCCGCAAAAGCGCCTCCAAAAATCACGGCTCAAGACCATGCCGCCCGCCGCGGGCTGCAGATAGAACCCGACCAAGGGAATCTCCCTTGCGACCTCCCGACAGTGCCGGATGATCTCTGGCTCCGGTCTTGCAACGAACGCACCGAGGCTAAGCAAACCGGCATGGTAGCCCAGGCCACGCGCCACTTTGGCCTCGTGCCGGGCCTGCTTCGTTTGTCCGCAGATCCCCGCTATCAGGCACGGCGGTGATCTTCGCCCCGCCCAGACCCGAGACACGTCCCTGGCGAGCGCCAACACCGCCTTGAAAAGTCCGATCTTTGGATCGCGAATCGCGAACTGCGTTGAGTGAACTCCGACCGCCAATCCGCCCGCCCCCGCGTCGATGTAATACCGAATGACCGCAGCCTGGCTCCTCTCGTCCCATCTCCTCTCGGGCGTGAGGGCCAGCGGCAGGGCCGGGATCGCCTGCCCCTTCAGTAGATGCGCGCGGCAGTCGAATTGCATGGCAACCTATAGAACGGGGTGGAGGCAGCGACGCAAAGAGTGTGCTGAAACGGATTTCGATTTGACCATTTCGGGTAACTGAACAGTATACGCGGAGCTGGCGCCGCAAGTCAAAACACACCCGGGTTAGGTGCGCTGGATCGTCTCTTGATCCAGCCCGGTCACCGAAATTTTTGAAAACCAAGATTGAGGCGCTTATGAGCATTAAATCCAAATTCGGCGGCATCCCCTTGGGACCACATTTGGCGACTGCGTCCGCACTGGGGATCTTGCTCGTCGGCTTGCCGGCGACCTTTCTCCGGGCAGCGGCTGACGATGCACTGGTTCCGGCCGTCGAGAGGGTCGCGCCCCGGCGCGACGGGCTCCCTCGAAAGGTCCTGGTGGGCACGGAGATCAGCGGCTATGACGTGATCCTGAAGTTTCCGCTTGAGAAGCGCTTCCAGCGCATGGACGAGCTCGTTGATGCGATGGAGGCCCAGGCATCGACGAAGTATCCCGGAAAGCGACTGGACCTGGTCGTGCTGGGGGAGTATTTCATGTCGCGGCCGTCCGAAGCGCTGGAGCAGCAGGCGGTGCGCCTTGGCGATGTGGCCCAGCGGATCGAGGCGTGCGCGAAACGGCATGGCTGCTATCTGGTCGTGCCGCTGGTCCTAAGGGAGGAGGGTGAGCCCGCGCGCTACAGCAATGCCGCCGTGCTAATCGACCGCGAGGGGCGCTTGGCAGGGATCTACCGCAAGGTGCATCCGTGCACGGATCTCAAGTACGCTCTTCTCGAGGGAGGCATGACACCGGGGCGAGATTTCCCCGTTTTTGACTGCGATTTCGGACGTGTCGGAGTCCAGATTTGCTACGATGTGTTTTATCCGGAGGGATGGCAGGCGCTCGCAAAGGAGGGCGCCGAGATCGTGGCGTTCCCATCCGAGACGCCACAAACCGCGCGTCCCTCGATGTACGCGCTGCAACACCGTTACTATGTTGTGAGCGCTACGCCCAGAGACCATGCGGCGGTCTACAACCCTCTCGGCATGATTGACGCCCAAGCCACCCAGGACGGCGTTTTGGTGCATCAGATTGACCTATCCTACGCCATAACGGGCTGGGAGGACGGGTTGAACGGTGGCGAATCCCTGAAGCTCAAGTACGGGGACAAGGTGGGATACACCTATTACCAGGGCGAGGACGCGGGGATCTTCTGGTCGAACGACCCGAAAACTTCGATTGGGCAGATGTTCAAGGCATTCGGGTATCCCGAGCCGGAGGATGACACCGAGCGGTCGCGGATGCTGCAGGACAAGGTCAGGGGCGGGCCGCCCTCGCTTCCGTGATTCGGTTGAAGAGGCCCCTTCCCCGAGAGCCGATTAGAGCGTGACCCGGCGGCACTTCGTTGAATCCGAAGCTGACGAGAAGCATTCTTTCAGAGCTTGTCTCCCTGCCGAGCGTTCATCCTGACGCCTACCCGGGCGGCACAAGGCAGGGAGAGGCCGCTGTGGCTGAATGGGTCGTCCGCTACCTCGGCGGGCTTGGCGCCGACGTGGAGACGCGCGAACTGAGCCCGGGCCGCCCCAATGTCGTCGCGGTGTTCGACACGGTCAGAAGGGCGAAGAGAACGGTGGCGTTCGCTCCGCACCTGGACACCGTCGGCGTCGACGGAATGACCGTCCCGCCGTTTCAGCTTTCCGCGAGGGGGGGCCGCCTGTTTGGAAGGGGGGCTTGCGATACCAAGGGTCCGACGGCAGCACTCTTCTCGGCATTGGATCATTGGTCGCGATCCAATGAGCGCCGCCGAACGAATGTAAGATGGATGGTCGTCGCGACGGCCGGCGAGGAACAGGGCAGCCTGGGGGCCGAGTTTCTTTGCAAAGGAAAGTTCGATGCGGACTTCGCCATAGCATTGGAGCCGACGAATCTCAGGGTGGTGACGGCTGCGAAGGGTGTCCTTCGTGTCAGGATCGCGCTTGCGGGACGTGCCGCTCACGGATCGACGCCGGGGAAAGGCGTCAACGCGATCTACGAGGCGCTTCCGCTAATCTCCGAGGTGCGTGGCAATGTCTCCCGCCGCCTGGACTCAAGCGTGCACCCGATCCTCGGGAAGGCGACCGTCAACCTGGGAAGCATCGCCGGGGGCGGAGAGTTGAACGTTGTGCCGGCCAGATGTACGATCGGGCTGGATTTTCGCACCCACCCTGCGTGCACCGGCGCCTCCATTCTCAAGATGCTCCGCAAGGCGATTTCGGCGCATGCCCGCGGCGCCACCATTGAGATTGTCCGCAACCGCCCCGCATTTGTCGCCGATAGAGATGCAGAGTGGCCGCGACGGCTGCGCCGCGCCGCCAGGGGCTGGGCGACCGCCGATTGGTTCTGCGATGCCAATATCTTCAATGGATACGGGATTCCGGCAGTGGCGTTTGGTCCCGGCAGCATTGAGCAGGCGCACACAAAGGATGAATTCATCAGCGAACGCGACCTGCATCTGGGTGCCAGGGCATTTCTCAGGATTCTGCTTTCATGTTAGTTCAGGCCGCCGTTCGACGCGCCGTAGTCGCCGAATCCATCTTCATGAAACCAACTCCCCGCCTTGACACTCCACCTCTGACACGCCGCGAATTCGTGCGCGCCTCATTTCTTGCGGCATCGGGCGTAGCGCTCGGCCTCAATGCGGCTGGTAAGGAAGACCCGATGCCGGCGCGTCCGATCATCGGCTTCTCGAAGCCCTTCCAATCCATGGGCGCGGTGGACATGGCCGCGTTCGTCGAGGAGGCCGGCTGGAGCGGCATCGAATGCCCGGTCCGGCCGGAGGGACAGATCGAGCCTGAAAGGGTGGGCGAGGAGCTGCCCCGGCTCGTGGAGGCCTTTCGACGGAAGGGTCTCGATATTCCCATAGTCGTGACGGAAATCTCATCCATTCATGAGGCGCACGCCGAGGAGGTGCTGCGCGTGGCCTCGAGGCTTGGGATCAAGAAGTTCAGGCTCGGCGCCTTTAAGTACACAAAAGACCGCCCGTTGGAGCAGCAGCTCGAGGGCTTTGGTCATGATCTCAGGGAAATCGGCGAAGCCTGCGGCGAACTCGGCGTTCGGGCGGCGGTGCAGAACCATTCCGGTTCCGACCGATTCTCCGCCCCTGTTTGGGATGTCGTCGGCGTCCTGAGGGAGCATCGCGTCAAGAATGTTGGAATCTGTTTCGATATCGCGCATGCCACCGTGGAGGGAGGCCTGTCATGGCCGATTCAGGCCCGCCTTGCGGAGCCTTTCTACACCGCGATCTACTTTAAGGACTTCGTTTGGTCCAAGGGAGCGAGGGGATGGCAGCCGAATTGGTGCCCTTTGGGCGAGGGAATGGTCGATCGCTCATTCATTGCCGGACTGAAGCGCTCCGGATTCTCGGGGCCCATCTGCCAGCACCTGGAATACCCCATGGGCGACCGCGCGGACATGCTGGCTCACATAAGGCGGGACCTAAACACCCTTAGGGATTGGCTTGCCTGACCCGTTCGGGGCGCCCGGGCCCGGGCGCGGCCGGAAGAATGTTGCTGCGGAGGATATCCATTCGGTTACTACGTGGTCAATGCGCCTTCGAATTGCCCTATTCGCGGTTCTGGCGGCCGCCATTGCATCGAGAGCCGCCGAATTGAGGGTGGATGTGAGCGTGGCGCCGGGCTTGAGATACGATCCCGTTCGATTTGCGGTCGCCCCAGGCGACCGCGTGACCGTGGTCTTTCACAACGGAGACGAGATGATCCACAACTTCGTCATCACGGCGCCCGGCGAGCGGCTCAAGGTTGTGTCGGCCGCTCTTGAACTCGGCGCCGATGGCCCTGGATTCAACTATGTCCCAAAACTAAAGGAGGTGCTTTGGTCCACGCGCGCGCTCAACCCTTTGGAGACGACGACGCTAGAGTTCACGGCGCCCGCGCAGGAAGGGGTCTACCCTTACGTCTGCACGTTTCCGGGACACGGATTCGTGATGTACGGGGCGATGTATGTGACCCGCGGCGAGCTTCCTCCCCTTGAGTCGGACCCGAATATCCCTCCAACGCTGTCTCCGGCCCATGAGGTCAGGGACGGATTGATCACGGTCGGAGACCGGCCGGTGGTCAGCAGGACCTTTCTTCCGGATTGCGGTCCGGCGGCCATCGCGGTCGGCCTCCCGGGCGGCCAGTCCTATTGCTTTGACGCGACGGCGTGCCGCCTGAGATACGCATGGAGGGACGGCTTCGTTGACAATACCGACCAGTGGGCGGGCAAGGGATATCTTTGGGGGAAGGTCGTGGGCCGGATCTACTATCGGGCGCCTGCCGCGCCGTGGCTGCGCCTCGGCAGGCCAGAGCACATTCCCAATCCGCGCTGGCACGGTTACAGGCTGGTGCATGGCTATCCGCAGTTTCAATATTCGCTCGACGGAGTGGAGGTAAGCGAACTCGTCCGCCCGCGGCCCGGAGGGGCAGGGCTGGAGATTTCGTTCGAGATTCCATCCGCTTCAGGGCCGGTCTATCTCGCAATCGACCCGGAGGGAGGGGCCTCTGTCGCCTCGTCCGCGGGCAAATGGAATGGAGCTTTGCTGACGCTGGCCCCCAATGAGGCGGGCCATTTCACAGTCACCTTGACCGAGCGCGAGAGGATCGAGCCACTCGGATACTGGAGCATGAACGACGCCCTTTGGTCCAACGAGGTCGATCCCGAACCCGGAGTCGTGGGCAGGGCCTTCACACCGGGCGGCGGAGAGCAAACGCGTCACGCCCTCGATTCGGGCGTGAGAGCCTCCGCGTTGGCCGGGGGAGGTACGCTGATGGCTTGGGCTAGGGTTGGCGGAGAAGGGGCAGCGGCCTATGCCCCAATATTCTCCGCCGGTCGGTCGTTTGTGGTCCAGTGCCCAGTGAACGACAACCTCTGGCACCACATCGCCGTGACGTTTCCTCCGGCCGGAGCCGAGTCCCGGCTCTATTTGGACGGGGCCGACCGGGGCGCCGCTGGACTGCGGCTTCCGACGGGCGACCCGACCTTTGAGATCGGCTCCGCCGGAGGACGCTACCTTTCCGGCCTCCTTGATGAGGTGCGGATATTCGACCGGGTGCTGGACCCGGCCGAGATCGAGGCCATCTATCGCCGCGAGGCCATCCAGGCGAAGCTAATTTCCCGATGAAATCGTGCGCCAATCACGGGGGCGGATGGATGATGACCTGCAGGGGATTCACGGCCGCGATCCTGGCATTGTTCATTGGGATTTTGGCCGCAGCAGGCTCGCCTGCGCCGAACGCCCATTCGCGCTACTATTCGGTGGAAGACATAGCTACGCCCCCGGGCGTTGCTCCCTCGTGCGGCGGGCTCAGCTTCCTGCCCGACGGCCGTCTGGTCGCCGTGTTCGACCATGGGGAGGTATGCTTTTACGATCCCGCCAGCCGCCGCTGGACAAGGTTTGCCGAGGGCCTTCATACGCCTCTTGGAGTGCTGGCAATTAGCGCCAGGGAGGTCGTGGTCTGCCAGAGGCCGGAGCTCACAAGGCTGATCGACTCCACGGGCGACGGAGTGGCGGACCGCTACGAGTGCATCACCGACGCCTGGGGCCTGTCGGGAAATTACGACGAATTTGCCTTTGGTCCCGCAGTCGACTCAAGGGGGAATTTTTATGTGGCGCTTGGCTTGGGCTCCGGCGGGGGCAAGGTGCGCTACGAGATCAGGGGCCGGTTCACTCCCGATGGATCGGGGTTCGGCAAGGATGCAATGTCCTCCCCGGTGCCCTTCCGCGGGTGGGTGGTCAAGATAACCCCTGGCGGCGAGATGGTCCCGGTTGCGTGCGGATTTCGCGAGCCCAACGGCATAATGATGAGCGCCGATGGCCAGCTGCTTGTCACCGACAACCAGGGGGACTGGATCGGCACCAGCCCGCTCCACCGTGTTCTGCCGGGCGGCTTCTACGGCCATCCGGCCGGCATTGTGTGGCGTCAGGACTGGCGGGGCCCGCCCTCTGTGCTGCAGCTCGACAAGATGCGGCGGGACGCCAGCGTCCTGTTTCCGCATGGCATTGTCGCAAATTCGCCAGGCCAGCCGATTGTCGATTCGACCCGGGGCAAGTTTGGCCCGTTTGGCGGGCAGATATTCGTGACGGAGTTCAATGTGCCGAGGCTTGTGCGGGTGATGCTCGAGGAGGTCGTGGGCGAACTGCAGGGCGCCGTGGCGCCTTTTTTCGACGGCCCTCCTCTTCGCTCCGGCAGTATCCGGCTCGCCTTCGCGCCCGATGGGTCGCTTTGGGTGGGACAGGACCAACGGCGCCTTGGGTGGCCGGCGGAAGAGGGAATCCAGAAGCTGACATGGAAGGGCGAGACGCCCATGGATGTCCTTTCCGTTCACCTCACGCCGACTGGCTTTGAGCTCGTATTCACCAAGCCGGTCGATTTCGCGATCGCGATGCATCCCGAAGCCTTCGCCGCCCGGCGCTACTATTACCTATATCAGGAGAATTATGGCTCCCCGCGCACGGACATTCACAATGTCCGGATCAGTCGTATCGCCCGGTCGCCGGACGGATTGAAGGTGAGGTTCGACGTCGATGTCCTGCAGGCGGGGGAGATTTATGAATTTTCGCTTGGGAGGTTGAAGGCGGCTGACGGGACTCCCCTGCTCAATCCTCTTGTCGCCTACACGGCGAATCGCCTCTGCGACGGCTCCTCGCGGCCGATTCCCTGGCCCACTCCCACCGGGGCGAGCGCTGGAACAGGCCTCGATCAACCCCGCCTTCCGGGACCATGACCGCCGCGCGGACAGCACCCTTGCGCAGCCGGAAGTTTCTAGGCTCGCGACTCTCCGCGTGCGCGGTCATATAGCCGTCCATGGCTGAGGCTGCGCTCTCCGTCCGGGGGCTCGAGAAGCGCTATGATTCCATCCAGGCGGTCCAGGGCATCTCGTTCGACGTGGCGGCCGGCGAGATCTTTGGCCTGATCGGCCCGAACGGGGCCGGCAAGAGCACCACGCTGGAGTGTGTCCTGGGTCTTTGCACCCCGGACGCCGGCTCTATTCTCGTCCGGGGCATGGATATTAGGGATAGGGCCTCGGACGTTAAGGGCATAATCGGCGCCCAATTGCAGACATCCGGCCTTCCCGACGCGATGACTCCCCGCCAGGCCCTAAGGCTTTGCGCGTCGTTCTACCGGCGCGCGGCAAGGCCCGCGGAGCTGATTGAGCGCTTTCGCCTCACCGAAAAGGCCGATGCGCGATACGCCTCCCTCTCGGGAGGCCAGCGCCAGCGCCTGGCGTTGGCCATGGCGTTTGTCAACGAGCCCGAGATTGTCGTCTTGGACGAACCGACGGCCGGCCTGGATCCCCCCGCTCGCCGCGACTTGCATGAGTTGATCGCCGCCCAGCGATCAGCGGGCCGCACGATCGTGTTCTCCACACACTATCTGGAGGAGGCGCGCAGCCTTTGCGACAGGATCGCCATGATTGACCGGGGCGTCGTCATCGCACTGGACGTGCCCGAGGCGTTGATAGCGAAAAGCAGGGCGCATCCGCGCATCGAAGTGCGGACCCGACCCGTGCTCAACGAAGCTGATCTCAAGAACCTGCCGGGCGCCGTGAATTTCACGCTTGACGGCTCGACATGGCAAATCGGGACCGCGGCCGCCAACCGAACCGTCACGGCCCTTGCTGCTCTGGTTGAGTCGCAGGGTGCCGAGCTCCAGGACCTGAAGATTCATAGGCCAACGCTCGACGACGTGTTTCACGAGTTGACAGGCGCCGGCGCATCGTAGGCCCTCCATGCTCCGCGGTTACCTCTATCACCTGCAGCTCACTCTGCGCCTGAATTTTGCCAGCAGGCAGGCGCTTATCTACGGGTATGCCGTGCCGATTCTTTTCGTCATCGCATTTGGCGCTATTTTTCGGGGAGGAACGCCGCCACTTCTTCATGAGATGAGCCAGCTTGTCACCATAAGCATCCTTGGCGGTGCGTGCTTTGGCATGCCCACGGCATTGGTCGCGGAACGCGAGCGGGGCCTCTGGCGGCGTTTTCGCCTCCTTCCCCGGGCGACGGCGCCAATAATGGCGAGCATCCTGACGGCGCGCTTTGTGCTCATTGCATCGGCGGCGGGTCTCCAGATTGTGCTCGCGCGGCTAATTTACGGCACTCCGTTTCCCCAGCACCTGGCCCTATTCGCCGCCAGCTTTATCTTTGTCGCTTCTGCATTTCTCGGGCTTGGACTCTTGGTCGCGGCGCTCGCAAACGACGTTCCCGCAGTTCAGGCGCTGGGCCAATGCGTGTTCCTTCCGTTGATCATGATCGGGGGTGTGGGGGTGCCCCTTGTCGCGCTGCCCTCATGGGCCCAGGCGGTTGCGGGCTTTTTCCCGGGACGGTATTCGGTCGATGCGCTTCAGGCTGGCTACAGCGGGGACGAGGGGGGATTCAGCCTTGCCTTCAATCTTTCGTCGCTGTTAGCGATCGGGGCGGCGGCGGGCTTGGCCGGAGCCAAGTTGTTTCGCTGGGACCCAGGGCACCGTCCCTCGCGTAGTGCACGAATCTGGGTCGTCGTAGCCCTGTTGCCTTGGGTTGCGGTCGGGACCGGCACGCTGGCAAGCGGGCGATGGCGGCCGGTGGCGGTGCCCGCCGATCCGGCGGCGGCGCTCACGGCCGACCAGATCGACTCGATTGACTACCGTGGCTTGCCGCCGGACGACAGCACCGTCACCCCGGTTGCCCCGCCGATGGACGCCAGGGATTCCGCTCAACCGGAGCGCCTTAAAGGCCTTGTCAGCGGCCTGGAGACGTGGCCTCCGGGCCGGGTCCCAAACGAAACCCAGGCCGTTCGCAACCTGCTTTGCGTTGCCGCTGTCGCAGACCTGAACGAGGACCCGCTGGAGGGCTTGATAGCCCGCGCCGTGTTTTCCCATCTATTCGCGCACTTCAACGAGCAGAAGCTTACCCAAAGCCTTGCTTGGATCATCCTGCATCCTGACGACGGCACGATTGTGACGAGTATCCCGGAGTTGGGTGTTCCTGGGGACATGGAATCGGGAATCGTCCGTAACCGCTCGACACTGTATGCGAAGAAGGTGCTCGGGAGGATTCGCGGCAGGCTGAGCAATTGACCGTCAGAGGTCAGAATTTTCCGTCGACGACCTCAAAATGGGTCGGCTTGCCCAGCAACCTGCCGTTTGCCGCAAGGTAGCCGCCCACCCCGCCGATCATCGTGTCGAGAGGAACATGGGTCGGGCCAAACAGCGCAATGGATTGGCTGGGATCGACATGCCACACGGTCGCCTGCGGAGTCCCGCGGAATGTCGGCTCGCGGCCGAAGACCGCGCCAAACTTCTCCGCGACCGCCCTAATCGCAATCTTTTCGGCGCCGGTCACATTCAATTTCTTTGGCGGCGACTCGACGTGCAGAAGCGACTGCACCGCCCGGGCGCATGCGTCGCGCTGCCAGATCACGTTGGCCACCGAGACGGTCAGATCCACGGGTTTCCCGCTTCGGACCTGCTCCCCGATGTCGGCAAGAACGCCGTATCGAAACTCCACCGAGTAGTTCAGCCTGAACAGGAGAGCCCTTGTTCCGTATTTTCGCGAGTAATACGTAAAGACCCGCTCCCGCCCCACGCAGGTTGTGGCGTATTCCCCGAGGAAGCCCAGGGGACTGTCCTCGTTGGCACCCGGGCCGCCAATCGGGGACAGGGCATAAACGCAACCAGTGGAGAAGACGACGATACGCGAATCGCGGAAACGGCGGGCGACGTTGGACGGCACGACCGTATTCTGAACCCAGGTTTCATCGGGCGCGCCGTCAGTTCCGAACTTCTGCCCTGAGAGGTACTGCAGATTCGCCGCCGACGGGAGCTTCATCACCGCATCGTAGTCAGCCAAATCACACTGCACCGTCTCTACCCCGAAGGCCTCGAGGGCCGCGCGGGAACCTGCGTCGCGAAATCGCGACACTCCGGTGACGCGCGTCCCCTTCTTTCCGGCTGCGTCAAGCGCCCGGCGGATCATTGCCGCCAGGGTCACGCCCATCTTGCCTGACGCACCGAGGACCATGTGGTCCCCATCGAGGCTCCTTGCCGCCTCTATCGCCCCGGGTGTCGGTTCAGAAAGGGCTTCTTCGATCTCTCGATCGTTCCAGGGTCTCGCCCCGCTCACGCCAAAACCCCTCTGCTGGACAGCGTTTCCCATTAACTCAACGGTTACTTAAACGGATTTCCCCATCAAGGCTTATTGATGCGCCTTGCCGGACACTCGGGTGCGACGCACGCGGGCGCTCGGATATCGGTTCCGCCGACGGCGCGCGCCTACGGCGGCGACCCCTCCGGAAGGTCGTGTCGCTTGAACCATCCGAGAATGCGCAGCAACATGTCTTCGCGATGCCGCAATTGCCGGAATTGGTGGCCTTCATCCGGGTAAACGACCATCTCGGTGTCGACGCCGACTCTCTTGAGCGCGGTATAGTACATTCGGCTCAGTCCGACCGGGCAGCGGCGGTCATTCAATCCCGCAAGGACGAGGGTGGGCGTGTGGACGCTTGCGACGAAGGTGAGCGGGCTGTGCTCGCGCATCCTCGCGGGCGCGTCCCACGGCAGGGCGCCGAGCTCCCATTCCGTCCAGCTCTGGATGTCGCTAAGATGCCACATGGCTTCCATGTCCGTCGGGGTGCCGTGCATCACGGCCGCCCGGAATTGCTGCGAGTGGCTGATCAGGAATCCCGCCAGGAACCCGCCATAGCTGGCTCCAAACACAAACTGCCGGCGGCGATCGATGAGGCCGATGCCGACAAGGTGATCAATCCCCGCCATTATGTCGCGCATGTCGCCGCCGCCGAGGTCGCTTCGGTCGGCGTCCAGGAAACTCAGCCCATAGCCAAGCGAGCCGCGATAGTTTGGCTGAAACACCGCGAATCCGTTTGCGGCGAAGAATTGAACGTCAAAGCTGCTGCCGTCAACGGACCGGGAATGCGGGCCCCCGTGAGGCATCAGAAGGAGCGCGTAGGGCGGCTTTGCCGCAAGGTCGGGTGGCAATGTCAGTATGCCCTCGATCCATAGGCCATCGAAGCTCGGCCATCGCACAACCTCATCCCGAGCCTTGAATGTTCCGCCGGTTCCATTGTCGCTGACCGGCAACAATGGGCTCTGCGGCGTGGGGGTCGCCGCGCTCTGGAGGGCCAGTGGGCCGCCGTCCACGTCCACGCGCTGCGGCTCGGTCCGCGACCCGTGGTATGCGGAGAAGGCGATATGTCTATTGTCGAGCCAGCAATGGTCGCTCAGCGGGAAGGTCGGAGGCAAATGCGGCGGCGCCTCGGATCCGGCGCTGTGGAAGTCGAAAAGCACCCTCGTGGTGGCGCCCTGCGGGGTCAATTCCACCAGCATCAGGTTGTAGACGTCGATATGGGGCCCCCTGCGCGGCGAGCTCAGGCAGATGATCCGACGGCCATCGGGCGAGATGCGCGGAGAGAATTCGGGCCCCGGTCCCGTGGTGAGCTGCTCCATTCGCCGATTCCCGAGGTCGATCTTCCACAGGTCAAAATTCTGATTGATGCTGAACCGCACCGGCTCCTGCTCTGGAGTGCGGTTGGCGCACACGACAATGAAGGATCCATCCGGCGACCATTGGGGGTCGCCGTACCAAAAGCTGTCGGGCGTGACGCGGGTGACCCGCGCCGTCGCCGTAGCCCCTGGAGTCTCGAGAAGGTCGGCGACCCAGACCTGCATCGGGCCGTATCCCTCGTATCCCTCACCCTGGTCCTTCCGCACGATGACAACGTTGTCTCGCCGTTCCATCTCCGTTCGGCCGTCGGTCCCGTCATCGGCGACAAATGCCAGACGTCTCCCGTCGGGAGAGAATGCGACGCGCCCGTAGAAGGAGTCCGTTATCACTCGGCCATACGGCTTTGAACGCCCGCTCAACGGCGTCGCAATTCCGCCCGCTGGCGGGATAAGCCAGATGTCCGCGGCGGGATCCGAATATGGCGGGACCGGATCAAATGCCCGCGCGCCGTCGGGAAACGCACGTGTCGAGAGAAAGGCGATCCATTTGCCGTCTGGCGATAGCCGTGGGCTGAATCCGTCTGGCTCGCCTGCCTCAAGGGGCCGCGGGGGGCCCTGGTCGTCCGCGCGCCAAAGGGACTGCTTGATCGCCCCGGTCGCGCGGTCCGCCCGCCGGCGGCAGTAGATCACGCTGCGCCCGTCGGCCAGAGTGACCGCATTTGTTGCCTCGTCGAGGCGGTAGAGATCGTCTATCTGCAGCAGCCGCTGAGGTTCCGCCCTCGCAAATGGCGAACCGCACGAGGCGCACAGGAGGATGAATAGGCTGTATGGCGCAACGCGCCGGCACAGCAATTCCAGCGGCGTGGGGATACGTCGCCGGCTTCCGGCCGCATGTTGACACCCGGACGTCACGGATTCCTGGCCCGCGGCATTTTCAATGGTCTGGATTGGGGATTGCGCTCCTTCACCCCGGATTGTTCCGGGCCCGGCGGGCGCGGGGCCGATTCGGCCTTCGAGGCGATCGATTCAAGGGGCCAGGGCCGCGGGTGCGGTCGCCTTGAGATACAAGACGGCGTCACCGGCGAACGGCGGGGCCAGTACCGTCCTTGCGCCGCCTGCCACGTCGTCGCCGGAGGTTCTGGCCCCCGTTGAGGGATTCATCCACTCGACGGCAAATCGCGCGTTGCAGCCTTCCAAATTCAGGTCGATGGGTCCGCCGTAGGGGCTGTAGGCAAGGATCTCGGCGTCGGCCGCATTCATGTTGGCGATAACGTGGCTGGTCGAGGACAAGTCGAAGCGTGGCGACATGGCGGCCAGGTTCATTCGGTCCGCGTAGCTGCGTATATACCCCATAGTGGCACGCACGTTTTCCCAGCGATTATCGGGTGCCGGGCTGATCCCGTTCCTGGGCGATGGGGAGAGGTTTCGGTTCTCGCGCGGATAATACAGGACATATGGGTCCATGAACAGTGTCTGGTTCCCGTGGGTGAAGTTGGTCCAGAAGAAGCTCCGGTTTGTCCGCGCGGAATCATTCCACATACCCCAATAGCTGTGGTCCGAGTCGTTGATGCATACCTTGCAGGCCGGGTGGCCGCTCCCGCAATTTGTCGTCGGAGCGATTCGGGCCCCGGGCGCTATCCAGTCGGCATCGCTGTTCACCACGGACGGATCGTCGTTGTCGATGCGTACCGCGTAACCAATCGGGTGCTGCAGCGGCTTCCGAGCCTCGTAGGAGCGGGCCAGAGATATCAGATGACTGTTCCACCACATCGTGTTTCCCGCCGCCTCCTCGGAAACGATCCACAGGACATTCGGCAGATCATTGAGCGTATCAATGACCTTTCTGACGTAGGCGTCCTGGACAGCCGTGATCGCGTTGGGCGCCGTCATCGTCTCGGACCCGATGCCGCCGCCGTCGTCGACTCCGTTGATGTTGTTTGATCCCGTAAACGGGTATCCGTCGGTAGGGCAGCGGAAGATGTTGATCCATTCGCCGGTAAAAAAATAGATCCCGGCATAGATGCCGGCGGAGTTCAGCTGACTTGCGCGCTCACGAAGGCGATCGAAGTATCCCTGGTCGAATTTCGTGAGGTCAAATTTCAACTTGCCGTCGGATGCAATCCCCGGGCCTACACGCGGCCACGGATGTGGTGTCACGCTAAAGTCAGGCGAGGGGCCCGCGTGCGTGGGAAGGCCGTGGAATGTCGGCAGTTCGGTGGCCCATAGCAGGGTGAAATTGTGGTTGTGCGCGACGAGCATATTGACGAACGCGGTGAAGTCCGTCGGCTGAATGGCGCCTTCCGTTCCCCAGTCTTGGAGGGTATTCCAGGTGTGAGAGCCGGTCAGGTAGATCGCTTTTCCACTGCCATCGGTGAAGTAGTTATGATTGGCCGGGAGAGCCCGAAGGGGTGCCTTGATGGGGATCGGCGCGGGTGCGACAAACGGCGTCGGGGCGCCCCTCAGATGCCCGGCGAAGGCGAGCAGCAGGATCGATAGGCGGACGATTGCTCCTCTTCTGGCCGGCCCGTTCGGCTGCAATCCAGTGCGCGTGCAGGATTCCAATGGGCGAGCGGAGGGGATTGTGTTCATGGGATAATTCTCTCCTGCGGCTTCGTTCGGCGCCGGGGCGCCATGTTCTTCGCCTTGTGGGACGTATCGTGGGTCGGGATCGCGGGGGCGGAAGCTTGGGATTGCCGTGGTGTCGCGCGGCCCGACGAAATCAATGTTGCCGTTGCAGGAGCAGGGCCCAATCCGACAAGTCGGGCGTTTGGGGCGATGTCCATTCGGGGCCGCTGGCGGTCGGCAGCGGAATGATCTCCCCCGTGGTCGCACTGAACCAATGGGCTGTGTATGTCCCCGGTTCCAGGCGAACGGTCACCGTCTGTCTTTCCGGTTGCGTCGCCATCGACCTATTGGGCAGGTAAACCGCATAAACGTCCCCGGGCTTCGCAAGGCAGTAGGCGCCGTTGTTGACCAGCTCGTCATGGGGATTGGTCTTCCACCAATCGAAGCTCGTGAAGAAATCAAAAATATGACCGAATCCAACGAACATGACCTGGGTGTCGTCACCGCGGCCGTTCATCCAGCCGCCGCCCGCGTCGGGCCAGATGTTTGTGCCGCGTTTGGCGCTCTCGCCGGCGGTCTGGTAGCCTCCGGCCATGTAAATGTCCCACGCACAACGGCGCAGCGTATCAGCAGACTCTCCATCGGGCGGGGGCGCCCACATGGGGTAGTGGTCCTCGTAGCCGTATTCCTCGTTGGTCTGGGGAATTATGCGGCCCAGTTTCTCCTGCGCTGCGCGCTGCTTCAGGATGTAGGCATGCTGGCTTCGGCTCCAGTCCTGAAATGAACAGAAATCGAACCATTCGGAGGTCCTATCCTGGTGCGTGTCGACGACCGGGTGGCTGCTGGCAAGATGCTTGTACGGATCCCACTTCTTGAGCAGCGTCCCCGTCTCGTGGGTCCACTCGTCGGTACGAAATCGATCCAGGTCATCGCCCATGTCCCAGGTGATGTTTGAGAAGGCTCCAAACCGCGAGGCGGCGTAGCGGATGTACCGGTGCTCGTCCTCGCTGCCCGCCGCGGGGTGGACCTTGTTGTCGTTCATATCCAGGACGAGCGAGATGATCATGTCCCTGTCCCGCGCGTAGCGGAGGGTCCGCTCAAACTTGCGCCAATACTCGAGGTAAAACCTGCTGTAGTCGAAGCCCGGATGAAGCATCTCGTCGGCGTGCTGCGCAGGCCATGGGGTAGGAAACATGGTGAAGTTATCCCCATTCATAACCGGTTCGCCGAAGAATAGATCTTCCCGCCCTGCGATCGTCACCCGAAGCCGGTTCACCTTGAGGCGATGAAGCCGGTCAATGGAATACCGGATGATATGCTCGTCCTTCCAGCCGACCAGGAAATAGGCCGTCGTGCCGTTGAAGAAATAATGCTGGCCGGTGCCCTCCCAGATGAAATGCCAGGGATACTTGGGATCGACGCGGATGGGGCCGTTGCGGTGACCGTCGGAGGCGCGGAAAACCCCGGACTGGGCTGCTTCAAAGGTTCCCTGACGGTAGACAAGCGAATACGCATAGTCCCCCGGCGACGCGGGCATGAAACGGATCCGGAAGACACCGCCATTATCGGAATCGCAGAACCCCGAAACATCGTGCCTGTCCGTCCCGTCAGGCCTGGCGAAGGTCCCGTCGAGGGTGGCATCAGTGAATGGATTGCGGGCATCCGGGTTTTCGACTCCCGCGGTGACTTCGACAAAATCATAGGCCTCCACCTCCTTGGAGGACTGTGTGAAGGTGACCCTCGAGGGGGAGCCTTGCATCGTGGGCGCCACCACCGTCGACAACAGGCATGCGAGTCCAAGGACGAGGCAGCGCGGGGCGCATTTCGAGAGGATTGGCACGATCATAGGGGTTCCTAACGCGGTTGGGTCGTTGGGGCGGCGCTCATGTTGCTGGCTGTCGAACGTTAAATAAGGGGGTAGCGCCCATTCCCAAGCCCTTGAACCGCGATTCGCGGACACATACCGGGTCCATCGCCGACGGTTTGCATGCGTCCATGGACCTGCTGGGGTGCCCGGGGAAGCCGATGCCGTCCGCGATCATCGACCTTGCGGTCCGTCTGGCGCATTTCGGGTTGATGCGGAGTATATCAAGTGAACGATCGGTTACTTAATCTTTATGGGTTGGGTTGAGGCGTTTGCAATTCCGAACGGCGCCCGGGCATCGGACGGGCCAGGTCGCCTCCCGGGGCCGATCCTCGGGCTTCGGCTAAGGGTGTGCTTCGAGAAACCCGAAGGCGCGAAGCCAGTTTATGCACAGCTGGGTCCAGCTTGAGGGAAGTCGCCCGTCCTGGCGGACGCCGAAGTCGTGCTCTCCCTTCGCAAATATGTGCAGCTCCACGGGGATCTTGGCCCTCTTCAAGGCCAGGTACATGATTACGCTGTGATCCGAGGGGCTCATCGTGTCGTCCGTGGCGTGGACGAGCATGACGGGCGGAGTGTCTTGCGGAATATGGATTCCCGGCCAGATCTCATCCCTGTCGTTGAGTTTCAAGAAGCCGGAATAGCAGAGGATCGCGAAATCGGGCCGGCTGCTCGAATCGTCGATGGCGTCGATTGGTTCGTATGTGCGCTTCGCAAAGCCGGTGGCCGTGGCGAGCGCAAGATGGCCGCCGACCGAGAAGCCTATGATGCCGATGCGCTTTGGATTGATTCCCCATTCCGCGGCCCTGCTGCGAACCGTGCTGACTGCCCGCTGGGCGTCCATCTGCGGCCCGATCGGAGTCTCGGATTCGGGCACATTGGGGGGCCGTGGCACGCGGTACTTGAGGATGATGGCGGTCATTCCCTGGGAGTTGAGCCATGAGGCGACCTGTTCCCCTTCTCCTTCCCAGTACAGGTCCCAATATCCCCCCCCAGGGCAGATGACCATGGCCGTCCCGGTGTTGTTCCCCTGAGGCGGGACGTAGACGGTTAGCGTGGGCTTGGTCACATTGGTGACGAGGAGGTTCGTTCCGTAGATGGTCGAAGTGCGGATGAAGGTCTTTTCCGCGCCGCGAACCGGCAGGTCGCCCGGAGGCTTCCCGGGCCAAAGGTCAAAGACTATCGGGGGGGAGGCTGTGGCGCCGCAGGCTGTGAACAGGGCGGCGATCAGGTACGCGGTCGATGCGATCTTTTTCATTTTCGTTTTTTTCTGTGACGGTGGAAATCTCGTTGGTCCCCGGGCTCCGTTCTACTTCGCCCGTGCCGGAACCCGAGACTGGAGCGCGCGCGCCTCGAATCCGATACAAAAAAGACGGGCGGCTATGCTGTTGACACGGGCGGCCTCGGCCCGTCCCGATCTCCCCGTGACTCAGCCGCAGATCAGCTTCATTTCCGACGAGGTTTCGCAGGACCCCGCCGTCGTTGCGCGCTTTGTCCGCGACTTCGGACTTGGCGGGTTTGAGCTTCGCAGCATGTTCGGGCGGGCCTTCAAGGATCTCACGGGCCGCGACGTGGCCGAGATTCGCGCCATCACCGCCGGCGAAGGATGGCGAATCCACGGGTGCGCGACCCCGGTCTTCAAATGCGAGTTGGACGACGGCGCGTCCGTCCTTGGGCACGTCGAAATCTTCAAGCGGAGCCTTGAGGTCGCCCGTGAGCTCCGCTGCGACCTTGTCCGTGTATTCTCGTTTCTGCGGCGCCCGGAAGCCCTGTCGAAGCCTTCGGCGGAACGCATTGCATCGCACCTTTCTCAGCTGGCGGATCTTGCGGCCTCTTCGGGCATTCGGCTTGGCGTCGAGAATGAGAGCTCGTGCATGGTCGGGTCCGGCGCCGAGATGCTTCGCCTTGCGGAGGTGTTCGCGCATCCCGCCGCGGGATGGATCTGGGATCCCTGTAACGTGCTCTATGTCCCGGGTGAAGAGGGGTCCGCAACCGCCGCGTTTCCGAGATTGTCCGGCCGGATCATCCATATTCACGTGAAGGACGCTGTCCCGACGCCCGACGGGGGCTCGATGGCCCGCCCGTCGCCCGTCGGCGAGGGGAGCGTCGGCTGGATGCTGCACCTATCGGAAATCCGTCGCTCGGGATATCGTGGGCTCCTCTCGCTGGAGACCCATTGGCGGAAGAAGGAGTTGGACAAGGGGCTCCTGCACCTTCCCGCCGGCGACGCGTTTTCAGCCGGGGGCGATGAGGCGAGCCGGATCTGCATGAGACGGCTCCTCGATCTGTGGCAGGCGGCGGCGTGACGCGCCGGGAGCTGGAGTACCGCAGGGCCTCGCTCCGGCATCCGTGGGGTCGGTTGCCGCGGGATGGCGCGCCCGTGAGGTCCGCAAACCATCAGAAGCGGATCGCTGCCTTCGCGCCGAAGGTCCGCGGCGCGCCGGGATTGCCGCTGTTGACGCCGGGAATGATCAGCGAGTAATAGCCCTTGTCGGCGAGATTTT
>Ga0209415_10001346_pt1 | contig 46963 bp, 50 predicted proteins | sample PeaSoiSIISIP2007_FD_187696 | JGI IMG/M metagenome (GOLD analysis project Ga0209415, IMG submission 187696) | Peat soil microbial communities from Weissenstadt, Germany - SII-SIP-2007 (SPAdes) (version 2) | ecosystem: Environmental > Terrestrial > Soil > Wetlands > Peat | place: Germany... | reverse complement strand
ACCACCAGCACCGTATTGCCCAGATCGCGCAGCCGCGCCAGTGAATCCAGCAGCCGGTGATTATCACGCGAATGGAGGCCGATGGACGGCTCATCGAGCACATACAACACGCCGCGCAGCTTCGATCCGATTTGCGTAGCCAGGCGAATACGCTGCGCTTCGCCGCCCGATAAAGTCGCCGCCGATCTCTCGAGGCTCAGATAGTCGAGTCCTACCGCGATCAGAAATTCGAGCCGGTTGCGGATCTCCTCCACCGCACGTCCGCCGATCTGCCGCTCGCGATCGGTCAGGGTCCAGCTTTTCACCGTTTCGAGCGCGCGAGTGAGCGAAGTCTTGGTCAGCTCCGCTATGGTCAACCCATTCACTCGCACCGCCAGGCTCGACGGTTTCAAGCGTCTTCCGTGGCAATCCGGACAGGTCGACGGCGACATGTATTGCATGTACCATTCGCGATAAGTGTCGCTCGCGTTGGGGTCCAGCACGTAGGATTCAAGAATCGCCAGCACACCCTTTTGCCCGTTCGCGCCTTCGAGCAGAATGGCTTGCGACTTCGCGGGCAGCTCGGCGAACGGCTTGGTGAGCGGGATCTTGTGCTTCGCCGCCAGCGTCGTAATCGCGTGCGACATGTAACTGGAACTTCCGCCTGGTCCCAGGCCCCCATCCAGCAGCGGCCGCGACGGGTCGACAATGATTTTCGCGGGATCGAAATTCCACTTGCTGCCGAGTCCGCTACACGTTTCACAGGCTCCGAACGGGCTGTTAAAGGAAAATGATCGCGGTTCGAGCTGGGGCACGCTCGCGCCGCAATCCGGGCACGCCAGTTTCTGGGAATACAGCTTTTCGGGGCCATTCACCACGGCGACCGTTACCAGGCCGTCGGCAAGCTTGGTCGCGGTTTTGATCGACGCCTCCAGCCGTTTCTCAATGTCGGGTTTCATCAGAAGACGGTCGACCACAACTTCAATGGTGTGATTCTTGCGCCGGTCGAGTGTGACCTCTTCATCGAGCGAACGCAGCACGCCGTCAATGCGCGCGCGAACGAATCCCTGGCGGGCGAGTTTTTCCAGCTCTTTCTTATATTCGCCCTTGCGACCGCGCACGATCGGCGCCAGAATCATCACGCGGTCCTGCGACTTGAGCGCCAGCACCTGCTCTACGATTTGATCCGTCGTCTGGCGCGAGATTTCCGTTCCGCAGTTGGGGCAATGCGGCACGCCGATCGCCGCATAGAGCACACGAAGATAGTCGTAGATCTCAGTAATCGTCCCCACGGTCGAACGCGGGCTGCGATTCGTGGTTTTTTGTTCTATCGAAATGGCCGGGCTCAAGCCGTCGATCGAATCGACTTCCGGCCGCTCCATTTGATCCAGAAATTGGCGCGCGTAGGGCGATAACGTTTCGACATAGCGCCGCTGGCCCTCGGCGTAGATCGTGTCGAAGGCAAGCGACGACTTCCCCGATCCGCTCAACCCCGTAATCACCGTAAGGGTATTGCGCGGAATCTGGACGTCGATATTCTTCAGGTTGTGTTGCCGTGCGCCGTGCACGGTAATACGGTCTAGCAAGAACTCTATTTTCCCATACTCACAAAATCCGGCCCCGGCGAACCCGCTTTGGATTCAAATCGATGCAGGTTCGCTTCAGGGCGCGTGGCGCGGCTTGCCCGGCACAATCGGGCCATGCAAAGAGAACGGCTGACCACTATCTGGTCACTCGCCCGTCACGAGGAAGTGCCGGTGCGCATCTATTACCGGATTTCCAAGTTCGGGAACTGCCGGATTTTTACTTTAGAACGCGTGGAGGATTTGACCAAATAGTAATTTCGTACCATGACCGCAGGTGTTCCACTTAGGGCTATACCCTCTTGACCTTAGACGATTCAAGCTTTAGAGTCGAAATACTGTGATCGAACAACGAAAGAATCAGCGCTTTGACTTGCACCTTCCGTTCGAGCTCATTCGCGCCGGGGGGAACGGCAAACCCGCCGGCGAGACCAGGAACGTCAGTTCTTCCGGGGTCCTGTTCACGACTCCTGCGCCGGTCGAAGTCGGTGAGCCCATCGAATATATGATCACGTTTCCCACCACGCCAGGGTCGCGTTCCGAGGTCCGCCTGCGCTGCGTAGGAAAGGTCCTCCGCAACGATCCGGAGGAGACCTTCGCAGCCACCCTGGAGCGCTACGAATTCATCCGCGGACGCGGCTAAGCCGCTTCCGGTGTTGTAAAAACGTCGTATCCTAACGTGAATGAGCGCGCCGTTCTCCGAAGCCCAAGGCCGCCTGTTTGGACAAATGGACGCGAAAGCGCGCGAGGTGATCGAAAGACGATTCGGGGTCCGGCTCGATTCGGCTCAATCCAGCGAAAAGCATCAAACTGCCTGGGATATCTATCAGAACGCCACGGTTAAGATTATCAAGGCGATCTCCGGCGGCTCCCGCATCGACGATCCCGCTGGTTACGCCGCTACCATCGCGCGCAACAGTTGCCGCGATTATTGGCGCGTTCATAATCCGGGCTGGGCGGATTTAAAGGGCCGGCTGAGCCGTTTTTTCAAAAAGCAGCCAGGCTGGGCGATGTGGCAGATCGATGAGCAGCTTGGTTGGATCTGCGGGCCGGCCGCCTGGAAAGAATACATCATGGCGCAGGGGAGCCGTGTGAGCGAGCTGCTGGAGAAACCCCGCCGGATCGGCGCTGGCTCGCTACCCAAACTCGAAATGGTGGATCAGTTGGATGCGTCGGCCTGGGATCGCCTGCTACATGGCTTTTTCGAATATTTGAAGGGCCCGATTCGGCTCGACGAGCTGGTTTCCATCGCAGGCGTGCTGTTCGGTGTCAAAGGCTCCCGCGAAATGGCGTTTCCCGAGGGGGAAGACGGCCGGATTTGGGACCCGCCTGCCGCCGAGCCTCGCCCCGACGTTCGGCTGGCGATACGGGAACAGCTCGTCAAGCTTTGGAACGAACTGAAAACAATGCCCAAACGGTGGGTGCTTCCATTTCTGCTGAATCCACCGGTCATGAAGGGATCGCAAGGCAAGAGACCTCGCGCCGAATCGTCGGAGGACGGGCCAGATCGTGGCGAGGTGGCGGTTTTCGTAGCCAACGGAATTGCAACTGTCGCGCAAATTGAAGCAATCATTGGATTTACTGACGAACACTACGCGGTTTTGTGGCGTATTCTAGCCCTTGAATCGATTCCTGACCCTCGGCTTCGATTTCCTGTCATTTGGAACCTGCTGCCGCTCGACGATAGCTTGATCGCCCAGGTGATGGGGCTTGAATCCGCGCAAAAGGTCATTAATTTGAGGATGGTAGCGAAAAATCATCTGGCCAAGGCCCTCACCGGAAAAAAAGATCTACAAAAAGGCGAGATCCGCTAATCTTCCTGCTCAACGCCCGCCGTCAGTGTGTGGAAGGAGAAAAAAGAAGATGGAAAAACATCTCAGCCGCGAACAGCTTCTTAAGTATCGCGACCGCGCACTCCTTCCGGCCGAACTGATCGAGGTCGACGGGCATCTGGCTTCTTGCGATTCGTGCCTAACCCAACTGACGGAATTGGGTTCTTCCGGGATTTCGACATTATCTTCAATCTTCGAAGCCCGCGATGAACACCTGACCTATGAGCAGATGGACGCCTGGGTGGAAGGCACTATGGATTCGGACGAGCGCGAACTGGTAATGTCTCATATCGGCTTGTGCGAATTCTGCGCAGAGCAGTTAAAGGGGTACGAGAAATATGCGCCGGTGATGAGTGCAGTCATCACGCCCCCGGCGCAGCCCGCTCCAACATTAGGCGAACGGATCCGGGGATTTTTTCGGACCCCGCAGTTCGCACTGATCACCGCGGGACTGGCGGTACTGCTGATCCTGAGCCCGCTGGCGTTTCGAAGGTCCCCGCAGTCGGGTGTGCCGGCGGCTTTGCAGCCGGAGGCGATTCGCGACCTGCCGCAGACTCGCGATAAGGGCCTGATTTATCCGGTGTCCGAAGTCGTCGAGGAGCGGCAGCCAATTCTTCAATGGAAAGCAACTACCGGGGAAACTACGGTTTATTTATACGATTCGGCGCATCGCGAAATCATTCATAGTCCCGCGATGGCCGAAAATCACTGGCTGGTGCCAGTCGTTCTCGACCGCGGCGCGGTTTATAACTGGGAGGTCCGCACCGCGGTCGGGACAAAGCAAGCTTCGTTCCGGGTTCTGAGCGAATCGAGCGAGAAGGAGCTGGCGGAGGCCAGGTCCTCCAATGCGGGTCCGAGGGCAGTCGGCCAATTGGAACAGGGCATGGGGCTCCTCTCGCTCGCCGAACAGGACTTTGCGAAATTGGTGAAAGAGGATCCCGGTTCGAAGGACGCAAGGGATCTTCTGGATCAGGTGAAGCGACTAAGAGACCGTTAGCCCGTACTATAATTCAGCGGTGCTGACACCGCTGGACCGTAAAGATACTTCCCGCCTGGACGCTTTCAGCGATGGAGTTTTCGCCATCGCGATCACTCTGCTCGCCTTGGATTTGAAGATCCCGCACATGAATGATCTCTCCTCGCCCGCCTCAGCATCGCTGTGGGCCAGCCTGGAGCATGAATGGCCGGATTATTTTGCCGTGATCACCAGCTTTTTTTCGGTCCTGATCATGTGGGTGCATCACCATACGGTGTTTCGCTGGGTGCGCCGCACGGACCCGCTGCTGTTGTTCGCCAATGGGCTGCTACTGTTCTTCGTCACCGTGGTGCCGTTTCCCACCGCCATGGTGGCCGAATATCTGAATACGCCGGTCGCTCCGGCTGCGTGCGCGCTATACGCGGGCATATTTTTGGGAATCAGCATCGCTTTTCTTCTGATGCTTCTGGCGGCGCTCCGGCCGTCGATTGTCGATCCGGATGCGCCAGCTACTACGATTCGCCGCCTGCGGCGGAGTTATTGGGCCGGACCGCCGCTGTATCTGCTGGCGGTGATCGTGGCTCCCTTCAGCCCCTGGCTGGCGATGGGAATTTGCACCGCGCTGTGGATCGTGTGGGCAGCGACGACGCGCGATTAAATGCTATTCTGAAGGTCCCCGATGCGAAGGGGACCAAGAAGTCACGATCCCAGAGTTAAACCTGAACGACGCGACGAAGGGGAACGGCAACGTTCCCCTTCTCGTTTTGTAGGAGCTTGTTGAAAAAGGGGACAGACCGTTGGTCCGCGGCCACGCTCCGGCGCGAAATCAGCGGTTTGCGACTCGGGACCGAGTAGTCTGTCCCCTTTTTCAACGAGCTCTCAGGGATCGCGTAACGGTATCGAGCGTTTTCGGTATTGAAGAGCATGGATCTGAAATTCGCTCTGCGAAACCTGCGCAAGACGCCTGGATTTACGCTGCTGGCCGTTATGGTGATGGCGCTCGGCATCGGCGCCAATACAGCCGTGTTCAGCGTGGTCAACGCCGTGCTGCTGAAGCCCCTGGCGTATCGCGATCCGGACCGTATCGTTACGCTACAGAATCGCTGGAAGCAGAGCGGATCGGCCAGCAACTTCATTTCGGCGCCGGATTATCACGACTGGCACGATCAGAACACCGGGTTCGACGCGATGGCTTACTACGCGGGCGAGCAGACCGCTGTCATCGTCGGAGCGGCTGCCGATCACGCGCGTGTGACCAGCGTGACCCCTGAGTTTTTTCAGGTCTTCGGCGTGGCGCCGCTGGCTGGCCGTTTTTTCAGCGATCCGGAGCAGAAACCGGGGGGCGGCGGGGCGGCCGTCATCAGCTCCGGCTACTGGCAGCGTGTTTTCGGCGGCAATCAGAACGCCGTCGGCAGGACGCTGCGGGTTTACGATAAGACGCTGACGATCGTTGGCATCCTGCCGGCGGAATTTCAATTTCCCGACAAAACCGACATCTGGTATCCCGCCAACACTATCTTTGCGGAGAACACGCATCGCGGCGCGCACAACTATTTTGTGATCGGACGCTTGAAGCCGGGCGTAAGTATCGAAAATGCGCAGGCGCAGATGAGCTCCATCGCCTCGCGGCTGGAGCAGGCGTATCCGCAAAGCAACGAAGGAAAAGGCGTGGTGGTGCAGCGGATGCTCGACACGCTGGTCAGCAACGTCAAGCTCACGCTGTACATGCTGCTGGGCGCGGTCGGTGTGGTCCTATTGATCGCGTGCGCGAATATGGCGAATCTGCTGCTGGCCAAGTCTACGTCACGAACGCGCGAGATGGCGATCCGCGCGGCGGTGGGCGCCAGCCGCGGCCGCATCGTGCGCCAGTTAATCGTCGAAAGCATGGTGCTAGCGCTGGCGGGCGGCGCTGCGGGATTGATCCTGGCGATTTGGGGAGCCCAAGCGCTGGTGGCGCTGGCGCCGTCGAATGTTCCCAGGCTCGCCGAAACCGGCACCGATGGTTGGGTGCTGTTGTTCACTCTGCTGACTTCGGTGGGGTCGAGTGTTCTGTTCGGCCTCGCGCCGGCGTTGCAAGCGTCCAAGGTGGACTTGAATGTTTCGCTGAAGCAGGGCGGCGCGCGGTCCGTGACGGGCGGCGGCGCGGGCAGGCTTCGCGATGCGCTGGTGGTGGCGGAAATTGCACTTTCGGTTGTTCTGCTTGCGGGAGCGGGTCTTTTGGTGCGCAGTTTTCAGGCGCTTCTGAACGTCGATAACGGGTTCAAGCCGGAAAGAATCCTGGTGGCGGAAACCAGCTTTCCCGCTTCGGGCGAGGAAGGCCGCCTCCGGGCTGTGCGTTTTTACAACGACCTGGTCCCCGATGTTCGCACCATCGCGGGCGTTTCGGCGGTAGGGACGGAGGTTGCAACACCCGGCTCGGTTCACTCCAATGGCGGCTACTGGATCGATCATCTGCCGCCTCCGAGCGAGCTCACCGTGCATGCCCCTCAGGCTGTTTTCTCGGTGGTTGGACCCGGCGCATTCAACGCCCTGGGGATTCCGTTAAAAGCGGGCCGTGACTTGGGCGATCGAGACACCTCCGAGGCTCCGTTTGCGGCGGTGATCAATGAGGAATTGGCGAGAAAATCTTTTCCAGGTCAGAATCCTGTCGGACGTTCGATCTTCTGCGGGCTGGATTCGATGAAACCGATGACGATTGTAGGGATCGTCGGTGACGTTCGCCAATACGGCCCCGCGTCCAAGTCCGAACCGGAGATTTATATGCCCTACCAGCAGCATCCCGGTGGGCGACGGCGCTTAACGTGATCGTGCGCACGTCGTCGGAACCGCTGGCGCTGTCGGAAACGCTGCGCCGTACGATTCACGATCATTCGGCCGATGTTCCGGTAAAGTTCACCACCATGGAGGCGTCGCTTGCGAGGAACGTCTCCGCGCCGCGATTTCGCACGTTGCTGCTGGGCATCCTGGCGGGGCTCGCCGTGTGCCTGGCGATGGCGGGGGTTTATGGCGTGATGGCGTACGTGGTCAGCCAGAGATCCAACGAAATCGGTTTGCGGATGGCGCTCGGCGCGAGCGCGGGCGACGTGGTCGCGCTGGTGTTGCACCACGCAATGACATTGGCTGCGATCGGACTTGCGATCGGCTTGGCCGGAGCCGTGGCCGCGACGCGTCTGCTGAGCAGCCTGCTGTTCGAGGTGAAGCCGACGGATCCGCTGACGTATGCGGTGGTCGCGGCGCTGCTGGGGACGGTCGCGCTGGCGGCGAGTTATGGACCTGCCCGCCGCGCCTCCCGCGTCGATCCCGCGATCGCGTTGCGGCAGGAGTGATCTTCCATGGCAAACTGGAGAAGCCGTGCATACTCGACGGATCGCAGCCTTCATCCTGGGCGCCTGGCTCGCGGGCTGCATCTTCATGATGTTTGTCTCGATCGAAAACCTGCGCACTCCAAGTCTGGTGATGGCCTTGCCCCTGCCACCCGTCGATTCGATGACCCGGCAACTGGGATGGGACCGCATGTACGCTCTGCTGCATCACGCCGCGTCTGAACAGACGCGTCACGAATCGCGTTTATGGCTGGAAGCGCAGCTTTTGCTGGGAGCAATCCTGGGGTTATGCCTGCTGCTGGCGACCCAGAAGCGCGTCGCCCCGCTGGTGCTGTGCGGCGTGATGCTGGTGATGGCGGTGTTCCAGCTCCGCTTGAGTGCGGAACTGACCTACCAGGGCCGCGAAACGGATTTTCTGCCGGGAAGCGCCACGCAGAGCACCATGATCCGGTATCTGGCGCTTCAACAAATCCATTACGGGGTCGAGATCATGAAGCTGCTGGCGGGCGGCGCGCTGGCCAGCTATCTATTCGTCTTTCGAGCCCGCCGGAGCCGCAAGGATGTCCACGTGGTCGATCACGCCGACCACAGCCATGTCGATGGGTGATTCTGGCCGGCCCACGGAAGTCATCGCGCTGAATCCTTCCGTCACCAGCAGGACGCGATCGCCTACGCCTGCGTCGACCGCGTCCAAGGCCACTACCGCCACGCCCCGATCGCTGCCGTCCAGATTCAACGGCTGAACCAACAGCGCTTTCTGCCCGTGATGGCTCGCGTGCTTATGCGTAGCCACCACGTCGCCGATCACGCGCGCGATCAACATCGCCGAACCTGGTCAATGATCCCGACGATGGTCGCTTCGGTGGGTACTTCGGCGGGAAGAAACGGGAAACTGGCTTCTTTACCGCGGCACCAGTAAATCAGCTCGCCCGCGCCGGCGCCGGTCGCATCGGCGCAGATCAACTGCTTGCCGGTATCCTGAAGCTCCGGCGTCAGCGGTTGGACGATCAAAAGTCGCTGCCCCTCGAGCGACGGGTTCTTCACTGTCGCCCACACGCAGCCGACCACTTTGCCGATTTGCATCCGATCACCTTTCGTCCAACCGGACCGAATCGACGATGCCGACGATTGAGGCGTCCACGGGCTTGTCCTTGCAACCGTCGGCCATGCGGGCCGAGCTTCCGGAAACGACGATCACCAGCTCGCGATTGCCGGCCTGCACCGTGTCGACGGCGATTACGTAGCCGGATTCTTCTTTCCCGTCGGGAGCTACCGGTTTCACCACCAGCAGCTTAAAGCCTTCCAGGCGCGGATCTTTGCGCGTGGCCACAATGTTGCCGACGACCCGCCCGAGAATCATGAGGATCTACTTCGACGCTGCTTTGCCGATGGGCAGAACGTCTTCGAGACTCGGATGCGGGCGCGGGATGACGTGCACGGAGATCAGCTCGCCCACGCGGCGCGCGGCAGCGGCTCCGGCATCGGTGGCGGCGCGAACGGCCGCGACGTCGCCTCTGACCAGCGCCGTCACGTAACCGGACCCGATCTTTTCCCAGCCGACCAGATGCACGTTTGCCGCCTTGACCATGGCGTCGGAAGCCTCGATCATGGCTACCAGTCCGCGGGTCTCGATCATGCCCAGTGCTTCACCCATTCACCCTCCGGTTCAGAATGCTCCGCGAACTTTCAACGCCTCGTCGATGATCGACAGAAGCTGCTCGCGCGTAACTTCGATTTTCTCGCTGGCATCGGGCATATCTTCCGCAGTCATCGGCGATCCCGGCTCGAAATGGTTGCGCGACTTCACGCGATAGCGAGCGCGCGAATCGAACAGCTTCTGCACTTCTACGCGCGGCAGTACTTTCGGACCACCGAGCAGCTCCGCCACTAACGTGATGCGCGCGAAATGCTCCACGGTTTCCATTTTGAAGAACGCCTGGAACACATCTTCGCCGTAGGCCACGGCTCCATGATTCGCCATCAGCAGCGCGTCGTATTTGGGGATGTACGGACGCATGCCTTCGCTCAGCGCGGGCGTGCCGGGCAATCCATATTCGGCCAGCGGCACGGAACCGAGTCCGATCACGACTTCGGGCAGCAGCGCCAGGTTGAGCGCGCGCCCGGCCACCGCGAATCCGGTGGCTACCGGAGGATGCGCATGAACGATACTTCGGATGTCAGGGCGCATCCCGTAAATGGTCAGGTGCATGCCCATTTCCGAGGTGCGCTCGCGTTCGCCGCAGATTTTCTCGCCGTCCAGATCGCAGACGATCAGGTCGTCCGGCTGCATCAGACCCTTGCAGATCCCGGTCGGGGTCGCCAGAATGCGGCGCTCATCCAGACGAACAGTGATGTTGCCGTCGTTGGCCGCTACCCATCCTTTGTCGAAGATGAAGCGCCCCACCCGTACCACGTCCTCGCGAAGCTGTTGCTCGGTCATCGCCATCGCGCACCGCGCTCTTGATTGTAGCAGCACTTCGAATGTGGGTGAGGGGCTGGCGGGCGGCTACAATTGAGTGAGTGGAAAAGCGCCGCATGTGCCCGCAATGCCGGGCGTTCATTACAACCGACGATAAGATCTGCCCGTATTGCAATACGGCAGTCGGTCCGAAGCCGTATGTTTCACGCGCGCCCTCGGACGCGCTGGGCGGCCTGATCCCTCATGCGCGCTTTATCACCGTGCTGATTGTGCTGGTCAATACCGGCCTGTACATCGCCACCGTTTTGTACAGCATGCGCAGCGGCGGCACCGCGCTCGATCTGGATGGACGAACCTTGGTCGAATTCGGCGCCAAGTATGGTCCAGCGATCGCAGCCGGCCAATGGTGGCGACTGATCACGGCGGGATTCCTTCATGGCGGCGTGCTGCACATTCTGATGAATATGTGGGTCCTGTTCGATATCGGCGGGCAGGTGGAAGAAAGTTACGGCGGAGCCCGCTATCTGGTGATCTATTCTCTTTCCAATGTCACCGGGTTCTTGACCAGCCTCTATCTGCTGCCGGCTCTTTCTGTAGGAGCCTCCGCGGCGATTTTTGGACTGATTGGCGCGATGATCGCCATGGGGGTGCGCGAACGATCGTCGTATGGGGCAGCGGTGCGCAAAGTCTATATGCGATGGGCGATCTACGGTCTGGTGCTGAGCGTCATTCCCGGCACAGACTGGGCGGCCCATGTCGGCGGACTCGCCGGCGGATTCGTGATGGGGTTCCTCGCCGGTATGCCGACTCAATCTTCCGTCATGGAGCGCTTCTGGCAGGTCGCCGCGGGAATCACGCTGGCGGTGACGGGACTCGCGTTTTTCGATATGATCTCGGGACTGGTGTTGGTGAAGTAACGATTCACGCCGCGCTGTCCATGCTCACCAGCAGGCGTTTCCCCAGAAATTCAAGCACCTTCTGAATCCGCCCGAGCCGCGTGGCGTGACGCGGGTCCAGCATGCGGCGAATTTCGCGCTCGTCCACTTTCAGCCGCCGCGCGAGCTCGCTATTGGACAGCGACGCATCCTTAATCGCCAGATACAGCGCCGCCTTCGCGGCCATGGGCGCCGTTAGCGGCACCAGGATCTGCTTCCGCCGCGGCGCGGACGGCGGGGGAATGTCCAACTGATCGGCGATGCGTCCTGCAACTGCTTCCTCCAGGCAGTCGTATGCCTGGGCCAGCGCGTCAGGGCGGTCTTTACCGCTGGTGATTGCCTCCGGCAGATCCGGAAATCGGACCGTGAAGGCTCCCTTTGGGTCGGGAGTCAACATCGCCGGATAAACGAAATTTCGCATCGCCGTTCCCCCTAATCAAGATCCTTGGGCGTCAGGCCGAGCTGCCGCAACATCGCGCGGCAAGTTCCATCCGGAAGTTCCCGCTTGAGATCCTGAAGCACCGTCCGCGCGCCTCCGAAATACAGTAACGCGTGACTGCCTTTGCCGCGTTTCGCTTCCAACCGAACCGAAATGCCCCTTCTCGCCCCGAGTGCCTGGATCTTTCTCAGAAACTCGGCGCCCCTCACGAAGGCAATTATCGGACATTTGTGACCGAACCGCAACGACAGAAACGTCGCGTTGGTTTCTGCCCGATTCACGTGACGTGATAACATTTGTTTAAATGTGGCGTATTTGCGCCTTGATCGGTGCCTTCGCGGCGCTCGGGGTCGCCGCCGACGACAATCGGCCGTTGGGAGATCGTACGAGGCAGTACCTGATCGACTTGGTTCGCCTGGATACTTCCAACCCCCCCGGCAATGAGAATCGTGTCGCCGAATATTTGAAACAAGTCGCCGACTCCCACGGCATCCCCTGCGAACTGACCGGCAGCGATCCCCGGCGGCAGAACTTCGTGGCGCGTTTGAAGGGCAACGGCAAGCTACGCCCACTGCTCCTGATGGCGCATAGCGACGTCGTTCCCGCGGACCGCAGCCAGTGGACGGTCGATCCCTTCAGCGCCGAAAATCGCAATGGCTATATTTATGGCCGCGGCACGCAAGACGACAAGTCCCTGCTTGCCGCCGAGCTCGCCGTGATGATCGAGATCAAGCGGCGCAATATCAAGCTGAGCCGGGACCTGATTCTTCTGGCCGAAGCCGACGGCGAAGCCGGTTCGACCGGGATCGAGTGGATGTTGCAGCCGCAACACCGCATCGACGCCGAGTTCGCTATCAACGAGGGCGGATTCATCCTCGAAACCAAGGACGGCCCCAAGCTATTCGAGGTGACCACCACCGAAAAGATTCCGACGCGAATCATTCTGACCGCGAAAGGCGCAGCCGCCAACGGGTCCATGCCGCGCGCCGACAATGCCGTGCTGCATCTGGTGGAGGCAGTAGACAAGCTGGCTCGCGCGGATCAGCCGGTCCGGCTGAACCCGACTACGCGGCGTTATTTTCGTGAATTGGCGAGGCTGCCGGAATACGCGTGGCTCGATCCCATCCGCCGCAAGCTGGACGATCCTGCCACCGCGCAAGCCGCCGCAACACAGATTCGCGCACGCGATCCCGAGCTGGACGCCATGCTGCATACGACCGTGGTTCCAACCATGCTGCGTGCTGGAAATAAAATCAACGTGATCCCCAACTCGGCCGAGGCGCAGCTGGATGTTCGCCGGATGCCGACCGAAACCCGGGAAGAGGTCATCGCGCGGTTCAAGCAGGTGATCAACGATCCCGCGGTCGACATCGCGCTCGCGCCCGGCCAGCAGATGCCCGCGGCCGAGCCAAGCTCCATGACCACTCCGCTCTACCACGCCATGGAGCGTGCCGTGGCGCGCGTCTATCCCCATGATGTGGTGGTGCCCTACATGGCGCGCGAATCCACAGACGGGAGTTTTCTGCGTTCCCACGGAATGGCCGTGTATGGCGTACCGGTTTTCGTACGGGAAGGCGCCGATAGCCGCGAGCACGGCAACGACGAGCGCATCTCTCCGCGAAATTTGGAGGACGGAGTCGAATTGCTATGGCAGATGGTGCTGGAAATCGGGGGCGGGGGCTAACGGCGTCCGGTCAATCGATAAAACCCGTCGTTAATCTATGAAACCCTTCCAGGTGTTGCCCTTTTCGTCGCGCAGAATCACGACCATATTCTCGGAAACGCCGGTCAGAGTCCGACCTTTGCCGTCGTGAAAGCGGTACATGATGGAGCTATCGTGGGACGCCCGTTCCGCGGACCCGCGCCATATGTTCCCGTATTCATCTTTCAACTTGATCTGATCGCCGTGGCCATAACCCGAGACGCGAGTCTTGGTTTTTTCTTCTTCCAGGTGGAAGTAGCCGCCGGGTATGGTTCTACGCTTGCGCTGATGATTAAAAATCATGTTGGGCTAATGCCATTATGCTGTCGATAGCGCCGGTGTTTCGATAGGGCAACCACCTTAGAAAAAATTCCAATAAACAGGAGACGAGGATTACGACATGCGGGCAGTGGTACAGCGAGTGACGGCGGCCCGGGTGGAAGTAGATAAGGCTGTCGTGGGAGAGATTGGTCCTGGATTGCTGGTTCTGCTGGGTGTCACTAAGACCGATACCGCTGCCGATGCCGACCTGCTCGCCGAAAAAATCGTAAACCTCCGCATTTTTTCCGACGTCGCCGGAAAGATGAATCTCAGCCTGCTTGATACCGGTGGAGCTTTGCTGGTGGTTTCGCAATTCACTCTATATGGCGATTGCCGCAAAGGCCGGCGTCCCGGCTTCGATCAAGCCGCTCCCGCCGAACAGGCTCGTGCATTATATGAGCATTTTGTGGACGTCGCGCGACGCACGGTGACTCGCGTCGAGACCGGAGTGTTTCAAGCCGACATGGCCGTGTCGCTCACCAATGACGGTCCGGTTACTTTCGTGTTAGAAACACCCGCGTCGTAAACGAAGTCGCCTTAGCCTGAAACGCCACGTCCCTGGCCATCACTATCAGGGCAGGTGAAACGCTATGGCAAACTCTCCGAAAAAAGCGCTCCCCGGCAGCGAACGTCCGCTGGTTCCCGGGTCTTCTAAGATCGGCCCGCTCGCGGCGACCGAACGCATTCGCTTTACCGTGCTATTGAGGCAGCGACCCGACGGTCCCGCCCCTCACGATTTCGACCACTGGCAGAACACCCCTCCGGAAAAACGCAAGTATCTATCCCAGGAAGAATTCTTCGAATCCTACGGAGCGACCGCGGAAGATCTTGACGCGGTAGTCGACTTTCTCAAGTCCGAACACCTCACCATCATCGAATCTCACGCTGGGAAGCGACGCATTGAAGTAGAAGGTACCGCCGCCGAAATCAACGCGGCATTCGGCATCACGCTCAACCAGTATCGAGCCCCGCGCAGGTTTGTAGAACGGCGCATCGAAAAGCGAGGCGAGCGTCCCACCGAAGTTCACTCCGAGATTCGAGAGCATGTCCATCGCGGATTTGAAGGACAAGTGCACCTTCCTCCGAAGCTTGTCGGCATTATCACCGCGGTTATCGGGCTCGACAATCGCCGGCTCGGCGGACCCGCTGGAACCGGAACCGGCGACCCGGCCGGTGCGCAATACCTTTCCCCTGTAACCGTGGCGCAGCTTTACGATTTCCCCGAATTCTCAGCCGCGGGCCAGACGGTCGGCCTGTTTGAAGCTGCCGACGACGGAGCCGCGTATCTGCACTCCGACATCACGAAATTCATCGCGAGCCTTCCCGCGGGCTTCGATAATCCGCCGAATCTAGCCGATATCGGCCTGCTCGGATACACCAACAACACGGCCTTGGTCACCGGCGGCCCGCCGTTTGGCGGGGGCGTGATCGAGTGCACGCTCGACGTGGCCGTTGTGGGCGCGGTTGCCCAAGGGTGCAATATCAACGTCTATTTCACGGAGGATTCCGAGGCTGGATGGGTCGCATTCTTCGACCGGGCAATCTTCCCGCACGCCGGCGATAATCCGCCGTCGGTACTCTCAGCAAGCTGGATCCTGACTCTCAGCGACGATACCGGCACCATCGGAAATCCTTCCACCAGCGGGACCCTTTCCAATACTTTGTCCGGCTATATGCAAAACGCGGCGATGCGCGGCATCTCCGTATTCATGGCGATCGGCGACTGGGGCTCCGGCAATCAGATCGTCGACAAGCATTGCCATGTCAGCTATCCGAATTCGGATCCCTGGGTGACGTCTTGCGGCGGGACCATCGTCGGGGATATCAGCGCCACTACGCCGGTCACATGGGAGGAGTTTACCTGGAGCGATGGCAATACCGCATCTCAGTTTCAAAGCGGCGTCTACGAAGCCACCGGCGGAGGCGTCAGCGACACGTTTCCACGCCCGTCCTACCAGACCGCTGCCGGAGTTCTGCCCATTTCCAAGAACGACGGCAATGTGCGCCGCGGCCTACCCGACGTCGCCGGCATGGTGGGTATGGATGGCTTCTTCTTCAATGGCTCAGGCGGTCCAGGCACGAATCAGCTTTTCGGAACCAGCGCTGTATCGCCCCTCTACGCCGGCCTGGTCGCAGTGATCAATGCTTTTCTTGGGCGAAACGTCGGTTTCCTTAATCCGACTCTGTATCAATACGGCCCGCAGATCTGCAAGGACATCACCTTCGGAGACAACGATTCGAGTTACGTTCCCGATGCGCCGGTCTACACCGCGGACATCGGTTGGGACCCCTGCACCGGCTGGGGCAGCTTGAACGGTCTTCGCTTCCTGGCGGCTCTTGCGCCGGCGCCGATCATCGAAACCGCGATCGCCAACGGCGGTTTCGGCGACGCCTGTGTCGGAAGCTTTGTCGACGAAATTCTCACCATCAACAACAGCGGCTTCGCGATGCTGTTGATCTCAAACATCACAGTGTCGTCGGCCGATTTCCTGGCTCCCAAAGTGGCATCCTATCCGCTTGCGGTTGCGCCCGGGTGCTCCATCGACGTGATCGTCCGGTTCAGGCCTACCAGCATCGGCTCGAAGGCGGCCACGGTGACGATCTTCAGTAACGACCTGTTCGGGCCGCACAAAGTGACGGTTACGGGTACCGGACAAGCGCCTCGGCTCGTTCTGGTGCTCGCCGACAAGGGCGATTTCGGCCACGTCTGCGTCGGTTCGTTTCGAGACGAGCCGCTGATCGTGAGCAACAGCGGGAAATGCGTGCTCTCGATTAGCGGAGTAAGTTCGTCCTCTTCGGAATTCCTAGTGCCCGAAGTCCTGCACTACCCGATTTCGATCGGGCCCGGCGATGCAATGCCATTGCCGGTGCGTTTCGAGCCCACCAGTTTCGGCGCGAAGTTCGCCACCCTTACCATCACCAGCAACGATCCGTCGGGGACGTACACCATCGACGTATCGGGCGATGCCCCTTCGGGGAAGCTGGCGGTCACGGGGTCGACGTGCTTCGGCGGAGTCCCGGCCTGCTGCTGCAAGGAACGCACCATCGCCATCTGCAACACCGGCGACTGCAAGCTACATGTAACTAGCGTGGCGTTCAAACGGAAGAGCTGCTATTGGAAGCTGATCAACAATCCGTTCCCGGCGACCTTGCATCCGGGCTCGTGTCTGTCCGTGGTTATCCGTTATAAGGCGGAGGAAAGAATCGCACGGCTCGCCGAACTCGTCATAACCAGTGACGATCCGTCGACGCCGGTGAAAGTCCTGGAGCTTCCAGCCTACACGATCTGGGAAAACGAGTGCTGCAAGAAGTGCTGCGACGACTGCCGCAAGGGATGCTGCGAAAAGAAGCATTGCAATTCCTGCTGCCAGAAATGCGCAGACGAGTGTTGCGATGAAGAAGACGACGACAAGGATAAAGACTGCGACGAGTAGTGCGTTTACTTCTTGTGGATTCGTAGAATCAGATTCTTGAAATCCCAGATCGGCGCCGCGTCGCAATTCAAACACTCGTCCCCGCGCGAGGTGAACCACAGCAACATCTCGAAGTAGTCGAGTCCGTTCACGGCGTCGGAATCCGCAACCCAATACTGCTCGTAGTTCGGCTCAAGCAGATGGTAGTGGAATCGGGTTGGCTCGCCCGACCAGCGCGCCTGCATTTGCCGCAAGAGGCGAATCGGCATTAGAGATGCGCCTTGATAGTAAGGCGACGCCACGACGTTGAGGCTCGCCTTCTTCATCTTGCCGGTCACGCCGAAATCCGAATAGGGCCGAACCTCATAACCCTGGGCGAACCACCATGGACAGCCCCACGCAGGCTCTAAAAATAACAGGCCGCCATCCTTTGTGACGCGCCGGATTTCAACCAGAGCCTGCTCGGGCTTGGGCACGTGCTCCAGAACCCACACCGACCATAGCGCGTCGAATTCGTTGTCGCGAAACGGCATGTCCGTCGCCGAAGCTTCCACAAACGGCTTGTGAAAATACCGGCGCGCCGAGGGCGAAATGTCGAGTCCTACGTAATCCGGTACGACGTCCTGCAAGTAGCCGGTTCCTGCGCCGACATCCAGCACGCGCTTATCGGCGAGGCCGTATTCTTTAGCGAACGCGGTAATTCTCGGGACGATCCGGTTCTTCTCGATTGCCTCGCGCGCGATTTTTACGTATTTTGAATCCTCAGCCGTCGCGGGGGCTTCCGGTGTTACCGCGGGCGGCGAATAAATGTCCGCGTAGAACGTTCCGGCCTCCTTGCGGATTTTCGGTGCTCCAAGCTCGTCCACGTGATAAGGGAAATGAATCGCGGTCGCCAGTACCACGAAGGCGATGTAACCGCCCGACACTTTCAGCGCGGTCATGCCGAGATTCCCGAAGATTTCTAGAAATGTCTGTGGTTTTTTCGTTTGCGGCGGGAGCGCCAGCGTGTCTCCTGCGCCAGCAGAATTCGGAGCCGCGAGCATGGTACTTCATCGTCCGAAATACCGGAAATCATTAGCCGCGCTCGACCTGGTTCACCTTATCGAATCCCCACTCGAATCGCCGAGCAACTTCATCCACGGTCCCCTCCCCCGCAATGCGCCCATGCTCGAAAAATACCGCGCGTGAAGCCAGCGCCCGCGCGAACGCGACATCGTGAGTCACCAGCAATTTCGCCTGCGGCAGGTTCCGCAACAACCGAGCCAGATCGACTTGCCCCGGCGGATCCAGCGACGTGGTCGGCTCATCGAGCACCAGAACTTCCGGCTCCATTACCAGGACTCCGGCAATCGCGACGCGCCGTTTCTCTCCGCTACTCAGATGATACGGCGCCTTGTGGATCGCCGCGTCCATGCCTACCTGTTCCAGCGCCTTCCGGGCCTGCGCAATCGCGTCGTTGCTCGATCGGCCCCGATTCATCGGCCCGAACGCCACGTCTTCGAGCACAGTCGGCATGAACAGTTGTTCGTCCGAATCCTGAAACACCAGCCCCACCTTGCTACGAATTTGCGCCACCGTATCTTTGCGAACCGGCATCCCGCACACTTCAACCGAACCTTCACCTTCGAGAAGCCCGTTGAGATGGAGCACGAACGTCGTCTTGCCTGATCCGTTGGCTCCCAGCAGCGCGACGCACTCGCCCGCATTCATGTGAAAATCGATGCCGTCCAGTGCCTGCGTCCCATCCGGATATCGATAGCGGAGCCCGCGCACTTCGATGACGCTCATAGCGCGAGCCGGATCCCCGCCGACGTAGCGATCGCCACAAAGAGAAACGCCGCATCCATTGCGCCGAAGCGAGCTGCGGAGATCATCGGAAAGCGACCCGAAAATCCGCGGGAAAGCATCGCCTGATAGATGCCGTCGGCCCGCTCCCACGATCGCGCGAACAGAGCGCTCAAGGCTCCGGCGGCAGCGCGAAAATTCAGACCTTGCCGGCTGCTGGCGGCGAGGCGCATGTGTTGGGCTTGTTCTGATATCACAAAAAGATAGCGATACAAGAACTGAATCACCAGAATCAGCGCTCGCGGCACGCCCAGAGACTCAAGCCCATGAAGCAGCACGTTAGCCGGCGTAGTCGCGATCAGAAGCAGCGCGGCCAACCCGCATAGAAAACTGCGTTCGGCCAGGGCAATCGCGCGAACCGGATCGCCCGCCCACCATGTGAGCAACGCGAACGTTGCGGAAAACGGCAACACCAACGCAGCTCGTCGAGCCAGCGCGCTCAACGGCAATCGCGCTGCCAGAATCGCCACCGCCAGTAATCCCGCATAAGCGGCAAAAGCCGCTTGAGCCCCTGGCGCTGTAGTCGAAACCGCGATCAGGAACGCCAGTAACGCCCCCGCCTTGGCCCGCGCGTCGCGAGCATGCAGCGGGCTCGACCCGCGACTCCAGCGCTCCACCACGACATGGTGCAAGCTACGCGTTCCTCTGCTTTCCGATCAGCTTCCCGGTCATGATGCAGACGCCGTAAATTAGAGCCAGCCCAGCGACCCCCGCCGCCGCGCGACGCAGCCACGCCGATTCGATCCCGTGCACTTGATAATCCGCCAGCGGCGCATGCATCCATGCGGGAGCGTGCGCTGCTGCCAGTTGCTGTATGCCATCCGGATTCGTCGAAGCGACCAGAATTCCCACCACGGCCAGGACCACCGCGCCCATCGCCATCGCCGCGACCACGCGCGAGCCCGCACCCTTCGGCGATCGCGCCCATGCCGGATTCAGCCGCTCAATCGCCCGCACGGCCGCCAGCGTAATGGCGCCTTCCATTACCGCGCTGATCAAAAACAGGCCCATCGACATCCACAGCACGCGCCGCGGCATCGGTACGCCGGAAATCGTCAATTCCGCGAGTGCGAGGCATGCGCTGGTCATCACGCTGAGCACGCCTGCGGCGAAAATCGCGAAGGGACGTGACAAGTTGGCCCATAACCGGTAAGGCAGATACGCCGCCAGCACTCCCGCGATCGCCATGTTGAAGATGTTCGCGCCCAGCGCGAGAATTCCACCGTCTTGGAACACCAATGCCTGGATCGCGAGAATTGCCGTCATCACGATAGATGCGGCGGCCGGTCCCAGCGCGATCGTTAACAGCGCTCCGCCCACCAGATGCCCGCTGGTTCCTGGTCCCACCGGGAAATTGATCATCTGCGCGGCGAACACAAACGCGCCCATCACGCCCAGCAGCGGGATCTTTCGATCCTCCATCTGCAATTGGGCGCGCCGCGCCACCAGGCCCACAGCCGGGACCGCGACCGCATCGAAGACGCCCCATACGGGAGGGCTCAGGAATCCGTCCGGAATATGCATTCTGGCAACTCTATTCGTATCACGATTCTAAAAAGCGTGCCACGCCCTCATCGTGCGCTACATTGTTATACGAATGGGCGAACTCAGCCGGATTGGCGTCGCCATCGATTCCGATCTGCTCAAGAAATTCGACGATCTTATCGCCCGGCGCAGCTATACCAACCGCTCGGAAGCTTTTCGCGACTTGATCCGCGAGGCTCTCATCGAAAAAACGGCGGAGCGCCCGGATAGTATCGTCGTGGGCACGGTCACGCTGGTTTACGATCACCACGTGCGCCAGCTCGCCGAGCGGCTCACCGACATGCAGCATGAAAGTTATCACAACGTGCTATCCACCTTGCACGTGCATTTGGATCACGACCATTGCCTGGAAGTTTTGGTGCTCAGAGGAAAAGCGTCCCTGGTGCAGAAGATCGCCGACGCGCTAATTTCCACCAAAGGCGTTAAGCATGGCCGCCTGACCATCACCACCACCGGAGCCTCGCTTTGATCGTCGGCACGGGGATAGACCTGTGTGACGTCGGGCGAATGCGCGACGCGATCGAGCGCCACGGCGAGCGGTTCAAGAATCGCGTGTTCACGGCCGCGGAGGTCGCCTACTCCGAGCGCAAGGCCAATCGATTCGAGCGCTATGCAGCCCGTTTCGCTGCTAAAGAAGCTGCTATGAAAGCGCTGGGGACCGGCTGGCGCGGCGTCGCTTGGCGGGATTTCGAGGTGACCAACCTCGCCTCCGGCCGCCCCACGCTCGCGTTTCACGGTAAAGCCGCTGAAGTCGCCGAGCGCCGCGGCGTGCGCAACATTTCGCTTACGCTGACCCACACGGCGGGCCAGGCGATGGCCCTGGTGATCTTAGAAAATTAGTCGGCCTTGAATCCGATGCGCCGCCCCGCCGGCGAAGGCAGCATTCTCATCATGTCGATTTCCTCAGCAATATATTGATCACCGAGGCGTGATCCTTCTGCGTCGCCTCGAGCTTCTCCATCCTTGCCGCGAGCTCTTTGTTGGAAGCCACCATTTCGCGTAATCTTACGAACGCGCGAACCACCAGGATGCTCATTTGTATGGCCCGTTTGCTCTTGAGCACCGCGGAGAGCATCGTAACTCCATGTTCCGTAAAGGCGTAGGGCAGGTACCTCCGGCCGCCCCATCTTGAGATTGCAGTCTGCAAGCTCAAGATCTCCATTTCCTCCTGCGTGAGCTGAAACATGAAATCCTCGGGAAAGCGGTCGGCGTTGCGGCGCACGGCCAAATTAAGATTTCCGGTTGCGGCCTGATACAGCTCGGCCAGGTCAGAATCGATCATAACTTTATGACCACGAATGAGATAGATCCGGCGCTCGACCACTTCGACAGGCACGGCTAGGGGACTGCTCACGTCTTGATCCAAACATTTGTGCCGCGAGCGTAGAAATCCTCTCGCCGTATCGCTCCTATAATTGAAGTGATTATGCGCAAGCGGTACCTTTACGGCTCCGGGCTGGTCCTGCTCGCCATTCTGTTGACACTGGTGGTCTGGCAGGTCTCGTTCAGTTTCGGGGAATATGGACCGGCGAATACCTCGCAGACCTTCGTCTTCTGGGCCACGTCCACTCTCATTTTTTTACTCACCGTGACCCTCAGTTTCATGCTGTTCCGAACCGGCGTGAAGCTGTACATTGAGCGTCAGAGCCACCGTGAAGGATCGCGCATCAAGTCGAAGCTGGTGTTTGGTGCGCTTGCGCTCAGCCTTCTGCCGGTAGTCTTCATGCTGGCGTTCAGCTACGTGATCCTGAACCGCAACGTCGAAAAATGGTTCAGCCGCCCAGCCGAAGGCGTAAGAACCAGTCTGGTGGATTCCGCCGCGGCCCTCGACGAAGAAGTACAGGATCGCGCGCAAGCCCTGGCCAACTGGCTCGCCACGTCGCCCGATGTGCGAACCGCCTCCGCCGATTTCGCGAAATTGTGCGCCGACAATCGCATCTCGGAGCTGCGTCTCGAAACAGCCAATCTGTGCCCCGCCGATGAGGCTACTGGAAAATTGTTTGAAGCCCGCGCGCCCTTGGGCGATGGACGAACGCTTCTCATCGGAGTCCACCGCGCGATCGATCTCGAATCCCAGGAGAAAGACATCGAGCGGTACATGAGTGAGTACTACCAGCTTGCCGCCGAAAAGAAAAACATCCGCAAGCTGTATCTGCTGTTCCTGGTTCTCATCGCCCTATTTATCCTGTTCGTTGCGACCTGGATCGCTTTGCTGCTTTCGCGCCACATCAGCGTGCCGATCTCCGCGCTTCTGGTCGCGGCCAGCGAGGTGCGCAAGGGAAACCTCGGCTATCGAGTTCAGATCAAAGCCATCGATGAGCTCGCCACGCTGGTCCGCGCCTTTAACGAAATGATGCACGAGCTCGAAGCCAACAGCCGCGAGCTCGAAACCCGGCGCCGCTTCACCGAAGCGATCCTCGAAAGCATTCCCACCGGTGTCATTTCGCTGACCTCCGACGGCCGGATTCAACGCGTGAACCGAGCGCTCCACGGCCTGTTTCCCGAGGAACAGATTACCCGCGCGGCCCGCCTTGGCGATCTCTTTCCGCCTCGCGACGTCGCTGAAATCGAGTATCTGATGAAGCGTGCCAGCCGCACCGGCGTCGCGGCGAGCCAGATCGATCTCGAATCGCCGCAGCAAGTCCTCCATCTCGCTGTCACCGTTTCCGCATTGCCCGCGCGCCATTCCGCCGCTCCCGGATTCGTGCTGATCCTCGAGGACACCAGCGAGCTGCTACGCGCTCAGAAAGCCGCCGCATGGCACGAAGTAGCCCGCCGCATTGCGCATGAACTGAAGAATCCGCTCACACCCATCGCTTTGTGCGCCGAGCGCATCGCCCGCCAGCTCGATCGTGGTGCTACTACGCCTGAATCGCAGCGGATTCTGCGCGAATGCTCGCTGACGATCGCCCGGGAAGTCGAATCCGTCAAAAATCTGGCCGACGAGTTTTCCCAGTTCTCGCGCTTCCCCGCGGCCCAGCCCGTGCCCAGCGATCTTAACGAAATCATCCGCACCGCGCTCAACGTGTTCGCGGGCCGGCTCGACGGCATCGATCTCCGCATGGATCTCGCCTCCAACCTCCCCGCCGTCAACGTCGATCCTGAACATTTCAAGCGGGTTATCGTCAACCTGGTGGACAACGCCGCCGAAGCCATGCTGGATTCGCCGCTCAAGCGTCTTTTGGTCGCGACGCGAGCCACTTCGCGTGAATCGGTGGAACTGCTGATAGCCGACACCGGCAGCGGCATCTCCGCGGGCGATAAGGAAAAGCTATTTCTTCCGTATTTCTCCACTAAGAACCGCGGCACTGGACTCGGTCTCGCGATCGTGAATCATATTCTCAGCGAGCACGGTGCGCGCATTCGGGTAGAAGATAATCGCCCCGCGGGAGCTCGCTTCTACGTCGAAGTTCCCGCCACCGTCGCCATCGAGACAGTTGAAGCGGAGACCCGTGCGTGAAAAACACGCGCATTCTGATTGTTGACGACGAACCCGGCATCCGCGACTCCCTGCGCGGCGTTCTTGAAGACGACGACTATACCTGCCAAACGGTCGAGACTGGCGAGCAGTGCCTGGAAGAGCTCGCGCGCCAGAACTACGAAGTCGTCTTATTAGATGTCTGGCTGCCCGGCATCGACGGCATGGAAACCCTGGCGCGAATTCAGGAGATTCCCTTCGCCGACCGGCCGCAAGTGGTCATCATCTCCGGGCACGGGACCATCGAAACGGCCGTGAAAGCCACCAAGCTGGGCGCCTTCGATTTTTTGGAGAAACCGCTGACCATCGAAAAGGTAAACGTCGTCCTCAACAACGCCATCCAGCAGCGCCGCCTGGAACTCGAGCTGAGCCGGCTCAAGGATTCAGGCGACGCTTTGCCGCGCATCATCGGCGAAAGCGTGCCCATGAAAGCGCTTCGTCAGCAACTCTCGCTGATGGCCGCCACCAACGGCCGCGTGCTGATCTTTGGCGAGAGCGGGACCGGCAAAGAATTGATCGCCCATGCGATCCATGCCGCCAGCGCTCGATCCACTGAGCCGTTCGTCGAAGTGAACTGCGCCGCCATCCCCGAAGAACTGATCGAAAGCGAGCTGTTCGGCCATCGCAAAGGCAGCCTAGCTGGCGCCTTCGAAGACAAGATCGGCAAGCTGCTCAAGGCCGATGGCGGCACTCTTTTCCTCGACGAAGTGGGCGACATGTCTCTCAAAACCCAGGCGAAAGTGCTTCGTGCGCTCGATGAACAGCGCCTGGAACCGGTCGGCGCTGCAGAGTCGATTAAAGTGGACGTGCGCGTGGTGGCCTCGACCAACAAGAACCTGGAAGAAGAGATCGAGCGCGGCAACTTCCGCGAGGATTTGTTCTACCGTCTCAACGTGATCCCGTTTCACGTCCCCCCGCTGCGCCAGCGCATCGAAGACGTTCGCCTGCTCTCCGAACATTTTTTAGGCGAATTCACGCGCAGCTACGGCCGCAAGCCTAAGGAGCTGACCGAGGACGCGCTCCACGTGCTGGAGGCTTATCCCTGGCCCGGCAACGTCCGCGAGCTGCGCAACCTGATGGAACGCATCGTCATCATGAACCCCCAGACCCGGATCGACGCTCGTCATATCCCGCTCGATCGCGCACGCCGCGCCGTCTTTGATCGACCCATGGACCAATTCGGCAGCCTTCAGGAGGTCCGTGAAGCCGCCGAGCGCGACTATATTCTGAAAAAGCTCGAGGAGGCGAAAGGCAATGTCACGCGCGCGGCGGAGCTTCTGGGCCTGGAGCGCAGCCATCTGTATCGCAAGATGAAAGCCCTCGGCATTGCCCCCAAGGAGTAGGGCCTACTTAATACTCATGGAAATGCCGATGAATCAGTGGGATACCGCAATCCGGTCATGGACCATCGCTATATCGACGAGCATTCGGTGGCGGCGCGCTATATTGAAAACGCGCTTTCGCCGCAGGAGCGCGCCACCTTCGAGGCACATCTGGTTGATTGTCCGGAATGCACCGATCGTCTGCTGCTCGCCGGGATGTTCCATGCGCGCCAGGTGAATCGACCGCTTCCGGAACAGCCGTTACCGCTTCGCGCCCGTTTCGTCGCGCGGCTCACGCCGTGGCAGTTGGTCCTGATCTTCGCGATTAGTGCGACGTTGCTCCTGGCGATTCCGACCGCCGTGATGCTGTTCTTACGCTAGCCCCGCGTCATGGCATGTCTGCTGTCGAGCACGGTGAGAATACGCCCGGTAGGCGACGCGGCAGCTTCCAGCCTGGCCACTTGCTCTTCCAGGTCCCGCTCATAGGTCCGATCTTGAATCAGGCAATGATGTCCCACGAATCGCATCTTGTGATCGTGTACCGCGATCAGCCGTACATTCATCCAGATCCGTGAGCCGTCCACCCGCTCGCCGGCCAGGTCCAGCGAAGCCATTCCGGACAACAGCGCCTGGCTGAAGGAATCCCGGATGCGGTAATGCTCGTCAACCGGAAACATTTTCAGCCATTCCCTTCCAACCAATTGACTTGGAGCGGCCCCGAACGTCTGAGCGAACGAATGATTGACGGAACCGATGGTGGAATCGGCGCGCACCCAGGCGACGCCCGTTTGCACATGCTCAATCGCTACTTGCTTCAAAAAAAGTTGGTCGTTGAGCGGCGCCTGGCGGTGGAGGACTCTTCTCAAAACGATTAAGAGAACGGTCACGATCCCGAGCAGATATAACCAGAACATAAACAGCGGTCTTTCCTTGTCCCAATGTTCATATCGGCCATTCGTGACAGAGTATTACGTAAGGACCGCTTAAGTCGATGTAAAGCCTAATAAGTAATTCCGAGAAGAAGTTCGGCCTGGTTCTGATTGCTCTTGAAGAGGTGCGGCGATTCCCAGCGGGTGTAGCGTAATTCCGGCGAAAGGTGAAGGAAACCGACGTGTACATCCACACCGCCGCCGACGGCGAATCCAGGGACTGTAGTGTTCAGAAGCGCCCCCGTGGTTGAGCTTGTTCCGCTTTCCGGAGGATACGGCAGTGTTGATCTGTTGACAAACGAATCCGTGAGTCCAATCAGCCTGTCGAACGATGCCCCGCCGTCCACGAACGGGCGAATAACCTTTCCATGAAGACGATACTTCAGGAGCAGTGGAAATTCCAAAAGACCCGTGCTGACACGCTCGTTCGTCAAGGTCATTGGGTTGCTTAAGTACTGATCCTGAAATCTGAAATGCCGGTAAAGCGCATCAAACTCAGCCGCAAAGTTGCGCGGAAGATGCGCCTCGAAGGTACCGCCAACAACGTAAGGGTTCGTCGTGGAGGTTACAAGGTACGTGTTGGTGGCATCCGGGTGGGCCACGCCAAAATCTGTAACGGGAACGCCGGCCTTCACGCCGAAAGAGAACCACTGCGAAAAACCAATCGGCGCCGCGAGAAACAAGAGCGCAAATGGCTTCACACTACAATACTACGCTCATTGAGGCGAAACATTACGGCAAATCTGCCTGAATAGGACGAAAACCAGGATTACGAAGCGACCAGGCCGCGGAACTTCGGATCCGCAAATCCGGGAAATACCGACGCAATCTGGCGATTTCCCAAATGCCGCGTCACCAGTTCGCCCAGCACGTCGCGGAAATCGGTGGTGAGGTTCAGGTCGCGATTCTCGTAAAGCTGCTCCTGCGCCATCCCCGGCCAATCGCAATAGACTTTGCCGCCCTTGATGTCGCCGCCGACCACCAGCATCACATTGGCATGCCCATGATCCGTGCCGCGATTGCCGTTCTCGCGCGCGGTTCTTCCGAACTCGCTCATCGTGACCACGGTCACATCGGCCATGCGATCCCCCAAGTCCTGATAAAACGCCGCCAGCGTCTGGCCGAAATCGTTCAGCAGATTCGCGAGCTGCCCCTGGCTCGGCTTGGCGCCGACCTCATTCACGTGCGTATCCCATCCGCCCACATCCGTAAACGCAACTTCCAGCCCGATGTCGGACTTGATCAGCTGCGCGATCTGCTTCATCGACTGCCCCAGTCTTCCGCCCGGATAGCGAGCATTATTTGCCGGCGTGTATCCCTGCTTCTGCATCGCCTGCATGATCTTGACGGCCTCAAACGTCTCGCGTCCGGTGCCGTTCAGAACCTTGTCCATGGTTGACGCATACATCGATTCGAAGCTCGACGCGCCGCGTGCATCGCGCACTTGAAAATCGTTCAGATTGGCGATGGCGACCGCGTCGTTGTGTCCCCGCAGCGTGCGCGGAAGATCCGCGCTGAAGCTGACCGCCCGCACCGGCGATTTCTGCTCTTCCTGCGGCAGAGCACGATTCAACCAGCCGTCCGATGTCGCCTTGCGCCCGGGAGTGCCGGATTCCATATAATCCTGCGCATCGAAATGCGACCGAGTCGGGTCGGGAGATCCCACGGCATGCACAATCGCAAGCTGTCCCGAATCGTAAATCGGTTTCAGCGGCTTCAGCGACGGATGCAGCCCGAAAAATCCATCCAGGTCAATCGCCGAATCCGCGGTCGAATCGGGTCGCGGAATCGCAATGGAAGGTCGCAGATCGTAATACCGCTGCTCGCCGTGCGGAACCACGACGTTGAGTCCGTCGACCGCACCACGCTGGAAGATCGCGACCAGAATTTTCTTGCGCGGGCTCGGCGCGTCCGCCGCGTACAATGCACGCGAGAGCCACACCGGCGTCGATCCGACTCCGAACATCGCCATCGCCGAGCTCTTCAAGAAAATTCTACGGTTCATGCTGTTACTCCTACTATCTTCGCTGAAAATCCGGTGAGCCGATCATCAGTCCCGCGACCAACGCCGCCGTCTGCGCATGGGGATTCTTGTCCTTCTGATCCGCCAGGGCCTTCCCGATCGCCTGTTGGGTCTGCTCCGTTGCGTCGTGGAACAGCACCTGCCGCGCCGATTGCTGCGGATCGTCAGCGAACTGCGAAGCGTCTACTTTCACTCCTGGCACCTTGTTCTGCGTCAGCGCCAGCGCGAAATTCATCCGACCCAGCAGCGACGCCGAGCTGACCCATTCCGCATTCGCGCTCGAATAACCGGTCGGTTCGATTTTGCGATACAGCGGCTCGCCCAACTGCCCGATTTGCTGCGCGAGCGGAAACGCGTAATCCACTTCGGCGCCGGTCGCGCGAATCGCGCTCGCGATCATCTCAAAGGGAGTTTTCACTTTGGCACGATACGCGCCCGTCGAGAAAAATTCCTTCGATTCGAGCATGGTCTTCATCACTTCACGAATATCGCCGTGCGTTTTCGTGAACGTCTTGGCCATCTTGTCGAGCAACTCCGGAGGAGGATCGTCCGCCACGAACCTCTGCGCCAGCTTTTTCGAAATGAACTTCGCGGTAGAAGGATGATTGGCCAGAATATCCAGTACTCTCTCCGCGTCTTCCTTGCCGCCGCCGGCCGGAATCACGACGCCAAGAACCACTTTCTGGCCTTTGTCGTGCACGCGCTCGTTAAAGAAGAAATCGCCGCCACGCTGCGGATTGCGAATGGTCCAACCCGTGAAGCAACGCGCCACTTCGATGATGTCTTTCTGCGTGTACCCGCCGTCGACGCCCAGCGTATGCAGTTCCATCAGCTCACGCGCGTAATTTTCATTCAGCCCGCGCTGAGGACGGTTATTCGCCGGCCGGCGCGCGTTCGCCGGCGGCGGAGCGACGCTCTCCCAATTGTCGAGATAGAACAGCATGGCCGGACTCGACGCTGTCGCTTCCAGCAGATCGCGGAAATGCCCGAGCACATGCGGCCGGATCGCGTCGCGCTCATATGCGGTTACCATGAAGCGGTCCGCGCCTTTGTCGAAAAACACGTTGAAGTGGTTGAACCAGAAATCGGTTAATTCCTCGTCAAGCTGCCGGCTGCTCAAAATCGCGCGATACAGCTTGGCTTCCGCCAAATCGTAAAACACCACGCCCTGCGGCTGATTTGCCAGCACCAGCTTGCGCCTCAAGACCGGATTCGCCGCGACCATCAACTGGTTACGCATCGGCGGAGGCATCGCGATCACCACGTCGTCCACCTTGTCGTCCGGAATCGAATCGATCAGCTCTTTCTTTTGATCGATGGTCCCGCTGCGCAGCGTCTTGATCTGATCCTGGGTCAGCAGATCGGTCAGCGGAACCACGGGCTCCATCGGAGCATTATCTTCATCGGTTTTCTTGACTCGCACCCGCCGCGCGATTCTTTCCACCGCGGCGCGAGCGATCGGATCGTCCGGAGGCGCCTGCCTGCCCAGCGCCACGGCGCGAATCATCTGCGGCGTGGGGTATGCATTGGCAGTTTCTGCCTGCGTCATGCGCAGCGATTCCAGCGGCTCCAGTTTCTTCGCCAATTCCGGATTTTCACGAATGCGCTCGGGGTGAAGCTGCACGTCGATCCACTTCTTGACACCCATTTTCCGGACTGCCTCGACATCACCGGGCCGCGGCCCGAACGTCAGACGGTCCAGCGCATGAAGAATCTGATCGTCTTTGGACAGCTTTTTCTGGAACTGCGAGTAATCGACCTTCGGTTCCTTCTTGATGGTCCGCGCAGGCAGCGCCCACCCGCAAAACAGAGTCAGCGCAATCGCCAGAAACTTCCGCATCCAAAATGGCCTCTCCTCTATTAAACGCCGAATGAGACCAAAAGTTGACTAATTAAAGGAGCTTCATCTGCGCGCAGGTCTTTAACAGGAACCCGTCGGTCATTCCCGCGATGTAATCGCACACCTGGCGGTGCACCGGCTCGTCCGCCGATTCCTCCAAGTAGTTGGCAGGCAACAGTTCTGGCCGCTCCATGAACTTCGCGAACAGCGCTCCGATCATTGCCGTCGAATGCCCGCGCGCCTCCACCAGCCCCTCACTTTGATAAACCGTCGACCGCAGTAGTCCTTTCAACTGCCCGGTACCAGCCTCGGTCTCCGCCGAGAAGCGGGCGACTCGTGTTTCATGCGCGCGAACAGCGTCAACGCTCTGCAATCCCTGAGCCGCCGCTATGGTCCCTTGGATCAATCCGGACACCAGCCAGTTGACCAATCCACGATTGATCTCATGCATGCGCACGCGTTCGGGCGCGCCCGGAAACTGCATCGATGCGGCTTCATCCAGTTCGCGAAATTTGTCGACCGAGCGCCGCGCTTCGTCGATTGAAACCAGCCCCGCCGAATATCCATCGTCCAGATCCGACGTGTTATACGCGATCTCATCGCAGCGGTCGATCAACTGCGCTTCGAGCGGCGGACGCAATCCCGGAAGATATTCATCCAGCTCCGGAATCTCGCCCGGCTCAAAATCGCGCGAATGTTTGACGATCCCCTCGCGCACCTCGAACGTCAGATTCAGTCCCGGAAACCGCGCGTAGGGATTCTCAAACGTTTCAACAATGCGGAGCGCGTGAAGGTTGTGATCGAAGCGCTCTCCGAAGCCGCGCATCAACCGGTCGAGCTCGGCTTCACCCGCATGACCGAACGGGGGATGCCCGATATCATGCGCCAGCGCCAAAGCCTCCGTCAGATCCTCATCCAGAGCCAGTACCCCGGCGACGGTTCGCGCGATCTGCGAAACCTCGATGGTATGGGTCAGCCGGTTGCGAAAATGGTCGGAGAGGCCCTGCGCGAAAACCTGAGTCTTGTTTTCGAGGCGGCGGAATGCCCGCGCATATAGCACACGATCCCGATCGCGCTGAAACTCGTTGCGATAGGGATGGGGAAGCTCCGGGTAGCGGCGGCCACGGCCGCGCTCCACCGGAAATCGCAAACGGGCAAGGGACACTATTTCGGATTCAGGTCGCCGAGGGCCTGAACGGCCGCGCGGCTGATGGGAGTCCGGTCGGTGCGCATCGGCTCCAGCATTTTGCGCGCTTCATCCGGATTCTTTTTCCCGATCTCGAGGGCGAGCTGGATTTCGGCCTGTTCCTTGGAAACGGTAACCGTCGGATTTGCCATGGCTTCGCGCAGCGTCTTGATCGCATCGTCGTATTTGCCTTCCGCGTCATACACTCTCGCGAGCGATAGCCGGGCCAGCGCCGCCAGCGGTTTAGGCGCCGAATCGACTAAATCTTTGAAGCGCTTTTCCGACTCAGCCACATTGCCTTTTTCCGCGGCATCGGAGGCCAGGTAAAACTCGGCGATCGACCCTTCCTCGGTCCCGCGATATTTCGCCGCCAGCTCGGTTAGCGCCTTGGCGCGCGCGGTATCTTTCTCAGCCTGCGTCGCATAATGGAGCAGCGAGGGCTGCGCCGGCGCATTTCCGACCGTCGCGTTGTCGATGCGCATGGCGTCCGCCAGAGCTTGTTCCCGCGCCCCGGCCTGGTATCTCATGTAGAAATAAATCCCCCCGGCAATAAGAATCACGGCGAGAGCGATGGAGCCATAGCGGATCGTCTCAGCTCGATGGACATTGAGAAAATCGAAGCCGTGCTTTACTTCCAGGGCAAACTTATCGGTCTTTAGATCTTTACGGGTTTGTCGCTTCACGGATACTCCAGGAGACCCTCATTTTAGCACGACGCCTTGAGTTACCCCTTTTTCCCCTCTCGCCCGACGCGCCATGCCGAGACGTTCCTCGATCTCCTTCCGGCTGAGTCCGAGAGTGCGTCCGATGCCAAGAACGATGTCTTCACCCAGTCCCTTTTTCTTGGGGATCACCACCGGGCGGTGCAGGCCGTCTCGAATCATGATGTAATGATCGCCCCTCTGCCGGTCAAAACGGCCGCCTAGTGATTCACACAATCTAACCAACTCTTTCCAATCAACGGGACGCACTTGGTTCGAACAGATGAGCTGCTACATAAGCTGGGACGGATACGTCGATATAGTCCGACGCAAAATCGGCACGGGCCTTGGCATGCCGTGCCTGAACGTGGACGAGGCTGGCCCCCGCAGAAGGCTTCTCTCCCGGTTTTACTCGCTTGAATCCGACTTCGCGGAGCGCTTTCTCCAGGACGCCGCGTTGAATGCAGGATTCAAACCATAGCTCGACAGCTTCTTTTAAAGAGGCGATGGCATCGCGCCGCGACCCTCCCTGGCTATACACATCCAAGGGCGGGCACCAAGCGATCCATTTGTCACCGTCGCGTTTTGTAGCGATCTCCAGACGAACTGTCAGATTGATGATTGACTCGTCCATATGAACTATTTGAACATGCGGAGATTACTCCTCCGGCACCGTCCACTTCTCGCCGCACTCAAAGACTTTAAACTGCAACTCCGGCCTCTGCCCGAGCATGTGAGCGATAAAGTCATTCTCCTCGCCCCCGTCTTCTCCGATCGTCCCATAGTGCATCGGCACCACCCACCCCGCGCCGATGTCCGAGGCAAGCTGCGCCGCCTCGCCTACGGAAAAATTCTTTCCGCCCACCGGCAGCAACGCAACGCTGATGTTGAACGGGCGCAATCGGTCCACGATCCCTTCATACAAAGCGCAGTCGCCCGCGTGATAAATCGTCCAGCGGCCGAAGCGGATCAGGTATCCGAGATATGGATACCCTCCTGCCGGAGTGTAATCGAGCTGCGGATGCGCGGACGGCACGGCGTACACGCGCCCGTAGAGGTTGTCCTTGAAATACTCGATGCGCAGGTCGGCGTCGGTGGTGGTCATGCGCGAATAAGCGATCCCGGCTGCGTTTGCTTCATCCGCGGCGCTTTTGGGGAGCACCAGCTTGGCCCGTTTCGACGATTCGAGCAGCGCGATCAATGCCGGAGTATCCAGGTGGCCGCGATGCGTGGCCAGAATCAGGTCGGCATTTTTGATATCAGCCGCGTCGAGCGGGGAGGCGATGCGCCGGTCCGGACGCTTCGAAAGACACAGGTCGATGTAGAAGGTGATGCTTGCAAAGCGAACGACGAATCCGCTCTGTCCCAGCCACCAGAGCGTTGGAGTCGGCGAGATGGTGCGGTCGATCTCCTCCATCAAGGCGCGACCGCTCTTCAGGGGCTGAAGCACTGTCCGGTAGAGTAAGCCGCCGGTACTACTCGATGCAAGCGCGGTCGGAACCAGATTCTGGAATAATCTTCTTTCGAGGCTGAAGATCAATCTTCCAAAGAAGGGTTACCATGGTTGAAAATTCGTCAGTTCGGTCTTCGTGACCCGCTAAGGCGATTCGGACCTGTCTGTAGAGGAAATTAAGGGTAGTGGCCGACATGCAAATCGCCAAGAATCTGTTCATCAGCCTTCTGAAACGGCGTGGATATCGACTGACCAGGGACGAGCAGCCCAATACCATGGCGACGACGCTGCTAAAGTGGGCCGGCAGCACCGAAGTAAACACGGTCATCGACGTCGGAGCCTCTAATGGCTCTTGGACGCGGTTGGCACTGTTGGGATGGCCGAATGCGGAATATCTTTTGGTGGAGGCGCAGCGGGAGCCGCATGAGCTAGGGTTGATCAACCTTGTTTCCGAGCGTCCCCGGGTTCAGTACGTCATTGCCGCCGCCGGACCTCGGAATGGAACGATTTATTTTGACGCGAACGACCCATTTGGAGGCCGTGCGAGCGAAACGCCCACCGGTGGAGTTTGTATCTCTGTTCCAATGACGCCTCTGGATAGTGAAATCGAGAATCGACGGCTGCGTGGGCCATTCTTGTTGAAACTCGATACTCACGGATTCGAAGTCCCTATTCTGAGTGGCGCCACACGCGTTCTGTCACAAAGTTCGCTCCTTGTAATAGAGAGTTATAACTTCGATATCGCACAGGAGTGCCTGAGATTCCCGCAATTCTGCGCCTATCTGGAGGGTCTTGGATTTCGCTGCATCGATATCTGCGACGTCCTTCACCGGCCGCGAGACGGTAGCCTGTGGCAGTTTGATCTTTTCTTCGCGCCCGTGACCAGATCCGAGTTCCAACACAACGATTACCGTTGAGCGCGGCTCGATCATGAGCGTGGCTCGCTAGCGCTATTGAAACGCCGCGCGCCTTAATCGGTCCAGAATTCCCGCCCACTTCGGCGTATCCGGCGGAGCTTCTACCGCGATCCAGGGCCAGCCTTCGTGATCCAGCTCATGCAGCGCGCTGTACAAGCGAGCGGCGTAGGAAGCCGCGTCCGTTGGCATTCGCAGGCTCCGCGCCGTCAACCCTGCCTTTTTCCTCCATATGTATGCTCCGTGGCGATCGGGAAGGTCGTCTGGACCCGCGACCAGCAGCAGCCGCGTGCGGGGACTATAGTGCCTGGCGTGCATCCCCGGCGCTGGGTGGGATTCTCCGGCAACGGCTGCCGCCTGCTGGATTTCTCCGAACGAAATCATGCCCGGCCGCAGCAGCGTCATTTTCCCGTCCATCAGCGACACTACCGTCGATTCGATCCCGACCTTTGTCGGCCCGCCGTCCAGAATCGCGACACTATCGCCGAATTCCTCGCGCACGTGATCGGCGGTGGTCGGCGAAAGTCCCGAGAAACGATTCGCGCTCGGTGCGGCGATCGGAACGCCCGCCACTTCAATCAGTTGTAGAGCGACGGCATGTGCGGGTACGCGAATTCCGACCGTAGAAAGGCCCGCTGTTACTATCTCCGGAATTTCCGCCGACTTCGGCAGCACGAGTGTCAGTGGCCCCGGCCAATAGCGCGTGGCGAGCTCCTCGGCTTGGCGCGGCCATTCGCTCACATAGCGCTTCGCCATGTCGATCGAAGCAACATGCACGATCAGTGGACTAGTTGCGGGGCGGCCCTTCAACTCGAAGATTTTCGCGACCGCTCTTGCATCGAGAGCATTCGCGCCCAAGCCATACACGGTTTCTGTCGGGAACGCGACCAACTCACCCTGGCGGATCAGCTCCGCCGCCTCAATCAGGGATATCGTCTTTGACATCCTTGCCATCCGCCGCCGTCTTGCCGGTCTTCCGGAACACCAGATAGGCGTGAATCAGCGCGTCCAGGTCGCCGTCCAGCACCCGATCCACGTCGCCGATGGCGAGCTTGGTTCGATGATCCTTAATCAGCCGGTAGGGCGCGAGCACATAGCTTCGTATCTGGCTGCCGAAGTTGATTTCGAGCTTGGTATCCTCCATTTTGCGATCTTCGGCGCGTTTCTTGTCCATCTCGTGTTCATACAGCTTGGCGCGAAGCTGCTTCATCGCCGACGCGCGATTCTTATGCTGGCTGCGTTCGTTCTGGCACTGCACCACGATGTTGGTGGGAATGTGCGTCATGCGAATCGCAGAATCGGTACGGTTGACGTGCTGCCCGCCTGCCCCCGACGCGCGGAAGGTGTCCACGCGTACATCTTCCGGTTTGATGTCGATTTTGATCTCGTCGTCGATCTGCGGATAGACGAACACGGACGCAAACGAAGTATGCCGGCGCGCATTGGCGTCGAACGGAGAAATACGGACCAAGCGATGCACGCCGACTTCGCTCTGCAGCAATCCATACACGTTCTCGCCGTTGACTTCGAACGTCACCGATTTGATGCCCGCGCCTTCACCTTCCAGGCGATCGGTGATGACGGTTTCAAAGCCGTTGCGCTCCGCCCATCGCAGGTACATGCGCAGCAGCATCTCGGCCCAATCCTGGCTTTCAGTGCCGCCCGCACCGGGGTGTATAGTGACGATGGCGCTGCGCCCGGCGTTTTCGCCAGAGAGAAGCATCTTGGTTTCCAGCTTCTCCAGTTCGCCGGCGAAGCTGTGCATTTCGCGTTCGATGTCGCCGTTGACGTTCTCGCCTTCGCGGGCGAGCTCGAACAGCGTATCGAGATCGGAAGTGAGCGCCAGAATCTTGGTGTCCTGGTCGATCTGCTCTTCCAGGCGCTTGCGCTCCTGCATGATCTTCTGGCTTTTTTCGGGCTGCGACCAGAAATCGGGAGCGTGGGTCTGTTCTTCGAGTTTTGCTAACTGAGTGCGGCGGGCAGGCGCGTCAAAGATAGCTCCGCACAGCTTCAGCCTGCTGGCGGAGCGCAACGTACTCTCTTTCCAATTCGTCGAGGGTCATTTTCATTTAGTTTAACAAGAGACAGCGGAGATTCCTAACTTGGCGAGGCTCAGAACACTTTCCGGAGATGATCCGCTCGGCATATTCCGAAAGTTCGGGTTCGCGGTTCTCGCAGCGGTGCAACCACGTCAAGTTGCGACGAGAAACTAGGCTGGGGCGTCAGACCTTGATCATCTCCTTGCACGACAAATTGACAAAGGGACACTGGCGATGATTTACTCGCAGGCTTGCCGTTGCATCCCCGAGGCCGACTTGAGGCGTTACTTCTTCAGCGAGTAAGCGGAGCCACTTCTGCCGGTTCAAGCTCAAGGTTCACGATGATCGCCGGATTCTCGCAGAGACCCAATTCGCTCAGATCCTCGCCTTCAAGAAACGATGCGACGGCTTCGCGAACGTTGGCGACAACTTCGTCGAGCGTATCGCCTTCTGTGACGATGGGAAAATCCATCCCGTCGGCCACCCATTTGGTCTCGCCGCGAAAGATGCGCACCTGGATGGCTCGGCGCTTCATTGGTTCCATTCTATAGCTCCAGCAAATGCCCGCGCTTGCCGACGTTCATCGCCCGGGTCAAGCCTATCTGGATCACTTGTCCTTCAGCCTCGTGGATGTGGCCGCAGAAAAAGTGAATAGGTTGGTGTTTTTCGATGAACTCGCGGACGGACCGGCTGCCGGCGTGGAGGCCTTCTTTGACTCGATCGAGCGCGGTGTTCAGCGGCGGGGCGTGACAAATGAGCACCAACGGTTTCACATCTGCGAACTTTTCAAGACGTGCGGCCAACTCTTCTTCGGTGTACTCGCCGGGAGTGTTGAAAGGCGTCGGACTCGAGTATCCCAGGCCGGCGATGGTATTGCTTCCTACATTCACCAGACCCCCGTGGAAATTGACGAATCCGTGTTTGGCGCAAACGGATTCGATGTCTTTTTCGGTCTCGTGATTGCCTGGGATCAAAAACATATTCGATGCCCGGCGTTTCAGAACCTCGGCCATCTTATCGATACCGCGTTGAAAAGTGACCAGATCGCCGGCGCAGAAATAGTAGTCGGCCTCGACGTCCATCAACTTTTCGAGTGCCTTGGCATCGTTGTGGATGTCGGAAAAGATCAGTACGCGAGCCATCAGCTAACATGGTAAACGGAACCTTGCATGCCCGATCCAAGCGTCAACAGTTGGCTAGAAGACGAGCTGTATCACCAGTATCTGCGCGACCGACAGACCGTCGATTCCGGCTGGAAAAATGTGTTTGAGTCGAACGGCCAAACCACCACCAACGGCGCGCCGGCTGTCGCTGAACCTGTTGTCGAACGTGTCGTTGAACATGTCGAACGTGAAGAACCTAAAGCGCCTGCACCGGGCGAAAATCTGGTTCCGCTGCGCGGGCCTGCGCTGCGCATTGCCGAGAACATGACGGCGAGTCTTGCGATCCCAGTCGCCACCAGCCAGCGCGCGATGCCGGTGAAAGTAATCGACGAGAACCGGCGCGTCATCAATCAGCATCGGGCCGCCGCGGGGCAATCGAAGCTGTCTTATACGCATCTGATTGCTTGGGCGATCGTCAAGGCGCTCGAAAAAACTCCGGCGCTGAATCAGGCTTTTTCGGAGCATGGCGAAGAGTCGTTCCGGGTGATGCACGATCGCGTGAATCTGGGCATCGCGGTGGATGTGGCGGGGAAAGACGGGGCTCGATCGCTGAAAGTACCAAACATAAAAAACGCGCAAGCCATGCGTTTTGCGGATTTTATCACTGCGTATGACGATCTGGTGGCGAGGGCGCGGGACAATAAGCTCGCTGTGCAGGATTTCGAAGGAACGACGATTTCGCTGACCAATCCGGGAACCGTGGGGACCATGGGGTCGAATCCGCGGCTGATGCCGGGGCAGGGGGCGATCATCGCGACTGGCGCGATCGATTATCCGCCGGAATATCGCGGGATGCCGGAGGACATGCGGATCTCGTTGGGGATCGGCAAGGTGATGACGGTGACGTGCACCTACGATCATCGCGTGATTCAGGGCGCGGAATCGGGCGTGTTCCTGGGGCGGATGCAGGCGCTGCTCGAAGGCGAAGACGGTTTTTACGAAGAAGTGTTTCGCGGCTTGGGAATTTCCGCGCGTCCCATGCGTTGGGAGCCGGACCAGGCCACGGCGCCGATGATCAATTCCGATCCGGTGAAACAGGCCGGTGTCGCGCGGTTCATACAGGCGTGGCGGGAGCGCGGGCATCTGGAGGCCGATCTCGATCCACTGGGCAGCACGCGTCCGCCGCAGTCCGACCTGGAGCCTTCGGCTCACGGGCTAACGATGTGGGACCTGGACCGCACGTTCCACGCGGGATCGTTCGGCGTCACGACGCTGCGCAGTCTGGCTGAGAGATTGCGGGCAACGTACGCGGGAAAGATGGGCGTGCAGTACATGCACATCGACAATCCCGACGAGCGAAAGTGGCTGGAGCAGCGCATGGAGCCGTCGGCGAATCAGTGGCCGCTGGAACCGGCGTTGCGGCGGCGGATTCTCAAGAACGTCATCGAGGCGGAAGGATTTGAGCTGTTTCTGGACCATCGATTCAAAGGGCACAAGCGATTTTCGCTGGAAGGCGGCGAGTCGATGATCGCGATGTTCGACGAGCTGCTGGAGCGGGCGGCCGCGGGCGGCGCGCACGAGTGCGTGGTCGGGATGTCGCATCGCGGACGGTTGAGCACGCTGGTAAACATCGTCGGCAAGAGCATGATCCAGCTTTTTGGGGAGTTCGACGGCGATGTCGATCCTCAATCGATTGAAGGCCAGGGCGACGTGAAGTATCATCTGGGCGCGACCGGGGTGCGACAGACTTCGAGCGGCAAAGACATCACCGTTACCGTGGCGTTCAATCCGAGTCATCTGGAAGCGGTGAATCCGGTTGCGGAGGGACTGACGCGTCCGAAACAGGATCGACTGGGAGACGAACACCGGGAGCGCGTGATTCCTCTGCTGATCCACGGCGATGCGGCGATGGCGGGGCAGGGGATCGTCGGCGAGACCATGAACCTGTCGCAAGTGGACGGCTACGACACCGGCGGGACGGTTCACATCGTGGTGAATAATCAGATCGGGTTTACCACCAATCCGGAGGCGGGTCGGTCGTCGACGTACTGCACCGACGTGGCAATCGGGTTCCAGTTTCCGGTGTTTCACGTGAATGGCGACGACCCGGAAGCGTGCGTGAGGGCAATGCAGCTCGCGTTCGATTACCGGCAGCGATTCCATAAAGACGTAGTCATCGACATGGTGTGCTACCGGAAGTATGGGCACAATGAAGCCGACGATCCGAGCTACACGCAGCCGATTCTGTATCGCAAGATTCGCGCGCAGAGGCCGGTAACTGCGATTTACGCAGAGCGGCTGGAGCAGGACGGGCTGGTTTCCGCCGACGAAGTAAAAGCGATGGGCGATGAGCAGCGGAAGAGGCTTTACGCGGTTTACGACCAGGCGCAGCAAACCAAGGAACATTACGAAACGCAGGAGTTAAGCGCAATTCCGGCGGCGTCGATTCCGGTGGATCGTCCATCGGAAGCGCCGGCTCGCGAAGTGCTGGAGCGAATTATCGATGGCATTACGACGTTTCCGGCCGATTTTCATTTGCATCCCAAGCTGACCGGGTTTATTGCCAAGCGGCGCGAGACGCTGCATGGGCCGGATCCGAAGATCGATTGGGCGCTGGCGGAGGTGCTGGCGTTCGGGTCGCTGGTGCTGGAAGGGACTCCGGTGCGGCTGAGCGGGGAAGACAGCGCGCGGGGAACATTCAGCCAACGGCACGTGGCGTATCACGACGCGGAGAACGATCGCGTGTACGTGCCGCTGCAGCATCTGGCGGCGAATCAGGCTCGGTTCGAGGTGTACAACAGTCCCTTGAGCGAGTTCGCGGTTATGGGATTCGAGTTTGGATACAGCGTGGCGGATCCGCTGACGCTGGTGCTGTGGGAGGCGCAGTTCGGCGACTTCGCCAACGGCGGGCAGGTGATTATCGATCAGTTTCTGGCGGCCGCGGAATCGAAGTGGGGGCAGCCGAGCGGGATGGTCCTACTGCTGCCGCATGGGCAGGAGGGGCAGGGTCCGGAGCATTCGAGCGCCCGTCTGGAGCGATTCCTGCAACTGTGCGCGGAGAATAATATGCGCGTGGCCAATTGCACCACGCCGGCGCAGTATTTTCATTTGTTACGCAGGCAGATGTATGGCGGGAATGACCGGCGCGGGCTGCGAAAGCCGCTGATTTTAGCGACGCCGAAGAGCCTGCTGCGGCATGCCAAAGTAGTTTCGACGGTCGACGACCTGACCCATGGTGTGTTTTCGCCACTGCTGGACGATTCGACGATATCGGATCCTAATGCGGTCCGGAAGATCCTGGTGTGCAGCGGGAAGATTTATTACGAACTGGCGGCGGCTCGGGATGAGCGCAAGGCTACGGACACGGCTATTATCCGCATCGAGCAGTTGTATCCTTTCCCGGAAACAGAGTTCGCGGAAGTGCTGGCTCGGTATCCGGCGGCCGGGGAAGTGGTATGGGTGCAGGAGGAGCCTCGCAACATGGGCGCGTGGGCGTTCGTGCGGGGATGGATCCAGCCGATGATTCAGGCGCAGCACCGGCAGATCGGGTACGCGGGGCGCCCGGAGAGCGCGAGTACAGCTCCGGGATCGCTGAAGCGGCACACGGAGGAGCAGGCGGCGCTGATCGAGCAGGCGTTTCGTCCACCGACGATCGAGCGGACGTCGTGGAAACGGCTGGTGCGGCGAAGGAATGCGCGATAGGGCGAGTACAGGCCGTCCGCAAATGGGCTCTCGTAGCGGTTCGCGATCATCCGACTCACGCCTGCAACCGCTCTCGCCGAATCGCTTGGCTTGTAGAAGTTTCCGATATGGTGTAGCTTCAGTTTTCAAGGTCAGAAAGGAGATCGTCGATAACTTTATCAACGCCCATCGCCTTACGGCGCGCCTCGTTGTACAAGTGCTCCATTCGCTTGTATGCGTCCTCAAACCCAGATTCTTTGAGGCCGATATCGGTGATTTCATCGACCATCTCCCCGCCCTCATCGTGGATGGTCAGCACAAAGTCAGTAGAGGGGCCGTAACTTGCGTATTGCGTCCGCGTGAGGATACGCACGGAATAGTTCGGGAATGACGCTTGGTAGGTTCCGTGGTCCGGGGTGATCTCCCAAGCGACTTTTCCCTGCTCGGTCCGATCAATGAGTCTCTGTACTAAAACATGGATTTTATTGGCCATCGTTTCCCACTCTCATCACCGTAAGTACTTCCGTAAGCTTGTCGATCTGAAGCGAAATGACTTTGTTTAAGGCAGGAACGTTGCGCGGCGTCTGTTCTGTCGCTAGAGCTCGCTCAACTTTGTCCTCAATACTTCTAAGTTGCTGGATCGCACCCTGAAATACGGACTGGTGTTCATCCGACATCGCGGGCCTCATCGTCCTGATCATTGACAAAGCCTCTCTCAGGCTGGCATACCTGTCCGGGAGGAGAGGCCACGCACCCTGCCGATGGAGTCTTTTGATCTCCTCCATCGCTGCTACTGCCGACGCGAGTTCAACCATGCTGTTCGATTTAAGAATCTCGGCTCGCGCCCTCTCGGCTGCCTCCTTGGCACCTTGGGCTACCTGCTTCGCCTTAGCTACGGCTATCAGGGTCCATGCGAAGCCGGCGATCGAAACGATCAACCCGAGAACGCTGGCGATATCGCCAATTGATGCGAGCCCTTCGATACCAGAGTTCATGCGGACCACCAAAATTGTACAGCAGTCGAATAGGCAACGACATACCGTATCGGCACCTTCCGCGCGCAATTCGTGCGTCGGTCGGCATGTCGGATGGGGTCCGTGGCCGAAGGCGGCACTGTTGGGCGAGGTCCATGCCGCACAAGGCATCGCTCGCCCACATATTTCGCGAGCGGAGCGGGTCAGACTGAACTTACCCCTTTTTGGTGTTCGCAAAAGGTATTAGTTCAGGCTGACCCCTTTTTCCCCGGCTCCAGCCCTGTTCGGTAACGCGCTAGTGATCAGGCCGCGGGCGAGACTTCAACCTCTTTCGCGACGCTGGTCGGAGGGGGGACGGGGTCTCCGAACTCCCGCAAGGTTCGCAGGTGTCCTTCGATCGCTTCCCGGATGTTGGTCTCGGTCTCTTCGAGCGTCTTGCCGGTGGTTATACAACCTGGCAGATCGGGAACGTAGGCTGCCCAGTTGCTCTCCGCCTGCTCGAAGACGACTGCGTATTTCATGGTCACTGCTTATTCTCCAATCCAGCGGCTCGTAGGATCGACTTCAGTGTACCCTTTGGCACATCGTCTCCGGCGTGTCCTGGGATGGTCACGACATTCGGCTTCGACGGATGTTTGTAATGTCGATGGCTTCCGGTCGTACGAACGTGCCTCCAACCGTCGGTCTCCACGAGTCTCACTATGTCCCGGACCTTCACGCCTTCATTCTAGAGCGGCGTATTGTTCCGAACTACGCTCGTATGCCCAGTTGCCTTACCGGAATTCGTAGCGGGCCGGGACGACCGCGAAGCGTTCGATGAAGCGCGGGCGCTTGGGTTCGGGGGCCTTCTTGTCGAGTACCTTCTCGACGAATGCCTTCACATATGGAGCCAATTTCGGAGAGGCTTCGCCGTTGCGAGTCGCTCGGGTTACGTCGGCGTACGAGCAGGGGAACGTGGCGTAGACCGGAAGACCTACAGTTTCCTCGATCTGCTCGATGGAGAGCTCCATCCGGCGAGTGACGCGGTTGACGATCAGGCGGGTCTTGTCCTCCCATTCCAGCTTTCGCATGCAGAACGCCTTCAATCGAGCAAGGCGCAAGCTGGCGAGGTCCGGAGTGGTGACCAGGAAGATCTTGTCCGCTTCGCGCATAACCGCGAGGGAACGCTCATCGAAGGAATCCGAGATGTCGGCGCAGATCATGGAATACGTGCGGCGGGCGAAATCGAGAATAGGGACGATCTGTGTGCCGGTGAGGACCTCGTCGATCATCGGGGCGCCGGAAAGCAACAGGTCCAGCTTTCCCGCTTTACGGATCAGGCGCTGCCAGGTTTCGTCGTCGAGCTCTTTGTTCCGCTTAATCGCGTCGGTGAGCGAATAATCGTGTTCGGTCTTGAACATGAATCCGGTGATGCCGGAATAGATGTCGAAGTCGGCCAGTAAGACGCTGGATCCTTCCATTTCGGTGAACGCCAGGGATGTGTTGGCGGCGATGGTGGACGCGCCCACTCCGCCTTTTACAGGCATGAAGGCAAAAATCCGACCCGGGTCGCCGAACGTGGTGGTGTGGCGCTCCAGATGGTCGTGGAGGCGCTTGAGGATTCGCGAGAAGTTGTAGTCGTCGATGGGCGGAGAGACGAGCTCGGCCATGCGGAGCTGCAAGGCGAGGCGAAGGGTCGCCGGGTCCTCCGACGCGCTGAGGGCGACGCGCTGGAGCGAAGGAAATTCGGTGTCCAACTGATGCGTGATCCGCTCCGCCGCCTCGGAGTCTTCGACGCTGACAAAGACGACGTCCGGAGCGCAGAGGCGCACGATACGCCGGAACGATCCGGCCTCCGGATACTGATCCAGAGACTTCGCGAGCTTGAGCTGCGGGTGAAGGCTGACGATGTTCTCGAAAGTGGCCCTCAACTCCGGGTTCGGGCAGATCAGGATGGCTCTCATTGGTCCAAGTTTGGTGGATTAGGGGACATCTGAAAATCCCCCGTGAGTACGGGTTTTTCCAGACCTTCGTACTGGAGTCCCGGTACTGCCAAATTTGGGGTTTCTTTAGCATGGATGAGGCACTTTCGCGGCTTGAGCCGCAACGAGTGACAGCGGACACGATGCCGAATCAAGTATTCCCGGAACCAAGATGCGGATTCGTGTGCAACGTCATGGGATCTTTCCCGATGGGGATGAGTGTCACTGTGCAAAGAGTCAGCTTCGCGGCAACTACGGTCAGCGGAGTGGTGCCGAACTGAATCGTTTGATCAGGCTCGCGCTGGTGTTGCCGGACGCGCGAAAAGAGCGGATCCTTCGTTCGAAAGCAGAACCCACAAGCCGTAGATTCCTAAAGCGGTGTGGATGGGGAACGCGGGGAGCTCCACAGCCGAGAGGACGATGGTCAGGATGCGGGCCCAGGGCTGATAGCTGAGCAGGCCGATCCCCGCGATCAGGCCGGGGAGCGAGATTACCAGGACCACGATCATGATGACCGCCCCGAGGACGCCGATCCATGGCGAAGCGATGTCGCCGGCACCTGCGGTTTGTTCAGACAGACCGAGAACAGCCGCGATCCCACCGAAAACCAACATCACGATGAGGGCGGCGAGGACACCGAGGCCGCCGAGTACGATATGCAGGACCGCCAGAACCTTCACATGCTGTTGCACGGATTTTCCCCTAGAACAGTATACGCACGAAGAGTCGAATGAGTTCGCGCTAACGTCCGGTGAACTTCGGAGGGCGCTTTTCGACGAAGGCGCGCACACCTTCGCGATGGTCCTCGGTCATGCCGCAGCGGAGGTGGGTTTCCGATTCGCGATCGAGCAAAGCGCGGAAGTCGACGCTGGCCGCTAGATTCACGTTGGCCTTCATGTAACGGTAGCTGGTGAGCGGGCCGTGGGCGATTTTCGCGGCGGCTTCGGCCACTTCGGGTGCCAGGCGATCGGGTTCGACTACACGATTCACTAAGCCGATGCGGTGCGCTTCGGCGGCATCGATGTTTTCGCCCAGAAAGAACAACTCCTTCGCCTTGGGCGCTCCGGCGTAGCGAGTAAGCAGCCACGTGGTGCCGAAGTCGCCGCCGAAACCGACCTTGGCATAGGCCGCGCCGAATTTCGCGGTATTCGACGCGAAGCGCAGGTCGCAGGCGAGGGCGATACCGAGCCCGGCGCCGACAGCGGGTCCGTTCACCGCTGCGATGGTCACCTTCGGCAGATTGTACAGGAGCCAGGAAAGATCGTGGGCTTCACGGAGTCGATCGATACGCTGCTCTAGCGTCAAGTCTTCCGTGCTATCGCGCGCCATGGCGGATACGTCGCCGCCGGCGCAGAAGGCTCGGCCGGAGCCGGTCACAACGATCGCGCCGATCGCGGGGTCGCGGCCCCAGTCCTTGAGCGACGCGATGGATTCGCGGAGAAGATCGGGGCTGAGGGCGTTGAGTCTTTCGGGACGATTCAACGTCAGATAGGCTACGCGGTCGCGGACTTCGGTGAGAATGTCGGGCACAAACTAAGCTTACACGTCTCGCGGTAATCACAGAACTGTCACGCGATCCTGGGATACAATGGGCGTCTTATCCGTTCTTAAAGGGGATTTGTGCGCATTTATAATTTTTCGATTGGGATTTTTCTGTGCGTTTTGTTAGCGGCCATCGCTGCCGCCGCTGACGATCGCATTACGGCACCGGTGGATCCCGGCTCCACCGTGGTGCTAAAGGGTCATATTCATCCTGGAGCGCAGCCTCGATTCGATCAAGGGCCAGTCGCGCCCGAAACGGAACTCCGCCTGATTACGGTGGTGTTGAAACCAGCGGGGGGGCTTGAGTCATTTCTGGCCGAACAGCAGAGTCAAAGTTCGCCGAATTATCACCAGTGGCTCACGCCGGAACAGTTCGCGGATCGATTCGGGTTGAGCGGCAGCGATCTTCAAAAGGTCTCGGGATGGCTCAGCTCGCAGGGATTTTCCGTCAATCAGGTTGCGCGAGGGCGCCACTGGATCACCTTCAGCGGGACGGCAGCGCAAGTGGGAAGCGCGCTGCACACGGAGATACATCGCTATGTTTCGAATGGCGAGTCGCACATCGCCAACTCGACCGATCCGTCGATTCCGGCGGCGTTGGCGGGGGTGGTCAGCGGCTTTACGGGACTGAACGATTTCGGACTGAAGCCGATGGCGATGAGGTCAACGGCTCCGGCATATAACAGCGGCAGCAGCCACTTCATTGTGCCGGAAGACTTCGCGACCATTTACAACATCGCGCCGCTCTACAAGGCGGGGATCGACGGCACCGGGCAGAAGATCGCCATCGCGGGGCAAACCGACGTGGTTTTGTCCGATCTTCGAGCCTTCCGGGCGCAGTTCAAGCTGGCGGCGAAGGATCCGAAGATGGTGCTGTTCGGCGCCGATCCGGGAATAACCGGCGATCTGATAGAGGCCGACCTGGACCTGGAATGGTCGGGCGCAGTGGCTCCCAACGCGACCATCATCTATGTCTATTCGCAGGACGTTTTCGCGTCTGCGCAATATGCGATCGACCAGAATCTGGCTCCCGTGGTCAGCATGAGCTACGGGGGCTGCGAGGCGGCTAACCAACCGGGGCTTCGCGTGGTGGCGCAGCAAGCTAACGCCCAGGGAATCACCTGGGTGGCCTCTTCGGGCGATTGGGGCGCCGCTACCTGCGATATCACGTCGCCTACACCACAGGCATCGAAAGGCCTGACCGGCAGTTTTCCCGCGACGATTCCCGAAATCACGGCTATCGGAGGCACCACTTTCAACGAAGGGAGCGGAACCTACTGGGTCGCCACCAACGACGCCAACGACGGATCGGCGCTGTCATATATTCCAGAGGTCGCGTGGAACGATTCGGCGGAGCGGCACTCGCCTGCGGCATCGGGAGGCGCGGCCAGCGTCTTCTTTTCAAAACCGGTCTGGCAGACGGGACCTGGGGTTCCAAACGATAACGCTCGCGATATCCCCGATGTAGCGCTGGCCGCGTCGCCGGATCACGACGGATTCGAAGT
>Ga0209415_10001345_pt1 | contig 46987 bp, 43 predicted proteins | sample PeaSoiSIISIP2007_FD_187696 | JGI IMG/M metagenome (GOLD analysis project Ga0209415, IMG submission 187696) | Peat soil microbial communities from Weissenstadt, Germany - SII-SIP-2007 (SPAdes) (version 2) | ecosystem: Environmental > Terrestrial > Soil > Wetlands > Peat | place: Germany... | reverse complement strand
GGATGGGATCACGTGCGCGCCGTGCTGCCCGCCACGCACTTTCAGGTCTTCGGCAACGTCACGCCCGTGAACGCGCTCGGCTTCATGATTCCCACCATGCTGCTGCTCGTTGGCAATCAGAGCATGTACCAGAAGTTCTTCTCCGCGCGATCCGAGAAGGACGCGCGCTTCGCTGTCTACGGCTGGATCGTGGGAACGCTGCTGCTGGAGACGCTGCTCATCACCCTCGCCGTCATCGGCAGCTCGATGTTCAAAACCGATTATCCGCGCGAGATCATCCCCATGAGCGCGCGTCTCGGCCTGCCGCCGCTGGTGGGCGCGATTCTGCTCGGCGGAGTTTTTGCGAAGGTCATCTCCACCGCGAACAACTACCTTTTCTCGCCGGCCACCAACCTCATTCACGACGTCTACTCGCGCTTTCTCGACCGCAACGCTTCCGAAACGCGCACCCTCATCGCTTCGCGCGTGATCGTTGTTCTGCTCGGCGGATTCGCGCTCCTGCAGGCCACCACGTTCACGTCCGTCTTGAAAGCTTCGCTTTACGCGTATACCGTGTATGGCGCGGCCGTGACGCCCGTCGTACTTGCCGTCTTCTTCTGGAGGCGGACGACCAGCGCCGGCGCGATCGCATCCATCGTCCTTGGTGCAGCCATCACCATCGTCTGGAACGTCACCCACCTCAGCGACCATGTCTGGCCGGCTCTGGGCACCGCGGTGGATGCCGTTTATCCCGCGCTCGCGGCTTCCGTTCTGTCTCTGATCGTCGTAAGCTTGTTAACGCCGGCGCCGACGAAAGAGAAGCTGGCCATTCTGGAGTAGTCGATGGAACTCACAGCGATTCAGGAAGCCATCCGCGAGGAAGGTCTCGACGGTTGGCTCTTCTTCGACCATCACCATCGCGATCCGCTCGCTTACCGCATTCTCGGCCTCGATCAGGCCGTACAGGTGACCCGCCGCTGGTATTACTTCATCCCGGCCTCGGGCGAACCGCACGCGCTGGTGCACGCGGTGGAGCCGCACAAGCTGGATTCGCTGGTCGGCGGGAAGCGCGTCTACTCCGGGTGGGCCGCGCAGCGCGAAGGCCTGCTGACGCTGATGAACGGCGCGCATCGTATCGCCATGCAATTCTCGCCGGATTGCGCGGTGCCGTATGTCGCGATGGTGGACGCCGGGACCATCGATCTGATCCGCTCCTGCGGCTTCGACGTGCGCACTTCAGCCGATCTGGTCCAGCGCTTCGATGCGCGCTGGTCGGCGGAGCAGGCGGAATCGCACTTCGAGGCCGGCCGGCGTGTGGATGAAGTCCGCGCGGCTGCGTTCGCGCGCGTCGGCGACCTGCTGCGCAACGGCACTCCGGTGGACGAATACGCGATCAAGATGTTCGTCCGCGAGGCCTTCGATAAGGCGGACCTCTTTACGGATCACGGCCCCATCATCGGTGTGAACGGCAACGCCTCCGATCCGCACTACGAGCCCGAAGCCACCGGCTCTGCCCCCATCCGCCGCGGCGATGTCCTGCTCATGGACATGTGGGCGAAGCTCAAGACGCCCGGCGCCACCTGGTACGACATCACGTGGACCGGCTTCTGTGGTGGGACACCGCCCGACGAGGTCGCGAAAGTCTTCACCATCGTGCGCGACGCCCGCGACGCCGCGTTCAGCCTGGTTCGCGATCGCGTTGCCCGACGGCAGCTCCTGCAGGGCTTCGAAGTGGACGACGCCGCGCGCGGCCATATCGCGGCCCACGGCTACGAGAACTATTTCGTCCATCGCACCGGCCATTCCATCGGCGAGGAAGTGCACGGCACCGGCGCCAATATGGATAACCTGGAAACGCACGACGAGCGGCGCGTGATCGCCGGGACGTGCTTCTCCATCGAGCCAGGCATCTATCTTCCACACTTCGGCATTCGCTCCGAGTTCGACGTCTACGTCTCGGAAACGGAAGCCCGTGCCACCGGCGCGATTCAGAAGGAACTGGTTCGCATCGTAGAGTAGTCACACGTTTGTGGCGCACGCACTCATGCGTGCCGCGTCGAGACTCATCTCGACGCCGTGACTGACCTCACTGCGTCCGCGCGCTCACCCAGTCGCGAATCCATCGATTCGCCGGTCCTTCGACGAACTGAAAAACAGCGGCGGACGCCGCCACAACGAGAATCAGGTAAGCCGCGGTGTAGACGGCAGGCATCGCGACGGCCGCACGTCCCCAGAATCGGCTGAACCACCACAGCAGAGGCACATGCAGAATGTAGAGCGAGTAGCTGGAATCGCCCAGCAACTTCGCCAGGCGCGTCGAGAGCACGCGTGCAGGCAATCCTCCGCCGAGTCCGAGCCCGAGCACCAGAGCGAAATTCATCGGCCGCAGCGCGATGGTCAGCGTCGTCCAGCCTGCCGTCAGACTCGGCAAGGCGACGACGCATGCGCCGGCCACCACTGCGGGAACATAGAGCCACCAGCCGCGCCGCGTCCAGCGCGATCCCCGTTCCGACACCCGCTCGAAGATGCCCGCCGCCGCGATCCCGAGGAGGAAATCAGCCAGATGCGAGAACGGCTTCCAGTAAGTGGGAGCGCCGAGCCACCCCAGCACAGCCGGCAGGGCGATCGCCACAGCCACGGCCGCCGCACCGGTCGTGCCGCTCCGCCGGTGAAGACAAAACGCCAGCAGTGGGAAGCACAGGTAGAAGAAGAACTCGCACGAAAGCGACCACGCCGGCGTGTTCCAGTGCACCACCGCACGTTCCCATCCCTGAAGCACGAAAACGTAGCTGGTCATCACCGGCAGCTTCGGCGTCGTGGCAGGATTCGCGAGAAATCCGTACATGAAAGGCGAGACAATCAGCAGGCTGAGCAGGTACGCCGGATACACACGCGCCAGCCGGCCAGCGCCGTAGCGAATCAGATTGCGCCGGCTCCACGTTGTCTCGCCGTAACTGCGAGTCAGCACGAAACCCGAGAGAAGGAAAAACGTCCCTACCGCCAGATATCCGCCGCGCACAATCTCATGCAACCAACCCGGCGGCGACTGGGCCCATCCCTCCAGCATCATGTGGTGTCCGGTCAGATGATGAAACACCACCCAGATGGCCAGCAGGAAACGCACGCCCGTGAGCGCGGGAAGCTGTCGCCGGTCGGCCGCGGGGCGCAGCGTGGGCCGCTTCACGACATCGGGAACAGCAATCCACTCTCTCGCGCCATCCCCCAGCGCGAGCCCGGAAGGTTGAACGGTCAGGCTGATGTTTCCATCTTATCGGAAGCCGTCAGCTTTGCGTCGCAGCCTGCGCGGAGCGTTTCTTCCGCAGCTCCGCCGTCCGCTCGCGATGGCATTTCAGGCAGAGTGTGCGAATGTTCGCCAGGTCGCACTCGCCGCCGCCCTCCACTACCGGCACAATGTGATCGGCATCCCATAAACTACGCCGGGTGCCCGGCCGAATTCCGTAGGCCGCAAAGCCTCGCAGCCGAGCCGCTCCCCGCAGCCGCCGCAGACGATGGAACTCGGCGACGCAATCCAGCCCGCACACAGCGCAGACGCCCTTGTCCCTCTCGAAGGTCCTGTCCCGCAAATGTCCCGGATCGCTGCGCAGCTTCCACTCTTCCACGCAGAAATCGGAACAGAACGTCCGCCGGCCCGCGGGCACTTCCAGATTGCACCAGCGGCACAGACATCGCCCGTTCGGTCCGCGTGGCAGTTCCGCCGGATCCACCCATCCGCCGGGCATCGCTCGATCGGTGCTCACTGAAGTTCCAGTATCCCGCTCCGGCCGCTGCTGCTCTGGCTGCTACCATCCTCTGATATGGAGCAGCCGTCCTTCGATCCCGGTCTCACTCAGCAATTCGGCAACCCACTTCGCCGCGCCATTAACAAGGATGGGTCATTCAATGTCCGCCGCACCGGCAACAGGTGGCGAGCCTTCCACCCGTGGCTCGGCTTGGTGGACATGTCGTGGACCGGCTTCGCCGTCGTCCTGGCCATCGCCTGGCTGATGGTCAACACCGGATTCGCGCTCATCTACTACGGCCTCAATCCGGCAGAGCTGCAGGGCGTGGGCGGCTCGACTCCGCTCGAGCGCTTTCTCGGTGATTTCTTTTTCAGCGCTCAAACGTTGACCACCGTCGGCTACGGAGGCATCGTGCCACGCGGCATCACCGCGAACTTCGTCGCCAGCACCGAAGCGCTGATCGGGCTGATGGCCTTCGCGGTCGGCACCGGCCTTTTGCTGGCGCGCGTCTCCCGACCGTCGGCGCGCATCGCTTTCAGCCGGCATGCATTGATCGCGCCCTATCAAAACGGCACAAGTCTGCAGTTCCGCATCGTCAACGAGCGCCGCAACAATCTGATGGAACTGGAAGCCCGCGTCCTGCTGATGACGGTTGCGCCGAAGGATGGACGCCTGCAGCGCCGCTACGACGTGCTGAAGCTGGAGCGGCCGAACGTTATCTTCTTTCCGCTGACATGGACCGTGGTGCACCCCATCGAGGAAAGCAGTCCGCTGTACGGTAAGACCGCCGCCGACTTCGAGCGCCTGCAGGCCGAAGTGCTCATCCTGATCAAGGGCTTCGACGAGTCTTTCAGCCAGACGGTGAATGCGCGGTATTCCTACCGCTACGACGAGATTCTCTGGGACCGCCGCTTCGCGCCCGCATTCCACATCGACGAGGCTGGCGACATGATTCTCGATCTCGACCGCGTCGGCGCAATCGCGGAGTGAGCGGGCCGATCAGAGATAGCGTTCTTCGAGGACCCTGCGGTGATGGGCCACGTGGCCGGCGGCGATCCACGCCAGGGCGCGCACCGTGAACGGATTTCCGCTGGCGACGCCGTTGCGGTCCCACGCTTCCTTCGGCAAGTGGCGGAAGAACGCCAGCGTTCCCTCGCGAAGGAACCGGAACTCCTCGATGTGCCGGGCAAGAGCGATCTGGTCCGATCCGGCCGCGGCCACCGCGACGTTCTGATCGAAGCTCGGCAGCGGCGTGTCGAAGCCGCGGGCGAACCAGAACGCGCGCAACACGAACAACCGCTCGCAATCGTTCACGTGGCCCCAGGCTTCGCGAATGCTCCATTTGTCCGGGGCGTAGCGGTGCAGAGATTTCTCTTCGGAAATCGCCGAGAGGAACACGGCAATCTGCTTGAGCTGGGATTCCAGCGCGGCCATCACATCATCGCCGGAGACCTGATCGATGTAGGTGAAGTAGTAAGGCGCGGCTTCGGTGCTCTGCGGACGGGGCATGATTAGTGCTCGCGTTCGGTAATCAGTTCCGCGACGGCGGCCAGCGCGCGCCGGTAGGGCGAATCGGGGAATTCGGCGATGATTGCCCGGGCCTTCTGGATGAAACCGCCGGCCCGCTCGCGCGCCCGCGCGACGCCGTCGTGGTCGTCGATGATACGCAGGATGCGGGAAAACGGCACGTTATCGTAGCCGCCGTCGGCGAGCACGGCCTCCACCAGTTGCCGCTCTTCCGGAGAGGCCGCGGTCAGCGCGTACAACAGCGGCAGCGTCACCTTGCCTTCACGCAGATCGTTGCCCACCGGTTTGCCGAGCACCGATTCGCGCGAGGTGAAATCGAGCACGTCGTCCACGAGCTGGAAAGCCATGCCGAGGTTCCAGGCGAATTCGCCGAGTCGCGTCTCCGTGGCTTCGTCGATGCCCACCGTCAGGGCGCCCAGCCGCGCGCAGGCGGAGAACAGGCTGGCGGTCTTGTGGTCCACCAGCTCCATGTAGTCAGCCTCGGAGATGTCGATTTTCCGCAGGCGCTCGAGCTGCAACAGCTCGCCTTCAACCATCATCTGCGTCAGGCTGATGAGCAAATCGAGCACGTGGAAATTGCGCTCGCGCAGCGCGATCTGGAAGGCCTGCATGTACAGCCAGTCGCCGGCAAGCACGCAGGTGTGGTTGCCCCAGATGGCGTTGGTGGAAGGCCGGCCGCGGCGCGTCCGCGCGGTGTCGATGACGTCGTCGTGCACCAGTGTTGCGGTGTGGATCATCTCCACCACTGCCGCCATGCGGATAGCCGCTTCGTTGATTTCGCCCACCAGGCGCGCCGACAACAGTACGAGGATGGGCCGCAGCCGTTTGCCGCCGCTGGTCTGCAGGTACTTGCCGATGGTGGTGACCGCTTCTACGCTGGCCACCGATTCCAGACCGATGACGCGCTCCACCTGTTCCAGATCGGCCTGAACCAGATCCAGAATCTCGCGCTCGGTCAGCGACCTGCCCAGCTTACTGAAGGCCATGCGAATCACTCAGTGTAGCAGCATGACCTTGCGGAAGTTCTCCGTGGTGATGCGGGAGATCTCGTCCAGCGTCGTGCCGCGCAGGTCGGCCAGGCGCTGAGCGGTGTGGACGATGAAGGCGGGTTCGTTGCGCTTGCCGCGTTTTGGCACCGGCGCGAGATAAGGCGCGTCGGTTTCGATGAGGATGCGATCGAGCGGGACGGCGCGGGCGGCTTCGTGAAGATCGGTTGCTTTGGGGAAGGTGACGACGCCGCCGAAGCTGATGTAGAAACCGAGCGCGAGCGACTGCTCGGCCTGCTCGACGTTGCCGGTGAAGCAGTGCATGATGCCGGTGGCCGGGTGTTCTTTGAGCAGCGCGATTGTATCGTCCCAGGCCTCGCGCGTGTGGATGACAATCGGCTTCTGGTGGCGGCCTGCGATGTCGACCTGCCGGGCGAAGACCTCGCGCTGGACATCGCGGGGCGAGAAGTCGTAGTGGTAGTCAAGGCCGATTTCGCCGATGGCGACGACCTTCGGGTGCGCGAGCAACTCCTCGAGGCGCGTGAAGGTGTCCGGCGTGGCTTTCGCGGCATCGTGCGGGTGGACGCCGACAGTGGTGACGAAATGCGGATGCGCCTCGGCCAGTCGCACACCGGCTTCGAGATCCGGTGGTCCCTTGCCCGTGCCGATGGCGACCATCAGCTCGACGCCCGCATCGAGCGCGCGCTGGACGGTCTCCTCGCGATCGGCATCGAACGCGGCGTCGTCAAGGTGGCAGTGAGAATCGATCACTTCAGTCGCGCGCCCACAGGCACGTCTTCCAGAAAGCCTGCCAGCACGGGTTTGCCGCCTTCCACGGAGGCCGCGACGATCATGCCGTTGGATTCGATGCCGCGGAATTTGCGCGGCTGGAGATTGGCCACGATGACCACCTTGCGGCCGATCAGCTCTTCGGGTTTGTAGGCTTCGGCGATGCCGGCCACCAGCGTGCGCGGTCTTCCTTCGCCGGCATCCACGGTCAGGTGAAGAAGCTTGTCGGCGCCTTTCACGGGTTCGGCGGTCAGCACCTGGGCAACGCGGAGATCCACTTTTGCGAAATCGTCAATGCTGATGAGGCCCTCGAGGGGAGCCGCCGCGGGCTTCTTTCCCAGCACCTCGTCCTGGCGCGCCTTCTCCAGAATCTCTTTCTCGCGGATCTTCTCCACCGTCGGCTTCTCCTCGAAACGCGGATAGACGGCCGCAATCTCGCCGATCTTCTGGCCAGCGGGCAGGCCGCCCCACTGCAAATCGGCCACGCGAAGATTCGCCAGCGGCGATGCCATGCCGAGCTGGCTCCAGATCTTCGCCGTCGTCTCCGGCATCACGGGATAGAGCAGCCCGCAGATGATGCGCAACGATTCCGCGGCGGTGTAGAGCGTCTCATCGAGCAGCGTCTGCGAGCCCGCATCCTTCGCCAGCTTCCACGGCGCGCGCTCCACGATGAACTTATCGAGCGAGGAGAGCAGCGCCCAAACCGTCTCCAGCCCGCGGGAGAACTCGAACTTATCGAAGAACTCGATCACCGCGCTCGTGGTGGTGCGCGCGTAGTCGGCGGTGTACTCGGCGCCGGCCGAGTCGGGAATCTCGCCCTTGCGATACTGCCGGATCATGGTCAGTGTGCGGCTGGCGAGATTGCCCAGACCGTTCGCGAGATCGGCGTTGTAGCGCTGGATGAGCGCGTCGTAGCTGAAGCTGCCGTCCTGGCCGAAGCTGATCTCGCGCAGCAGGAAATAGCGCAGCGCATCGGCCCCCATCACTTCGGCGATGGGCCCGGGCCGCACCACATTGCCTCGCGACTTGCTCATCTTGGTGTCTTCGAACAGCAACCAGCCGTGTGCGAAGACGTGCCTCGGCAGCGGCAATCCGCCGGCCATCAGAAACGCCGGCCAGTAGATGGTGTGCTGGCGCAGAATGTCCTTGGCGATCAAATGCAGGTCGGCTGGCCACATGCCCTCGTTCCGCACCGCCGTCATGTAGGAGATGAGCGCGTCGAACCAGACATAGAAAACGTGATGGCCCTCCACCGGCACCGGGATGCCCCACGTGATGCTGCTGCGCGTGATGGAGAGGTCGTTGAGCCCGGCTTTCACGAACGCGATGACCTCATTGCGCCGGTAGTCGGGGCGGATGAAGTCGGGGTTCTTCTCGTAGAGCTCCAGCAGCTTGTCCTGAAAGGCGGAGAGGCGGAAGAAGTAGTTCTCTTCGGTCACGGTCTCGGTGGGGCGGCCGCAATCGGGGCACGGGTCGCCAGGCTTTGCGTCGTTGACGTACAGCTCATCGTGAAAGCAATACTGCCCGGTGTAGGAGCCTTTGTAGATGTGGCCGTTCTTCAGACAGCGCTCGAACAGATCGCGGACCACGTCGTAGTGCGCCGGATCGGAGGTGCGAATGAAGTGGTCGACGTCGATGCCCAGCGACTTCCATTGCCGGATGAACTCATTGGCGACGCGCGTGGCGTATTCTTCCGGCGTCATGCCGATGGCTTTGGACGCTCGCTCCACGTTCTGGCCGTGTTCGTCGGAGCCGGTGGTGAGCACGACGGGGTCGTAGCCCTGCATGCGTTTGAGTCGCTTGATCAGGTCAGCAGTGAACGTCGTGTACGCGGTGCCCAGATGCGGCGCGGCGTTGACGTAGTAGATGGGCGTCGTCAGGTAGTATTTCATTTCGTCGTTTTCAGGTATTCGAAGCTCGCCGCTTCCATCACCCGCTGCAGCGGCGCGCCGGTTTCCAGCGCCAGCCGGCGGCAATCCTCGTACTCCGGCGCGAACGAACCGTCTTCCGATATTTTGACCTGGACGCGACCGTACTGCGTGTCAACGTCGACAATGTGTCGCGCTTTGACGCGGCGTTCGGCGGTGTAGATGCGAAGACCGAGGGTGGTGGTTTCGGCGAAGATCAGCGCGGCCAGCGTCTCCTGCGTTTCCGGCGTGGCGATGACGCGCAGCAGATGGCCCGCGCGATTCTTCTTCATGACCATCGGCTGGATGGAGACGTCGAGTGCGCCTGTGGCGAGCAGGCGCTCCATGGCGTAGCCGAGGACTTCGGGCGTGGTGTCGTCGATGTTGGCTTCGATCACCGCGACCGTTGTGGATTCGGCTGCGCCACTGGCTTCGCCGATGGTGGCGCGAAGCACGTTGGCGTGTTCCGGGAAATCCTTGTCACCCGCGCCGTAGCCACTGCTGAGGATCTTCATTGGCGGCATCGGGCCGAAGCCTGATGCGAGAGTCGCGGCGATGGCTGCTCCGGTGGGGGTGGTCAGCTCGACTGCGGGGCCGCGCGCGTAAACCGGGTGGCCGGCGAGTAGTTCGACAGTCGCCGGCGTCGGTACGGGCATCACGCCATGCTCGGTACTCACGGTGCCGCTGCCCACGTTCACCGCGGAGCAATAGAGCGCATCGACGCCCAGCAGTTCCAGCCCCACCGCCGCGCCGACGATGTCGGCAATCGAATCCACCGCGCCAACTTCGTGGAAGTGCACCTTCTCGACGGGGACGCCGTGGACCTTCGCTTCGGCCGCGCCGAGCCGCTCGAAGATCCGCTTCGCACGGTCGGCCGCGCGAGGAGGCAGTTCGGCCGAGTCGATCAGCTTCAGGATGTGAGAGAGATGACGATGCGCCTTTTCCTCGCCCACGGTCACGTGAAACTTCGACGCCGCGATCCCGCGCCGCCGCGTCTTCTCCATACTGAACTGCGCGTCGGTCTTCAGGGAGCAGAGGGCTTCGAAGAGGGAGTAGGCATCGGCGCCGGCGTCGATCAGCGCGCCGACAGTCATGTCGCCGCTCAGCCCCGAAAAGGCGTCCAGGTAGCAGATTTTCATGCGATCAGTTTGGGAAGCAGTTCTCCGCAGGGGCCGGCGAGGAATGCGTCGATCTGGCTGGTGATCACGGTCTCGGCGAGATTGATTTCCACGACCTTCGCCCCCGAGCACTTGGCCATGCGAACGAGACCCGCGGCGGGATAGACGACGGCGGAGGTCCCGATCACGAGGAAGACCTGGGCGCGGCGCGCGGCGTATTCGGCACGGTCCCAGATACCGGGCTGCAGTTCTTCGCCGAACCACACCACGCCGGGCCGCAGTAAGCCGCCGCAACCGCAACGCGGCGGCAGTTCGGCGATGGATGGACGAGTGTCGATCCAGTCGCGTCCGCAGGAAAGGCAGCGGACCTGCCAGATGTCGCCGTGCAGCTTGATCACGTTTTTGCTGCCGGCCTGTTCATGCAGGTCGTCCACATTCTGCGTGATCAGAGTGAACTCGGGAGCGGTTCGTTCCAGATCGGCCAGCGCGTAGTGGCCGCGATTGGGGTTGGCGCGCGCGATCAGGCCGCGGCGCCAGTTGTACCATTGCCAAACCAGACGGGGATCGCGCGAAAAGGCATCCGGAGTGGCCAGGTCCTCCGGCCGGTAGTGCTTCCAGAGCCCGTCTTTTCCACGGAAGGTGGGGACACCGCTTTCAGCGGAAACGCCCGCACCCGTGAGGACGGCCACGCGACGAGCCTTCCTCAACCACTCGCGGGTTTGCTCCACAATCGACTATTATCTCACCGGGACGCAACCGGGGATGGTAAGGTGGCAGCCGCGCCGATGGGTGGTGCCTACTCCAGGGTCTCCTTTAGCACCTTCGCGGCCATTTCCTCGCGGTAGAGGCGCAGCTTCTCGCCCAGGGCGGCATCGTGCAAAGCGAGGATGGCGATCACCAGTAACGCCGCGTTCACCGCGCCGGCTTTGCCGATTGCCAGAGTGCCGACCGGGATGCCGCCAGGCATCTGCACGGTGGAAAGCAGCGAGTCCATCCCCTTCAACGCGGCCGATTCCATGGGGACGCCGAATACCGGGAGCAGCGTGTGCGCGGCGATGACGCCCGCCAGATGCGCCGCACCGCCCGCGCCTGCAATGATCGCCTGAAGGCCGCGATCGGCGGCGGTGGTTGCATATTCGCTCGCCTGCTTCGGCGTGCGGTGAGCCGAGAGGACGCGCGATTCATGGGCCACGCCGAACTTCTCCAGCGTTTCGTGGACATGGCGCATGGTGTCCCAGTCGGACTTGCTGCCCATCAGGATGCCAACGAGTGGCTTCATGCTCATTGCCCCTGGGCCAGCGAGTAGCCTGGCTGGCCGTCAAAGGTGCGCAGACCCTCGGTTTTCACGATTTCGATGCCGAGCGCATCCACGCGTGCCAGCAGCGCGATGGTCTTCGCCACGGTGGTTCCACCTTCGGCGGTGAAGCGGCAACGGAAGCTGTCGGTGCAGAACGTCTCAGCGAAGCCCTCGGGCCAGACCTTCACGCCGCGATTGGAAATCATGGTCAGCTTCAGGCCGTCGCCGCTCGCGGGCGCGACCTTCGCGGCCAGCGTATTCGGGTCGGCCGAGGGCCAGGCGACATAGACGTCGATGCCATCGACGCGTATCTCCACGGTGCGCGCGTCCGCTGTAACCGCGGCCTGTGGAGCTTCCGGCGGCGCTTCGACGTAATGGACCGCCTTCAGCTTTTCGGGTAGCTGGCCCAGACGCGCGACTACCGCCGCAGCGAATTCCTTCGTGCCCACCTTGTGCTTGCTGACGCGGTCGTCGAAGATGTCGTAGGTGTGGACGCCGTCCTCAATGGTCCGCAGCCAGGCGTTATGTACGCGCCCGGCAATGTCCGGTTGGTTGATGTGCACCAGCATCAGCACCGCGCCCAGCAGCAGGCCGGACGGATTGGCCAGGTTCTGACCCGCGCGCCGCGGCGCGGAACCGTGGATGGCTTCGAACATGGCCGCGCCGGTTCCGATGTTGGCCGACCCGGCGAGTCCCACCGAGCCGGCGATCTGCGCGGCAACGTCGGAAAGGATGTCGCCATACAGATTCGGCATCACGATCACGTCGAAGATTTCCGGCGTGTCGGCCATCTTCGCCGCCCCGATGTCCACAATCCAGTGTTCCTTCTCGATGTCCGGATAGTCCACGCCGATCTGGTCGAAGACCTTGTGGAACAGGCCGTCGGTCATCTTCATGATGTTGTCTTTGGTGAAGCAGGTGACCTTCTTCCGGCCGTGGCGGCGGGCGTACTCGAAGGCATAGCGGACAATCTTCTCGGTGCCGGGCCTGGTGATCAGTTTCAGCGTCTCGGTCACCTGCGGGCTCAGGCGATACTCGATGCCGGCGTAGAGGTCCTCTTCGTTTTCGCGGACGATGACCACGTCCATGTTCGGGTGTTTGGTTTCGACGTAGGGGCTGTAGGAGACGCAGGGACGGACATTGGCATACAGACCGAGCGTCTTACGCGTGGTCACGTTGAGGCTTTTGAAGCCGCCGCCCTGCGGCGTGGTGATGGGGGCTTTCAGGAAGACCCGCGTGCGCCGCAGCGATTCCCAGGAAGAGGGCTCGATTCCGGAGGTGTTCCCCCGCAGGTAAACCTTCTCGCCGATCTCGATGACTTCAGGCGCAATGCGCGCGCCCGCTTCCCGCAGGATACGCAGGGTGGCATCCATGATTTCCGGTCCGATGCCGTCGCCGTAAGCGACCGTGATGGGAGTGTTGGCCATGTTTGTGAACCTTCAGGGTAGCGCGGGTATGTCGCGGGTATTGACAGAGTCCGGGGAGCTGCCGTATTATTGTGTCGTATACGACGCGTCGTATGCGACATAAAGGAGGCAACTATGCACCTCGATCCCGTCCGCGTTGTCAATGCGCTCTGGATCGTGCTGGTTACGGTTTGGCTAGTGGGCGCGCTGCAGGCGAGCCCGGCTGTGCGGCGGCAGCCGATCCGTTCGCGGCTGGCCTATGTTCTGCTGCTCGTTGCCGCCTCGTTGCTGATGTGGCGCCGCCCTTTCGGCCTGCTCGGCGCGCGTTTCGTGCCGCACACGGAGCTGGTTGGCTGGATCGGAGTGGGCGTGGCGGTTCTGGGGATCGCGCTGGCCATCGCGGCGCGCGTGTTCCTCGGGCGCAACTGGAGCGGCGCGGTCACGGTGAAGAAGGACCACGAGCTGATTCGGCGCGGACCATACGCGGTGGTCCGCCATCCCATCTATTCGGGCATCCTGCTGGGTCTGCTGGGAACGGCGATCGTGGTGGGCGAAGCGCGGGTGTTGATCGGGGTCGCGCTGTTTGCGGTGGGGTTTCGCGTGAAATCGCTCGCTGAGGAGCAATTCATGGAGGATCAGTTTGGCGGCGAGTATGGCGAGTATAAGAGGCGTGTGAAGGCGCTGGTGCCATGGGTGTGGTGAAGGTGAAAAGCGAAAGGGACGTCGCCGAGTTGGCGCGGGAGGTGGAAGGCAGTCTGCGCGCGATCCAGCGGGCGATGCGGCGGCCGCTGCGCGCGGAAATCGCCCGGGGAAAGCTCACCGCTCCGCAGATGGCCATCATGGGAATCCTGGTTCGTTCGGGCGGACTCAGCCTGAAAGAACTGAGCAAGCGAGCGGCGCTGGCGCACAGCACGGTTTCCGGAATTGTGGACCGGCTGGAGAAGCGCGAAATGGTGGCGCGCGAGCCGGACCCAGCGGACGCGCGATTCAGCCGGATTGTGGTGACGGAGCCGGTTCGCGCCTTCGTCCACGACAAACTGCCGGAGCTCACGGTGCAACCGCTGACGGAGGCATTGCGGCGGGCGAGCCCCGCACAGCGAGCGAAGATCGCCGATGGGCTGCGGGCGCTTCAGGGGCTGCTGGGGGACATGGCCGATTGAAAATCGGCCGCAGGTTAGAAACCTGCCCCACAAATCCTACCGGGGTTGGATGGCAGTGCCACGAGCGTGTGATATCGTGTTGCCACGATGGAAAGGATTGAACTGAACCGCCGCAGTTTTCTGGTGGGAAGCGCGGCGACGCTCGCGGCGGCGGCGGCGGCCGGCCCGACTACCAGCCCGACGGCGCGAACCCACGATCTGAATCGCAACTGGCTCTTCCTGCCGCGCGCGGACAAGGCGGCGCTCGATCCCGGCTTCAACGACGCGAAGGCGGAGAGGGTGACGCTGCCGCACTCCAATGTCCGCCTGCCGTGGCACAGCTTCGACGATCGGGCGTATGAATTCGTGTCCGTTTACCGGCGTCATTTTCGCCCACTTCCGGAGTGGCGAGGAAAGCGTGTCTTCGCCGATTTTGACGGCGCCATGACTGCTGCGACGGTGGCGATCAATGGCCACGCTTTCGAGGAGCACAAAGGCGGCTACACGCCGTTCTCGCTGGAACTCACCGACCATGTGAAATGGGAAGCGGACAACGTGCTCGCCGTGCTGCTCGACTCCACCGAGCGGGCGGATATTCCGCCGTTTGGAGGCCGCATCGACTATCTGACCTTCGGCGGCATTTATCGCGACGTCCGCCTGCGCGTGGTGCCGAAGACGTTCATCGAAAACGTCTTCGCGCAGCCGATGAGCCCGCTCTCGGACGATCGCGGACTGGTGGTGCGCATCTGGCTGAACGGAGAGGTGGACCCGGCGGCGAAGCTGCGCGTGGAACTCAGGGACAAAGAGAGGGTGCTGGGCAGCACCGAACTCACTGCCGCCGCGCCGGAAATCAACATCGACCGCGTCGGCGAAGTGGAACTGTGGACGCTGGAGCATCCGAAGCTCTACGAGGTCCGAGTGACACTGAAGAACGTCGATGGAACCACCGATGAATACACGACGCGCACGGGCTTCCGGACGGCGAAGTTCACGCCCGACGGCTTCATGCTCAACGGACAGCGACTGAAGCTGCGGGGGCTGAACCGTCACCAGACATTTCCGTTCGTGGGCGGGGCCATGCCCGCCAGGGCGCAGCGGCGTGACGCGGATGTTCTGCGGCACGAGCTGAAATGCAATTTCGTGCGCACGTCGCACTATCCGCAGTCGCCCGCGTTTCTCGACCGCTGCGACGAGATCGGCCTGCTGGTGCTGGAGGAGATTCCCGGCTGGCAACACATTGGCGACAAAGCGTGGCAGGATCTCGCCGTGCGCAATGTGGGCGACATGATCCGGCGGGACTGGAATCATCCGTCGATTATTCTGTGGGGCGTGCGCATCAACGAATCGCGCGACAATCACGACCTGTACGGGCGCACCAACGAACTGGCGCACATGCTGGATACGACGCGCCAGACCGGCGGCATCCGTTACCTCTACGATTCGGAGCTGCTGGAAGACGTGTTCACCATGAACGATTTCGGCTTCCCACTGCGGCCTCCGAATCATCCGCTGTACTTGAACACCGAGTTCTGCGGGCACATGTTCTCGACCAAGAGCTTCGATCAGGTGGAGCGAGTGGCCGAGCACACGCTGCGGCACGCGCGCGTGCACAACCAGCTCGCCTCCGACAACCGCTACGCCGGCGGAAGCGGCTGGTGCGCTTTCGATTACAACACGCACGGCAATTTCGGGTCCGGCGATCGGATCTGCTATCACGGCGTGACCGACATTTTTCGCATTCCGAAGGCGGCGGCCGGATTCTACAAATCGCAGTGCGATCCGGAAGAGGAGATCGTGCTGGAGCCGGCGTTCTTCTGGTCGCAGGGCGATCGGTCTACGGCGGGTGGGGTCGGGCCGGGGCCCATTTGCTCCAATTGCGACCACCTGAAGATCTACGTGGCGGGGAAGCTGCAGTCGGAGGCCGATCCGGATGGGGAGAACTACGGCCACCTGAAGCATCCGCCGTTCATCGTGAAGATCGGCGATGAGCCGGAGTGGGGCGATTTGCGGATTGAAGGCTACATCGGCGGGAAACTGGTGAAGACGGTGACACTGTCGGGCTCGGGCGTAGACGCGGGGCTGGCGGTGGAGCCGGACGATCGTGAACTCGTGGGCGACGGGCGCGACGCCACGCGCGTCGTTTTGCGTGTGGTGGACGAACATGGCAACACCCGGCGCATGTCGGGCGGCGCGGTGCAATTGACGCTGAGCGGTCCCGGCGAGATTATCGGTGACAATCCATTTGCGCTGAGCGGCGGCGTCGGCGCGGTGTGGGTAAAGGCGAAAGAAGCCGCGGGAACGATTCGGCTGGAAGCGAAGCTTCCCTGGCTGAAGCCGCAGCGAGCGGAGATCGCGGTGAGGGCGGCCGAGCGGGAGAGCGTGTAGGCCGGTTCCGGCGTATGATGTAAACGATCATGGCCATCGAGGGCCTGCAGCACGTTCTGTGTCCGGTGGATTTCAGCGAGCTTTCTTCGCTGGCGCTGCGCTATGCGGACGCGTTCGCTCACTGCGGGGGAGCGAAGCTCACCGTCTTATACGCCAATCCGTTTCTCCCTCCGCCGCATGCGGACACGGCGCAGCGCGCGGAGATGGAGGAGCAGTTCCGCAAATGGCACGCCGACGCCGCGGTGAAGCTCCGGACCTTCGTCAACAACACGCTTGGCGCGGAAGCAACGAAGGTGCAGACTGCCGTGGTGGAGGCGCTGCCGGTGGACGGGATCCGCGCGGTGGCGGCGCAACTGGATGCCAGCCTGGTGGTGGTGGGAACGCACGGGCGGAGTGGCGTAAATCGGCTGATGATGGGTTCCGTCGCCGAGCGCATGCTACGCGAAAGCTCGATCCCGATACTCACGGTGCGCGGCGATTCTCTCAAGCCCGGCGATCCTTTGCGGGTTGCTCGCGTGCTCTGCCCGGTGGACAATTCGGGTGCCTCGCGGCGCGCTTTGGCGTGGACGTCGCGGATGGCGCGCTGTTTCGGCTCCGCGGTCACCGTTCTGCACGTCCTAGGAAAAGGGAACGCGGCCGACATTGAGGATCTGGAGGCGTGGATTCCGGCGCAGGTTCGTCAGGACTGCGCCATGGAGTGCGTCGTCCGCGAGGGCGACGTCGCGGAAGAGATCGTCGCTCTCGCGCAGGGGCTGCCGGCCGACATGGTGGTGATCGGCGCGCAGCACCGGCCTTTTCACGGCGTCAGCGTGATCGACGCGACCTCGGTGCTGGTGGTGCGGCACGCGCCCTGCCCGGTGCTCACGGTCATCGCGCCGGCGGTGGAATCGTGAGGTGGTCCGCGGCCGGCGCGTTTCTCCTGGCTCTTGCGGTGATGCTGGGAGCGTTCGGCGCGCACGCGCTGCGCACGCGGCTGGATGCGTACGCGATGGGCATCTGGGAGCGCGCGGTGTTCTATCACTTCATCCACGCGCTCGGCCTGTTGGTTGTTCCGTTGTTTCCGCGAACCGCGGCGCGAACCTGGGTCTGCTGGCTGCTGCTTGCCGGGGTGGTTCTGTTCTGCGGCAGCCTCTACGCGCTGGCGCTGACCGGTGTGCGAATGCTGGGCGCGATCACGCCGTTTGGCGGCGTATCCTTCATCGCGGCGTGGATCGTGCTCGGGGTTTGTCTGCTACGCGGTGCGCGCTGACGCGCGAATCGCAAGGTTCACCACGATCATCAACAACGAAAACGCAGGCAGGATCAGCAGCGCCGCGCCGAGCGAGTGCCGGCCGGCCACGTAGCCGATAATCGGTGAACTTACCGCCAGGCCGGCCCAGCCGCAGGTGATCACGAAGCCCATCGCGGTGGCCGTGCGCTGCCGGAACAGGTCGCCTGCAATCGCCAGGGCTGTGGGGAAAACCGGCGCCATGGCCACGCCCGCGCAAAACACTGCGATCCAGGCGACGGTCGGGTCGCTGGTGCGCAACATCAGGAACGTCGTCGCGGTCATCAGAATCGCCGCGGCCAGCGTCACATTCAGCGAAGAGGCTTTCACCAGAATCCGCGAGACCACCAGCCGTCCAAAGAGCAAACCCAGCGCGAAACCGAATGAGAGGATGTTCAGCGCACTGGCGGCAGGCATGCCGCGCCCGATCAGGTATTTGTTCAGCCAGTTCCACACGCCCACTTCGCAGGCGACATACAGGAACAGGAACAGCGCCAGCAGATACAGAACGCCGCGCCCGAACACGGCGCCTTCCTCGGATGCGGTGGCCGTCTGCGGCGCGGGCATTTTCGTCAGCGCGTTTACGACCAGCGTTGCCGCGGTCAGTCCCGCGGCCAGATAACATAGCCGCACCGGATCGCCGCCCAGCAAATGCGCCATGATGAACGGCGTCGCGAATCCGCCGAGCCCGAAGAAGAGGTTAGTGATGTTCAACACGGAGGCGCGGCGCTTGTCGCTCACGTCGCTGGCCAGCATGTTGGCGCCGGTGACGACGATCCCACCCCCCATGCCGAGGAGCAGGAAGAACCCCATCAGCAGCCTGTAGTCGGCGCGGATGTTCGGAATGATGAACAGCGCCACAGCGATGAGAACCAGACCCAGCAGCAGGCCCATTTTTTTGCCGCGTTTGTCGATGAGCGGCCCCACCGAGACAGAAGCGATGATCAGCCCGATGGCCTGCGCCAGAGCGATTGTTCCGTTCTGCGCGTCGGTGAACGGGAACGTCGGCATCAGCGTGCCGAGCATCGCGGTAATCACGCCATACACGAAGAGCGCGAGGCTCGCGGCGAGAATCAGCATGGGCCTATTCTATTTCACCGGGTCGCCGTACCTCACCTTGATCGCCAAAGAGGGTCCCGCGGCCGTGCGTGCCCACATAGACGCGGCCATATTGTTTCGGATCGCCGGCGATCTGCAGCAGCAGACCCCACTGGTGCTGATCGTCATTGATGCGCACCCAACGCCGTGCGACGTCGTCGGATCGAAAGATGCCGCGCATGCCGGCAACGGTGCCGATCATATAGAGTGCGGAATAGTCCTTGCCCGGAGAGGCCTTCCCGAAACCGAAGGCATGGATCTGCTGCACGCCGCTTAGCCTTGACCACGTCACTCCGCTGTCGAGCGAATGGTACAGGCCGTTGAACGCAGCCAGCCAGAGATCGCCCTCGTGCTCCGGCGTCGCGTAGAGACGATCCTGACCGCCGCGCTCGTCTCCGCGATTACCGCGTGTGGGCAGGCCATCCGGCAGATTCAGGGGCCGCTCGACGAAGGTGGTTGCGCCATCGGTGCTCACGAACAGCTTGCCATCGAAAAGAGCCATGCCGTAGAAAGTTTGCGGATCGGCGCGGTCGGCAATCACCCGCGTCCCGGCCGGAATTCCCTGAGACTGCGCCCACGTCGCGCCGCGATCCCGCGTGAACCAGACCGCGCTGCGCTCCGGCGTCCACACCCACGTCGCCCCATCGGAGGAAACGGCAACGCTGCCGAGCTGACTGTTTGGCTGTGGCGTCGCGACGGGCCGCTGCCACGTCCGTCCGCCGTCCAGCGAGTACCCAATGTTGCCGCGAACGCGATGCCCCGAAGCGCGCCCCACGCGCACGATCACATCCGGGCTCTTCTCCGCGCAGGCGACGCTGGTGGTGTTGCCGAAGTGCGGATCGTCATAACTGCCCTCGGGCGCCGGCCTGTCCAGATCCCAGTGAACGAATCCGCCGTAGTCACCGATGGCGGTGAGCAGGTGTGCGCCTTTCGGCGGGCTGAGCAGGTCGAGCGCTACCGTTTCCTCGATGCCGGTGCTCATGACGCTCCATTTCGTGCGCCTGCCGGCATCCACGTCGCTCAGGTCGAATGTTTCGTAGCCGCCGTAGCCGGTGGTGAAGATGGCGTGATTCGAATCGCGCGGGTCGATCTCGATATCCAGCAGCCAGTGGATGGGCGTCGCGGCTACATAGGGAGCGGCCGAGAAATCGTACGTGCCACCGCCCGCGAAAACGGGTTTCCACATCGCGCCGCCATCCGTGCTGCGGAAGATCTCCTCGGCGTCGGGACGGTGAAACGTGCTGGCGATCAGCGCCCGTGGGTTGCGCGCATCCACGGCCACCGCGCCGTAGCCGAACTCGCGCTTTTTATTGGGCGCGGGTTTCTCCGGCGTGATATCGGTCCACGCGCCGGTCTTCGTGTCCAGCTTCCACACCGCGCCATCGCGCATCTGCCACGGGCCGGGATCGGTTCCGTACGAGACGTAGAGCGTGCCATCGGAGGCGAGCACCATGTGATTGGGCCGGTACTGCGTTGGTTGCCCCGGCACAGGCTGCCACGTCTCTCCGCCATCGGTGCTGCGAAACAGATTGTTCTGATCCATCAGCGAAGCCGCGACGTAGATGGTCTTGCTTGCCGCGCCGCGGCGGCCGCTGCGGGGATCGAACACGACCACGTCGATGCCGCTCCGCATGAAGTTCGGCGGTGGTTCGGTGAACTCCGGGAAGGTCGCGACCTTCTTCCACGTCACGCCGCGATCCGCGCTCCGCCACAGTCCGGCGTGCCGTGTTCCGAGATAAATGATCCGGCCGTCATTCGGATCGACGGCCATGCGCTCGCCGTTGCCACGGCCGTTCTCGTTGCCGCCGAACTTGAATGGAACATTGGTGCGCTGAAACGTTTTGCCCCGATCGTTGGAGCGCAGGATTGCGCCGTCGGGCGTTTCCGGGTTCGTATACGTGCCGCAGGCGATGTACAGCCGATTCGGATCGGAAGGATCCAGCGCGATGCTCTCGACGCCCATCAGGTTACGGTCGTCGTATGACAGCCAGTCGAGAAGCGGCTCCCAGCGCCGCGTGTGCTCGTTCCAGCGGTAGGCCCCGCCGATGTCGGTGCGTGCGTAGCGCACGCCCTCCGCGGTGGGGTGGAAAACAATGCCATCGACAAATCCGCCGCCCACCATCTGCACGTTCTTCCAGACGTATGGCTGCGACCGCGGCAGTTCCGCCGCGCCGACGAACGAGGAAAGAACGATCGCGGTAAGAACCCGATGAATGGCCATGGATGTATCGATCATATCCGCTAAGCTCGGACCATGCGCGCCGTCATTGTGGGAGGGGGGATCGGCGGACTTGCCGCTGTTGTGGCGCTGCGCCGCGTTGGCATCGAAGCTGTCGTTGTTGAGCGCGCTGTCGAGATCCGCGAGGTGGGCGCCGGGCTGTCGCTATGGTCGAATGCGATCAACGCGCTGCGCGAGCTCCGACTGGCCGAGCAGGTAATCGCGGCGGGCTCGGTGTTCGAAAGGACAGTGACGCAAACTCCCAGCGGACGCGTGATTGCGACAACGGACCTGGCCGAGATCTCGCGCGTGGCCGGCGCTCCCTGCGTGTGCATTCACCGGGCGGTGCTGCAACGCATTCTGGCCGAAGCGCTGCCCGCAGGCGTCGTCTGCACCGGCGCACGCTGCACCAGCTTCGACGATGCCACAGCAATCCTCGAAAACGGCGAGCGCCTTGAGGCCGACGTTCTCATCGGCGCGGACGGCATCTCATCGGTGATTCGAGAACGGCTCCACGGAGCGCACTCGCCCCGCTACGCCGGTTACACGTGCTGGCGCGGAGTCATTTGTGACGATGGCACCCTTCCGGAGCGCTCAGCGCTGGTCACCATCGGCGCGGGCAGGCAATTCGGGGTTTTCCCCTGCGGAACGGGACAAGTCTACTGGTTCCTCACCAGCAACGCGCCGCCCGGAACCCGCCGCAAGCCCGATCTGACGTCCGCGGCGATCGAGCGCACACCCGAAGACGCAATCATCCAGAACGACATCTTCGACCGCCCGGCGTTGCGCTGGTGGGGCCGCGGCTGCGTCACTCTGCTGGGCGACGCGGCGCACGCCACCACTCCGAATCTCGGCCAGGGCGCATGCATGGCCATCGAGGATGCCGTCGTGCTCGCGCATTGCCTGCGCACGATTCAGCCCGTGGAGGCGGCATTGCGTCAATACGAACGCCTGCGCATTCCGCGCACCACGGCGGTGATCAGGAACTCGTGGCAGAGCGGCAGAATGTTCCAGCTCGATCAACCCGCGCTCGAATCGGTTCGCAACTGGTTTTTCGGGACGTCGGTGGCAGCGCGACTCGGCATGCGGATGTTTCGCGATCTGCTGCTGTATCGAGTTCCGACGCTCTGACCTCTACAGCGCTGCGACGCGCCGCTGGACCAGAAGGAACCAGGCGCTCAGCAGTACCAGAAGGGCTCCATTCACCGCCAGCACCGTCGGCGCATGGAAACGAAACGTGAGCAGCCCAACAACGAGGCTTCCGACGGGCATTCCGCCCCGCAACGCCACGTTGTAGACACTCATCACGCGGCCCCTCATATCGTCCGGGGTGATGAGCTGCACCAGCGAAGTCACCGTCGCGAACACGCCCATCATCACTCCGCCGCTGAGGAAGATCAGCACCAGGCTCAACGGCAGCGTCTTCGAAAGCGAGAAGCAAACCATGAGCGCGCCCAGCACCAGCAGCAGCAACAAAGCCATCCGCCCGCGTTCCTTTACCCTCTGCAAACTGGCTACCACCAGCGCTCCCACTACCGACCCGCCGCCCGAGGTGCAGAGCAGAACCGTGAACACGCCGGGCCCGCCGTGAAAAACGTCCTTAGCGAAGACCGGCAGGAACACCATCAGCGGGAACGAGAGCATGGTCATCAGGAAACCGAGACAGATCAATCCCACCATCCCCTCGCGCCCGCGAATGAAGCGGATCCCCTGCTTGATGCTGTCCACCAGCGATCCGCCGTTTTTCGCCGGAATGAAGCGCGTGCGAATCACGTAAAGCGAAATGATCACCGCCACGAACGACAAGCCGTTGAGCCCGAAGCACCACGTCGCGCTGTATCCCAGCGCGATGCCGCCCAGCATGGGACCGATGACGCGCGCCAGGTTGAACTGAATCGAGTTCAGCGCGATCGCGTTGGGCACGTCTTCGGTTTTCACCAGACTGGGGATCAGCGCCGAATACGCCGGCCCGCCGAACGACTGCGCGATGCCCACGATGAACGACAGCGTCAGGATCTGCCACACGTGGATGAGATGCATGGCGTACACCGTGGCCAGCGTGAACGCGCAGGTCATCTGCACGTACTGGGATCCCAGCAGCAGCTTGCGTCGTTCCGTGCGGTCCGCCACCGCGCCGCCGATGAGCGAGAGCAAAACGATGGGGAGCTGTCCCAGGAACGAATCCAGCCCCAGAAAAAAGGCCGATTTCGACAGCATGAACACCAGCCACGACTGCGCCACCGATTGCATGAAAGTGCCCGTGGTGGACAGGCACGCGCCCAGAAACATGATCCGAAAGTCGCTATACTGAAACGCCTTGAATGTGCGTTGGAGCAAAAGGATCGCCCTTCAGGGGAGCGGGTTCGGTCGCTGGATCAGATGCAGGAAATTGCCATCCGCATCGGTGAAGAACACCAGACGATTGCCCTGATTCTCATACGGCTCTCCAAGGAAATTCGTTCCCTGGCGCTTCAGGTGCTCGTAGGAGGTGTCGAAGTCGTCCACGGCGATGGCCAGATGGCGAATGCCCGGGTCTTTGAGCGTGGCCGGCGCCGTCGGCCCCTGCGAAGGAATAATCTCCAGCATGGTTCCGTTCAGCGCGCGCACGAAGTAGTTGCCGTCGTACTCGAAGTTGATGCGGAATCCGAGGTGTTCGACGTACCACTCAGCGAGACGGCGCGGATTCGGCGAGGCAATCGCCGTGTGCTCCAGTCCCAGAAACATACAGTGTAAAGACGTGATTGTAGCAGAGGGGTTTGGTGGCGGCCTTCGCGATGGGCGCGGCGGCGCATTGGCGATCAACGGCGGCACGAGAGGATTCGCTGCGGATGGCCGTTTGCGCGCTCGGGCCGTTGTCCGGTATTGTCGTTTCTGATTGTCCTGAGATCAGCGCGCACTTCGAAAAGCCGTGCCGCTGGAGGAATTGTCCGATGATCCTGCTTCGACGCCGGCTAGTCCGGTATGCAGCGGTGGCCTGTCTCGCTTTGCTGCCCGCGTATGGCGCGAGCGACAGCCCGATTGTGAAGTCTCCTGCCGGAACGATGGAGGGACGGGTGGAAGGCCAGGTGCGCGTTTTCCGGGGCATACCTTATGCGTTGCCGCCAGTGGGTCCGGCGCGGTGGAAGCCGCCGATTCCGATGCCGCGGTGGGCGGGTGTCAGAAAAGCGGCCGAGTTTCAGCCGGCGTGCTTGCAGCCCGAGTCGAAACTCTCCACCGTCTACTCCCCCGCTCAACCACTGCCGATGAGCGAGGACTGCCTGACGCTGAATATCTGGACTCCCATCGGTGCACGCGACGCGCCCGTCTTTTTCTGGATTCACGGCGGCGCGCTGACCGGCGGATCGAGCCGGGAGGACATGTACAACGGCGCACGATTCGCGGAGCGCGGCCTCGTGTTCGTCTCCATCAACTATCGGCTGGGCGTGCTCGGCTGGCTGGCGCATCCCGAGCTCAGCGCCGAGTCGCCGGCTGGAGTGTCCGGCAATTACGGCCTGCTCGATCAGATTGAGGCGCTGCGATGGGTGCGGAGCAACATTCACGCGTTCGGTGGCAATCCTTCCAACGTGACCATCGCCGGAGAATCCGCGGGCGGCCTCACCGTGATGTACCTCATGGCCGCGCCCGGCGCTCGCGGTTTGTTCGCGAAGGCCATCGCGGAAAGCGCGTATATGATCTCCACGCCCGAGCTGCGAGAGCGCCGCTACGGCTTACCTGCCGCCGAGGACAGCGGCACGCGCCTGGCGGCTGCGCTTCACGCACCGAACATCGCCGCGCTGCGGGCAATGGATGCGCGCGCGCTGAGCGATGCCGCGCCGAAGACCGGGTATGCGCCGTGGGGTACGGTCGACGGGCACGTGTTGCCGCGCCAGTTGGTGGATGCTTTCGACAGGGGTGAGCAGGCGCAGGTGCCGATCCTCGCCGGTTTCAACGCCGGCGAAATCCGCTCGTTGATGATCCTCGCCCCGCGTCCTCCCGCGAGCGCGGCCGATTACGAGAAGATGATCCGCGACCGGTATGGCGACCTGGCCGACGAATTCTTACGGCTCTATCCCAGCGCCAGTATGCAGGAGAGCATCCTGGCCACCACGCGAGACGCATTGTACGGCTGGACTGCGCAGCGGCTGGTCATAAAACAAACTGCCCTCGGCGCCCCATCTTTCCTTTATTTTTTCGATCACGGTTACCCGGCGGAAGACACGGCCGGGCTGCACGCCTTCCATGCGAGCGAATTACCATTTGTTTTCGGCACGTTCGACGGCACGCCGCCGCACTGGCCGAAGATTCCTGCAACGCCGAAGGAGAAGACGCTTACCGACGCGATGAACGGTTACTGGAGCTCGTTTGCCCGTAGCGGGCGGCCGCAGGCTGCGGATGAGCCGGATTGGCCGGCGTACGGATCGACGTGCACCTACATGGCATTCACCGATGCGCCGCACCCGTCCGATCATCTGCTGCCCGGGATGTACAAGTTCGTTGAGCAGGTGGTTTGCAGAAGCCGGGCGAGCGGGAACATAGCCTGGAACTGGTACGCCGGCATCGCTTCGCCGAAGCTCCCGGCTCAGACGGCGCAATGTAAGTGATCGCGGGAGGCGCGTCGAGGTCAGCTCGGAGCACAGCGGCAGCAGCCAGCCCGCGCTCTCAGAATCTCCAACGAGCGATAAGACGGGAGGCGCAAGCGGCCTAGAACCGATGCCGGTTACAGCATCACCAGACCGCGACGAATCGCCTGCGATGCGGCTTCCGTCCGGCTGGCCACTCCGAGTTTGGCAAGAATGGACGTCATGTGCGTCTTCACCGTGTGCTCAGTGATGCTCAGGCGATGCGCGATCAGCTTGTTGCTGAGCCCCTCCACCACCAGCGCCAGCACGTCAAGTTCACGCTCGCTGAGCGGTTCGCTGAGCGCCTCCGGTTGCGGCCGAGTCTCCGCGATAACGGTGCCGGCGAACTCCGACGCCACCACGATCAGCCCGGCGTGTACCGCCTGAATCGCTGCTTCAACTTCTTCCGGCGTCGCCTCGCGTGAGATGACACCACGCGCTCCCGCGCGCATCGCCGCGCTCGCGGCCTCCACATCCGCGGCCTCGACCAGCACGACTGTAGGCAATGCCGGCGGCTCGATTCCGGTTTCCGGAGCGTCCATCAGTACTACGTCTGCCGTCGCGCCGGCGCCGCTCAGCAGCGTCAGATCGGCCGTGCCCGCCAGTTCCATCACCGAACTGGACCGCACCAGAGCCTCCAGACCCGCCCGCACCACGCGCGACCGCGCCGCGATGAGCACGCGAATCACGCTGCCCTCGCCGCCATCGCCATCCGGACCATGACGCTTCGAGATCGCGCAGCGCCGCCTCGACGAAATTCGACTTCCAGAAGGCCCGTCCGGCTGACGTAGAGCGCGTTCTCGAAATCGTCCAAAGATCGGAATCGCCGTCCGCTCACGGCGATCAAAACGTCACCCGGTAACAGCGAAGCCCGTTCCGCCGCCGAATCTCGCACGATTTCCAGTACCAGCACGCCGATTTGCCCGGACTCGCCCTCCAGCGGCACCGGCTGCACCACGACGCCGAGCGCCGCATGCTGATCGGCCGCCCGCCCAACAAACTGCGCCACCGCATTCGAGGGAATCGAAAACGCGAGTCCACCCGCAATCATCGTGTTCACGCCGACCAGCTCGCCGCGCGCATTGGCCAGCGGACCGCCGGAGTTGCCTGGCGCCAGCCGCACATCGCTCGCCACCCAGTTGCGTGCGCCAAGGCCGCGGAATGTGCCCACCGAGTGAATTGTCCCGGTGCTCACCGCGCCGGTGAAGCCAAAGGGATTGCCGACCGCAACCACCAGTTCTCCGGCGCGCAGAAGCGAGGAATCGCCCGTCTGTGCCGCCGCCGGGCTTCCCGTGTCCGCCTGCAGCAGGGCCAGATCGCGGCCACGGTCCGCGGCAATCACACGCGCTGCCACGCGCCGCCCGTTCCACAGCTCGATTTCCGCCCGGCCCGCGGCGACCACGTGGGCGTTCGTGACCATGCGTCCATCGGCGCTCCACACAACGCCCGATCCGCACCCTCTGCCGCCCGCCCGCACCTGCACCGTCGCCCGGCGCAACCGTTCGGCCACGTCGCCGAATCCGTGGAAGCTCACTCAGCGCCCCCTTCCCGGCCGTTCCCCCACTTTCACGGCCACTTCCTGAATGGTCCCACCGCGAACAATGCGGAAGCTCACCGTCTGGCCCGCGCCGGCATTGTAGAGCGCGTATGTCAGCGATTCCGGATCTTGCAGCGCACCGCCGTCGGCCGCCGCGAGAATGTCGCCAATGATCAATCCGCCCGCGGCAGCCGGACCCTGCGGCTCCACTCCCACCAGCATGATGCCGGTCTTCTGATCCAGCCCGAGCTTCTCGCGGAGATTCTCGGGAATCGCGACGGGCTGCAGCGCAACGCCAAGGAAGCCGCGGCTGACGTAGCCTTTCTCCAGCAGCGTGGGCGCGATGCGATCGATTGTGCCGCGCGTGATCGCCAGCACCGACGATCGCGAAAGGCCCGTCGAGACCAGTCCGATCACTCCGCCCGCCGCGTCCACCGCCGCGCCGCCCGACGTGGTCGGATATGCGTTCACGTCGAGCCGCACGAACGGATTCAGCCGGCCGCCGCGCCAGGATCTCCACTCGCCCGAGACGCCGCTGATGACCCCGAGCGACGCAATGGGACCGGTATTCGACGTGCGGCCTACCGCCAGGACGAACTGTCCCGGCTTCAGCCCCGCATCGCTCGCGATCGCCACCGGCGCCGTACCCCCGGTCTCCGCCTCCACCAGCGCCAGATCCGTGCCCGCGTCGCGCCCGCGCAGCTTCCCAGCCACCGCCCGCCCATCCGGCAGGATCACTTTGATGTTCTCCTCCGAGCGAATGCCCTCACTTGTGGTGAGAATCAGGTTGTCGCGCCACACCAGCCCGCTCTGCCCGATATACGGGCGGGCATGCACCGCCACCACGCTCGCGCTCACGCGCTCCACTGCCAGCGCCAGTTCCTCCGAAAGACTCTCCAGTTGCTTAGCCATTGCTTCTCCTGAACTCAGCATGGCTCCGCAGTGCCCGCCCGCACATCGGAAGAAAGAGCGAGTACGAGTCGGAAGTTCGGGGGATTATGATGGCAGGAATGTCCGCGTCCCAGCAGGAACGGCTCGTCTCGCTCGATGTGTATCGCGGCCTGGCCGTCGCCGGGATGATCCTGGTGATGAACGCCGGCAACTGGAGCACCGTTTACTGGCCGCTGCTCCACGCAACCTGGAACGGATGGACTCCCACTGACATGATCTTCCCCTCGTTCCTGTTCATTGTCGGCGTGTCCATGACGTTTTCGTTTGCGTCGCGGCTTGCGAAGGGCGCCAGTCGTGCCGGACTCGCCTGGCACGTGGTCCGGCGCAGCGCGATTCTCTGCGTGCTCGGCTTCTTTCTGAACGCGGTTCCCACGTTCGACCTCACCACGCTGCGTATCCCTGGTGTTCTGCAGCGCATCGCGCTGTGCTATCTAATCGGCGGCCTGTTGGATCTGGCGGTCGAGCGGAGGCGGGTCGCGGTGATCGCCGGAGTCGCCGCCGCTCTGCTCATCGGCTACTGGGCAATGCTGCGGTTTGTTCCGGTGCCCGGTTTCGGCGCGGGCCGGCTGGATTCGCTCGGCAACCTCGACGCTTACGTCGATCGGGCCATTTTCGGCGTGCGCCACTTGTGGCCGTACGGCCTGACGCCTGGCCACGGCGTCACTTACGATCCCGAGGGGCTGCTCTCCACCATTCCCGCTGTGACAAATCTTTTGCTCGGAATTCTCGCCGGTGGGTGGCTGCGCTCGGAGCGTTCGGGACCACGCAGGGTCGCGGGGCTCGCAGTCGCAGGAGCAGCGGTGATGCTGGGCGGGTGGCTGCTCAATCCTGTTGTGCCGATCAACAAGCGAATCTGGGCCAGCTCTTTTGCGCTGTTCAGCGGCGGGTTCGGTCTGCTGGCTCTGGCGCTGATGTATTGGCTGGTCGATCTGCGCCGCTGGAGATAGTGGACGCCGCCGGTGCTGGTCTTCGGCACCAACGCGATCTTTGCCTATTCGCTGGCGATGGTGTTGAACCCGGTGCTCGGCCTGGCACGGGTGCCTCACCGCGTGTATGCACTCTTGTTCCCGCGCGTGCTGAATTCGTACAATGCGTCGCTCGCCTGGGCCGTGCTGTTCGTTCTGCTGATTCTGGCGCTGACATGGCCGCTGTACCGGCGCCGGTGGTTTCTGCGAATCTGAGAGTTTGTTGAAAAGCGCCCGGAACCGCTTGCTGGCGCGCGCGGCTCGGTTTTGTCAGCTCGTCATTGCAGGCAGTTACCGAGCCACGACCGCCAGGGAGTGGTCCGGAAGTGGCGCTTTTCAACATGCTCCTAAGGTCTATTCGAGGTAGCCACCAGATGCTGCCCGCGTGGCAGCATCAGCACGAAGCGGGAGCCGGATTCCATCACGTCCGCCTTCATTTCCACGCCGTCCAGTTCCACCCGCGACGGCCGGAAATTCAGAACCGCGATAGCGCGCGAGCTGCTTTCATAGGCAAATTCCACGCCCGACGGCGTTTCGCTGGCCGACCGCAGCGTTCCGTTGAAGTCGAGCACGCGCCAGGGGACGTCGCGATTCGCCGGCGCGATGGCGTGCGCTCCTGGCGGCAGCCACACCGTGGTATCGTCGCGCACCGGCCACGGTTTGCCATTCACCAGCGCAGGGCCGACCCACGAGACCCCGATGTTCTGCTTCGATTCCACCACCAGCTCGCCGCCAGACAGTTCCAGCGCATCCGGCGCCGCGGCGGCCGCCCCCAGCAGCGGCAGATCGGGCGGCAGAATTGAGTTCTCGAAGTACAGGGCCACGCGCGGGAACGACGCCGACGCCAGATGCACGAGCTGAAACAACTCCACTCCGGTTTGTTGTTTTGTCGGATATACGTCCTGGTATCGTTCCACGATGTTGATGTCGATGGCCAGCTTCTCCGGCCGGTTCACGATCGGCTGGTAGCGCTCGGCGATCTGCGGATATCGCTGCGGGCCCAGGTTCCAGACGGTCGCCGGGTCTTCCACGAGGAACGTGAAGTCGTGCTGCTCGGCCACCGGCAGCGTGCGCGCCGCGTCGGCGCCAATGAGGTCGTGCATCCGGGTGTCGAAGCGGTCGTCCACATGCGTGAGCACCAGGTCGAGATTCGGCCGGTCGGCGCGGATCTTCTCCAGCTCGTCGATCCATTGCTGCTGCATGCGCCCGGCGAGCGATGCGCGGTAGTCGAGGAACGCGTGCAGCCGCTTCTGATCGGGCGGCGCTGGGCCGAACAGCATCAGTGGATCGAACCCGCCGGATTTGGTGAACTCCTGACGGATGTCGTCGTTCATCGGCGTGAAGCGCGCTGGATTCGCCGCCCCCTCCAGCGACTCGAAGTACAGCTCGGCCAGATTGACGCCATCCCAGTCGAAGCTGCCGATCAGATCGCGCACCCCGGAGCGCGCCGCTTCGAACGCGGCCGGGTTGTTCAGGTTTATCAGCTTTCGCCAGTCGAGCTGGGCGTCCTGGAGCAGCGCGGTCTTCTCGCGCCACTCCGGATGATCGGCCCAGAACTTCTCGCTGACGTGCGGCAGCTCCAGCCAGACGTACACGAGAATGGCGTGGCGATGACAGGCGGCGATGAGATTACGCAGATACGCGTCGGCCTCCGGGTCGCGCTCGAATGTGTGCCAGCCAGCCACCTGCAGCGCCCCAATTCCCGCGCGACGCCAGCGTGCCGCCAGATAGTCCACGTCCGCGCGGCTGCGGTAAGCCGAATCGAAGAACGCCCATAGCCGTGACGATCGCACCGGCGGCTGCAGCCCCAGATCGCACAACGCCTGCAACAGCCAGGGATAACGCTCGTACCCCTGCTGGCCCGGCGTGCTGGCCAGCCACAGCACCGCTCCTTTGCCGAGCTTCATGCCGGCCACGAGCGGCGCATGCTGCCAGCGCTCTTCCGTGAACACGCGGGCGTCTTTGGGAACCTCGAAGACGGGCACTTGAAGTTCCTTTTCCCAGACGATGGACAGCTTAGGGGCGCGCCTGTCCACTACGCTCCGAACCACTGCCTGTTTTTTCGTGGCGATGAAACCGAGCTTCGTTGCGGTGTCCGATTCGCCTTCGAGTATCGCGAACGCGCCGCCGCGGACCCAGTCCAGCAATTCGGGCGCGGTCATGCTGCCCGTGCGGACACTGGCCTGCGGGAATCCAATCGAGGAGAGAATCTGCGGCCACGCTCCGGGATCGCCGCCGTCAATTGTGAAAACCACAGGCGCAGTGCCGGGGGTGGCCAACAGGGCGGAACAGAGGAAGATCGAGCTAATGCGCGAACGCATACCAGAAGCCGGCGCGCAAATCGTTATAGTTCGGCCGCCGCGGATTGTCCTTGTTTGTCAGATACGCCCCACGCAGCCCATTCACGGAAAACAGCAGCGTCCGCGGCGTCTGCGGTAAGTGGAATCGCACGCCCGGCCCAGTCTCAACGGTGTTGGCCCAGTATTGCCGCTCACCGTCGGTGACAGCGTTACTGTTCCAGTAGAACTGAACCTTGCCAAGCCCGAATCCCGCGCGATTCTGCGAATAGATCATGAGATCGTTGTTGAACCGGCTGACAAAGACGAGGTCGTCGTTCGTCTCGAAGAACACGCCGTGCCCGCCCGCGGCGCGACCAAGCGCCTTTGCCCATGACACGCCGCCGCGATAATCGGGAATCATCGATCCCGAAAGATACTTCACCGCCTCGCCCATTTCGGCCCATGCCGTCGCGCCATGCCACGGGTGACTGGCCAGCCCCATCGCAAAGATGAACGAATCCTCGGACAGATATTGCGGCTGCGTCATGCCGCCGACCACCGGTGCGGTGGTCACGCGCGAGTCCCCGTCGAACCGCGTCGAAATGTATGCGCTGACCGGCCACGATCCGATGTGCATCTGCGTCTTCGCCTGCCCGTAACTGAAGAGGTCGTGCCAGCGCGTCGAGAAGAATGGGAACAGCCACATGGTGGTCTGAAAGCGCTCGGTTTGGCTTTCCAGATTTCGATACGCCTGCGCGGCCTGCTTCGCCACTTCGGCATCGGGGCTCTGCTTCGCCAGCCGGAACCACCGCTCGGCCGTCGGATCGTCGTGCAGGATGTTGTACGCCCAGGCGAGACGAAGCATGATGGTAAAATCCACGGGATCGGTTTCGTGGGCAATCGTGTAGTATTTCAGCGCATCCTTCATATATCCGGCCGCGTAGCTTTTGTCGGCCATCGCGCGTGCCTCGTCCGCGCTCTGTTGCTTCGGTACTTCCGGCCGGTGGCGCAGCGCGTGCGGATATTTCAGCGCTTCGCGGATGCGGTCGGCGAGATCGTCGTCAGCGTCGCCCTTGAGCACCGAATCGAGCAACGGCCGCGCGCCGGTTTCGTCGCCCCGGCCCAGCTTCAACAGCCCCAGTTGCGCGGTGGACAAACGGTCGTCGGGCGCCCGCCTGTGCAGCACCGCAAACTCCCGGTCCGCCTCCACGCCGTTGCCCATTTCAAGGTACAGGTATGCGAGTTCGCGCCGTAGATCCACGTTGGCAGGGTCCAGATCGAGCGCCCGCTTGAACTCGTTCACAAAGGGATAATGCGCGGGGAGCAATTCCATGGCGCGCTCGCGCACGCGCGGTTGTGCGCCACGGGAAGCGGCAAGGAGTGCGGCGTCGGCCTTTTCCGTCGCCCCCGACTCCTGCCAGACCCGCCCGAGGTCCAACAGCAACTCGCGTTCGGCGGGTTTGATCCGCCACGCTCTTTCGTAGTGCTCCGCCGCGAGCTTCAACTCATCGCGCTGTTCGGCGAGCGTGGCCAGCTCGCGGTGCGCGCTGAAGTTGTCCGGTTCCGATTCGAGCGCCTTTGTCCAGCGCGCAATGCCCTCCGCCAGCGGCCGGTCGATATTCTGAAACGCCTGCTCGGCTACGGCGTTGCCGCTGCGCCGGATGCGATCGAAGATGCGCCGCGCTTCCGCCTGCTGCTTCGTCTCATAGCAGAGGAAGGCGTACTCCATGGCGACGTGAACATCCGCGGGATCGAGCCGTATTGCCTCGCCGAACTCGTCGCGTGCGGCTTCGTTCTCTCCGGTTTTCAGCAGGGTGTAGGCGAGGTCTTTGTGGATGTCGCCGCGCTTCGGTGCAATCTCGAGGGCTTTGCGGAATCCCTCAATGGCGGCGTCGTAATCGCTTGCGTTCAGAGCTTTGTAGGCGGCGTCCAGCGTACTCCACGCCGGATCGGGGGCCTGCGCGACGGCAAGCCCCACAACGAGCAGAAGAACGGCAATTCGCGCCACGGCTGTTCTCACACGACTAGTGCCGCATCGCGAACCTAGTTCTCACATCGAGGACGCCGCTTGAATCACCGCCAGCGCGGCGATGGCCGCGGTTTCGGTTCGCAGAATGGAGGGACCCAGCGACACGGATCGCCAGCCAGCTTCCTGTGCGAGGGCGCGCTCGCGATCGGTCCATCCACCCTCCGGTCCAACCAGCAGGCTCACGCGATCCGCGGGCAATGCGGCAAGCAGCGGCGTGCCGCCGGGCGTTTCATCGAGCAGGAGCCGGCAGCCTTCGGCGGTGTCGAGCGTCTCTTGAAACGACAGCGGCCCCGTGATTTCCGGCAGCCGTACGCGCCGGCTCTGTTCACTGGCCTCGCGCGCGATCCGCAGCCACCGTTCGAGGCGCTTCGGCGCCGCACGGTCCAGCCCCTTTTCGCTCCGTTCGGCGTCGAAGAACACGATGCGCTCCACTCCCAGCTCGGTCGCCTTCTCCACCAGCAGTTCGATCCGCTCGAACCGGATCAACGCGACATACAACGCCGAGCGTTGCGGCGGCTCCAGGGCCTCCACGCGCTCGAGCACGCGAAACGTCACCAGATCGCGCCGCGCCGCCTCCACCTGGGCCAGCCAGACCTCGCGGTTGTCGGAGATCTCGTATTTCTGGCCCTTCTCCACTCGCAGCACGCGCGTAAGATGATGCGCCTCGTCGCCGGCGAGCGCAGCCGCCCCATTGCGAATCTCCGGCACGAAGAAGCGTCGTCTCGCCATGTACGATAATCTATCGCCATGATCGCGTATCTGCGCGGCAAGCTTCTGGAGAAGCATCCGAACCAGGCGATTGTCGAGACCGGCGGCGTCGGCTACGACGTCATCATTCCCGTGTCCACGTTCTCGGGTCTCGGCGAAACCGGCGGCGAAGTGCGCCTGAGAGTCTACACGCACGTTCGCGAGGACGCCCTGCAACTCTTCGGTTTCCTGACCGCGGAGGAGAAGACCGTTTTCGAACGCCTCATTTCGGTTAGCGGCATCGGACCGAAGCTGGCCATCACGGTGCTCTCGGGTCTGGCTACTCCCGACCTGATTTCCGCGATTCGCGAGGGAAGCGTCGAGCGGCTGGTGCGTATTCCCGGCGTCGGCAAAAAGACCGCCGAGCGCATGGTGCTTGAACTGAAGGATAAGCTGGACATGCTGCCGGGGGCACCGCGCGCCGCCGTGGCCGGAGGGGCTCCGCCAGCCGATGCCCTGAACGCCGTGGAGCAGGACGTGCTTTCGGCCCTGCTGAATCTCGGCTGCCAGCGCGCCGCGGCGGAGACTGCCGTGCGCAAAGCCCGCGGGACATCCGCCGATTTCGAGCCGCTGTTTCGAAAGGCGCTGGAACTGGTGCGGTGAACTGGCTCTGGACGACGGGGACATCGCTCGGTGGTTGCGGCGGGAGCGCTCACGGAGATTCTCTGCGATGAAGAAGCGCCCTGGGATTAGACTTGCCGTCCTCTGAGCCCTACAGCGGGACGTCCACCTGCGTGAGTATATCCTCCAGCACGCGCTCGTTCAGTTCGGCGTTGCGCTGGGACATGGCCGCGCGGGTATTCACGATGATGCGGTGCGCGCAGACCGGCACCACCAGGCGCTTGATGTCGTCGGGGATGACATAGTCACGGCCTTCCACCAGCGCCAGGGCCTGCGCGCCGCGGAACAGCGCCTGCGCACCGCGCGGACTCACCCCCAGCGCCAGCGACTCGTGCGTCCGCGTCTTCTCTACGATCTCCAGAATGTAGTCCACCAGCGCTTCGTCCACCCGGGCGCTGGCCACCTGCGCCTGCAGGGCGATCAGTTCCTCGGCGGGCAGCACTTCATTCGCCGCGTCCATGGAGGCATGATCGGCGTTGCGCAGGATCTCGCGTTCCGCGCCGCGGTCGGGATAGCCGATGCGAATGCGCATCAGAAAGCGATCGAGTTGCGATTCAGGCAGCGGGTACGTCCCATGATGCTCCACCGGATTCTGCGTGGCGATCACCATGAAGGGCTGCGCCAGCGGATAAGACCGGCTGTCCACCGTGATCTGCGTTTCGTTCATCGCCTCCAACAGCGCCGATTGCGTCTTCGGCGTGGCCCGGTTGATCTCGTCGGCGAGCAGGAAATTGGTGAAGATCGGTCCCGGCTTGAATTCGAACTCTCCGGAGCGCGCGTTGTACACGGTCACGCCCAGGACGTCGCTGGGAAGCATGTCGCTGGTGAACTGAAGGCGGTGAAAGCCGCACTGGACGGAGCGCGAGAGAGCGTGCGCGAGCGTGGTCTTGCCCACACCCGGAACATCCTCGATCAGCAGGTGGCCGCGGGCGAGCAGACAGACGATGGAAAGCCGGACTGCATCGGGTTTTCCGCGAATCGCGCCGCTGAGAGATGTTTCGAGTGCAGCCAGCCTGGACAGCGCCGTGGAGGCGGCAAACACGCCTTCATTGTAGCCATTTCTTCAGAGCGCACAACGACCTCGGCGTCGCCCGGTCTCGGATTGGTCAAATGGACGCCGCCTCCGCCTGTGCGCTCGCCCCCTCGTACCGGGCACCGGCAATTGTTACAGACGTGTGACACAATGGATGGCGGTAATCATAAACATCCTATGAGGTTGCTGCCGCGAGACGAGCATTTCTACGACTTGTTTCTGAATCAGATCGGTGTGTCTGTGGAAGCATCCCTGCTGTTGCTGCAGGGCGCTGAGAAAGGGAACGGTCCGCTGGCGACGGCGGCGGCGCGCATCAACGTGCTGGAGCAGCAGGGCGACGAGATCATACACGATATCTACGTCCGGCTGAACCAGACCTTCATCACGCCCATGGACCCGGAAGACATCCACTCGCTGTCTTCCAACCTCGACGACATTCTGGACGGCATCGAGGAGTCGGCATATCGCATCATCGCCTATCGTGTAGACCCCATTCCTCCCACCGTTATCGAGTTGTGCCGGATCATCCACTCCTGCACAAAGACGCTGGAGCTTGCCTTCCAGGCCCTCAGCAAGCACGCCCCACTGCTGTCCCACTGCATCGAGGTGAACCGTCTGGAGGAGGTTGCCGACCAGCTTGGCCGCGATGCCGTCAGCGAGCTTTTTCGCAGCGAGAAGGACTGTATCCGCCTCATCAAACTCAAAGAGGTCTACGACCTGCTTGAAGAGACCACGGATCGTTGCGAGGACGTCGCCGACGCACTCCAGAACGTCGTTGTAAAGAACAGTTAGAGGGGCAGCATGGACTCCACCCTGTTGCTCACCGTGGCGATCATTGCCGTCGCTCTGTCGTTCGACTTCATCAATGGTTTCCACGACGCCGCGAACTCGATTGCGACCGTGGTTTCCACGCGCGTCCTCACGCCGGGCCAGGCAGTGATCTGGGCGGCTTTCTTCAATTTTGTCGCGGCATTCAGCTTCGGAACCGGCGTGGCGAAAACGGTCGGCTCGGGAATGGTGGATCTGCGCTTTGTTACGCCCTGGGTCATTCTCGCCGGGCTGATCGGCGCCATTACGTGGGACCTGATCACCTGGTGGTTCGGTCTGCCCACCAGCTCCTCGCACGCGCTTCTGGGCGGCTACGCCGGCGCGGCCATGGCGCACGTCGCTTACACGAGGGGGTTCGGTCATTCGCTCGACGTGATCCTCTGGAGCGGCTGGTCCATGACGTTGTTGTTCATTGTGGCCGCGCCCATGATCGGGATGGCGCTGGCCTACGTGTTCATGGTGATGGTCTACTGGGGTTTCCGCCATGCCTCGCCCCGGAAGATGGACAAGTATTTCCGGCGCCTGCAACTGGTCTCAGCCGCGGCCCTGAGCTGGGCGCACGGCACCAACGACGCGCAGAAGACCATGGGAATCATCACGGGTGTTCTGGTGACTGCGGGATATCTGCACACGTTCCGGGTCTCCATCCCGGTGATTCTCGGAGCCCACGCGGCTATCGCCCTCGGGACGCTGACCGGTGGATGGAGGATCGTGAAGACCATGGGCCGGCGGCTCACGAAGCTGAAGCCGCGCACCGGGTTCTGCGCCGAGTCGGCCGCTGCCATGTCCATCCTTTTCGCCACCTGGCTCCGGCTGCCTGTATCCACTACGCACGTCACCGCCGGGGCGATTGCCGGCGTCGGCTCCATTCAGCGCATCAAGGCGGTGCGCTGGGGCGTAGCGCGGGACATCATGTGGGCGTGGGTTCTCACCATTCCGGCCTCCGCCGCGGTGGGCTGGCTGTCGCTCACTGTTCTCCATTTGTTCAATTCGGGCCTGTAATCGCGCCGACTGCGGTAGATTAGGGCAGAGGACGAATGGCGGAGGAAAAAGAGACAAAGCGGGCGGCGCCGCAGGGTTCGGTGTGGTCGCTTCGACTGCTGGGCGTGCCGATTCGGCTGCACTTCACGTTCGTGCTCCTGCTGGTTTTTCTCATCGTGACTGGCCTGGGCGGCAGCCAATCCATGAGCTACTACGCGCTGTATATCATCGCGCTCTTCGCCTCGGTGCTGCTGCACGAGCTGGGACACGCATGGGTGGGCTCTAAGTACGGCATCCGCACCATCGAAGTGGTGATGTTTCCCATCGGCGGCGTATCGCGGTTGGAGCGCGACCCGAAACCGAAAGAAGAGCTGTGGATCGCGCTGGCCGGTCCGATCATGAACCTGGTTCTTTCCTTCGTGCTGTTCGCGCTCCTGTACTACCGCCACGCGATTGTGGGTCTGAACGAGTTGCTCCGGCCCACCGACACCAATCTCATTGAGCGGATCGCCTTCGGGAACCTGATCCTGGCCCTGTTCAATTTCATTCCCGCCTTTCCCATGGATGGCGGGCGCGTGCTGCGCTCGATTCTGGCGCGTTTCAAACCCGAGAACGAAGCGACGCGCATCGCCGCGTGGGCCGGGCGCATGCTGGCCATCAGCATGGGGCTCTACGGCCTGCTGGCCACGCATTTCCTGCTGGTCTTCGTTGCCTTCTTCGTCTATCTCGGCGCGGCCCAGGAGAGCGCGGCGGCGATGGGAAGGACGCTGACCGCAGGCGTGGCGGTGCGCGCAGCCATGGTCACCGAGTTTCACACGCTCTCGCACGGGAGCACCATACGAGACGCGGCCAACCTGTTGCTGGCTACCTCGCAGCAGGATTTTCCGGTGATGCACGGGGATCAGGTGCTCGGTCTGCTGGGGCGAAATGCTTTGCTGCGCGCCCTGGCGCACGATGGGCCGGAAGCTTACGTCGGCGGCGCCATGGACCGCGAGCCGCTCAAGCTCTCCTCGGACCAGCAGCTCGCGGACGTTCTGCCGCAGATGGCGCAGTCGGGCATCTGCGCGCTGGTGATGGACCCCGCGGACCATCTGGTAGGCCTGCTGAGCGCCGAGAATTTGTCGCAGTTTCTCCTGCTGCGCCGCTTCGGGATGGAACCGGATCAGCACGATGGGCATCATTCCAACGTGGATGCGGGAAGCTAGCAAACGCGGCCAGTGGGACAGGTTTGTAACCTGCGGCCGATTTGTAATCGGCCTTCTTCTTCTGCTCCCCCTTGCCCTTCATGCCGAGAACGTCAAGCTCTATCTGAAGGATGGTAGCTGGCAACTGGCGCGCGAATACAAGGTGGAGGGAGACCGCGTCAGCTTCTACAGCGTGGAGCGCAGCGAATGGGAAGAGCTTCCCGTCGATCTGGTGGATCTGAAGAAGACCGAAGGCGAAGTTCGTCAGCGCGCGGAAACCGACAAGGCGGAAAGGCAGGCCTCGGCGGCCGAGGACAAGGCCGAGCGCGAAATGGAGCGGGAGATCGAGAGCGTTCCCAAAGATCCGGGTGTATATTATCTGAACGGCAAGGGCATGGTTCCCATCAAACAAGCGGAATCGAAGATGGTGACCGATAAAGGCCGCAAGGCGCTGAAGCTGATGTCGCCCATTCCGATGATCTCCGACAAGATGACGCTCGAGCTCGACGGGGCGCACTCGCCAAGCCACGTGGACAGCGACAAGCCCGAGTTCTATATTCGCCTTTCGGAACCCGAGCGCTTCGCCCTGGTGAGGATGGGCGATCACAAGGGCAACCGGGTGGTGGAGAAAGTCGAAGTGGTTCCGGTGAGCAAAGAGGAAATCGAGAAGTTCGACGAAGTGGAGCTTTTCGAGCATCAGGTGCGCGACGATGTGTTCAAGTTCTGGCCCATGAAACCGCTCACGCCGGGCGAGTATGCTGTGGTGGAGTACACCGAAGGAAAGGTGAACACCCAGGTTTGGGATTTCTCCTGGGCTGTTAGGGCAAGCCATTGAAGAGGCCGAAAAATCGGGTTAGGAGGCAGAATGAAACTCCGTTGGATGGTGCTGGCATGTGCGTTCGGGACGGCCGTGTTCGCGGATACGCTGACGCTGCGCGACGGCAGCGTCGTGAACGGCGACTATGCCGGCGGCGACACGCGCACGATCCGCATGATGGTCGGAGACAGGGTGCGGACATTCCGCGTTGGCGAAGTCGTGAGCCTGACGTTTGGTTCTGGCGGCGGAGATGCTTCAGCGGCCCCGGCCGAGCCACCGCCGCCCCCCGATACGAGCGGGCTGCAGACCCAGCACGCCAACGAACAATACAACCCCAATGCCGTCGGGGTCCAGATTCCCTCAGGCACCCCTGTCATTGTCCGCATGATCGACGGGGTGGACTCGCAGAAAGACCCGACGGGCGCCACGTTCCGGGCCACCGTGGATGAACCGGTAGTGGTCAACGGCCAGACGATCATCCCGCGGAATTCGGACGCGTTGGTGAAACTGGTGCAGGCTCATCAATCCGGCCGGATGACCGGAAGAAGCGCCCTCACGCTGGCGCTTCAGCAGGTGTCGATCAACGGACGGATGGTGGACACCTACACCGAAGCGGTCACGCAGACCAGCGGATCGAAGGGAAAGAAAACCGCGGCGGAGACGGGCGGCGGCGCGGCTCTGGGAGCCGTGATCGGCGCGCTGGCAGGTGGCGGTCGGGGCGCCGCGATTGGCGCGGTGGGCGGCGGCGCTGCCGGAGCCGGAGTCGCCGTGGTCACCGGAGGCGAAAAGGTAAAGATCCCCAGCGAAACGCGCCTGACCTTCACGCTGCAAGCGCCCGTGCAATTGTGAGCACGCCGGCCCGGGCGCCGGACACACGGTGGTGGCGGGAACTGAGCCGGTATCACTGGTTGGTGCTGGGCATCTCGTCACTGGCGTGGATGTTCGACTGCATGGGCCAGCAGTTCTTTGCGCTGGGCCGGCAGCCGGCGATCAAACAACTGTTAGGCGTCAGCGCGACATCGGGAGCCGTCGCCGAGTATTCCGGCTACGCAACTTCCGTCTTCATGATCGGCTGGGCCAGCGGTGGTGTGCTGTTCGGCATCCTCGGCGACCGCATCGGCCGCGTCAGGACGATGATGCTGACGGTCCTGTTCTACTCCCTGTTCACTGGACTGAGTGCGCTCTCGGTCGGCGTGGTCGATTTCATGGTTTATCGCCTGGTGACCGGGCTCGGCGTCGGTGGGATGTTCGCGGCGGGCGTCGCGCTGGTTGCCGAGACCATGCCGGACAGCGCGCGGCCGTACGCGCTGGGCTGGCTGCAGGCGTTCTCGACCGTGGGCAACATGATCGCGGCGATCATCGGCATGGCGCTCGGCGGATTGCAACAGGCGGGCATCGTGGGGAGCGCGTGGCGCTGGATGTTCGCCGTTGGCGGACTCCCCGCGCTGTTGTGTGTGTGGATCACTCGGCGCCTCCACGAGCCTGAGCAGTGGCAAAGGGCGGCGCACGACAAAACGAAGCTTGGTTCAATGGGCGAACTGTTCTCCGATTCGCGCTGGCGGCGTCACGCGATAGTCGGTCTGCTGCTGGCGTTTTCGGGTGTTGTGGGGCTGTGGGGAATCGGATTCTTCAGTTACGACCTGCTGCGCACGGTCTTCGACCGGACCAGCCTGACGGCGGGCGAGAAGACCTTCTGGATCGGCACAACGTCGCTGTTGCAGAATCTGGGCGCGTTTTTCGGCGTCTACGTGTTCACGCGAGTGACGCAGCGCATTGGCCGCCGGCGGGCCTTTGCCTGGTCGTTCGTCGCCGCCCTGCTGGCCACCTCCTTCACCTTCGCGTTCCTGCGGCGCTTCAGCGACATTTTCTGGATGATTCCGCTGATGGGCTTCACGCACCTGGCTCTGTTCGGCGGGTACAGCATCTACCTGCCGGAACTCTTCCCAACGCGCCTGCGCAGCACGGGAACGTCGTTCTGCTATAACGTGGGCCGGTTCGTCGCGGCGGCAGGTCCGCTGGCGCTCGGTCTGCTCACCAGCCGTGTGTTTGTGCACCAAGCCGAGCCGATGCGCTGGGCGGGCGTCACCATGAGCCTGGTCTTTCTGGTGGGTCTCGCCACGTTGCCTTTCGCGCCGGAAACGCTGGGCCGCCCGCTGCCCGAGTGAGAGGCCTTTGATGAGCGTCGAGAGGGTCGCGCGAATCTCCGCTCGCATCCTCGCCCTCGGCGCGTGCGCGCTTTTCGCTGCGATGGCGTTCCGGGACTCGTGGCGCAGTCCAACGCCGGATTTCTCGCTTTACTACACCGGCGCGAGAGCCCTGCTCGAAGGCGACCGCCTCCGCGACCTCTACGACTGGACTGCATTCGAACGGGTGATGAGCCGCGCGGGAATCGACAATCAGATCGGCGGCTGGGCTCCCAACCCGCCGCTCACCATGCTGCCCATGGTTCCTCTGACCTCCTTCCCGCCACGCGCCGCGATGCTGATGTGGAACGGCATCGGTCTCGCGCTGCTTCTTGCCGCGCTGTGGGTGCTCTCTCGCCTCAGCCGTATTCGACTCGAGTATCTGGTCCTGCTCGCGGCGTGCGGGTGGGTGGCGTTCTACATGAATTTCATTCTGGGCCAGTACTACATCGTCCTGCTGTTTCTGCTGACCGCGGTCTGGTGGTGTCTGGAGCGGAATCGCCCGGCAGCCGCGGGAGTATTGTGCGGTGTGGCTTTCGGCCTGAAGCTCTACGCCGCGCCCTTTCTGCTGTACTTTGCGATTCGGCGAAACTGGCGCGCCTTCGCGGCGATGAGCGCAACCATGCTCGCCATGGCTACGCTGGTGATCGGCTTGTTCGGCTGGCCGGAATCATGGCACTATGCGACGGTAATCTTCCCACGAACGCTCGACAGCGGATCGCAGGGACTCTATCACCCGGCCGTTGCGAGTCTCACCGCGCTGCTCCGCCGCACGTTCGTCCCGGAACCGGAGCTGAATCCTTCGCCCGCCCTGGACGCACCGTGGGCGTTTTTCTTCCTGCGAGCTTTTCTTCTGCCTTCCATCCTCGTCTTCACGCTGATTGGAATCAGGAAGACCGGCGGCTGCCTCGAGCGCCACGCGTTCGCCTGGTTCTCAACCGCCCTGCTGCTGCTCTCGCCGCACACGCCGCACTACACATTTATGCTGCTCCTGTTGCCGGTTGTGCTGTTGATGCAGGACGCGGGCGCCCCGCAGCGTCTCCTGCTGGTGGCATGGTTCACCCTGATGACGCTGAATCTGCCGTCCCCGGCGCTTTTCCCGAAGGTCTGGCTTCTGCTCCTGCTGTACGGGATCTGCGGACTCCAATACGGGCGCTCCGTGCGGCCAGGGTGGATGGTCGCGATCGCCGCGTGCACTCTCGTGGTTGCAGGCTTCGAGGCACAGATCCAGATGGCTTCGTACGAGCGGGAGCCCGGCCGCAGGTTTCAGCCGGTCGCGGTTGAGAAAGGGAAACTTTTTTCGGATTTTCCGGCGGTCACCAAAGAAGGCGTCTTCTATCAATCGACTGGCGGGACGCCGGCGGGCGGCAGCCAATACGTTCTGCACTGGCTACACAAAGACGGCTCGATCGAGGCGCTCCGCTTCGATGGAAGCGCCCTTCATCCCGTCGCGCTTGGGCCGCAAGGTCCAATTCAGTTCGAGCTGGTGGCGCACGGCCGATCGAGATTCATGCAGTTCGATCCGCGTACGCGCAGCACGGGCGAGGGGCACGCGCAAGGCGGGGATAGCGGCTCGGTCACCTCGCCGGATGGAACATGGATCGCCTGGACGACCGCCGAGGGTTCCGCGCAAATCCTGCTCAGAAACACGGTCACCAGTGCGATCACTCGGCTCACCGGCGGCAACTGCAACAACCTCTCGCCCGCCTGGGAGCTGGACTCCAAAGCCCTCATCTTCGCGAGCGATTGCGACCGCGGTCTCGGCACACCCGCGCTTTATCGCGCGGAAGTACCGGAGAAGTAGCTACACCGCTTCCAGCGCCTGCTCGAAGTCGGCCAGCAGATCGCGCCAGTCCTCGATGCCTATGGACACCCGCACCAGGCTGTCGGTCACGCCGGCCTGCTCGAACTCCTCCTCGGTGAAGCCCGAATGCGTAGTGGTCTTCGGATGGCACACCAGCGTCTCCACGCCGCCCAGCGAGACCGCATTGCGGCCGATCTGCAGGTTGCGCAGGAAATCGAAGGCTGCCGCTTTGCCGCCCTTCAGGATCAGGCTGAACATGCCGCCCGGGAAATCGCACTGCTCGCGCGCGATGCGCTGCTGTTCGGGGTCGTCGAAGAGACTCGGATAGAGCACCTTCGCGACTTTGGGATGCTTCGCCAGCGCCTTCGCAATGCGCTCGGCGTTCTTACTCGAGCGATTCATGCGCAGCGATACCGTGGGCAGGCGTCCGTCCAGCATCCAGCATTCGTCGGGCTGCAGAATGTTGCCGAAAATATTACGACGCGCGCGAATCGACCGCATCAGCGCCGGGTCCACTCCCAGCGCCACGCCGGCAATCATGTCGCTGAACCCCGACAGATATTTCGTCGCCGAGTACAGCACCAGATCCGCGCCCAGCGCCAGCGGATGCTGGAATGTCGGCCCCATCAGCGTGTTGTCCACCATCACCAGAGGCTTCGCGGGCGAGCGTTTGGCGGCGGCCACGGCACGGGCGATATCGGTCATCACCAGCGTGGGGTTCGCCGGCGTCTCCACCAGCACCACGCGCACATTCGAGCCGGTCTCGATGGCATGGTCCAGCCCGTCGCAATTGCCCGACACAACCGGAATGCCTGCAATGCCCCAGATGGAGAGATAGTCCTGAATGAAGTGCTGCGTGCCGCCGTAGATGGGCACTGTGTAGACGATGGTGTCGCCGGGCTTCAGCACCGCCAGCAGCGCGGTCATGATGGCGGCCATGCCCGAGTTGAACACCAGCGCGGCGTGAGCGCCGGCTTCGAGCGGGACAATCTGATCTTCCAGAATCTCGGCGTTGGGATGGTTGAAGCGCGAATAGATCAGGTCGATCTGCTCGTCCGGCTCCGGCTTGATGCGGCCGGCGGTCAGATCGAAAGCGCGCTCGGCGGCTTCCGGACTGGAAAAAACGTACGTTGAACTACGAAACACGGCGGGCCGCGCGGACCCGACGGAAAGCCGCGGATCAAAGCCCCGGGTAAGGACTTCGGTGGGCGGGCGGAGAACGGAACCATGCACGTTACGGTAGGCCATGATGACTCCCACTTCGAGTGTATACGGATGTTCCGCTAAAGCGCCGCCTTCGGCCAGCCGAACTACCGAATAGATGAAGAGGCGTCTGCTCGCCGGAATCGGCATTATCGTCGTGATGGTTGCGTTCCAGATCGCCATGGCTTCGACGTTTCACGTCGGCTTCGGCGATTTTGGCTCCTTCTACACCGCCGCACGCATCGCCGCCATGGGCCGGCTAGCCGATTTTCACAATGAAGCGCTACAGGCGAGCGTGGAAGCGCCCTATATTCCCGCCGGGTGGCACGCTATCTATTGCGTTCGCCTGCAGGTTTGGGCGGTCGCCCTGCTGCCCTTCGGGCTGCTGCCTTTCAAGGCGTCCTTCGTCGCGTGGCTCGCGGTGCAGGGTCTGATCCTGATTGCCGGATGGATCTGGGCCGCACGCCGATTCGGAATCGACGCCGCGGTCCTCGCTTCCATGTTCCTGCCGGCTCTGCTTGGAATCGTGTTCGGACAGGACCCGGCGTTCTGGTTCGGCTTCGTGCTGCTCTCGTGGATTCTGTTCGAGCGTGGGAAGCCATTCGGCGCTGGAATGTCACTCGGTCTATGCATAGTGAAGCCGCAGCTCATTTTTCTGGTCCCTGTGGCGCTGCTGGTCCAGCGCCGATGGCGAATGCTTGCGGGTTTTCTGTCGGGATGCGCGGTGGTGGTGGGCGGATCCGTGTTGCTTGGCGGATGGAACACGCTGCCACGCTACGCGGCTTTTCTTGGCCGCGTCTCCCATGCGGGCGCGCTGGGGGTCCGCCACGAACGGGAGATGGGAATTTCCGCGATTCTGATCAGCGCCGGTCTTCCGCTGGTCCTGCGATTCGCTCTCATGGCCGCGGCCGGTCTCGCGCTTTTCGCGGCCTCCTGGCGATCCGGCTGGGAGACGGGGCTCGCGGCCGCCATGCTGGCGTCGTTTCTAATCGCTCCGCATACCGAGTGCTACGACGCAACAGCACTGATGGTGGCCGCATGGCTGATGGTCTTTCTCGGGAAAACCCGACTGGTGCGAACGCTGGCAGCGTTCTTCTTTACGCCCATTCCGTGGCTGCTGCAGCTTCTTGATCAGCCATGGACGGGCATCCCGGCATTGCTGCTGCTGTGCCTGCTCATCGCCATCGCGTGGGAACAACTCCGCGACACCAATCCGGCTCCCCATCCGGAGCTCGCTCTGAATCCGACACTCACATGACCAGGCGAACGCTCGATTTCACCTGTGCGGCTCTCATCGGGATGGGAGCGCTGATGCTCAGCCCGGTTCATCGAGCGCTGGTTGGCGCCAACGATTTCGCGCATCTTTACGCCGGCGGCAGACTGTTTGGAACGCCGGATCTTTATTCACGCCAGGCGAACGAGGCCGTCGAGAAGCCGCTGATTGGCGGCGTGCTCGAAGGCTCGCGATTCATGCGGCCCCCGTTTGCATGCCTGTTTCTCAAGCCGCTCAGCCTGCTGCCGTACCGGATCGCGTACTGGCTGTTCCAGCTCTGTAACATGGCCGCGCTCGCCCTGTTTCTTCTGCTGGTGCGCCATCGGTGGCGCGACGTCGGAACCATGGCTGTAATGTCGGCCCCGGTTCTGGGCGCTTTCGTCAACGGCCAGGAACTGCCCATGCTGATCGCCTGCGCGGCGGTTTCGCTGTGGCTCGCGCGTCGCAAGCACGATTTCGCGGCCGGCTTCGTGCTGGCCCTCTGCGCGTCCAAGCCGCAGTTGTTCGTTCTGGTACCTGTAGTTCTGTTGATGTATCGCCGGTGGCGCTATGCCGCGGGGGCCACACTGTCTTTCCTGCTGCTGAATGCCATTGCCGCTCTCGTGGCCGGCCCGGAGGTAATCGTCGCTTTTCTGAGGATGTTGCGCGAGCCCGGCGGCTCGCCGTGGCCGGGCATCATGCCCAGTGTGCGTGCCATCGCCGGAACGAATGAAACGCTCTTCGCCACGCTGGCCGGCGCCGTCTTCGTGCTCGCTCTGGTGGCGATTGTGCGTGTCCGCAGCTTCGAGGCGGCATTCGCGTTCGCTTTGATTGGCAGTCTCCTGATGAGCCCGCACGCCTACATGCAGGACGCGATCACTCTGCTGCCGGCCGCGGCGATTCTGCTGCCCGGCCTGACCTCCGGGCCATTGCGAACGCTCCTTCGCCTGGCGCTGTTGCCATTTCCGTATTACATTCTTTTCCTGGGGCCACCCTGGAGTCTTCTTGTGCCTGTGCTGCTGGGAGGCGTAGTGCTGACAGGAGCCTTCGCGCGATGGGCCGCTTCGGGCGAGAGTCCTGTTTCTCTCGCCGCAGTGATTCAGGAATCCGCCTGAAACG